>JAANMY010000402.1_pt1 | contig 61466 bp, 52 predicted proteins | sample 7279691 | NCBI WGS metagenome assembly JAANMY01 (sample SAMN14094543, study PRJNA606508) | bioreactor metagenome | isolation source: A lab-scale SPAN reactor treating ammonium-rich wastewater day 388 | place: Ireland: Galway | collected 2018-02-07 | reverse complement strand
GAAGCCGGAGCGCTCCAATGGCCAGCTCTGCATTTTCGCGGCATTCTCCGGCAAAAGCAGGTTGCGTCGCACCAGCGAGGACAGAACCGAGCGACGGAGGCCGCCGGTCAGCTCCTGTTCATCGAAGTCGCAGACGGAGTAGAAGGAGCCGTCGGGGAGAAACAGACCCGCCGTCGTCAGGACGTGGTAGTGAGGATGGAGCTTGACTTGATCTCCGAAGGACTGCTGGGCCAGCACGATTCCCGGGTGAGCGTGAGCAGTGTCTTGCTGGATGCAGAGCCGGCCGCGCATCCACCGCGTGAGCAGTCGGGTCACCAACCGGGCGGTGCTGCGAAAGAGACTGCGGTCCTGTCGAAACCGGGCTCGAATCCCCATCTTCTTGGGCAGCGTGAAAACCAGGTGGCGGTAGGGCACAATGGGGAGGAGCTCAGTCAGAGTTAAGGCGCCGCGCGGGACTCCCCCGGCGACTTCAGCGGGTCGCCGTTCACGTCCCGGCGACCCCGTCGCAGGAACGTCAGATCGGACCGAAAAGCGAATCCAGCTCCAGCACCACCTGCGGGAAGGCCGACCACACAAAGCGCTCTCCCGCGCCCAGGCTGGCTTCCACCCGGTAGCTCCCATCCTCGAGGCGCAGGACCTGCAGGCTCTTCTCCTCGGGATCGACCAGCCAGTACCAGGGAATCTGGTTCTGGGCATACTTGATGAGCTTCAATGTCCGGTCGCGGGCGGCCGTTGACGGGGACAGGATCTCCACCACCAGGGTGGGGGCCCCGGTGATGTAGCGCTCCTCGATCTGGTGGGCCTGCTCGCGCGTAAGGAAGACCAGATCGGGCTGCACGGGTGTGGCCCCGACCAGCATCAAGTCCACCGGCGCAGTCAGTCAGGACGCTCTCCCCCGAGGCCAGTAAGGCGGCCACCAGGCGCACGGTCAGGAGCTGGTGGAGCGTACGCGGCGCCGGGGTCACGTACAGCCTCCCGTCCAGGACCTCGTAGCGATTGCCATCCTCGGGAAGCTCGCAATAGTCTTCGTAAGTCCAGATCTGGCAGTAGGAGATCGATGCCCCCGTCAGAACTGGCGCCGGGGTTGGGGGAATGAAGCTTGACTGGCGCTGAGAGGTGGGGTTGGCAAGGAGGCGCGACGCTCGACCAGGCCTGACAGCCTGACCGAGTTGGATAGGGACCGATTCGCGCCGAGCAGGGCTCTTATCGGGGAGTGAAGTATCGGAGCCAGTCTACCAGCCGAGAGGAAGCTGGCTCGTCTCGTCCCAGTGCTCAGGAATCTGGGAGCACTCATCGGGAGCGGGGCCGTCATGGGAAATGTCAGGCTCCTGGGGCTCGGGCTGCCTGGGAGGCGGCCTCGGCGGATACCCGAACCGTCCCAGCGCTTTCAGAATCTTCACCAGCTCGAGCCGCTCGAGGACTGCCCGACTTCTCCTCATCCGCTTCCCGCAGCGGGGACACAGCTCTGGGTCCACCTGCCAGACGCGCAGCACTCTCGCCTCCCAGCGGCCCCGTGGAGCTTGGACGAGGCGACTCGAAACGAGGTGCTGGCGCAGTATCAAAGGATCAGGGAGGGATTCCCGGGAACCGCCTATGCCGTGCGTGCTGAGATGGGGATTATCGCGCATACCAGTGCCCGTGGACTCGAGAGGGATAATCTCGAGCGCTCTTACCTGGTGAGCGTGACCGGGGTCGATTGCCTGGATGTACTGAACGGGAAGCGGAAGAGAATCGTGTCGATTCCCGCAGGAGGGTACTATGACGAGCTTTTCGCAACCTTCTACGGGGTGTGCGAGTCCCTGTACTTCGAGCAACGCGAGTCCTTTCCAGACGGAAGGCGCAATCTCGTCCGTTTCATGCGGGAGAACTTTCCCTTAAATAGCCTTTCATCCATCCAAGATCTAAGGATGTCCTTACTTGCAGACCCGCCCTTGCTCGACAATCTTCCAGACATCACACCGACCGTGCGCATCATGTCTCCCAGGCCGGACAAAGCCCGGGGACCGCGACCGCGCTTCCGGATCGAGACCGTGGTCGGCGACTATCGCTACCGCCAGGTGGACCTCGATCGCATTCGGCTCTCGGTGAACGGGTTCGATCTTGTTCCTTTCCTCAAGGTCGGCTGTCGGATCAGTCCCAATCCCAGGCTGGGCAAGCCGTTTGAAAGACTTCGCCTGGAGGCTCGCTTCCCGCACGCGTTAGCCCCTGGCCACTATGAAGCTCATCTCGTTGTGCCCACCATAGGAAACGAGGACGCGGTTCCCGGTACCGCCGAGCTGACATGGTCGTTCAGTGTGAGAGGCAACTCCGACCAGGACGACGAGCAGGAGGGGTGGTGCGACGAGAATCCGGACGACGAGCCGTGATCCTGCCCGGCTAAACTTTGTCGCATTGACCGTGCCACGTAACGTGCGGTGAGAAACTCTGTTTCGAACCGCTTCCAAAGTGTTGTGGCACGGGCGATGCGACGAAGTTCAACCTGTTGAGAATTCATTGCACAATTTATGCGAGGGAGGATAAGACACAGCCTGACCTCACCGGGGCCCCCGGCTGCAGATCAGGACGCCAAGCGGCGGCACTTTGCTGCGATGACCTCCCGATCCGTGGAACAAGGCTCAAATCCGCATGGTTTCAGCCGCCAAGCGTTCCCTGGGATAGCCGGAGAAAAAATCTTTCCCACCCCCTTTCCTTTAAAGTTCTTTTCAGCCCCCCCTGGTAAAGTGCGGGTGAGCAGTAAAACCGGAACATCACCGGAGCAGTTTGAGGAGGACGAGTACAATGGGTTTCATCAAGGACGCCGTAGGTGGAGCGATCGACTGGCTGAACACGCGCACGAAAAAGGCTCGTGACAAAGACATCGAGTCCCGCGCCGAGAAGGCCGTGCAGCAGGAGCAGAAGGAAGCCGTGACCATCAGCACCGCGGCCGCCAAGGAAGCCGGCGCCATCGGTCGGATGGAGTTCGACCTGAGCGAGGCCAAGAAGAAGCAGACGACGTGGGACAACCGCGCCAAGATCGCCGCCGGCAACAAGGATATGGACGCGTTGAAGGAAGCCGTCGGACAAAAGCAGATTTACGACAAGCAGGTTGCCGAGTTGACGGCCGCCATCGAAGCCAGCAAGGGTCACCTCAATGAGGCCAAGGACCTGGCTCGCGACCAGAAGACCGAAGCCGATGCCGCCCGCGCCAAAGCCGACATGCTGGTGGCCCGCAACCAGGTTGCCAATGCCAAGGAAGACGTGGCCAAAGCCGCGGCTGGCATCGGCAATGGCGAGAGCCTCACCAAGCTCGAGCGTGACGTGATCGGCCGTGAGCAGGAAGCCAGCACCATCGGCGAGTTGACCGGCGTCAACCAGGAAGCCAAGTGGGCCAAGCAGGAGCGCGATGCTGCCGCTCAGGCCGAGATGGACAAGTACCTCGCGGCTGCCGGCAACGGCAGCACCCCGCCCGCCAGCACCCCCACCGCCAGCGTCGGCGGCTGGAACATCAGCAACTAGTCACCCTTTTTCAATCGACCTCAACTGCGCGAGCCGGTCCGTCAGGGCCGGCTCGTCGGGCTTGGAGCGCAGCCGGAACCCCTCTTGACACGGTTTCCGGCTGCGCGACGCCCAACAGATTGTGCTAGAGGTCCAGCCGCCTACAATAAATATCTCAGGGGGGGTTGCGGCTGAACCTCTAGCCTGCAGGGCAAAGGACCGGGCGCGGGAAACCCAGACACTTTGACCAGACGACTCCTGCTGCTATTGATCTTCTGCCTGGCGCTGCCCTGGTGGGCCGGGGCGGCCGAGCCGGACACCATCCGGGTCGGCCTTCTGCACTCCAGCACGGGCTCCATGGCTCTGAGCGAGAAGCCGCTGATCGACGCCGCCCGGCTGGCCATCGAGGAAGTCAACGCGGCCGGCGGGGTGCTGGGCAAGAAGCTGGTGGCCATCGAGGCGGATGGGGCTTCCGATCCGAAGGTCTTCGCCCGCGAGGCCGAGCGACTGATCGCCAGGGAGAAAGTCGTCACGATCTTCGGCTGCTGGACCTCGGCCAGCCGCAAAGCCGTCCTGCCTGTGCTTGAGCGGCGCAGCCACCTGCTCTGGTATCCCGTGCAGTATGAGGGATTTGAGAGCTCACCCCACGTGATCTACACGGGAGCCGCCCCCAACCAGCAGATCTTGCCGGCGGTGGAGTGGTGTCTGCGCCATCGCGGGAAACGGATGTTCCTGGTCGGCTCGGACTACATCTTCCCGCGCACCGCCAACGAGATCATCCGCCACCGGCTCAAAAAGCTGGGCGGGCAGACGGTGGGAGAGGTCTATCGCCCCCTGGGCCATCGCAACTGGACGGATGTGGTGGACCAGATCGTGGCCTCCCGGCCCGACGTGATACTGAACACCATCAACGGCGACAGCAACCTGGCTTTCTTTCGCGAGCTCAAGTCGCGCGGGTTGGAACCGGGCAAGCCAACGGTGATGTCCTTCAGCCTGGCCGAAGTCGAGCTGCAGAGCATGGGCGAGGCCCTGCCAGTGGGCCACCTGTGCGCCTGGAACTATTTCCAGAGCCTGACTTATCGCTCCAATCGCCGCTTCGTGGAGACCTACCGCCGACATTTCGGGGCCAACCGGGTGACCGACGATCCGGTGGAGGCGGCCTACTTCGGAGTGCACCTTTACGCCCTGGCGGTGCGAAAGGCCGGCAGCACAGCCCCCGAGCGGGTTCGCAAGGCGACCGGCGGACTCATCTTCGAGGCCCCCTCCGGCCTGGTGCGCATCGATCCCGAGAACCAGCACACCTGGAAAGTGGCCCGCATCGGGCAGATCCTGCCCGATGGTCAGTTCCAGATTCTATGGACCTCCGAGCAGCCCATTCGCCCCGAGCCCTATCCAGACCTCAACCGGGGCGGCTTTCTCGAGTGAAGTTCCACCGCCAGCTTCTGCTGCTGGTTCTGGGGGCGGCCGTGCTGCCCGTGCTGGTCATGGGGGCACTCTTGTTCTGGCAGCTACGCGATCGACAGAAGGCTGAGTACGGCCTGCAACTTGACATGCTGGCCGATCAAAGCGCCGATCAGGTGGAGGACTGGCTCACCGAGAAGCGGGCCGTGGTCGAGTCGATCGGTCAGTCCTCGGGCGTGCGCGAAGGCCTGGCCAGCCTGGGCGACTTCCCCCCCCGAGAGCGAGCAATACTACCTGGCCATATTCCGCCTGCACCGCCAGATGCAGACACTGCAAGAGTCCTTCCCCTGGATCGCCGACCTGAGCCTGACCGGCCCCGATGGCACCATCGCCTATTCGACTCGTTTGGAGCGGCTCGGGCAGCAGCTGACCTCGGGCGGCGAGTTGAGCCTGACCTCCCAGGTGCTCGGTGAGGTGGGCATCCTGGGCGAGGTGCAGGTGGAAGTCGACCGCTCCGGGCTGGAAGCCCTGCTCCAATCAGAGAACCGCACCCCCGGCCTGGATGGCAACCGCATGCGGGTCTTCCTGGTGGACGGGCAGAATCGGGCCCTGACCACGGCTGACGGGCTGTATCAGCCCGGTCAGGCCCTGGTGACCCCGCCCGGAGGGTTCGGGCTCGATCTGGGGGGCTATCCCAACACGGCTGGAACTCCCTCGGTCGGGGCCTGGAACTCGCTCGAGCAGCCCGGCTGGCGAGTGATCGCCGAAACCGACCGGGCCGCCCTGATGGCTCCGCTGGACAACCTGATCGGCTTCTGCTTGCTGATGGTGCTGGTGGTGGGCACGGTGTCGGGGGTCACGGCTGTGTTCTGGGCTCGACGCCTGACCAGACCGCTCGAATCGCTGGCCGAGCAGGCCCATCGCCTGGCCAGCGGCGACCGGGTGGTGCACTGCGACACCGCTCGCCCCGACGAGATCGGCGACCTGGCCCGGGCCTTCGAGGCCATGGCGCGAGCCATTCAAGAGAATCTGGACCAGCTCAAGGTGGCCCGCGACCAGGCCCTGGCCGCCAATGAAGCCAAGAGCGCGTTCCTGGCCAACATGAGCCACGAGTTGCGCACCCCCATGAATGCCATCATCGGCTACAGCGAGATGCTGATCGAGATGGCCGAGGAGGATGGCCCGGCCGACTTCATCCCCGACTTGCAGCGCATCCGCACGGCCGGCAAGCACCTTTTGGCGCTCATCGCCGACGTGCTCGACCTGAGCAAGATCGAGGCCGGCAAGATGACCCTCTACGCCGAGCTCTTTGCGGTGCGCGAGGTGGTGGAGGATGTGGCCAGCACCATTCCTCCCCTGGTCGAGAAGAACAAGAATCGCTTCCAGTTGGAGGCTTCAGACGACCTGGGCAGCATGCGAGCCGACCGCACCAAGGTGCGCCAGATCCTCTACAATTTGCTCTCCAACGCCTGCAAGTTCACCGAGAACGGCCTGGTGGAGCTGGCCGTGCGGCGCACCACCTGGCGCCACCAGGAGTCGATCGAGTTCGCGGTGCGCGACACCGGTATCGGCATGACCGCCGAGCAGATGAGCAAGGTGTTCGAGGAGTTCACCCAGGCCGACAACTCGACCACCCGCCACTACGGGGGGACCGGGCTGGGGCTGACGCTGGGCCGGCGCTTTGCCGAGATGATGGGGGGAGCGCTGGAGGTCGAGAGCCAGCCTGGCCGGGGCAGCACCTTCCGCCTGTTCCTGCCCAGCGGCCTGGAAGCCCCGCGGGCGGAGCCTCTGCCTGACGGGGCCGAGGTGCTCTGCATCGACGACGACCCCTCGGCCCTGCGCTACCTCGAGCACCTGCTGTCGCGTGGCGGCTATCGCCCGAAGCTGGCCGCCAGTGGCCCCGAGGGGCTCAAACTGGCTCGCGAAGGCAAGCCTGCGCTGGTAACGCTGGACATCTCCATGCCCGGCATGGACGGCTGGGAGGTGCTGCGCCAGCTCAAGGAAGACCCGGCCACGGCCGGCATTCCGGTGGTCATGGTGACGGTGCTCGACCATCCCGAGCGGGCCCGTGAGCAGGGTGCCAGCGAGTATCTGAGCAAGCCGGTCGACCGCGACCGATTGCTGGCGGCCCTGGCCCGTCACTGCCTCGAGGATCACCCGGCCGTGGCCCTGGAGGACGACCCGGGTACCCACGAGCTGCTTCGCGAGCACCACTGCGAGGGGGCGGTGGCTCTGCTCGAGAGCCTTCCGGCGGCCGGTAGCGTGACCCAGATCTGGCGGCGCAGCGGCCAGGAGGTGGCCGAGGTCCTGCCGCCCCGTCAGGAGTCGTCTTGACTCTAGAGTCGGAATTCTTATTATGAAAGTATGAAAGCAGTCGTTTCGGAAAGAGGGCAGGTGACGATCCCGAAAAAGCTTCGCGATCGACTTGGCATCGCGCCTGGGGAAGTGTTGGACTTCGGCCGTCTGATCGCAACCAAGAGGCCGGCCACCGACCCGGTGGATCGGGTCTACGGCATTCTCCGTTTGGGTCAGTCGACCGACGAGATCATGAGGGATTTACGAGGCCCGGTGGATGCTGTCGACTCGTGAGGACCGCGGTCGATGTGCTGCTCGACGTCCTGGGAGCTGACCCGACCTTCGGACAGGTCTCGCGCCGGTGGTTGATTCAAGCCCGCAGCCAGGGAAGTCTGGTCGCGTGCGAAGCTGTTTGGTCAGAGGTGGTGGGCTTCTTCCCCGATTCCGCTCAGGCGGTCGCAGCCCTGGACGCGATTGGACTGTAGTATCAGGCCCTCGAGTGCGAGGCGGCCCTGTGGGCCGGACCGGCCTGGAAGGCATATCGCTCTCGAGGGGGCTCTCGTCAGCGGGTGCTGGCAGACTTTCTGATCGGTGCCCACGCCCAGACTCAGAGCGATCGGCTCTTGACCCGTGACTCAGGATACTTTCGCACTTACTTCCCGGATCTGAAGCTCATCCCGTGACCGTCAGGCGAAGCGGCTGACCTGGTTGTACCAGTGCTTGCTCCCCGAGTCGTAGACCACGTCCACGTCGGGCGAGGCCAGGAAGTTATCCGCGGTCACGAACTCGTAGCCCAGGCGCGAGCTGGTCTCCACCTTGATCTCGGGGGCGTACTTCCGCAGCCCCTTGAGGGCGAACTCCCCGCAGTACTGGAGGTCGTCGGTCTTGAGGTCGAAGCCCGGGTCGAAGCGCACGGTCTTGCGGTCCTCGCGCAGGCCGTCCACCACGCGCCAGGCGCTGGCGGTGTTCTCGTAGCGAGGCCGGATGATGGCCATGTTGGTGCAGTGCAGCCAGAAGTCGAGCGGCTTCTCTTTCCAGTCGTTCTGCATCACATCGATCAGGGTGCCCGTATCCGAGACGACGCCCAGGTGGGTGTAGTCGCCTGAGGCTCCTCCCAGACGCTGGTAGGTGGTGGCTCCGGCAAACAGGTTCTCGTCCTGGACCACCAGGATGTCGCCCGGTTGGGCGTTCTTGAGCGCTTCCACCGCCTCGGGGTTGTGGCGCAGCTGCGGGTTGCTGGTGTGGGTGCGGCTGCGCAGATGGCTCGGGAGCTCGCTCAGGGAGAAGTTGCGGGTGACTTGCTGGAGTTTCTCGGAGGGCTTCCAGCCGGCTGTCTCGGCCAGTTTGCCCACTCCGGCTCCCAGGGTTCCGCCGGCCATGGCTCCGGCAAAGCGGCCGGCGCCGGTGCGATACTCCAGGAAGGCGCCCCCGGCCAGGCCCAGCACCGCCGCCACTCCCACGCCCCAGCCGCCCAGGCCCAGCGACGAGGCCACCGTACCCGCCGCGGCTGAAGCTCCCGCCACCAGGGCGGCTCGGCCCGCCCGGGCTCCGTACATGGCGCCCACGGATCCACCGGCCTTGAAGCCGATGTTGACCCGATCGCCGGGGTCGACCTCGCTCGGAGCGCCCGGGCGCCGGGATGCGGCAGCTTGCAGGGGCATCATTGCCGGGACCATCTGGACGTTCATGGCTTGCTCAGTATGCCGCAACCTGCTGAAACAGGGCTGAAACCGGGCCGTGGGGAACCTTCCGGCATGAAAGATCTACCGTCGCGCAAAGAGGTCAAGAAATCCGGCACCAGGGACTGGCTCGACCAGGCGGTGCGCGAGCAGGAGCGGCGCAACGCCGGTCTGGCTGACATCTGGGGAGATACCCCCGACGAGCTGGCTCGCAAGAAGCAAGACCTGGCGGGGTTGCTCGACCCGAGCAACCTGCCTCCCGAGCCTGAGGCCGAGAAGGCGCCCGACCTGTTCGCCGCCGAACGGGACGCTCAGGCGAAGGCAAAACGAGGTCTGGCCAGCATGTTCGACGATGAGCAGGACGCGGTGGCCGAGGAAAAGCGGCGCCTGCAGTCGATGTTTGGCCCCCCCTCCTCCGGCCCGCCCAAGAAGAAACGCTGAGCTCTTGCAGCTCAAAAGCCTCTTTCTGGTCTGCCGGGACGTGGCGGCCACCCTGGCATTCTATCGTGACGAGCTGGGCCTGGAGGCGCTCAGTGAGCGGCGGCTGCGGCTCGGGCCCGAGCTCGAGCTGCACCTGCATCCCTTCCTCTCGGCCGAGGATCGGAAGCGTTACGGGTTGGGCGAGCCCGGCCACGGCCCGCGCGACGGGGTCGTGCTCAGCCTGCGGGTGAGCGATCTCGATCCCTATCTGGGCCTTCCCCGACGTCGCTGCGGGCCGCTGGAAGCGCCCTGGGGGGATCGGCTCTTGATCGTGGAGGATCCGGATGGCAATCTGGTGGAGCTGGCTCAGCCCTGTCAAGTATGATCGTTCGCGATGGAGTGGTGGTGGAAGCTGCCCCCGGATTCGAGGTGGGGCAGCCCGTGCTGGTCGTTTCTCAGGCCCCCTGCCTGGCCTGCGATGAATGCCTCGGGGGGCGCGAGAGCCTTTGTCTCGAGCCCGAGCGAGTGGAGGGGGAGAGGGTTCCGGCCCCCTGTGCTCGGGTCAAGCCGCAGAGCCTGCCCCCCGAGAAAGTGGGCTGGCTGGAGCCCCTGGCCCGGGCTCTGCACGGATTCTCGCTGGCCACCGGTGAGAGCCTGGCGGTGCAGGGCGAGGACCTGTTGGCCCGGCTGTGCCGCGAGTGGGGGAGGCCCCCGCTGGTCAGCCAGGATGCCGAGCTGGTGGCCGTCTGCGACGGCGACCTGGAGGCGGCCCAGTGGAAGGTGGCGCGCGGGGGCACCATCCTGCTCTTCGAGGCCGGACCCGAGCCGGTGCAACTGGATACCACTCGACTTCATTATGAGCAGATCACCATTCAGGCGGTGCGGGGCTACCGCCGGCAGGATATTGAGGACGCCCTGGAGTTGCTCGATGACTCACCGCGCGGCTCGGGTTGAAACCGGGATGTAAAGATGGGAGAATGCCTGTGAGCAAGATCATGCGCGCCGCCGTGGCGCTCGACTATGACAACGTGCAGCTGCAGGAGCTGCCCGTGCCCGACTGCGGTCCTCAGGACGCCCTGGTGCAGATCAAGGCCTGCGGCATCTGCTCGGGCGACGTCACCCCCTGGTACATCCGCAAGAAGTGCCCCACCGTAGTGGGCCACGAGCCGGCCGGGGTGATCGTGGAGGTAGGCTCGCAGGTCACCCGCTTCAAGCCGGGCGACCGGGTCTTCGTGCACCACCACGCCCCCTGCTACGGTTGCCGGCACTGCCAGCGAGGCTTCTACACCATGTGCGAGACCTGGCGCAGCACCAGGCTCGACCCGGGAGGGCTGGCCGAGTTCGTGCGCGTGCCCCGCGAGAATTTGGAGGGGGATACCCTGCACCTGCCCTCCTACCTGACCTTCGAGGACGGCACGCTGATCGAGCCGGTGGCCTGTGTGGTCAAGGCTTTCCGTCGGGCCGGCTTTCAGCCCGGCCAGCGCCTGGCCGTGCTGGGCCTCGGCTTCATCGGCCAGGTCATGGTGCGCCTGGCCCGCCATTACGGGGCCGAGCTGGTGCTGGCCAGCGACCCGGTGGCCTGGCGGCGCGAGAAGGGGCTCGAGTCGGGGGCCGACTTCGTGGCCGAGCCGGAGCACTTTGCCGAGCTGGTGCGCGAGCACACCGAAGCGGGAGCGGACGTGGTGATGGTGGGCCCCTCGAGCTCCGCCGCCATCCTGGCCGGCATCGAGTGCGCCGGCCGGGGCTCGACCGTGCTCCTCTTCATGGGCCCCGAGCCGGGCGTGAAGCTGGAGATCGAGCCGAATCATCTCTTCTTCAACGAGATCAGTCTGGTGTCGAGCTACTCCTGCGGCCCCGACGACACGCGCGACACGCTCTACCTGATCCGCGAGGGAGTGCTCGCTTCCGACGACCTGGTCACCCACCGCTTCCCCCTGGAAGAGACCCTGCAGGCCTGCCGCCTGACGGCCCGGGCGGGCGAGTCGCTCAAGGTGCTGGTCACGATTTGACCTGGTCGATTGACCAGGTTAAACTGAAGACATTCAGCGACGACAGGAGCGATCGACAATTCAGCGACGACAGGAGCGATCGACAATTCAGCGACGACAGGAGCGGTCGACAGTCATGGATGAGATCGGCATTTCCGAGTTCAAAGCCCGTTGCATCGCACTTCTCAAGCAGGTGCAGCAGAGCCGAACCCCGCTGGTCGTGACGCACCGTGGCCAACCTCTCGTGCGCATCGAGCCGCTGGCTCGTGAGGAGCCCCGCCAACTGGGAGCCCTGAGCCACACGGGTCGGATCTGTGGTGACCTGCTCGATTTTGCTTTCGACCAGGAATGGGAGATGGAGCAATCTTGAGTGAGCTTCCTGCTTGATACGCATGTCCTGCTCTGGTCGCAGTTGGAGCCGGCCCGGCTGGGGAAGAGGGCGACCCGAGCTCTGGTCGATCCGGCCGAGTCACTCACGGTGGCCACCATCTCGTCGCTCGAGATCGCCCGACTGGTCTGGGGAGAGCGTCTGCAACTCGACATGGAGGTGGAGCACTGGCTGGGAGCTGCCCTGGGGCAACTGGGCGCCACCACGCTGGAGCTTTCGCACGAGATCGCTGTCGAGGCCTACCGCTTGCCAGGGGGCTTTCATCCCGATCCGGCCGACCGGATCCTGGTTGCTACGGCCCGTATTCACGGGTTGACCCTGGTGACAGCTGATCGCCGGATCCTCGAATACTCCCATGTCGGCAGCCTGGACGCGGCTCGCTGAGCTCATTTTCAGGAAAATTTCAGCCCTGACATGGATACTCCGCGCGATGATCCAGCCGCTTGCCGCCTCCTCGATGGCCTACGCGCCTCCCCCCGGCAGCCGCCCCGCCCCCGTTCCCGAAGCGCCCCCCGACCAGGCCATCCTGTCCGCCGCTCCCGGGCCGGCCGAAGAGGCTCCCTCGGAGAAGCGCGGCTGGGGGCGCACCGCGGCCTTCGTGGGCCTGGGCCTGGCGGCCCTGACCCTGGCCGGCTGCGGCCCCTCGGTGCCGCCCATCAGCGACACGATCACCACCAACCTTCCCCCCGCCGGCATCAGCGTGGACGCCAACCACACCGGCGACTTCGGCGTGGAGGTGCTGCCCCAGGGCACCGCCCGCATCGACCTTCATCGCCAGACCCGCACCGAGACCGACTCCGACGGCGACTCCCACACCGAGGACGTGGAGTATTCGCCGGTGGGCGTCTACCTGGGCAGCGGGGTCTTCCTGGACCTCAACGGCAACCTCTCCCTGATCCCCGAGCGGGCCTTCTCAGAGACCAGCCGCGGGGCCGCGGCCAGCCACGTCGACATCGAGGGCCCGGGCATCTTCGACCGCATCGACGTGCGCCGAGACGCCGGCGGGGTCACCGCCGATCCTTCCGGCCCGGGCAGCTATCGCATCACTCACGAGGGCAACCGCATCCGCGTGGACGGGCCGCTCTGGGCCGACTGGAACATCTCCCGCGAGGGCGATACCACCCGGGTGGACCTGCCTTTGTGGGGCAACTTCCAGATCACCCGCACCGAGAACGGCGCCAGGGTTCGCGGGCCGGTCTTCCTCGACTACGCCATCACCCGCCAGGGTGATCAACTCAACGTGGACGGCCCGCTCTACAACGACTACACCATCACCCGCCAGGGCGACTCGATGCAGGTGCGCGGGCCCGCTTTCCACAAGATCGACATCAGCCAGCACGGGACCACCACGCGTCAGGAAGGTCACACCTACTCTTACAACGTGACCCGCGACGGCAACCAGGTGAAGGTGGACGGCCCGGGCTGGGACGACTGGAATTTCCGCGTCACCCGTTAGGAGATGGCCAGGATCGATCCCACCCGCCTGGCGCTCGACCGGCTGCGGGCCCTGGAACCGGTGGATTCGCCCACCCTGCGTCTCGAGCTCGGCAAGGCGCTGGGCAACAAGTCGGCCTTCGTGGTCAAGAAGGCCGCCCAGATGGTGGCCCAGGCAGGCGTGCTGGAGCTGACCGACGCCATGGTGGCGGCTTTCGAGCGGCTGAAGGGGGGCGGCGCCTCCGCCGACCCGGGCTGCGACGCCAAGACGGCCGTGCTGCACGCCCTCTGCCAGCTGGAGGCCTCCCGGGACGCTTTCTACCTGGCCAACCTCGACTTCGTGCAGCTCGATCCTGGCTTTGGCACGCCCGAGGAGACGGCTGGCCGGTTGCGCGGCCTGTGCGGCCTGGGCCTGGTGCGCTGTCGCCATCCCTTCGTGCTGGAAGCCCTGACGCAACTGCTGGTCGATCCCAAAGCCCAGGCCCGCCTGCTGGCCGTTCAGGCGGTGGGCGAGAGCGGCGAGCCGGGCGCGATTCCCCTGCTGCGCCTCAAGGCGGCCACCGAAGAGGAGGAGGACGTGCTGCTCGAGTGCCTGGTCACCCTGCTGGCCCTGGCTCCCGAGCGCACCATCCCCTGGCTGGAGAAGCGTTACCTGGCCAGACGCGGCGAGACCTGGGAGCTGGCCGTGCTGGCCCTGGGACAGTGCCGCCGTCAGGAGGCTCTGCAGACGCTGCTGGGCCAGGAGCGGCCGAGCTTGCTGGAGGCCGAGCGCAAGGCGCTCTACCTGGCCATCGCCAGCTGTCGGGTGGAGGGGTCGGTGGATTTTCTGATCGCTCGAGTGAGCGAGCATCCCGAGCCGGCCCTGGCGGCCCTGGAGATCTATCGTTCGGACGAAGCGGTCTGGGAGAGGGTGGAGGAAGCCCGGGCGCAGAGCAGGTAGTAGCCTCCATGACCCTGGCACCCTGGCTCCTCGAGCAGCTTCAGCTTCAAAACAACCCCGGCGTGATGGAGGAGAGCTACGTGCGCGAGCGGCTCAACCGTCACCTGCCCGCCGAGCCGCACGCCTACGTGCTGGCCCTGGTCGCCTCGGCGGTGATGGCCGACGCGAGCTACCTCAAGATCACCAACGACTCCAACGACTTCGTGCTGCTGCGCGACGGTCGCACCCCCACTCCCGAGGAGCTGGAGGGGCTGTTTGGCCACATGCTCCACTCGGGAGCGATCCCTGAGCGGGCCTACCTGGTCGACCTGGCCGTGGGCCTCAACGCGGCCATGGCCCTGAACCCGAAGTCGGTCATCGTGGAGACCTGGGGCTCCTGGGGAGGCAGCCGCTACCAGCTGCTGGGCACCGGCCACAAGCTGGAGGCGCTCAAGACCGGCTTCACCGACCCCCGGGCCACCTTTCGGGTGCAGGTGCGCGAGCCGCGCCGTCTGGGCAAGCTGATGAAGATGGTCACGGGCTTTCCTCCGGAAGGAGACCTGATCGCCCGCATGTGCGCCCAGGCCACCCCCAAGATCACCGTCAACGGCCAGTCCATCAACCGCAAGGTCGACCTGGGGAGGTGCCTGGTTTCCAGCCGCTGGACCCGCCCCGGCATCGTCATGCCGGGCGAGACGGTGGTGGGCGATCCCATCGAGAAATCGCGCTCCTCGCCGGGCGGCTTTGCCAGCTCGCTGGGGCTGGGGCGACCCGGCGACGAGACCCGGCTGCTCTTTCTGGTGGACGGCATCGCCTTCCCCGACCCCGATCCCGACCTGCCTTTCGTGGAGCTGCGGGGGCTGGTGCACTGCCCTGGATTGAAGCGCCATCTCAACCTGAGCGGGGTGCTCGAGGACGAGGAGTGGCAGCAGCTGATGGGGCACCTGCGCGAGCAGGTGGTAGAGATGGCCGAGGCAGCCGCGAGCGCTTACGACTCCATGGATTCCGAGGCCCAGCTGGTGGCCGCCTCCATCCTGGAGGAGCTGGCCGACGTGGCCAGCGAGCGGGGGGCCACCGAGACCGCTCAGGCTTTGCTTAACAAGGTGCTGGCCACGCGCGAGCACGCCATGCGGGTGGACGATCCCCGCCTCACGGCTACCTTCCTGAAGTTGGCCCGGCTGTGCGAGGATCGGGATGCCCAGGAGGAGGCGGTGCGTCTCTACCGCCGCGTGCTGCCTCACCTGGACAGCCAGGCCCAGCACCACCTCGAGCGCCGCAATCCCAGGGAAGCCTTCGAGGTGCTGGAGCGGGCCGTGGCGGTGCACGAGAAGATCGACCCCGAGGACGTGGAGCTGGGCCAGCGGGTGCTGGAGCTGGCTCAGCACTACCGGCAGGACCAGCTCGGTCGGGCCGAGACCCTGTATCACCGCGCCCTGAGCTTGCTCGAGCGGGGCCTGGGACCGGAGCACGAGCGGGTGGGAGCAGCCTTGCTCTCCCTGGCCGACCTCTACCGCGTGCAGCGCGATTTCCGAGGGGCGGTGGGATACTCCAGGCGGGCCCTGGAGATCGCCGAGAAGCACCACGGTCAGGACGGGAAGTATCTTTATCCCTACCTGCACCAGATGGCCGAGATCCTCAAGGGGATGGGGGAGTACGGCGAGTCGCTTGGCTACTCGGAGAGGGCCTTGATGGCCAAGCACGGGAGGCTCTGAGGGTCAGACCGGAAGCCGCACGCACACGCTGGCCCCGCCCAGGTCCGAGCGGCCCAGCGTGAGCCTGCCGCCGTGCTGCTGCACGATGCGATCGCAAATGGACAGGCCCAGCCCGGTGCCCTGGCCCATGGGCCGGGTGGTGAAGAACGGCTCGGTGGCCCGCTCCACGGCCTGGGTCGTAAAGCCCGGCCCGCTGTCGGCCACCTCGAGAACCACCGCGTCGCTCTCGCGACGGGTGCTCACCCGCGCTCTTCGGCGCGAGGGCTGCACCTCGGCCAGGGCGTCAGCCGCGTTCTGGACCAGGTGCCGCACCACCTGGGCCAGCTCCTGGCTGTCGCCCCGCAGCACGGGCAGGTGGTCGGCCAGACGAAGCTCGGGCACCAGTCCGGCCGGGGGGCTCTCCAGGGCCCGGCTGACCACCTCGTTGAGTTGCACTTCGCCCAGCTCGCCCGGCGGCGAGCGGCGGGCATAGCTGAGCAGGTTGTCGACCATGCTGGCGGCCCGATCCAGGGGCGGGCCGGCCGAGGCCAGGTGCTTGCGGACCAGCTCCGGGTCCTCGGCCAGCGAGCTGGCCAGGTCGATGGCCAGCCGGGCCGCGCCCAGCGGATTGTTCAGCTCGTGGGCCACGCCCGCGGCCACCTGGCCCACCGCCGCCAGCTTGGAGGCCTCGGTCACCTGGCGCTGCAGCCCCAGGTTGGCCAGGGCGGCGCTGGCCTGGTAAGCCAGCAGCGTCACCAGGTCTTGATGCTCGGGGTCGAACTGCTCCTTGCGCTTGCCCAGCATCACCAGCACCAGCGAGGGCGGGATGGGCACGACCAGCAGGCTGCTCATCCCGTAGAGCGGGTTGTCCAGGCGGGTGAGGCGGAGCGGCTCGCCGTCCTGGCTGACGGTCCGACAGAAGTCCTCCAGCTGAGCCGGCAGTTGCTGGCCGGGCGCCTGCCCTGAGCGCAGGCTGACCTGGGGGCGCCCCTGCTCGAGCAGCACCTTGAGGGCCCCCTCGGTGGACACCAGCAGCAGCACGTCGGGTGCGATCAGCTCGGTCAGGGTCCCACGCAGCTGTTCGTAGAGCTGGGCAGGATCGACCGCCGCCGCGATCTGGCGGGCCCCTTCCAGCACTCGCCGCAGGCGCTCCACCCAGCGCTGCAGGCTCTCCCTGTCGCGCGATACCGAGGCCAGGGCGGTGGACCGCTGCTGCACCTCCAGCTCGAGCTGGGAGGCACGGGCCGACTCGAGAGCAAGAGCGATGTGGCTCGAGAGGGCGGTCAGGATCTGGTTGTCCTCCTCGGTGAACACCCCCCTCGCCAGCCGGTTGTCGAGGTAAACCACTCCCACGCAGCGCCCGCGGATCATCAGGGGCGAGCAGATGATGCTGCGCAGGTCGTGGGCCACCACGCTCTCGGCCCCCAGAGCCGCTCCCTGCTCGGTCCCGGCCACCACCACCGGCTCGTGGCTGAAGTAGACCGTCTCGATCACGGTGCGGCTGTAGCCGGCCGGAGCGGCCAGCGTCTCGCCGGTGCGGTCGCGTCCGGTCACGAAGGCCAGCCCCTTTTCGTCAGCGACGAAAAGGTAGGAGCGCTCGGCTGCCAGCAGGCGGATCAGCTCGTCGAGCACGTTCTGGGCCTGCTCGTTGAGGCTGAGCACGCGGCTTGATCCCTGGCTGAGGTTGAGCACCGCTTCCAGCTGGCGCTCGAGCCGCGAGACCTCGCTGGAGGCCACCCGGGTTCGTTCGGAGCTGACCGAGGCCGAGGCCGAGCCGGAGGGAGTGGAGGCCGGGCGTCCCATGGAGAACTCCCGGGCCACCGCCCGCGCCCGCAGGGGCCAGCTCAGCTCCACCGCCAACCGGTAGGCCCGTCCGGCCTCGCGGGCGGCCCCGTCGCTCTTGCCCAGGGCGGCCAGCACGCGGGCTCTCCAGCGGCCCGCCTGGTAGCTGACCCAGGGCAGGTCGTGCAGGTCGGCCATGTCCTGAGCCCGGGCCAGCGCCGCCAGAGCGGCCGGATAACGGCCGGCCAGGAAGTCCCGCCCGCCCAGGGCCACCTGCAGATGGGCCTCCAGCACCACCCGGTTGGCGGTGCGGCGGAGCAGCTTGAGGGCCTGGTCCACCCGGGGCAGGTCGTCGGGTTGCTGCAGGCAGCGCTCCAGCCAGCAGTAGGCCCACAGCACGTAGAAGTGGCGCCGGTGGAGCGGGGCCAGGGCGGGGTTGAGACCCAGCCCCAGAAAGGAGGCCCCGGTCTGCTCCATGGCCGGGCCCAGGTCGCCCGTCTCCAGGTGCAAGGACAGCTGGTGAGCGTAAAAATTGGCCCGCAGAGAGCGGTCGAGGTGGTCTTGCGCGCATTTGCCCTGCAGGCGCTCGACCTGCTCCATGGCCTCGCCGGGACGGCCCAGGATGGCCTGGCAGCTGATGGCGTAGCAGGCCAGGATGTCCAGATCGCGGGCCACCCCGGCCGGGCTCGAGGTCACTCGGCAGCGCTCCATGCCGCGCTGCACCCAGGTCCAGGCGCGCTCCACGTAGCCCCGCATCATCAGCACCCAGGCCAGGTCGGCCACCCCGATCAGGTAGACCCAGGGCTCGGTGAGGTGGCCTTTCTGCAAGAGGGTGCGGTCCAGCCCGTCGTCCACCGCGCCGCACTGGCCGGCGATGTGCAGGGCCACGTGGCGCATCACCTGCAGGTGGCTGTGGCTGACCGGGTCGCCCAGCTTGTCGCTCAGAGCCTCGATCTGGCGGGCTCGACGCTCGACCAGCTCGCTCTTTCGCAGCATGCCGAAGAAGACCATCATGTTGGCGTAGCTGGTGATCAGCTGGGGCGACGGGCCCAGGCCGTGCCCGGTGAGGCAGGCGCGGGCGCCCATCTCGAGCATCTTGGGATAGTGCATCTCGAAGTACTCACCCTCGGAGTAGCTCTGGTAGAGCTCGGCCAGGGTCTCCTGGCGCCGGCGCGCTTCGCCCTGCAGGCGCTTTGTGCCCAGCCCGGTCCAGTCGGCCAGCAGCCAGAGCGTGAAATAGCTGCCGGCAGCCAGCACGTTCCAGAGGGGATGATCGAGCACCGGCTGGCTCATGGCCGCCAGCGCCTGCTGACAGCCGGCCCGCGCCTGGGCCCGGTCGAGCTTGGACAATCGCAGCTTGGACAGGCGGTGCAGGCACTGGGCCCGGGCCAGGGCGGGAGGTCTGGCTTCCAGGATCTGCTCGATCAGGGCGATGGCTTCCTCGACCCGGTTGGTGCGCTCGCAGGCCAGGCTGAGGGGCTCCATCCAGTCCGAGCGGCCTCGCTCGGCGGCCTGACGGGCCTGGGTGAGGAACTGGTAGGCGTCCTCGAAGGCGAAGTCGGTGAGAGCCATGCTGCCAGCCGTGAGGTTGGTCTCGTAGACCCGGGCGCTGCGGCCCTCGCCCAGGGCGTAGTGGCGAGCCACGGCGTAGCTCAGCTCGGGGCGGGTGGCCATCAGGGGCTCCAGACCCACGGCCAGCTTGCGATGCAGCTGGCGGGAGCGCTCGGGGTCGAGCTCGCTGAGGAAGGCTTCCCGGATGCGGTCGTGCACGAAGAGGTAGGTGGAGGGCCCGGAGCGCTCGATCACGTTGGCCCGCACGGCCGGCTCCAGGTTCAGGGCGGAGCCCTCCACGGCAGCCAGATCGTCGAGCGAGAAACGCGTGCCGTAGACTGCGGCCGTGGTGAGCCAGCTGCGCAGGCTCTCGTCCAGCGCGCTGATCCGTTGCAGCACCAGCTCCAGAATGTCGTCAGAGAGCTTGAGCTGCTGCAGGGCCCGGTGCTCCAGGCGCCAGCCTTCCAGCGAGGGGAGCACCGCTCCCGAGACCAGCATGGCCCGCACGTACTCTTGCACGGTGAAGGGGTTGCCCTGGCTGCGCTCGGTGATCAGCTCGGTCAGCTCGGGGTTGATGGGACGTGAGCCGAGCAGGGCGTAGACCATCAGCTCCACCTCGGCCCGGGTGAGGGGGTTGAGCACCAGCTGGGTGGTGGGCACGGCCGTGTCCAGGTAGAGGTCGAGCCCGGGACCGGGGCGGGCGGTGGCCAGCAGCATCAGGGGAGCCTCGCTCAGCCGCAGCCGCAGGCGGCGCAGCACGGCGTGACCGGCCTCATCGAGCTGGTGGGCGTCGTCGAGCAGCAGCACGGCCGACCCGTGGATGCGGGCCAGCTCGAGAAACAAGCGAGCGGCGCACTCGAAGACCTGATCGCCGGTGCCCTCCTCGGGCTGGGCTCCGAAGAAGCTGGCCGCCGAGGGACCCAGGCGGGCCAGAAAGCCGGCCCGCTCGGCCGCGAACTTGCGCAGCTCGCTCTCGATGGGCTGGCGCTGCACGGGCGGCAGGGTGCCCAGGCGGGCGAAGAAGCTGTCCACCCAGGCCCGGATGGAGGCGAAGGGAACCTGGCCCTGAAGGCAACGCGCCTCCAGCACCAGGGGACGCTGGCTCTGGGCGCGCCGCAGGAACTCCTGGGAGAGCAGGCTCTTGCCGCTGCCGCCCTGGCCTTCGATCAGAGCCGAGACGCCCCGTCCGCGCAGGGTCTGCTCCAGCCCCCCGCTCAGCTCTTCGAGCTCGGCCTCGCGGCCCACCATGGCCTGGGCCTGGTGGCGCAGCTCCTGGCCCGTCTCGCCCAGCCGCACGGGCTGCCCCTCGGCCAGGCGCTGGTTCAGCTTGGTCAGGGCCCGCAGGTCGGCCAGCAGGCTCTGGCCCGTCTGGTAGCGATCGCGCGGGTCCTTGGCCAGCAGTTTCTCGATGATCTGGGCCAGGGCCGGGCTGATCTTGGGATTGTAGTCGCGCACCAGGGGAATGGGGGCCGAGGCGTGCAGGCGCAGCAGCTCGGAGGTGCTCTCAGCCTGGTAGGGGGGGCGTCCGGTGGCGCAGTGGAACAACACCGCCCCCAGCGCGTAGAGGTCGGTTCGCTGGTCGAGGGGGGCGTCGAGCATGCCGGTCTGCTCGGGAGCCGAATACTGGTAGGTGCCCACGGCCGAGTCGGTGGGCTGGCTCTGCACGAAGGTGGCGAAGCCAAAGTCGATCAGCCGGGCCGTCCCGGCTCTGGAGACGACCACGTTGGCGGGCTTGACGTCGCGGTGGATCAGCCCGTGGCGGTGCACCTGGTCGAGGCCCCCGGCCAGCATCTTGGCCACCTCGACCAGCTCGCCTTCCTCCAGCGGGCCGGCCTCGAGCTCGGCCTGCAGCGTGTAGCCGGGAACGAGCTCGCGCACCAGGTAGGGGCGGCCGGCGGCTTCCCCCACTTCGATGATCTCCGGCAGCCCGGGATGCCGGATGCAGGCCAGAGTGGCGTAGAACAACAGGGAGCGATCCTGGGGGTCGTTCTGGACCTTGACCGCGTAGGTCACATCCCCGCGCTTGCCCCGGTAGACCACCCCGCGCGCTCCGCGCCCGAGCTCGCCGTCGATTCGATAGCCCGGAATCTCGGGGACCTTCACGCAGTGCAGCGTTCGTCCTCACGCGGGAGGATTCCCGGGAGACCGCCGTTGGCACTAGACATCCCTGACCAGGTGGATTAGGGTTAGTTTATGCGGCAGGTCAACATACACGAGGCGAAGACGCGACTTTCCGAGCTGATTGCCGCAGTCGAGCAGGGCGAGGAAATTGTCATCGCCCGCAGCGGCGCGCCAGTTGCCCGGTTGGTGCCGCTCGAACCTCCTCCACCCCGGGTTCCAGGCGCTGACAGGGCTGTTCGTGGTGAGCGACGCATTCTTTGAGCCCCTGCCGGACGAGTTGTTGGCTGCTTTCTGGTGCGAGCCCTTGTAGACACCCAGGGGCCTTGACGACTTGTGGTGTCGGAGGGAGCCTCCGACACCACAGGGGGGGTTGCGGCCTCTAGCGGAACAATCCGGTCAATCGATTCCAGGTATCACTGGCCGTGGTGGTGACCGCATCATAGGCCTGGTTGCCGTAGTGGGCGGCGCCCTCGTAGGCCTGGTTGCCGTAGTGCTTGGCGCCTTCCCAGCCCTGCTGGCCGTAGTGGGTGGCTCCTTCGTAGGCCTGGTTGCTGTAATACTTGGCCCCCTCCCAGCCGGACTGGGCGGCGTTGCTGACCCCCTGCACGGCCTGGGTGCCCAGGCTCCTGGCCCCATCCCAGCCCTGCTGGGCGTAGTAGGCGGCCCCGTCGTAAGCTTTGCCGGCCAGGCTCAGGCCCGCATCCAGAGTATCCGAGGCCGTGTGCAGCGCCCTGCCGCCGATGCCGTCGTAGAGGTCCCCGCCGGGAGTGAGCTGCTGTCCGGAGAGGAACTTGGAGACCTCGCCGATGACCGAGGGGCTGGCCGTGATTCCCAGGTTGTAGCCGGGGGTCTCGATATGGGTGCTTCCCCAGGCCGTCTTGTTGATGGCCCCGGGAACGGTGGCCGAGTCGTGCGAGACCACTCCGTCTCCGCCCAGAGGGGTGGAGCCCTGGATTGCCAGGGCACCGCCCGGCAGCCTGGATAGCTGGTCCTGGAAGCGCTGGTTGAGCCTCTGCAGGAAGTTGCTGCCCTTGCCGAGCTCGGGGAGAGCGGCGCGGTCCTTGTTGGTGCGCTCGGTGGCGAAGAGGTTGTCGGTGGCCAGCTGGCCAGGCAGGGTCTGGGCCAGGTCAGCCACGCCCGAGCCCTTGTTGGGAGTGCCCAGCATGGTCAGGCTGCGCACTTTGTCGCCCTGGCCGCTGTCGAGCAGGTTGCGCGAGTCGACCCCGCCCTTGCTGTGGCTCACCAGATCGACCATGCCGCCGCCGCGCAGCTGGCTGACGACCTGCACGGCCTTGGCCAGCTCGGCCTTGTTGACGTCGCTGTGGGCCGCGTTGCCCGAGAACTGCATGTTGAAGATGTTGCCCTGAGGGTTGAGCCCCAATCGCTTGGCCAGCTCCCCGGGGTCTTTGATGGCCTTGATCTCGTCCATCGACAGCTTGGAGAGGTCGCTGCCCTTGATGGTTCCGCCCATCTGGTTGGCACCGGTCGAGGTCCAGTAGTCGGTCATGGTCTTGAAGGAGCTCTCGTCGGCGAACAGGCCGTGCACGGTCAACACGTTGTCGAGCTTGGGCGGGTCGCCCAGCTGTTGCTGCAGCTGCTTGACGGTCTCGCTGGGAGGGGTGCCGGCCTCCTGGCCTCTTTTGACCCCGTCCTCGACCTGGTTCTGGATCCGCACCGCCTCGTCGCGGCGCGTCTCGCCCGGGGCCTGGCCGCTCTGGGTGCCAGTGGCGCCGGCCGCGTTCTGAGCGCCGTCACCCGGAGTGCCACTGGTGCCGTTGCCCTGAGTGGCAGTGGTGGCCTGGGTGCCATTGCCGTTGGTGGCATCCTGTGCGCCGTTGGCACGCGGATCCTGGGTCCCGACCGACCTGTTGGCCGCGGCCGAGTCCTGGCCGCTGACAGAGCTCACCGAGCCATTGCTCTGCGGCGAGCCTACGGCCTGGGCGCCATAGTTGGCGTTCAGCCCGGCCACGAGAGCGCTGGTTCCGGCTTCCTCGGCGGCCCGGTTCTTGCCGGCGGCCTGCTCTTCGCGCAGCTCGGCGCTCGCCTTGAAGCTGTCGACCTGGCTGCCCGACTTGACCTCGCTGGTGCGCGCTTTGGCGCTGGCGGCGGTGGTGCTCTCGTTGCGCTGGGTGGAGCGGGCTTTGGACGGGTTGGACGTCCGACTGGTCCCTCGGCTGGCGCTTGCGCCTGAGCTGCTCCGCTTGGAGCTGCTCTGAGTGCTCCTCTTGGCCGTTGTCGCGGCCGGCCGAGACGACCGCGAGACCGAGCTGCTGCTGCTTTTTTGAACTGCCATCTTGAGTCTCAGGATAGGGCCCCTGGAGGAGGCGATGGTTGCAGTCATGTTTCCGACTTGTAACAAGCGTAAACTCCAGGTAAACAATTCTCGGCAACTTTCGCACGCCCAAAGGGCTCGATCAGGGCCAAGAACGTTGCCATCATAAAGGAATCGCCCCTTCCGGCCCGGTTACATAATGGTCACAAGTGATACTTCTCGGACACAACTCATGAACAAAGAATGACCACAAACGCCCAAAAAGAACCAGGAGCTTCAGCTCCGCCCCACTGAGCTCAGCCAGGTGCGCGTCCAGGATAGATCTGACAGTCAGCGCGCGGGGTAAGGCGACCGGTTTCAGCTACCTCGATGGACTGCTCGAAGAGATCGAGCTGCCGGCTAACGAGGGCTCCAGCTCAGCTACTCGGAAGACCAACTTCCAGTGCGCAGCTCGATGTCAGGCAGAGCCATGTGGCGCGTTGAGAAAACGATATGAACCGCCCGCGCCGCCGAATGCTCCAGAGAGAGGGTCGCTGAAGCCCTGGTCGTCCCCTTGGACGCGCTGCGCGCCGCCGATCAGAAGGACCAGGTCGGGAGCCGGTTGCTCGAGGAGCAGGATGCCGTGCTGGTCGTGCTCTCGAGCGTTACGGACGCGTTATAGCCGGTCGATCACCTCGTCGGCGATCTCGGGTGAGTCCAGATCGGAAACAGCCTCAAAGCCATTGTCCCCGGAGTTGCCGGTGATCATCGCGCGCCAGGAGATCTATACTGTTGCTCTGCAAGATTCTGACATTCCACAGGTAGATTGGGAGGCCATGGTGCCGCGCACGCATGATGCACTTTGGGGAGCGCTGTTATTAGGATTTGAATTCGAGGGCGGGGGGGTGGACCTGGATCAGATATACTCAACGCGGTTGCGGAGCTCTTCTGGCGCCATCTCGTCGTGGATACGCTGCAGCGTGCGCACGAGGTAGCCAATGCTGCGCTCGCCCATCGGAGCGTAGACGATGCCCCAATGCTCGGTGTGGTTGTGCAGAACCAGGAAGTCATCATCCATGGTCGCGAGCACCCGCTCATCGGCTGCAGCACGGGTCAAGTGCTCTTCATCGACGGCCCCCTTGAGTCCCAGGTCCTCCACGGTGACGACATCAATCCCGCGAAGGCGGAGCCCTTTCGCCACCGGTCCCATGAAGCTCTCGTCGAAATAGAAGCGGATCTTGTCAGGCAATCTGGGGCAGCCGCGGGGGGAAGAGCTTCTTGATCTCCTCGCCGCGCCGCGCGGCTTCCCGCCACTCAGCCCGGATCTCTTCGAGGTGATCGAAATAATAGGTCAACGCGGCGTGAACCTCGGCCAGCGTGAGTTCGAAGTTCTGGGCGATTTCCTCGGGAGACCAGCCCGCTTTCTCAGAGCAGGCCGCGATGTGGGACACGCGGATGCGGTGCCCATCGAGACGAGGAGCGCCGCCGCACGTGCCGGGAGTCTGGACGATGTAGGGATATTCCACGGCTCCATTGTATCCCCGTAGAGCCATTCTGTCACCTCCGGTCATCGATTAGGAAGGGAAGCGGCGGTCCTGGAACGCGCACGTGGCTCGCGTAGGAGCGCCGCAACGTGCGGGGAGACAGCTCTCTTTTCAGTCCGCGTCGAACCCATGCTGGCTGGCGAACGATCTGGCTCAGGCGCGGCGCGCCGATTCGGTGCCCGGTCCGGCCCAGGAAGAAGGCCTGCTCGCCGGCCTCGCGGACCAGCTCGGGGCGCCAACAGCTCGTAGCGTCGCAGCCCGATTCCGTAGAGGGTCTCGAGCAGGGCCAGATCACGGCGACCCGGCGTCGTGCTTCGGTCGATCACGCCGAGCAACTGGACCATCTCAGCGCTGGTGGCCGGGCGCTGGAACCGTGGGTTCGGGGTGCCCGGCAGGTCTTCAGCCAGGTCGATCACCAGGTGGCCTTTCCGGTAGGCCCAGCGCACCCAGGTTGCAAGGCGGGCCAGCATTCTCTGGATGGCGGTGGCCAGCCAGAGCCAGGCGACTCGCGAACGGGTGTGCTCGGCTTGGTCTGGGCCTGGCAGGGCCTCCATCTAAGTCTTCGATGGGTCGGCCTCAGCCTGCGTGGCCACCCTGCAGCAGGGCGAGACGCTCGACCACCTGCTGGCCCGGGCCGATGCGGCCCTCTATCAGGCCAAGAGCGCCGGACGCAACCGGCAGGCGCCGCGTCAGCCGTAAAGCTCGTCGAGCGAGAACAGCAGCACGCCCTCCTGGTGGGCGCGGCGCCTGAGCGCGGGAGTGAACGAGGGAGCAAAGAGCGCCCTCCAGACCGTTGGAATCGATAACTCCTCGATCAGAGCGCGCGAGTTGCGGTCGAGGTCTGCGAGCACGTTCTCTCCCACCGGTCGGCCCGACCACTTGCACTCTCCCACCAGGAGGTTGCGCTGCGCTACATCCCAGGCCACCACGTCCACCTCCGAGGAGGCGCTCCACCAGGACCCTACCCGGGCCGGGGACCAGGCAAGCCGGGCTCTCAGGAGAGACTGGCGACAGCATTCTTCGAAGACTGGCGCGCAGAAACTGGCAAAATTCGGACGGATGCGTTGCTCGAGGACCTGCTCGAGCAATCCCATCTCCAGGCGCGTCTGCTCGGGAAAGACATATCGAAACCAGAAGCGCACGAACGGGTCGCGCAGGCGATAGAGACCCCGCCGACTCTTGTGGGGCTGGCTCTCGGTCAAGGGCACAACGCGCTCGATCAGGCCGAGCGTCTGCAAGCTCTGAAGATAGAACGAGACCTGGTTGGCCCCGCTCGGGCCCAGGGCCCGATTGGCGATCTCGCCGAGCCGCGTGCGACCCTCGGCAATGGCGGTCAGGATGGCCATGTAGAGTCGCGGCTCGCGTAACTCTTGCATCAGCAAGAAGGTCACTTCATCGCGCAGGAAGGCTCCTTTGGCCAGGATGCGATCCCGCACCCCGTCCCAGAGGTCCTGCTCGGGGTCAAACTGCAGACAGTAGGCCGGAACGCCCCCCAGCACCGCGAAGCGATGAAAGCGCTCTCTCGTCGAAAGCCGGGGAAAGAACAGCCCGGCCTCGCGAAAATCAAGCGACTCGAGCAGATATTGAGCCGTGCGCCGTCCGAACAGCGGGCTCTTCTCGGCCAGCACCGACCTCTCCATCACAGAGATCGAGGAACCGCACAGAACCACCCGCAACTGACTGTCCTTCAGGCCCCCGTCCCAGGCCCGCTGGATGACGGAAGGCAAGGCAGGGTCGGCCTCGGCCAGGTAGGGGAACTCGTCGAGCACCAGCAGCAGGGGCTGCGTCGAGCGGGCAACGAGAAAGCGCCAGGCCGAGGTCCAGTCAGCAAAACTCACCCCGGCCGCCTCGGGCACCGCCTCTTCCAGGGCTGCCGAGAACTCGCGCAGTTGCTCGCTCAGGGTGGTCTGGGCAGCGACGTAGACCAGGGCCGGCTTCCTGCGAGCGAACTGGCGCAACAGCTCGGTCTTGCCGATCCGTCGGCGGCCATAGAGCACCGCCAGCCCCGCTCCACGGCTCCACCAGCCCTCAAGGAACTCGAGCTCGCGCTCTCTGTTCAAGAACATAGTCTAAACTATACTATTTCTGACTACATTATCCTGTCACGGCGATGGCTTGGCCTACTCGGGCATCTCTTGAAACTCAAAGCACCCTCTCTGGAGCTTACTTGAATGCTTCAAGTATTGGTAGGCTGCTGGAAGCTGACCAGGGGAAACGCCCAGCGATTTCCCCCCCCTTTCCGCCTCTACCAGTCTGGACGGCTATGATCCTGGCGGGCCTGGCCGAAGATAGCTGAGCGGCATGCAAACCTGGGCGATGAGCTACGTCGTGCACACGGGAGCAACGAGCGGGCTCTTTCGATCAGGAAGCTTTCTTGCCTTCCAGGACGTCCAGTCGGCGGACGCACTCTGCCAGTGTCTGCCGGATCTCCACCTGTCCTTCAGCAAACGACTTCATGATACCGATCGAGTCTTCAAGTCGCTCGGCTGTTTGATCGCTCTTTTCGGCCAGGCCCGACAGTCCCTGGGCGACTTCGCTCAGCCCTCCGGCCAGACCACTGACTTTCTCGGCCAGTCGGCGGAGCTCTGTGGTCGTCTCTCGCTGGCTTATTAACGAGAGGCGAAAGTTGGTCTCAATCCGATCAAGCTCGCTCATCCGAGTTGGTTCTTCGACGATACCTGGTTCGGTGCCTTCGGGTCTGGCCGCGGACACGCTTGTGCAAATTCGTAGACGCGGTTGAGCGCAAAGGCTAGAGTGTACTGCTGCTACGAGGCGAGCAAAGCAGGCTTCCACCGTAGGCCGGCACGCCCCACCATGACCTGGAAAGAAATTCTCCAAGGCTACGTCGAAGGGTTTCATCCAGAGCACCACCAGGGGGGACCGGCAATGAGGCTCGTTTCGGCAAGCTCAACCTGAAGCGCATCCTGCTCTTGGCAAGTTTGATGCTGCTCCTGAGCTGCGGCACGGGGGGGGGAGCTCGCTCCTCGCCTGATCCATCCACCCTCGAGGTGCTCGAGACAGGACCTCGCCTCACCGGCAATTACGAGCGCGTCGGGTCGTTGAGCTTTCTTGCTCCGACTGGGCAAGGAGTGATGGATGTGACTCCCGGCAGCGTGTCCGCCCGCGAGCGAAACGCGATTCTCTCCAGGGCGAGCCGGGAGGAGATTCAGGCCAGCCATGCCGAGGAAAGCCACCTGTTTCAGTTGACCACCCATCAACAGGAGGGCTCGCCCCAGCTGGTCTATGCCCTGGACCGGCTGCAGGGAAGCTCAGCCCCCTTTGTTGCCTATCGCCCCGAAGCGTTCCAGGTCCGCAGCTTGCACAACGGGGTGACCTTCCCCTTGCCCTCGCTGGAGATGGGAGGGCATCTGGTCCGCTACCGCTGGACCTTGCCGGCGGGCGAGCAAACCGCTCTGGTGGCGGTGCAGCCGGTCAACCTGTCGCAGTTCTCGAGCGCCGACCTCTTCGTGGTTCCCTCCTCCGAGCCGGTCGAGACGGTCCTGGAGCTGAACGTCGGGCTGGAGGGCGATCGTTTCCGCATCACCGGTCAGGTGCTGGCGGCTGGACAGTTCCTGATGTCCATCAACGCAGATGGTGGCCCGGCCATCCTCGATGCCCAGGGCAACATCACCAACCGGGCTCAATTACCGCTCTTCCCAACGTTCAAGTATCCCCTGTCGGGAATGTTTGCCCTTTCGGTCGAGCTCGACGGCGCGACCCTGGTGGACGAGGCTTATCTTCAGCGCGGCCTGACCTGGGAGCAGGACTGGCCGGTCATCGAGACCAGCGACTTCAGCCCCATCGCGTTCAGCAATCGGCTGATCTGGGACACAGGCGATGCGACCGTCGACGATGCCACCGCTCGCTGGCGCGCGACCTTTCCCGGCGACACTTTTCCTCGCTGGAGCACGCAGCCTGTGCAACCCTACCAGGCGGGGGCATCGGCCAGCTTCACCTACGACCCGGACAGCCTGCAGCTCTCGGCCAGGCAAGAGCGACCTGAGAGCATTCGGCTGGTGCCCGAGGGCCTGATCGAGGAATACGCCTCCAGTCAGGCTTTCCGGCAAGAGGCCCAGGCGCGCGAAGGCCAGGTCATCTATCCTTACTCGGTCGAGGGGCAAGCCATCAGCTTCAGCACCCCACCGGTCTTACGGGCCACCGCACACGGGGGCGGCATGGTGCCCGCTCGCGTGCGGCAGCTCTGCCTCGAGAACGTCCGTTTCGAGCCCGAGGTGGCCGAGGGTCAGGAGCCCACCACCTTCCGTGCCGATGTGGTCAGCTTTCTCTTCGAGGAGCCCCAGATCCGCTGGTCGCTCGAGATTCAGGACGCCGGGCGGGTCTTTGCGCAAACCCAGTGGCAGGACTTCGACGAGACCTTCGAGCTGAGCGTTCCCTGGGATCGGCTCGACGCGTCTGGAGAGACGGTTGCTCCGGGGAGTTACACCGGCTCGTTGAGCGTGGAGGTGCGCGAGAAGTCCAGGGTGGACCGGAACGGGAACCCGATCATTCTCCCTGCCGAAGCCACGGCCGACTTCCTGGTGCCCGGGGCCGGAGGGCGGGTGCAGATCACCAGCTTCACCGCCAACCCGATCACCTTTGCTCCCAGCCCTCCGCCCCTGGTGACCTTTCGGGCTCAGGCGCAAGCCACCGATTTCGAGGAGGAGCCGCAACTCACCTGGCGGCTCACGGTGACGAGCCCCGCTGGAAACCCGATCTTCGAGACAAGTCGTGTCGGGCCTGACTTTGAAGCCGAGTGGCAGACAGCGGACCTGGCCGAGGGCCTCCATCCAACACTCGGAGCTTCGGCTTTGAGGCCGTTACGGTCGAGATCAACTTGACCGATAACCCGCAGTTGATGATGTTCCCGCTGAAGGCCGTGGTCAAAGTGCGAAATCCCGCCAACCATGCCCTCGTGGTCGTTCACGGCGGAATGCGGACGCTGACCCCCTCGAGAGCCTCGCTGGAGTTCCTGACGCCCGAGGCTTCAGGACGCCAGGCCTTGCACCCGGAGGTGGCCTCGTCCGCGGGCTGGAGCGAGCAGCAACTTGGAGCGACCCACTTCCTGTCGACGGCGGACCTGGGCTCGCTCAAGACACTTCTGCTGTCCAACTGCAACGTGTTGGACCTCTACGACTACAACAACAACGAGTTTGCCGCCGAGGACCCCCTGTCCCGGAGGACGGCCTACTCGGGCACCACCCTGGCGCCTGGCCAGCTCTGGTGGCGGGGGACCGGCCGGGGCCGCACCATTCTGCTGGGCTACAACTTCCCGGTCGTCGGTGGGGCCGCCGGAAACGCCGTCCAGACCTATCTCGCCGAGCTCGACCGCCTGGCGAGCCTGGTGCCCCCCGACAAGCTCCAGCAACTGGCCTGGATCTCCGCCAACCTGACGGAGGCCCGCAAACCAGGTGCCGAAAGCGCTCTGAACGCGTGCGCCTGGGACGCTGACTCCTACTACTACATCGCTTACTTCCCGCCCCTGGGACGAGAGAACCCGGAGCTTCGGCGCGAGCCACGGAGAATACTGGGAGTCTTCCGGATCCCGCTCGTCGACGGCGACAACCAGGTTATTCAACCCAACAAGCGATTGCAGAAACCTGGAGGTGAGGAGATCTCGATTCCTGGCACCCCTTTAGCTCCTTAGTTGACCGGAGGAAACCCATGCGAAAACCCACAGAACTTGTGATCTTGCTCCTGATCCTGGCCTGGGCGCTCCGGCCCGGGGCTGCCCAGGCACCGCCTGAGAAGGTCTACGAGCCTTTCGTCAAGACCACCGAGTATGAGGAGGCCTGGCGTTTACTGGACGCCTCCCGCTTCGAGGAGTTCCGAGCCCGAATGGCCGAGATTGCCGCGGCCAATCCGGGCACGACCCTGGGCGCCGTCTGCCTTTTCAAGCAGTCGGGCTGGTCCGAGAGTTCCGACCGACCTCGCATTCTGAACGCCATCATCGCCGGCTATCCGCGCTCGCGATTCGAGATCTGGGCCAGGTTGGATCTGCTGAACGGCCAGTACGGATATTCCGACATGGAGGGCTGGCTTGCGGACGCCGACCGGCTGGCCCAGTCCTACGGAGGGCCGCCCCTGGCGGCCATTCTCCGGGGAAGAGACCTGGACCGTCTCAGCGCGCAGGTCCTGGCCCTCCCCGTCGAAGTCCGTTACGGCCTCGCCGAGGTCTACGGGGAGATGCTGGGGGGGCTGGTTTGCCAGCTGAAGCAATACGAGCGGGCTGTTCCGCTCGCGATCTTCGGTCGCCAGGCTTTCTCCATGCATAGTGACGGGATCATTTCTCTAGAATACATTCTGACGAAGGCAAAAACCGGAACCTGGAGTCATCTGGCCACGAAATTCGTTTCCCCGACAGTGCGAGTGATTCATCCTCGGCATGCTCGCCACACCGGTCCGCGGCCCAAGATTCGCCTCGAGATGTTCACGGGAGACGTTAGCGTTGAGGGGATCGACCTTCGTCGGTCGACCATTCTGCTGGACGGGCAGGACTTCTGGCCCAGGCTGCGGGCGCGCGTCCGGGTCGACAAGTCGCTCAAGCCCGGCCGGGTATTTGAGCGCATCCTCCTGAGCGGGCGCCCGGCCCTACCCCTCGCGCCCGGCCGCCACACCCTGGAGATCGTGGCCCGGTCTTCCGGTTACTACCAGGAGAGCGGCACCGGCTTGACGCGCACGCTGGTCGAGTTCACCGTGGGCAAGAGCCATGACGACGACTGCGACCGCCGCGAGGACGACGCTCGAGACTGGGAGCAAGACTGAGTCGCCCTCCAGCCCGACGTTCAGCTCCAGGACCGTCTCGACCGTCCAGGATTTAGCTGACGCTGGACGGGTAAGACATGACACCCGATTTGAGCGTCCGAACCAAAGTCCCCCATCGTTTGCGGGACGGTCGTCCCATGGAGAAGCTGCGTTTCGAGGCTCGTCCCCCGATGACACTGGCGCCGGGTCTTCACCAGGCACACCTCGTCGTCCAAGTCAGCGGCTATCAGGCGGGGCAGACCACCTTGACCTGGACCTTTCGAGTCGGCCAGAATCAGGACAACCCTGAAGACGAGTGCGACGAGTGGGATGATGACAGAGAGTGGGAGCGCGACGACTGATTCCAACCGTCTGGAGGGCGCTCTTTGCTCCCTCGTTTACTCCCGCGCTCGAGCGCCGCGCCCACCAGGAGGGCGTGCTGCTGTTCTCGCTCGACGAGCTCTACGGCTGACGCGGCGCGCTGCGCACCAGCCTTTGCTCGGATGACGCCTGAGCCTCGCCTTCCCCCACCGCCACCCGGTTGCGTCCGGCGCTCTTGGCCTGGTAGAGGGCCGCGTCGGCCCGGGCCAGCAGGTGGTCGAGTGTCTCGCCCTGCTGCAGGGTGGCCACGCCCAGGCTGAGGGTGACCCCCAGCGGACCCTTCTCGTGCTCGAGCGGGGTGCGCTCGACCGCCTGGCGGACGACCTCGGCCTGCCGGACCGCCTGCTCGAGGCCTTGCTCGGGGAGCAGGATGCAGAACTCCTCGCCTCCGTAACGGGCCAGCAGCCCGGCCTCACCGATGCAGTCTTGCAGGGTCCAGGACACCAGCCGCAGCACCTCGTCGCCCACCGCGTGGCCGTAGGTGTCGTTGAAGCGCTTGAAGTGATCCACGTCCAGCATGATGGCCGAGACCTCGTGCACCTGCTCCAGCGTCAGCTCGGCCAGCTCCCAGAACCGGCGCCGGTTGTAGACCCCGGTCAGGTGGTCGGTGGTGGCCAGCCGGTCGATCTCCTGGAACATGCTGGCGTTGGCCAGGGCGATGCCGGCCTGGTTGCAGAACGTGAAGGCCACCTCGGCCTCGTAGTCGGTGAAAGCGTCCACTTTGGCGGCCGACAGCGTCAGCACCCCGATCACCCGTCCCTCGCTCAAGAGCGGGGACGCGATCCAGCTGAAGGGGGCGGGGAAGGTCAGGTTGGGGAAGCCCGGCTCGCTCTGCATCGACGGTTCCAGCACCGGGCGGGCGCTCACCACCGCCTGGGCCAGCCCGTCGGGGTCGACCTCGCTGCTGGTGCCGAGCCACTCCGGGAAGCCCCGCAGCATGACCGACTGTAGCTGTTGCTCGTGGACCAGCCACAGGCTGGCCCGCACGAAGGGCACGATGTGGGCCATGGTCTCGAGCAGGTGGTCGAGGATGAGGCGCGTGTCCAGGGTGGAGGAGAGAGCGCTGGTGAACTCGCTGAGCCGGTCCGCCAGCTCGCGGCGGCTGCGCTCGGACTGCACCTCCACCTCCAGGCGCGCGGCTCGGGCCGTTTCCATGGCCACGGCGATGTGGCTGGAGAGGGCGTTGAGGATCTCGATGTCCTCGTCGGTGAAGACCCCTCGAGCCAGCCGGTTGTCCAGGTAGACCACCCCCACGAACTGCTCGCGCAGGAAAAGGGGGGCGCAGATGATGCTGCGCAGGTCGTGGGCCACCACGCTGACGGCTCCCAGGGCGGCCCCCTCCTCGGTGCCGGCGATGACCACCGGCTCGCGGCTGAAGTGCACCGTGTCCACCACCGTGCGGCTGTAGCCGGTGGGGGCGGACAGGGTCTCGCCGGTGCGGTCGCGACCGGTCACGAAGCCGATCCCCTCGTCACCGAGCATGAAGAGGTAAGCTCGCTCGGCGTTGAGGATCTTGATCAGCTCGTCGAGCACGGCCCGGGCCTGCTCATAGGGGCGCAGCACCCGGGCCGAGGCCAGGCTCAGGTTGAGCAGGGCCGAGAGCTGGCGTTCCAGGCGAGCCTGCATGGCATCCCCCGGCTCCACGCGACGGCCTCCGGCCGAGAGCGAGGCCGAGCCTCCCATCGAGCTGGAGCGGCCCAGGGCGAATTCGCGCGCCGCTGCTCGCGCCCGCGAGGGCCAGTTCATCTCCACCGCCAGCTGGTAGGCTCGGGCCGCCTCGCGGTTGGCGGCGTCGAACTTCTGCATGGCGCTCAGAACGCGCGAGCGCCAGCGGCCCACCTCGAAAGTGACCCAGGGGGCGTCGTGCAGCGCGGCCAGATCCTGGGCTTTGGAGAGGTGCTCCAGGGCCCGGTGATGACGACCGGCCAGGTGCTCGCGAGCCCCCAGCGCGGTCAGGTAATGGGCCTTGATCACCACCCGGTTGGCTGTCTTCTTGAGCAGCTTCATGGCCTGGTCCAGGCGGGCATCGTCGTCCTCGCTGGCCTCCCCGCGCTGGCAGCGGTCCAGGTTGGCGTAGGCCCACAGCACGAAGAAGTGGCGCCGGTGCAGGGGAGTGAGCGCCGGGAGCATCTTGAGCTTCAAGAACTGCTCCCCCGTCTCCACCATGGGAGAGGTCAGCTCGCCCGTCTCGCGGTGCAGCATCAAGAGGTGGCCCAGGTAGTTGGCCTCCAGCGAGCGGTCGGCCTGGCCGGTGGTGCACTTCTCCCTGAGCCGCTCCACGTATTCGAGCGCCTCCCCGGGACGGCCCAGCACGGCCAGACAGGAGATGGCGTAGCACGAGAGGATGTCCAGGTCGCGCACCACCCCGGCCGGGCTGCTGGTCAGCTTGCAGCGCTCGATGCCTCGCTGCACCCAGGCCCAGGCGCGGTCCTGGTAACCTCGCATCATCAGCACCCAGGCCAGGTCGGCCACGCCGATCAGGTAGACCCAGGCCTCGGTGAGGTGGCCCTGCTGGGTCAGCACCCGATCCAGCCCATCCTCCACCTCGCCGCACTCGCCCGCAATGTGCAGGGCCACGTGGCGCATCACCTGGAGATGGCTGTTGGAGACCGGATCGCCGAGCTGGTCGGCCAGCTTCTGGATGTTGGAGGCGCGCCGCTCGACGATCTTGCTCTTTCGCAGCATGCCAAAGAAGATCATCATGTTGGCGTAGCTGGTGATCATCTGGGGCGAGGGTCCGATGCGGTGGCCCGAGAGGCAGGCGCGGGCCCCCATCTCGAGCATCTTCGGGTAGTGCATCTCGAAGTACTCGCCCTCGGAGTAGCTCTGGTAGAGCTCGGCCACGGTCTCCTCGCGCTCGCGGTTGCCGGTGCCGGCCCGGCCGATGCGGGTGAAGTCGGCCAGCAGCCAGAGGCCGAAGTAGTAGGCTGCGGCCACCCCGTTCCAGAGGGGATGATCGAGCACCGGCTTGCCGATGGCCGCCAGCGCCTGGCGGCAGCCATCCCGGGCCTGGGCCCGGTCGAGCTTGGAGAGGCGGAGCTTGGAGACGCGGTGGAGATACTGGGCCCGGCGCAGGGAATCGGGCTTGCCTTCCAGCAGCCGGGTCAGCAGCTTGATGGCCTCCTCCACCCGGTTGGTGCGCTCGCAGGCCAGGCTGAGCGGCTCCATCCACTCGGTGCGCTTGTCGGCCGAGCGACAGGCCTGGGTCAAGAACTGGTAGGCGTCCTCGAAGGCGAAGTCGCGCAGGGCCATCAGCCCGGCCGACAGGTTGGTCTCGTAGACCCGCCCCCCCTGGCCCAGCCCAAGTGCGTAGTGGCGCGCCACCGCGTAGGCCAGCTCGGGCTGGATTTTAGCCAGTTTCTCGAGCCCTTGCGCCACGCGCCGGTGCAGCTCGCGACGGGCCTCGTCCTCGAGCCCGCCCAGGAAGGCCTCGCGGATGCGGTCGTGCACGAACAGATAGCTGCCGGGCCCGGCCTGCTCGACGATGCTGAACTGCACCGCCACCTCCAGCAGGTCTTGCACCTGGGTCTCGGGCTTCTCCACCACGGCGGACAGGCCGGCCAGGCTGAAGCGGCTGCCGTAGACGGCGGCCAGGGTCATCAGGTCTCGCACCTCGGGCGAGACCATGGCCGCCCGCTGCAAGACCAGCTCCAGCACGTCGGCCGGCAGCCTGAGGCTCTGCAGGCCCTGGTGGTCCACCCGCCAGCCCTCCAGACTGGGCAGCACCACCCCCGAGCTGAGCATGGCCCGCACGTACTCGGCCGTGGCAAAGGGATTGCCGTGGCTGCGCACGGCCACCTGGTGCACCAGCTCGGCATCCACCGGGCGCGAGCCCAGGTAGGAGTAAACCAGCAGCTCGATCTCGGGGTTGCCCAGCGGCTCAAGGGCCAGACGCACGCTGGGGCGGGCCGAGCGCAGGTAGAGCTCGAGCCCCTGGCGGCTCTCGAGCGAGGAGCGGGCCGTGGCCAGCAGCAGGATGGGCACCTCCTCCAGGGCGGTGCGCACGCGGCGCAGCACCTGGTGACCGCCCTCGTCGAGGTGGTGGGCGTCGTCGAGCAGCAGGATCAGGCAGCCGTGCATGCGGGCAAGCTGCAAGAAGAAGGCTGCGGTCGCGTCCAGGAAGCGGTCACCGGCCTCGAGCGCGGCTGCCTGCTCCTGGCCCCGGGCCAGGACCGGGCTGAGCCGGCCTAAAAGCGTGCCCCACTGCTCCAGGAACGAGGCCAGCTCGTCTTCCACGAACTTGCGCTGCACCGCCGGCAGGCCCGGCAGCTGCTGAAAGTAGCCTTCCGCCCAGGCCCGCATGGGGGCATAGGGAGGCTGACCCTGCTCGCAGCGGGCCTCCAACACCAGGGGGCGGGCGGTGACCGCCTTGCGCAGGAATTCGCGGGCCAGAAAGCTCTTGCCGCTGCCTCCTTCGCCCTCGACCAGCACCGACTGGCCGTCCCCGCGCGAGGTGCGCTCCAGGGCCGCGAGCAGCTCTTCGAGCTCGGCTTCGCGGCCCACCATCTCGTGGAACTGTGAGGTCAGCTCCTGGCCGCTGTCCCCCAGCGAGACCTTGCCTTCGTCAGCCAGGCGCTGGTTGAGCTTGTTGAGGGCCCGCAGGTCGGCCAACAGGCTGTGCCCGGTCTGGTAGCGGTCGCGGGGATCCTTGGCCAGCAGCTTCTCGATGATCAGACCCAGGGCAGGGGAGAGCTCAGGGCGATGGTCCTCCAGGCGGGGCACCGGGGCGGCGGCGTGCATCTGCAGCAAGCTGGCAGTGCTCTCCGACTCGTAAGGAGGCCGCCCGGTCGCGCAGTGAAAGAGCACCGTCCCCAGGGCGTAGAGATCGGAGCGCTGGTCGATGGGGGCGTCGAGCACCCCGCTCTGCTCGGGAGCGGCGTAGAGATAGGTGCCCACCGCGTCGTGCTTGGAGGCGTGGATGTTGGTTGCGAAGCCGAAGTCGATCAGCCGGGCTCCCCCCGAACGGCTCAGCATGATGTTGGACGGCTTGACGTCGCGGTGGATCAGCCCGTGCCGGTGCACCTGGTCGAGGGCCCCGGCGATGGTCTTGGCGATCTCGACCAGCTCGTTCTCGGGCAGCGGCCCGGTCTCGAGCTCGGCCGCCAGGCTGTAGCCTGGCACATACTCGCGCACCAGGTAAGGCCGCCCACCCGCCTCGCCCACCTCGACCACCTCGGGCAGGCCGGGGTGACGCATGCAGGCCAGGATGGCGCCGCATGACAACAAGGAGCGATCATTGCCCTCGAGCTCGACTTTGATGGCATAGCTCACCCCGCCGCGCTGGGCCCGGTAGACCACTCCGCGAGCTCCCCGGCCCAGCTCGGCCTGGATGCGATAGCCCGGAATCTCGGCTACGTCCAAGGTGGAGCAGACCTTCTGGAGGGCGCGCTTGGAGTCCTGGAGTCGGGCTTCGCGGACTCCGTAACGGTTTCGGCCGGGTATCAGGCTCCTTTCAGGGCTCCATGGTATTTCTTCGCGCAATAGAGAGAACAAGATGGCCATCCGCGACCTCATTTCGCAGATGCTGCTCGGGACGGCCTTCGAAGTCTGTCCCGAGGCGGCCGCAGGCGGCGTGAAGGAGAGCGCAAGCCGCGTTGTGGTGGGGCCGGTGGCGGTGCGCAAGAGGCCTCAGGCCTCCTGAGCACCGGCCGCGTCTAACGGGAAAACCACACTGACGGTTCGGCCCCTGCCTGCTACCCTTTGAGCATGCTCGACGAACGACCGTTTGCGCGCTACCATGCAGGGGTGCGACCCGATGATCTCTGGCGAGCCCCGAACTTCTACTACGCTGAAGGCTACACCCCGCTCCACCTGGCCACCCTGTCCGACCGGCTGGAGGAGGTGGAGGTGTTGCTGGCCCGGGGCGCCCATCCCAACGCCGAGGTTCTGGCTTCCGACGCAGTCGGCTTCACGGCTCTGGACCTGGCCGTGTCGCGCCGACTGACCCGGCTCATCCCGCTACTGGTTCGCTCCGGTGCCCGTCCCGGCAGCCGGGCCTGGATCTACCGTGAGGACCCCGCCAACCGCGAGCTGGTAGCCCACCTGGACGAGGAGCTGCGGCGCTACCGGGCGGTGGAGGTGGCCGAGCAACTGGCCCAAACTCCCTGGCGCATCCAGGAAGCGCGGCGGCTGCTTGAGGAGGGCCATCATGAGGAGGCCCGGGTCACTCTCGAGCCTCTGCGGGGCTGGGACCCGGAGACCGACGAATCGCTCCACCTTCGCATCCGGTCGCTGGTGGCCACCCACCAACCCGCTCAGGCCATGGAGGAGGCCAGCGTCGTCTTCGCTTTCTACCGCGACCAGGGGCTCTATCGCCAGGCCCTGCTGGTGAGCCGGGAGATGCGCAGGATCGATCCCCGGTCGGCCCGTCCCTACGAGCTCGAGCTGCGCTTCCTGCTCGAGCTGGGCTGCCTCGAGGAAGCCCGCCGCTGCCAGGAAGAGCTGCTCGAGTTGCACCGCCGCCGCGGCGATCAGAGCGAGGAGCGGGGCTGTGAGCGCCGTTACCAGTTGCTGCAGCGGGCCGCCAGCCTGGCCCCCTCCGAGCCACGACCCCGGCCCAACCTGGGAAGCGGTCCTGCCCTCTGGGAGGGTCCGAGCTGGTTCGAGCCGGATAGCCCGGGTCTCAATCTACCCGCTCCCGCCGCTCCCTCGATGCAGGAGTGGCAGCAGCGCTTTCTGGGCGGCCGTCGCTACGACTGGGACTGGACCCCGGCCCACCTGAGCAGCCTGACCGGTCGCCGGGTCAGCACCGACCAGGCTGCTCGCGGGCGCTATGAGCTGCTTCGCCGCAATCAATCCCTCAACGTCTGGGAGGAATACGCGCCCGTGGTGCAGCGCATGCACGCTCCCAGCCTGGGCGAGCTGGAGCACCAGCAGCTGTGCTGGGACGCCACCATGCTCTACATCTTCCCCGACGATCAGAGCTGGAGCCTGGTGCTGACCCGTCGCTGGAAGGTCTACTTGATCGAGCTTGACTGACATCCCGGCATCGATCGGGCATGTCCGTCGGAAATTGCCCGAGCCGAGCTCATCCAGGGGGGGACGAACCGGCTCGAGGCCAAATCTGCCTCCATGAGCCTGGAAAACCTGCTCGAGGAGTTGCGCGGGGCAGGCACGGTCGATTCCAGCGGCGCGTTCTCACTCGATTTGCGCCATGGCCTCGAGAAGCTGCGCCGCCACCAGCTGCTCGACAAGAACCGCTATGGCCTGCTGCTGATGGCCGCCGCCACCCGGCGCGGTGCGGCCGCGGTGGAGATCGTCAACGATGCTGACGACTTCATTTTTTCCTGGCTGGGCGAGCCGCTCAGCCGCGCCGAGTTGGAGGATCTCTTCCGGCTGGACGGTTCTCTGCTGCCCCTGGGTCTGGCCCTGCTCAGCGCTCAGGCGCTGAAACCGCGCTGGATTCGAGTCGACTCCGGCGAGCACCGGCTGGAGATTCGCCGCGGCGCGCTCTGCCTGCAGTCCTGCCCGGCGTTCCCCGGCCTGCGGATGCAGGTGCGCGAGGGGTACGGCTGGCGAGCTCTGCTCAAGTACCTGGGCGAGTGGCTGCAGCTACCCCCCGAGAGCCGTCTGATCGCCCGTCACTGCGCCGGCCTGGGGACTGCCATCAGCATCAACGGGCGAGTCCTGGATCGCGCTTTCCAGCTCGGTCCCTGCGCTCTGGTGGTCAAGATGGTTGGCCAGGCCGACCGGCGCACCCTGGACGCTCTGGCCACCGCCTCGCCCGTGAGCGAGCGACGCGACCCCGTGCAGGGGCTGCTTGAGCAGCGCTGGGAGGAGCAGACCCCCGTGCTCGAGCGAACTCTCGAGGGTGACTACCACGCCATTGCGGTCGTGGGCCAGGCGGTGCGCCACCGGGGCCTGACCATCGTGGCCCAGGGCATCCGCTTCCCCCAGCCGGACGCGGCCAGCCCGGATCCGTTCCTCAGCCTGACCCTGGTGCGCCCCACCCAGCGCATCGACCTCTCCTATACCCGGGTGGTCCAGGACGAGGCTCTGAGCCAGGCCCTGGAGACCGTCCAGACCCTGCTCGACGAGGCCCTGACCGACCACCAGAGCCAGTTGCCCGACGAGTTGCTCACCTCCCTGGCGGCGCGTTTCCAGAGGCGAGTGAACAAGGCCGCCTGGACCAGCGTGCAGGCCCGGCGGCTGCAGTCCGCCCCCGACGAGCAGCTCGGTCGCCTGTTGCGCGAATGCACCCCGGCCTGGTTGGAGCCGACCAATCAAGAGTGGGGAGCGGTCATGCAGCAGCTTCTGGAGCGGCACAGGACCACCAGGCGGGCAGGTCCCCTGTCGATGGGGGCGCTGCGAGCCCTGCTGCGCAACCTGGAGGCGCTCCACGCGCTCTGGCCCGGGCCGGCCGTGGCCGAGGAGCGGGCCCTTCTGCATGCCGCAGCGGGCGATTTCGTCGAGGCCCGCGCCTTGCTCGACCCCCGCGACCATCGCAGCGCCCTGCTCGATCTCTGGCTCGACTGGAGAGATCCTGCTCTGCCCGATACCCCTCTGGCCCGCGCCCTGCGAGATCTGAAGCAACGACCTTCTCAAGCGCGCGCCCGGCTGGCAAGCTCGGGGGACGAGCGGCCCGTGGTGCTTGACCTGCGGGCCCGGCTGGAAGCGAAGGTGGGGGAGTGGGAGCAAGCCCACCGGCTGACCATGCAGGCCGCCGAGCAGAGCGTGGGAATGGCTCGCTCGGTCCGGCTGCAGTTTGCCGCCTCGCTCCTCAAGCGCCGCTTCGATCACCCCCTCCCCGAGCCGGGAGACTTCACCCGGGACGTGGCCGCTGACCTGGAGGAGCGCGGACTTTCCCTCTGGTCGCCTGGCGACGCCTCCACGATCGCATACTGCCAGGCTGCCCTGGCCCGCCAGGGGGACAGCGACGCCACCAGCGCCGCCCGGGCTCAGCTGGGAGCCGCCCACCCGTTCACCCGGGCGCTGGCCTGGACGGTGGTCGACCGTCGCTTGCAGCTGGGATTGCCAGCCTTTATTCTGCTCATGCCCTGCGAACTGCTCGCCTTCTGGGGTCCGGAGGGCTTCCAGCCGTAGCGGGCGAACCTCCTCACGCCCCATGCCCGCAACCATCCCCGTCCCGCCCGATCTGCTCCTGCCCACCCTGGTCGATCTGGTCCAGATCCCCTCGGTCAATCCCGGTTTCTCCGGGGGCACCGGCGAGGCCGAGCTGGCCGTCTATTGCGCCACTTGCCTGCGCGAGGCAGGCCTGGACGTGGAGGTGCAGGAGGTGGCCCCCGGCCGCACCAACGTGGTGGGGGTGCTGCGGGGGCGGGGTGACGGGCCCTCCCTCATGCTGCTGGGCCACCTCGACACCGAGGCTCCCGGAGAGCTGCGAGCGCCCTTCGTGGCCCGGCGCGAGAAAGGAAAGCTGTACGGGCTGGGCAGCGCCGACATGAAGGCCGGTCTGTCCACTATGCTCTGGTCGGCCATGATTCTGGCCGAGACCGGCCTCAAGCTGGGCGGCGACCTGCTGGTGGCCCTGGTGGTGGACCAGAAGATCGGCTCGCAGGGAACGCGGGCCCTGCTCGAGCGCTACCGGCCCCAGGCGGCCCTGGTGTGCGAGTGTACGGGGCTATCGGTGGGCTGGCTGCACGCCGGCTCGGCCGTGCTCGAGATCGAGACCCAGCGCTCGCGGGGCTCCAATCCGGTCACCCAGATGGCCCGGGTGGTGCTGGGCCTGGACGAGCTCGATCGCCGGTTAGCCTCCCAGCCCACCCCCGAAGGTCTGGGTCCGCCTTCGTTTCGGCCTACGGCCATCTTCTCGGCTGCTGAGTGGGGTTCTCAGCCCCGCCAGTGCCGCCTCCGAGCCGAGCGGCGGCTCTTGCCGGGCGAAGCAGAGAGCCAGGCCGAGGCCGAGCTGACCTCCCTGCTCAAGGGCCTGGCAGGGGGTGACCCTGCCTTTCGTGCCAGGCTGGCTCCCAGCCAGACAGCCAGCCGACCGGCCTACCATCACCCGCCCACCAGCCCTCTGCTGGCGGTGCTGGAGCAGGCGGTGGCTCGAACCACTGACTTGCCCGCTCGTCGCAGTGCCCATCCTGGCTGGACCGACGCCGCTCTGCTGCAAGCTGCCGGAGTTCCAGCGCTGGTCTTCGGACCTGCCGGCGAGGCGGGTGATGAGGAGTGGGTGGCGGAGGACTCCCTGGGCCTGGCGGCCGAGGTACTGGTGGAAGTGGCGCTCAGCTGGTGTCACGCCAGCTGACTGCTCTTCTGGCGGTGGACCGGGGGGCGCACCGGCCTGAGCCTCCGGGCCGGCGTTCATTTTTTGGATACACCCTGGCAACCAGACGGACACGATCCGGCCATACCCGGTTAACCACTCCGCCTTACGATCGCCTCAGAGGATCGTCTCCCGGCCGAGTCGTCCGGCCACATTCTGGCGGTCTCAGAGGTGTTTTCGCATGCATTCCCTGGAACACGAGCTCAGGTCTACTTTTGCCCACGGGAGCTTCCGCCCTCATCAGAAAGAGGTGGTGGAGGCCGTACTGGCCGGCCGCTCGGTGCTGGCCGTTCTGCCGACCGGTTCGGGCAAGTCGCTTTGCTACCAGCTGCCCGGTCTGCTCTCGGAGGGCCCCACGGTGGTGGTCAGCCCGTTGTTGGCCCTGATTCAGGACCAGGTCGGAGCCCTGCGCCGCCTGGGAGTGAGCGATGTCTATTCTCTCACCAACCTGCAGTCTCCCGAGGAGAACCAGGCCGCCCTGGGGGCCATCGCCGCCGGTCGGGCACGCTTCGTGTTCGCAGCTCCTGAGCGCTTCACGGTGCCCGGCCTGATGCAGGCTCTGGGGACTGGCCAGGTCCCCCTGCTGGCCATTGACGAGGCGCACCTGATCTGCGAGTGGGGCCATGACTTTCGGCCTGACTACCTGCGCCTCAAGTCGGTGCTGTCCGAGCTGAAGCCTCGTTCGGTTCTGGCCCTGACGGCCACCGCCACCCCGCGCGTGCAACGCGGCATCGTCTATGCGTTGGGTCTCTCGTCGGTCGAGCTGGTGGTGGGAGCGGTGGATCGGCCCAACCTGTCCATGATCGTGCAGAGCTGCCCGGCTATCCGACGCACCCAGGAGATGGGAAGGTTGCTGTCCGCCCCCGAGGCCCTGCCGGCCCTGGTCTACGTGGCTCGCAAGCGGGACGCCCAAAAGCTGGCCGAGTGGCTCAGTGAGCGGGGAGTGCCCGCCCTGCCCTATCACGCCGGCCTTCACTCTGAGGTTCGGCGCTCTGCTCAGCAGGCTTTCCTGAGTGGTCGCATCCCGGTACTGGTGGCCACCATGGCGTTTGGGATGGGGGTGGACAAGCCTGATATCCGTACGGTGGTTCACTTTCAGGCTCCGGCATCGCTGGAGGCCTACTTTCAGGAGGCGGGCCGGGCCGGGCGCGACGGCCGGCCGGCCCGCTCCGTTGTGCTGCACGATCCGCTGGACCGAGACATCCTGAGCTTCTACCACGAAAGACGCTTCCCCACCCTGGAGGACCTCGAGCAGGTGCGCGCGGCCCTGGACCGGCGGGTGCCCTTCGCGGCTCGCAACGAGTTTCCCACCTGGACGGATGGTCGCTGGAACCTGGCCCTGGGCGCTCTGATCGGCTACGACGGACCGCGCAATGTGCGCTATCAGCCAGCCACCACGGTGGCCGGTTGGATGAAGGTCCTGGCCCTCAAGAAGGCTGATCGCGAGCGACTCGACGCCATGCTGGCCTTTCTCGAGGTGCCCGCCTGCCGACGCCAGCGGCTGCTGGAGTATTTCGGCCAACCCCCGGCCAGTTTCTGCGAGAACTGCGATCACTGTCTGCGGGCCCGTCCCGTGGCTCCGGGGGTGCGATTGCGGAGGAAGCCGGGCTCAGGCCTCGAAAGCCGCGAAGAACTTTCAAGCCCCGCCTGAGGAGGTCGTTTTGCGCAAGTACTTCATGCTGCTGCTCGCTCTGGCGTTGCTGTCGTCGGGCTGCAGCAACCCCGGCAACCCGTTCTTCAACGTTCAGGTGCTGAGCGTGGCCCCCACCTCGGCCACCATCGCTCGAGGGCAGACGTTGCAGTTGACTGCGACCGGAACCCTCTTTCAGGACGGCCGCGAGGACGTTACGGCCTCGGCTGAGTGGCTCTCGAGCAACGTCAATGTGGCCACCGTATCGGCCACCGGTTTGGTGACCGGGGTTGGGGTTGGCCCGGTCACCATAACCGCCCGCCTCAACGGGCGCGAGGCCTTCTGCGAGGTAACCGTGGTCAGCGCTGTGACCGCCCTGGCCCTGACTCCTGACGGCGGCTTCCTGCGGGTGGGCACAACCGAGACGCTGGCCGCAACCGCTACTTTTGACGATGGCGCCGTGCTCGACCTGTCCGATCAGGTGGACTGGTCCACCGCCGATGCCACGGTTGCCACCGTCAATGACGTGGGGGCGGTGACCGCCGTCGGCGTGGGACAGACCGTGATCACTGCCGTGGCCGAGAACGGGACCGCCGCCCGGGCCACCGTGAACGTCTTTGAGGTGACGATCTTCTCGGCGGGCGGGGCCAACGCGGCCGCCATCCAGCCAACTGTGGACGCTTTCCGGGCCGCCCTCGGTCCGCTCAACCCGAACACGGCCCAGGTCTTCCCCACCGGTCGGAGAGAGATCAACTGGGACGGTGTGCCGGCCGCTCAGACGAACACGAACGCCTTCCCGGCCAACTTCTTCAACGTCACCAGCCCTCGGGGAGTGGTCTTTGCCACTCTTGGAGAGGGCTTCCGGGTCAGCGATAACGCCTACGGGGACGTGAACGCCACCTACCCCACCCAGTTCCAGACCTTTTCGCCGGGGAAGCTGTTCGCCACCAGGGGAGCGAGTCGGTTCGAGACCGAGTTCTTCCTCCCCGCCACGACCACTCCCGCTGTTTCTTCGGCCTTCGGGGCGGTCTTCTGCGACCCGGACCGCAACACCAGCTCGCTCCTCTTTGTCCTGCCCGACGGCTCGACGTTCACGCCCACGGTGACTGCTCTGCCGGGCGCGCAGGGGCTGGCCTTCCTGGGTGTCCAGTTCCAGGGTGCGAGCTGTCGAGGGGTCACTCTGGTCACCGGCGAGGCACCGCTCTCGGGTGCCGACAACGACGTGACCAACGGCGGGGTGAACGACATGGTCGTGGTGGACGACTTCATCTACGCTGAGCCCCAACCCGCTCCTTAGGCTCGCCTGGGAGACTGCTTGAAAATGTCCTGCCCCCGGAGGGGCGGTCACTGCCCATGGTTTGTTTCGTCTGCCGAGGCAGGAGATTTCCGCCTCATCCGGTAGCTCGCCTCAAACGGAGAAGGAGCATGCTATGACAAAGAAACTTCTGGCCTTCCTGATTGTCTGCCTTGCGTTGGTGATGGGCTGCACCGTGTCCACCTCGACGAGCTCGGGCGGCCTGACGGTCAACGATTTCAAGTTCGGCGAGGGTCCGGAGGGCCCCGCGCGCTCTGACCCCAAGTTCAAGCAGGGAGAGAAAGTCTTCACGCTTTTCGAGGTGAAGGGCTTCAAGCAGGGGGATGACAAGAAGGTCGTCATCTCCGAGGCTCTCATTGTGACCGGCCCTGACGGCAAGGAGGTGATCAATGCCCCGGATATCTCCCTGATCGACAAGGCTTACGAGGAATCGGTCGACGTCGTGTCGGGGCATAATGAGCTGACCCTTCCCGATGGATTGCCTTCTGGCAAGTATGAAGTGAAGATGAAGCTCACCGATAAGAACGGCGGGGGAGTCACCAACCACAACAGCTCGTTCAGTTGGGAGGGGTCCGCTCAGGCCTCCTCAGGCCAGGAACAGCCTGACCAGCCCGACAGTGGCGGCTCTGGCACTCTCACGGTGGCCAACTTTACCTTCGCCGAGTCAGCTGAGGGCCCGGCCCGTGAGGACAAGAAGTTCATGATGGGCGAAGAGGTCTTTCTCGTTTTCGACATCAAGGGCTTCAAGCAGGATGACACAAAGGTCGTGTGGGTTCAGGAAGATCTGGTGGTGACCGGTCCTGAGGGCAATGTGGTGCTCGATGAAAAGAACCTGCTCGATCTGAAGGATGAGGCCGCCGAAGGCGCCGACAACGTGGCCGCCAACAACAAGATCACCCTCGAGGAGACGGATCCTCCGGGAACCTACAAAGTGAATCTGACCGTCCGCGACAAGGTGGGGGAACAGAAGACAACCTTCCAGGAGGAGTTCGAAGTCGTCCCGGCCGAGTGAGCGGTCATAAAAAACGCCCCGTCTCGAGACGGGGCGTTTTTGTGCTGTCGCGAAGCTCAGCGCCCGGTGCTGCCGAGCCCTCCGCGGGCGGTCTCCTCGACTGTGCCCTCCTGCAGCGCCACGTTCCAGATGCGGCTGATCTTCATCTGGGCGATGCGGTCGCCGGCCTGCACGATGTAGGGCCGGCCCGACAGATTGTGTATCAGCACGCGCACGGTCTTGCGGTAAAGGTGGTCGATGGTGCCCGGATGGATCACGATACCCCTGCTGGCCAGGCCGCTGCGGCCCCTCACCTGAGCCTCCCAGCCAGACTCGAGCTGGAGGGCGATGCCGGTATCCAGGGTGCGGGTCTCGTCGGGCTCGATCCGTCCTCCCTCGACGGCGATCAGATCGTAGCAGGCGTCGGTATCGTGGGCCTTGCGGGGGAGCTGGGCTCTGGGGTGGCGTTTCTCGACGATCACACGGGTATCCACTTCCACGGTCAGCATGGGCGCCTCCTGAGAAAAATTCACCCCCTCCTTCCGCTCGAACGCATCGAAGCTCCTCTCGAACAAACAGGGTTTTGACCACCCGGACGGAAGCGCCCCGCCAGCAAGAGTCGGAGGTGCCAGAGGCCATGCAACCCGTCATCATCGTAACTGGAGCTTCCCGAGGGCTGGGGGCGGCCGTGGCCGAGTGGCTCGGCCAGGCGGGCGCAATCGTGGCCCTGATGGCCCGCAATCAAGAGGACCTGGAGCAGGTCGCCCGCCGGGTGGAAGCGCGCGGGGGCAAGGCGCTCGTTTACCCCCTCGACCTGTCCAACCCGGAGGCTGGGGCCCTGGCCGTGCAGTCGGTGATCGAGCGGTGCGGGCGCCTGGACGCCCTGGTCAACAACGCCGGCACCATCCATCCCATCGGCAAGCTGGCCGAGGTCGACCCGGCCCACTGGCATCAGGCCGTGCAGCTCAACCTGGTGAGCCCCATTCGGCTGATGCAGGCGGCCCTCCCGGCTCTGCGTCAGAGCCGGGGACGCATCGTCAACGTCAGCACCGGGGCTGCCAGCCGTCCGGTTCCGAGTTGGAGCGCTTACTGCGCCACCAAGGCCGGGCTGCTGCTGTTGACCGCCACCGTGGCCGCCGAGGAGCCCGAAGTCGTCTGCCTGTCGCTGCGTCCGGGTGTGGTTGACACCGACATGCAGGGCCAGATTCGCGAGCATCGCCACAAGATGCCGACCGACCTGGCCGACTACTTCCATGGCCTGAAGGAGAAGGGGGAGCTGGAACCGCCCGAGGTGCCCGCTCAGGTAGCGGCCTGGCTGGCGCTGGAGGGGCATCCCGAGCTGAGCGGCCAGTTGGTGGACTATCAGGACCCCAAGCTGCGTCAGGCCGCCGCCAGCCGCCTGGGGGCCTCGCTCTCTCAGGTCCCAGCCTGAGCTTGCCGCTCGCAGGTCCCAGCCTGCCGCTCTCAGGTTTTAGCCTGTGCTTGCCGCGGCCGCAAGCGCGTGCCGCCTATGACCACCCACTCCCGGCCCACGTGCACGCCCGGAGTCTCGTCGCTGCGATGGCTCCGGGCGGCCTCCAACTGCTCTTCGGCGGTCAGACCCCGAAATGCGGCCAGGCTCGAGTCCTGGCTGCCGGCGTAGACGGTGCCGTCTCGTCCCACGGCCAGTTTGGACATGATGCTGGCCCCGTTGTACTGGTAGGTGGGCGCCACCCATCGCAGGCCGCCCTCGGCTCCAAAAACCAGTACCTGGCGATCCCAGCCGCGCACCACCACCGACTGCTGATCTCCCGACAGGAGAGGCGTGGTGGCCAGGCCCACCGGTCCCTCAGCGCGCCACTTCTCGCTGCCGTCCGGGTTGAGGGCCTGCAGTTTCTTGTCGTGGCCAGGCAGGAAGATGGTGCCATCGGAAGCTACAGTGGGACCGCAGTCGCGGGGGATGCTGGCCGGCACCCGCCAGCGCACCTGGCCGCTGGCGGGATCGACCGCCTTGAGGTCTTTCCAGTCCGAGACCAGAATCAGCCCGTCGGCGTTGCGAGCCAGCGGACCGCAGCCCTGGGTGTCTAGCTTCCAGCGCTCCTGGCCGGCAGCGTCCAGAGCGTAGACCGTGCCCCGGTCGTCGCGCAGGAAGATCTCCCCCTCGGGGGTGACCAGGGCAGGCTGCTGGATGCCCCCCATGGTCTGGAAGCTCCAGGTGGTCTCGCCCTGTGACGTGAAGGCGACCAGTTCGCCTGCCAGACTGCCGGCCAGCAGGCCACCGCCCGGGGTCAGCACCGGAGTACTGACCCCCCCGTAGCCCAGCTGCTGCTCCCACAGCAGGTTGCCATTTTTACCCAGGGCCATCAGCCGACTCTCCTGGGTGGCCACGTAGACAGTCTGTTCATCCGATGAGAGCACCGGAGCCCGCAGAATCAGGCCGGCGGGTAGCTTCCAGCGCAGCTCGCCATTCGGGTCGAGCGCCAGCAACTCGCCGCGCCCTCCGCCCACGTAGAGGTCGCCCTCTGAGCTGACGGCAGGCTCGTAGACCCAGCCTCCCTCGAACTCCCTGCGCCAGAGCGTGCGGGAGGCGTGCTGATCATACTGGCTGACAAAGCGAGCGGCGGTTTCCAGGCTGTTCATGCGAGCCGATTGTAGGCTAGCCCCCCCGGCCAGGAGATGAACGGATTGTTGCCTCCGGTTTTCTCGGAGCTTCTTTGTCTGCTCCTGAACAGACCCGTTCAGGCCACGACCTCAGGGTCCCAGAGCCGGGCCAGGGCCCGCCGGGCGCAACCTGACCGATGAGCTCCCCCAACTCATTGAGCTCGCGTCCAGCGAGTCGCAAGCTACCCGGGTTGGACTCAAGCAAGAGCCGCCGCAACCGTCCCACCGTCCGCCGGAGGACCTGAGAGCCCGCTTCGGCCGGGTCGATGGCCTGCTCGCGTCTCTTCTCTCCACGAGCTGTCGCTTCACGAGAAGAGCGCGAGGGATGATCTTCCTCCCGAGTCGCCTCCCGGCCGACCATCTCTGCCAGCTTGCCACTCAGACCGTCCCAGTCCACCTTCAGGTGAGGGAATTCTTGCTCGAGCTCCTCCTGAAGGGCTCGCCACCCCGCCCGAGTCAGAGCCACCCGAAGCCCACTGACACCCTCAAATCGTCTCAATGTCAACTGGCGCACCCGACGACCGCCCTCCCGATAAGAGTGCAGCAAGAGGAACTTGCGACCGCTCTTCCTCAGGAACGTGCTCGAAGCTCTTGTAGTGTAAAGTTTCTATTTTGCACTACGGGTTATTTGATGCTCATTGCGAGCTACCTCCAGTCGGTCCGCCCGGGCAGCCCGGCCTGCATACGGATGACGGTGAGCTTGAAGGTGCCGCTCCAGCCAGATTCTGGGCGATGTCTCAGCCCGGAACGAGGCCGAAGTGGTGCAGTCGGGCCACGCAGGCGCTGAAGTGCTGCTCGGTGCCCGGCTCGAGGGTGATCCAGGTGTGAGCCATCACCTGCTCCTGGTCCCCCCGCACCGCCCGCACTCGCCGGGGCTGAGCGAAGAGCTCTCGCAGGCGTGCCAGAAGATCGCGGTCGGGGCACTCGATGCTTACGGTCTGGCCGTCAAAGTGGATCTGACCCACGGGGAACTCGCCCGCCTTGCGCCCTTCGTTGCCTGATCGCAGGGGATACAGAACCATCTACCTGTTGATCCGGCGGAACAGGTAGTCGACGTAGTCGTAGATCGAGCGGTCGAAGTCGTACAGGTCGTCACGCGACCAGAGTGGCTCCAGGCTGTCGTTCTCGCCCAGATACGACTCCACCGCCTGGGCGAAGTAGTGCACCGGGGACGCTCCCGCCAGGTCGTCGGCAAATCGGTGTCCGGCCAGGCTCTGACGACAGCTCTCATAGCTGGCCACCACGGCGGCTGACTTGAGGCTGGCGTAGCCCTCGCCGCCCCCGAGCACGTGGTCGAAGGCATGGGCGAAGTAGTAGAGCACCGGGTGGAAGCCGCGCGGGACGCGAGCCACGCAGGAGTCTTCCACCACCATGGTGCGCTTCTCGGGGATGTAGACCGCGCCCTCGACCTCTTCGTCCTCCAGCAGGTTGGCCACCAGGGGATGGGCGTGCAGCCGGTTGCCCGGGGGCAAGAGGTAGACCTGAACCTTCTCCCGCAGGGCCATGCGCAGCACCCCGGCTCCGAAGCGGGAGAGCAGGTGGGCCAGTCTGCGATAGCCGGGACGGGAGCTGTCGCCCGAGATCAGGCGGGCGGTCAGGTCGGCCAGACCGGGTGGCAACTCGGGCAGGGGCAGGTCATCCGGCTCCAGCACCAGCTCGGCGGTATCTGCCTTCACGTCCGAGCGCAGGAAACCCGAGCCCTGGTCGAGCAGCGATGTGAAACCCGAGGCGGCCGGCTCTAGCTTCTCCTCGGAGGGGGCCTCGACGGGCGCGGGCGCCTCCACCGTGTCGGTGGCCTCCAGAGAGGCCTGGGAGCGATCGAGCACGTCGGGCTCGAGCACCACGGTGGGCAGGTCCTCGGCTTCGGCCTCGGAATTCGGCTCTTCGGGCTCTTCCTCGGCCTCGTCTGAGTCCGGCTCGGACTCCGAATCTGACTCCGTCTCCGACGAGTCAGACTCGGAATCGGACTCGGAGTCCGACCTGGAATCGGACTTCGACTCCGGTATTGACTCTAACTGCGACCGCTCAGACTCTGACCGGCGTTTCTCCTCGGCGAGAGCCTCAGCAGTTCCTCCGGGCTCGCCCTCCTCCTCGCCCTCTTCCTCGTCCTGCTCCTTGCGCTCCTCGGGCTCTTCCTCCCAGGCGCGCTTGAAGCGCTCGGCGGAATTGCTGCGCCCGAACATGTCCGGGTCCATGGACCCCATCAGGTCTTCCCCCATCGAGTTGAGGTCGGGGGAAAGCTCGGCCGAGTCCAGCTCGTTGGCCCGTGAGCTCTTCTCCTTGAGCTCTTTCTTCTGAATACGCAGCAGGTCGCTCGACTTCTGCGTATTCTCGGTCATCCGCTGCTGCGTGCTCTGGTAGATGAGCTGATAAAGCGGGTCCACGCAGCAGTTTTCGACGCCCGGGCGGGCGAGCCTCTACTCGCGCGGGGGCGAGGCCTTGATGTCGTGCGACTGGAAGGGCTTGCTGTTTACCTCCAGCTTGCTATCCTGATCGGAAAGCGCGCCGGCGTGGGAATCGGGGCCCCGGGCCGTGGCGCTGGCCTCGGAATACTCGCGCGCCTCGGCGTCGGCCGACGGACGCCGAGCCGGGTTGGGTTGCACGCGCAGCTTCTGGCCGGGCTGGACGACGTTCGGGTCCTTGAGACGGTTTTCGCGAGCCACCTGATCGACCAGCTTCTGCTTGACGATCTCCTCGTCCGACCAGCCGGCCTGGCGCAGGGCGCCCCAGACGCTTTTGGCGTCCTTGCCCACCTGGAACTGCATGTGGCGGTCCTGCTCGCTCCTGGCCTCGGCGGTGGAGCCGGTGCTGGCCTCAGCGTGGGCATCGCCGGCTCGAGATCGCGAGGTGGCCCGCGAATCGTTGCGCGCTTCCGAGCGGCTCACCCCCTGCTGGTCGGCCTCGGCCTCGGCAGTAGCGCCGTTGTTGGCGTCCACGGTGGCTTCCGACTTGTTGCGTGCGCTGGCAAAGCCGAGCGACTGCTCGAAGGCTCCCGAAACGGCGTGGGAGCCGTCCCTGGCTTTGGCAGCCGCAGTGGAGTTGCCGTCGGCGTACGCACCGGCGGTGGACTCGCCTTCGGCGTGGGCTGCCGAGGAAGACTCCTTGCCTGAGGAAGCGCCCGCAGTGGAGCCGTCTTTGGCGTAGGCCACCGAGGAGCTCTCGTGAATGTTCGGATCGACGATGTCGTTGTTGACCATTGCCTGAGCTGTGGACTTATTCTTGGCTACGGCGGCGGCCACGTTCAGGTCGTGGCGCTTCTCGCGCACGTCGGCCAGCACGCTGTCGAGTGACTCCCCTCGCAGGAGGCGGTTGCGGATCTCACCGATGTCCTCGGCGTCACCGGCGAAGCTGGCCACCACCTCGTTGGCTTTAGCCTCGACGGCAGCGTGATAACGCCCCTGGGCGTCGGTGGCGCTGCTGAAGTAGTAGGTGTTGTTGCCGCGCCGGATGGCCTCCCAGATGTCGGCTATCTGGCCGTTGAGCTGGCAGGCAGGGCTCTGGGTCCGGGCAAAGGAGATATCGGCCTGGTCGGCCATCGAGGCGCCCTGGCCGGGCCGTCCGCCTGCCACGCGGGAGGCGGCTGAGCCCAGGTTTTCCAGCCCGGAGACGTCCCCCATCGAATCGCGAGCAGAGATTCCGGTCAGAGCTTCCAGAGCGTTGACGTAGTAATCGGCCATGGACTGCCTCCCCTGAGTGCGCTTGAGGGAGGTTTCGAGAGTCGGGAAGAAGAGTCCCGCCGAGTGCGACAGTCTGGAATATCTTCAAGCTCGTGGGAGGACTTCGCATGAACTGGTATCATCGCCGCATCCGCCGCGCCCTCTTTTTGCTGGCCGTGTTGGGCTGTGCCTGGCTGGGCGGCACGGTGCTGACTCCTCCGCCTCAGGCCACGGCCCAGAGCCCCTCGGTGCAGGCGGGAGTCTTCTAGTCATTTGCCGAATCCTGGCCCGGTGGTGCGCTGGGCGATCATCGGGGTGGGCGCGCTGATCCTGGTCAGCGATGTCGGCCAGGATCTGAAGATGGCGGGTACGCCGATCTGGCTTTTGATTGCCCAGATCGTGCGCAACGGCCTGCTCCTCGGCGGTCTGATCGGACTGGCCCTGAATAGAAAATGGGGCTACCTGGTGCTGGGATTGAGCGTGCTGCTCGGCCTGGTTCGGCGTGCGCTCTACCTGCAGGGCCTGACGACACCGGACGCCTGGCAGGCTGTCCACTCGGGGGCCGACCTGGTCTTTCGCCTGCTGGCGTTGGCAGTGGTGGTCGACTTTGTGCGGCGCTCGAAGTGATCTGGCGCCGGCTCATCGTGGCAGGCAGCGTGCTCTTCTTTGTGCTGTCTTTTCCCGGCGATGCTCAGAATATCTGGGGCAGCCTGCACTCCGACGACAAACGCCTGGCTCTGGGCCTCAGCCTCAAGACCCTGATGGCGGTGCTGGCCATCGTGGGTCTCGAGCTGGACAAGACCTTCGGTTATGCCTTCTTGCTGGGCATCAGCCTGCAGAGCGCTCTGATCGCGGTGGGACGGGTGCTGGGGGGCGACCCGGTGCTGGCCGGCATCGAGATTGTTTTCCGGCTGAGCTGCCTGGCCTTCCTGGTCGTCTATCGTAAGAGAATGGTGGGAGGGAGGTGAGGCTTTGTCCCGTCGTGGGTTTACCCTCATCGAGCTGATGATCGTGATCGGAATCCTGTTTGTTCTTGGTGCGATCCTGGTGCCTTGATTCTTCATCGCCCGCGCGCAGGGTCAGTTGACCTCCTGCAAGTCCAATTTGAAGAACATCGCGACCGCCCTGGAGATGTATTCCTCCGATAACGAGGGGCGCTATCCGGTCGACCTGGGAGGCCTCACACCAAACTACCTCAAAGTGATTCCCGGGTGCGCGGCAACCGGGAAGAAGGATACCTACAGTGGCTCCTATGAGGCCCAGGCCGGACCGGACAGTTTCACCATTTTTTGCAAGGGTGAGAACCACACCCGGGCGGGCTATCCTCGCCTGACGGCCAATTTCCCCCAGTACACCGCCCGGTTCGGTCTCGTCGAGTCGGAGCGGTCTTTGGAGGAGTTAAAAAGACAGCAACAATCCCGAGAGCCCTGACCTCTAAGCTGCCCGCATGCAGATCAACCCGGCCCTCGCGGGCAAGCTCACCAGAATCGACCAGGGCAACCTGGGCCCGGCCGTGCTATCCGGCGACGGCAGCACGGTCGTTTACAATAAGTGGATCGACAATGAGCAGTGGGACGTCTTCCGGCATCGGGGCGATAGCATCGAGCGACTGACCGATGATCCGCGCCACGACATTTCGCCCTCCCTCAGCCGCGATGGCCAGGTGGTGGCCTGGAGCCACTACTCCGGCAAGGAGTGGGGCCAGGGCAGCTGGGACATCAAAAAGCACGTCCAGGGCAAGACCGTCGTGGTGGCCGATGGGCCGGCCCACGAGACCGATCCTCAGGTCTCGGCCGACGGGCGTACCATCGTCTGGACCAACGACGACAGCGGCAGCCCCTGGGGCTTTGACATCTTCCGCGAGCAAGAAGGCAAGATGGATCAGGTCACCTCGGGCGACGGGGTGAACACCGATCCGTTGATCAACGCCGATGGCAGCCGGGTCTTCTTCCGCCGCAAGGTGCGCTTCGACGGGGGTGACCTGTGGATGAAGGATGAGCACGGTACCATCAAGGCCTTGACCGACAATCCAGAGTCCGAGTTCGACCCGGCGATCAGCGCCAACGGGCGGGTGGTGGCATTCTCCCAGGTCTCCCGTGAGTTCGATGACGACGTGTTCTGGTTCCACGACAAGGGCGGCAATGTCACGGTCCTGGCCGGCGAGAAGAAGGTGGACGAGAGCGAGCCCACCCTGTCTGCCGACGGCTCGGTGGCCGCCTGGACCCGCCGCAGCAAGAAGCCGGGCGAGTCGCGCGAGCCTCAGGTGATGCTCATGGAGAACGGGCAGGCCACCCCTCTGACGGTTGAGGGCCTCAGCTTCTGGCCCAAATTGAGCGAGGATGGCCGGGTGCTGACCTTCGCCACAGTGGAGCAGAACCAGGTGGTGCTTTACAAGCTGGAGCGCGACTCCTAAAATCAGGGGGATGGCCCAACCCGAGGAGAATGAAAAGGACTCTGGCTTCCCCTCAGGTCCCTGGACTGGCTTCTATACCCAGCCGGGGGACCGCCGGTTTCACCGCCAGTCGCTCGATCTGACCTTTCGCCGCGGGCGCATGATCGGTCGTGGACAGGACGGTATCGGTGTCTTTTTGATCGGGGGGCACTATGACCTGGAGTCGCGACGCGTCTGGTGGACCAAGAGCTACCCGGGCTCGCACAGCGTGTATTATTCCGGGGTGCAGCAGGGACGCACCATCCAGGGCGACTGGAATATCCCACCGCATTATCGGGGCGGCTTCTCCATCTGGCCAGGAGGCGACAGCGCCCTGGACGGTGAGTTCTTCCTGGAAGAAGCGCGCCCACTGGAAGTGCGTTTGCCGGCTCTGGTGGAGGACTAGCCGCCCCAGAGGCTAAAGGAAGAAGGCATGGAACTGAAAACACTCGATCTGGAGACCTTCGCCGAGCATCTGCGAGCCCGCGTGGCTCAGGGCCGGCCCACCAGCGCCGAGCCCGAGAGCGTGGAGACGCGCCTCGAGCAGCACGGCCAAACTTTCCACCTCGGCTTCGTGCCGGAGGGCAAGCTACTGATCGTGGCCCGGGCTCGCCCCCGCCACAAGCTGCTGGTCTGCGCCGAGAGCCATCTCACCCAACATCTCGATCAACTCGGCATCTCGGGCGAGATTAAGCTCGGCCGACCCGAATTCGATCCGTATTACGTGATCAAGAACGCCACCGTTGAAGAAGCCCGGGCCACCCTCGACGACGAGTTTGTGGATACCCTGCGAGGGCTGGAGCCCTGGATGGAGTTTGAGATGACCGCGCGCGAATATCGCCTGCTCAAGGTTGTCGACACCGTGTATGGGGTCGAGCGACTCAATAGCGACCTCAAGCGACTGGCCAAGCTTGTTGCGGCCAGCTGTCTTCCCCCCGAGGAAGACGAGTAAGCTCCACCTTCAGAAGGAGGGGGAGTAGTCTTCTTGCGAAGCGCTCCGAGGTGAATGATCGTCAGAGGGAAATCGTCAAGGCTCTGATCCAAATGGCCTGGGCCGACCAGCGCTGGGCGCCCGAGGAAGAAAGCATGGTGGCCAACGTGCTCTTGCGCATGGGGTGCGAGAGCGCCGAGGTCGAGCAGCTGAAGGATGCCCTGAAGCAGTATCCCGACATGGCCCACCTGGAGACTCACATCCCCGATCACGACAGCCGACTTAACGCCATGAGACTCCTGCTCGCTGTGGCTTTTGCCGACAACGCCCTGGCCAGCGAAGAGCTCGACTACATCCAGCGCATGGCCTCGCGCTTGTCGATCAACGACACGGAGCTGGACCAGCTGCGCCAGGAGGCCCTTCGCATGCGTGCGGCCTGGCAGTCTTGAAAGTTCTTGCGCTCGGCTTTCCGGCCGAACTGCTCGAGCGACTTGGCAGGTATTTCTACGACCTGGACATCGAGTCTGTGGATACCCTGGAGGTGCTCCAGTGCATTCCCAGCCTGCTCGTGATCGAGCAGGTCGCCCTGGGAGACGACCCCCTTGGCTATCTGGACGAGCTGCGCAAGCGGGAGACCCCGCTGCGCGCCGTCCCCATCATCTACTGCCTGTCGCCCGATGACTACGATCAGGCGGGCCTTGCCACCAGGCTGGTGCGACGCCTCGGGGTCAAGCGGGTGCTGGCCACGCCGGTCGATCTGCCTGAGCTGGCCCGCTCGGTAGCCGCCGAGCTGGGCATTCGCATGCGGCCCCAGCCCCCTCGTGCTCCGGCCGCGCGCCGTCAGACGCTCAGTGCGTTGGCCGGCCTGTGGCTCAAGTTTCGGGCCTCCAACCTGGCACGCGTGCATTCGTTGGAGATGGCCGCCGAGGTGCTGCAGCACGGCGAGCTGGAAGCCAATGCGCGCCGCCAGGTCGAGCGCGAGATGCACAAACTGGTCGGCTCGGCCGGTACCTTCGGGTTTCAGGAGGCCTCTTTGCTGGCCCGCGAGGCCGAGTCGCTGCTTGCTCATGCCAGCGTGCTGAACGGCGAGCAACGCTTGCGCCTGCTCGAGCTGGCCCAGAGGATTCGTTTCCAGCTGGAGGGAGCCGCCCCGCCCTGTGCGGAGGCGGCCTCGAAGGCTCAGACAGGCAAAAGCATTCTGGTGGTGAGCGACGATCCGGAGATGGCCGGCAGCCTGCCTGGATTCACTCTGACCCGAGCGGCCAGCAATGAGGAAGCGCGAACTCTTGTGCGCGACCAGCTACCTGGAGCGCTGCTGCTGGATGCCTGCAGCGGCGACCTGGCCACCCGCGTCCAGTTGCTCAAGGAGCTTTCCTGGGAGTTTCCCCAGTTGCCCATGCTGGTGCTGACCGGCGAGCAGGGTCTGCACGCCCGTCTGGCCCTGACCGAAATGGGAAGCGTGGAAGTACTCTGTCGGCCCGTCACTGCCCAGCAGATCAGCGAAGAGCTGAGAATCCTGCTCGAGCGCCGGGGGCAGCTGGGGGTGCGGGTGCTGGCGGTGGACGACGACCCTTCCATCCTGGAGGCCGTCAAAGGCACGCTCGAGCCGATGGGGCTGGCGGTCGAGACCCTCTCCGATCCCACCCTGTTCTGGGAGGCGCTCGAGCTCTCGTCCCCCGACCTGATCCTGCTGGACGTGGACATGCCCTACCTCAGCGGGCTCGATCTCTGTCGCGTGCTGCGCACCGATCCGCGCTGGAGCGACCGCCCGGTGCTCTTTCTGACGGCCTACTTCGACACCAACACGATGCAGCGCATCTACCAGGCCGGAGCTGACGATTATATCCAGAAGCCGGTGGTGGACTCCGAGCTGGTCACCCGCATCTCCAACCGGCTGGCCCGCACCCAGCACTACCGCCGTCTGGCCGATACCGATCTTTTGACCGGGGTGGCCACCCGGCGCCGGGGCCTGCGCGACCTGACCCGCTTGCTGCAGATCGCGACCCGGCACGGAGCCCCGCTGGCCGTGGCCATGGTGGACCTGGACCATTTCAAGCAGGTCAACGATCAGCACGGGCATGGCAGCGGCGACCTGGCACTGCGTCTGTGCGCCCGCCATCTCACCAACACCTTTCGGGGGGAGGACACGGTGATCCGCTGGGGGGGCGAGGAGTTCGTCGTGGGCCTGTTCGACAGCAACGGAGCCAACGCTATCCGCCGACTGGAGCATTGCCTGGAGGCTCTCAAGGGCCAGGAGCTGCCGGCTCCCGAGGGAGGCAGCTTCACCCTCTCGTTCTCGGCCGGGGTGGCCCAGTTCCCCGATGATGCCCGGGACATCGAGACCCTCTTGCGCCTGGCCGACCAGGCCCTCTACCGGGCCAAGCAGGAAGGCCGCTCCCGGGTCTACGGCGCCCTGGCAGAGACTGCCCACCGAACGGTGGATGTCGTGCTGGTGGAAGACGATGAGGCACTGGGAGATCTGGTTCTGAATGCCTGCCGCTCGCGCGGTCTGTCCACTCACTGGTTTGTGGATGGAGCGGCCGCGGCTGCGATGCTGACGGCAGAACCGGTGCAGATGCAGGCCCGAGTCATCTTGCTGGATCAGCTCGTGCCAGGCATGTTCGGCACCGAGTTGCTGGCCAGGCTGAAGCAGAGGGGGGCCCTGGACCGCACCAGGGCCCTCTTGATGACCGCCCAACTCGAGGATGGCCAGATCCAGGCGGCCCTTGAGGGAGGGGCCTTCGACTTCATCCCCAAACCGTTTGCGCTGTCAGCTCTGATGCGACGAATCGAGTTCGCGCTGGGAAGGCGCTCCAAATAAATGACCCCCTGCGGTCGGGGGGGGGTCACCCGCAGAGGGTCGAAGCTTTTCTCTGCGCTCAGGATACATCCTCACACGCATCTGGCAAAGGCTCAAAATGCCTACCGTGATTCCGGTAAAAATATACTAGTAGCTCGTCCTGCTGGTTCGTCGCGCAAAGTTTGCAGGGAGGCTCGCTTTTCCCTCGCGAACCCATCCGCATGAGAGCGATTGTGGTGAACGAGTTTGGTGAGCCCGAGGTCATGAAGGTGCAAGAGCGCCCCGACCCGGTCCCCGGCCCTGATCAGGTGCTGGTGGAGGTGCACGCCACCGGGGTTAATCCGGTGGATATCTACATTCGCTCGGGTAAGTATGGACGGCTGCCCCAGCTGCCTTATACGCCGGGCACGGACGCGGCCGGTGTGGTGCGCTCCGGGCCCGGCTTTGAGCCAGGTGCTCGCGTCTACCTGGCCGGCAGCCTGACCGGAACCTGTGCCGAGCTGGCTCTGTGTGCTCCCGAGCAAGTCCATCCGCTGCCCGAATCCACCAGTTTCGAGCAGGGGGCCGGACTCTATGTCCCCTATGGCACCGCCTACCGGGCCCTCTTCCTGCGCGCTCACGCTCGCCCCGGCGAGACGGTGCTGGTGCACGGGGCCAGCGGCGGAGTCGGCCAGGCAGCCGTGCAGTGGGCTCGCGCGGCCGGCCTGACCGTGCTGGGCACCGCCTCCACCGAGCCGGGGCTCGACCTGGTCCGCCGTCTCGGAGCCCACCACGTCTTCAATCACGCCGCGCCCGGCTATCTCGATGAGTTGCGCGCTCTGCGCCCCAACCTGATCCTGGAGATGCTGGCCAACGTCAACCTGGAGAACGACCTGTCGCTGCTTGCTCCGCGGGGACGGGTGGTGGTGATCGGCAGCCGGGGCAAGATCGAGATCGATCCGCGCTGGACCATGACGGGGGATCTGACCCTGCTGGGCCTGTCGCTGGCCAACGCCAGCCCTGAGGAGATGGGGCAGATTCACGCGGCCATTCGGGCCGGCCTCGAGTGCGCCATTCTTTCGCCGGTGGTGGGAAAAACGTTCTCTCTGGAGGAGGCCCCGGCAGCCCACCGGGCGGTCATGCAGGGCGGAGCCTTCGGCAAAGTGGTGCTGCGGACTACTTCTTCCCCGGCCAGATGTTGATGCTCACCACCTTGCCGCCCTTGACCACGCAGCCGATGTTCTTGTCGAGATAGCGATACATGTAGACACCCTTCTGGGGTTCGAGCTCACGCGATTCGTAGGTGCGACCGAGAGCCTGCTCCATGTCCTGCAGACTACTGCCTACCCGCACGCCGCCCGGCCCCACCAGGTTTACCGAGCGTCCCTGGGCGGTGGTGGTTTTGGGCTGGGTGACGATGATCTGCACCGCCCGCGGGTCCCACTGCACCTCGATGCCGCCGTAGCGGGTGTAGACGATCTTCATCTGTCCCTTGGGCGTGAGGGTGGTCTGGGTATCCTTGCGGATGAGGCTTCCGGTGCCGCCGGGCAGGAGCTTGCTGGAGGACTCCACCTCGGTGAGCCGCATGCCGAGCTTCACCGGCCCGACGCTCTGGCCGGGCGTAATGGTCCAATCTTCGGCGTAGCTGGCGGCGCGAGTGGCCACAATAAGGAACGCGGCCAGGATCAAGTTGGTAAACCTCTTCATTTCAAGCCGACCTCCGCGGCCGAGTTTTCTGCACCGCTTGAAAATCCTCCTTTCCACAATACGCTTCAGCCTCGTCGCCTGGCCCGTGCCCCCGATTCTGGGGCGATTGGATGCAAGAGTCAGCGGATGATCCCGCGGCGGGGAAAACCCAGCACCGAGTAAAGCGCGGCCGCCACCGGCCCGGCGGCGAAGCAGATGAACAGGGGCAGGGGACCGGGCTGCCAGGCGGTATAACCTTCCCCGGCCAGCCACAGGTAGAGCGGCCCGTTGATCAAGTAGGCCAGCCCCACCGCCCGCCTGGCCGGCGGACCGGGCCAGGCCAGCGCCAGAGCGCCGGCAGCCAGGCTGGCGGCGGCCGGCAGCACGACCAGAAAGAGGAAGATCGGAAGGCCATGGTAGCTCACCTCGATGTCCACCCAGCTGGCCTGGTCAGGCCCCAGGGAAGCCCCGTAGACTTCGGTTTCGAGCGTGGAATAGAGCCTGGCCACAGGGGGGCTGACGGCCAGTTGCCAGGTGGGCCGGACGGTCACGAAGAGGGTGCAGCTCTCGTAGCCGTTCCACGACCCGGGCTCGGGCAATTTGAGGCGCAAGGAGCGACCTTTGGAGCTCCAGCGGGCTGACAATCGCATTCGCTCGCCCGGATCGAGGCGGACGAGGAAGGTGGCCACCTTGTGCTCGCGTGTCTCCACCATTTCGAGCTTGACCGGGGCACCGGCCCGCAAAACCTGCAGATCGGCCGCGTCCAAAAGCATCAGGGTTGCCTCGCTCTGCTCTTTGAGCGGATTGTGCAGGGTGGCGTCCAGCTCAATCCAGGCGCCTGTGGGAGAGGGGGCCACCCGCACCACGAGGTGCTCGCACACCAGTGCAGTTGGCTCGATGGGCTGCAGGGCTCCGGCCAGCTCTTCGGCCCGGACAGGAGCCAGCATTGCCGCCACCAGCAGCATCCACCACAAGGAGTTCACCCTTTGAAGTCCAAAGGGTCTGGAGTGCGCCTCCGTTGCTCTAGGAGCGCGGCCGGAAACCCCCTTGACACAGTTTTCCGGCTGCGCGACGCCCAACATATTGTGCTAGAAGTCAGGCCGCCTACAATATCTTGTGGTG
>JAANMY010000401.1_pt1 | contig 61506 bp, 33 predicted proteins | sample 7279691 | NCBI WGS metagenome assembly JAANMY01 (sample SAMN14094543, study PRJNA606508) | bioreactor metagenome | isolation source: A lab-scale SPAN reactor treating ammonium-rich wastewater day 388 | place: Ireland: Galway | collected 2018-02-07 | reverse complement strand
GGGGGGGCCGGCGTCAGGGGCTTGGGGGTGAGGGGTTAAGGTTCGCAACGTCAGCATCCTTCGGCTCATGCCAACGAAAGTCGTCGTCCAAGCGGCCAGTGCAATGATCATGAACAGGGAGGCAACGACTGCCAGCCCCGGCATGCCCAGCACGTGCCCAAGTTTCCACGTGCAGGCGCTATACATGCCCAGCGGGAACACCGCGCCCCAGTACAACGGGTCGTAACGCAGGGGGAAACGCCGGTACATATGTCGCCAAGTGCTGAGGATCAGCAGCATCGGAATCCGCCAATTCGCCACCGCCCAGAAGAACAGCGTCAGGCCCTTGATGAAGGGCATCAGCTTGGAGAAGCTGCAACGGGAGGTGCCGGAGTGGTGGGATGAGCAGCGGGAGAGGTAGGGGCATCCCGTTGCTTTTGCTAATGTTCAGTTACTCCAATAGTATCGGCGTTCTGCGATGAGTGAGCATGAGACATCCCGCACTTCCACAACCGAAGGACTGCCGATTTCCCCCTCGCTGGGCCCTTCATTGGAACAGGCCGAGGTCCCCCCGCACAGCACGCTGGTTGATCGGCGCGTGGTTTTCATATGCATTTTGTCAGCTTTACTGGGGTTAGCAGCCGGGCTGGTGGCCCAGGCGCTGATGGCGCTGATCGGACTGATCACGAACCTGGCGTTCTACGGCCGACTCGGGTGGGACCTGGTGCCGCCGGGCGAGGCGGTGAGCCACCTGGGCTTATGGGTGATTCCGATCCCGGTCATCGGTGCGCTAATCATCGGAGTCATGGCGCGCTACGGCTCGAAAGCGATCCGTGGTCACGGCATTCCCGAGGCCATGGAGCAGGTGCTTTCCAACCAGAGCCGCATTCCCGCAAGGATCACGCTGCTCAAGCCCCTGTCGGCCGCGATCGCCATCGGGACCGGTGGGCCGTTCGGGGCCGAGGGGCCGATTATCGCCACTGGCGGCGCTTTGGGTTCGCTGGTGGGGCAGTTGCAGCGCGTCACGGCCAACGAGCGCAAGGTCCTGTTGGCGGCCGGGGCGGCCGGGGGGATGGCCGCCACGTTCGGGAGCCCCGTCGCGGCCGTGCTGCTGGCGATCGAGCTGCTGCTGTTCGAGTTCCGCCCCCGGTCATTCATTCCGGTCGCGTTCGCGAGCGTGACGGCGACGGCGGTGCGCATCGCATTCGAAGGAATGGAACCCGTCTTCGAGCTGCCCACCGTGGCAGTGCCTTCCGGCGGAGCGCTGGCGGTGTACGTGTTGATCGGGGCGTTGATCGGCGCGGTGGCGGTCGGCGTGACGCGAACAATCTATGCAATCGAGGACGGCTTTGATCGCCTGCCGATTCATTGGATGTGGTGGCCAGCGCTGGGGGCGATCGTGGTCGGCGTAGTGGGGTACTTCGCCCCGCGCACCCTGGGCGTCGGGTATGACGTGATCAGCGATGTGCTCAGTGGCCACCTCACTGTGCAGGCAATTCTGCTGCTGGGGGTGATGAAGTTCATCTCCTGGTCGATCTACCTCGGCAGCGGAACCTCAGGCGGCACGCTGGCACCGCTGTTCATCATCGGCAGCTCGCTGGGCGCGGTGCTGGGCGTGGGGGTGGACTGGCTGGTGCCGGGGCTGGAAGTGAGCCCGAGCGTGGCGGCACTGGTAGGGATGGCTGCAATCTTCGGCGGCGCGTCGCGGACGCTGCTGGCGTCGGTGGTCTTCGCGTTCGAAACCACGCTCCAGCCGATGGGGCTGTTGCCATTGCTGGGCGGGTGCACCGCCTCGTATCTGGTCGCCTGTCTGCTGATGCGGGAAACGATCATGACTGAAAAGATCGCCCGACGCGGCGTGCGCGTACCGGCGGACTACACCGCCGACCTGCTGGAGATGATTCAGGTGCGCGACGTGGCGACGGCGAATGTCATCACGCTCAAGGCTGACCAGCGCCTCGACGAAGTTATCGCCCAGTTCGGCAAGCATGCACAGGACCGACGCCTTCCGCAGGGCTTTCCGGTGGTCAATGAGCGCGACGTGCTGGTGGGCGTGGTGACGTGGCGGGATATTGCCGACGGGGATCAACCGGCCGATCGACGGGTGGGCGACATCATCCGCAGGCCACCGATCATCTGCTACGACGACACCACACTTCGCGACGCGGTGGATCACATGGTCAATCACGACGTGGGCCGCGTCCCGGTGGTGATGCGAGAGGATCCAGGCAAGGTCGTCGGCATTATCACCCGAAGCGATGTGCTGTCGGCGTACCGACGTCGGTTGGAAGATGCGCGCCGATAAACTGATAGGAAATTTGATTCCAGGGGGGGCCGGCGTCAGGGGCTTGGGGGTGAGGGGTTAACGGAGGGAGTGGTCTTGGTCATGTGGGTCTCCTGGATGTCCTGAAATGGTGTCTGCGATTACCGTCCGGCATGAACTCTGCCCTGGGACTGTCGCCATGCGTGGATGAATTCTGCTGTCGTAGCGCTGCCGAGAATTCGGCTCACCACTGATCGATTAATAGGGCAATTGACATAGGTTTTGAGGTAGGTCATGGAGTGGCACGCGGTTCTGGAGGTGAGGTCATCCGGGTGCATTATTGTTATGACACGGACCATTGCTCGATGAATGATGCCAAATCGCTCAGCTCGAGTCCTCGTTCGTCGGTGGCATTTGTCGAAACACACACGGTGTCAAGAGCCGGCACCATCACCAGTCGCTGCCCGCCAAAGCCAAGCCCAAGCCATGCGTCATGACCATTGATGTTGCTCAGCCACATGCAATAACCGTAAGGCAAATCACACGGTGGCCCACCCTGGCTGTGGGCCTGCGTGGCGGCTCGGATGAAGTTGTCAGGCAACAACCGTTCATCGCGCCAAAGACCCCCTCGGAGATAGAGCAGACCAATTTTTGCCGCGTCCACCGGGCGCATCTTAAGCCCGCCGCCACCCCATGCGTCCCCTTCTTGATTGATTGGCCATTCGACGGTGTCTATGGCCATCCGATCAAAAAGTGTTTGCTTTGCGTAATCAAGGGCGTGACGACCCGTAACCCGGGTGATGATGTGCGAAAGCACCTGTGTGGTCAGCGAACTGTAGTTGAAATGAGTTCCGGGTTCGTGCACAAGCGGGCACTGCTCCAGCATGTATTTTGCTTGCGTTTGAGTCTGCCATGCCGGATCATTGGGGTCCTCTTCATTGAACCGCCAGCCGTCCGTGAGCGACAGAAGGGTCTTGAGCGTCAGTCGTTTTCTCAGATTATTCTCACAAAACGACGCGAGTTCTGGAAACACCTCGACGAGATTGGTGTCGATGCCACCGATGTAGCCCTGTTGAATAGCCACGCCAATCAGTGAACCGATGACCGTCTTCGTCACAGATCTGATAGGCAATAGTGAGTCCCTGGTCTTGCCGCGAAAATACAGCTCAGACACAAGAAAACCGTGGCGAATCACCACCAGGCTTGTGGTTGCCGGGCGTTCCAAAGCGATGAACGGCTCGATTTGCTTCAAGGCTTCTGGGTTCACCCCATGTTCGGCTGGATTGGCGTGTTCCCATTCTTGTCGGGGAAAAGCCGAGACTTTCATGTCACTTCCTTTGTGCGACAGCATTGTTTGAAAACGGCAGCCAGGGATGAACTGGCAGGCACCCATGGCTCCAGCGCCATAGAGAATGCAACTGATAGGAAATTTGATTCCAGGGGGGGCCGGCGTCAGGGGCTTGGGGGTGAGGGGTTAATGCCCCTTACCGAGCTCCTTGCGACGCGCTTAACCGCCCGAGCATGCTGCGATGCGACGCGGGCGGCGTATCGCCGCGAACCCGCGAATGTCCCTGCTGTGCCTGCTGTCGCTGGTGTCCCTGCTGTTCCCGCTGTCCGTGCTTCTTCACTGCCATGGTCGTACCTCCGATGCTGTTGTGTGTAATGGTCTCGTTCCCGGCCGCCTCATTCTGCCTCGTCGTCGCGCCAAAGCCACTTGCCAGACCGATCGATGTAACCAGATCCGCGCGCGTCCTCCACCCATGCCGCGCCTCCGCAAAATTCACCCACGGACTGGAACGCCGGTTCGATCACCCATCGTCCATTTCGGTCGACAAAACCCCACGTTTTGTCACCTTCCTCCCCGGTTTCGACTGCCGCTCCGGCCAAGCCCTCGGAGAAGTCTTCGCCCCGTGCGAACTGATATGCGATCACCACATTGCAGTTACGATCGACGTAGCCCCATTTCCCGATCCCGTCATCCGGCGAGTCTTCCCAGAGCCGACAGACGGCTGCCAACTCTTCGCGAAAGCTACGCGCGCGACTGAATTCCTGGTCGCAGATCCGTTGGCCCGTCCGATCGATGAAGAGATGCGAGGCAACAAGCTTGGTCGTGCCCTCCCTGCGCCCAACGAGGGCGACGCCATCCGCAAATGGCTCCGCGTAAATGAACTGCGGCCGGATCGCCCAACTGCCGTTCACGTCAATGTAACCCCAGCAAGCCAAGCCATCCTCGCCCTCCACACAGACCGGTGCCAAGCCCTCGCGGAAGGGCCTGACATCAAGGAACGTCTGCTGGTGAACCAGCTCGCCTTGTAGTGTTCGCAATGACCACAACTGCCCGTCATACGTGAAGATCGGCGCATCCCGATCACCCAGAACAATCCGTCTGAACCGAGCCTCAAGCAGAAGCTCCCCATCGGTGTCGATTACGCCCGCGCGATACCGCGTGATGGCCATATCGGTGTATACAACCGCGCGCCCATCCTCGAATCCCTCTGTCAACTGAAAGGAGAGCTGCTTGACGATCCGGCCCGTCACGTCAATGATCGCCAGTCGATCCGCAGTCCGAACCAAGGCCCGGCCGCGCTCGAACAACCACGCCCGTGCAAATCGAGCCGGGATACGCACATTCCCATCAATGTCCATGTAACCATAGGCTCCAGCGTGCTCGTACACGAAGAGCTGATCGCCCGACGGAGTCTCCGCCGAGTCTTCCTCGCAGCCTGCCGCACCTAGCATCACGGCGAGACACATTGCACACGTCAGGGACTGGTTACGACGACTCATAGCGATTCTCATATTCCGAACACGCGACAAGGCCGTCCACGGCCCACCTTGCGCAGACCTCTCTGTGAAATGTGGTTCTTCAGCCGGCCAGTGATCTGATCCTTCCGCATATGCGTCCCCACGAAGTCGCTGGTGATCTCATGAAGCTTGTACATCTGTAGCCGGAAGTGTGTCATGTCCGCCAGATCGAAAGCATCCATTTCGTTTGGCTGTATTTGCCTCTGTTTAGTCGGCAGGACGACTGTGTCCTGCAGGCGCTTTTTATTCCATTCGAAATTGTTCGCGGGATTGTCGCCACAAGACCGGGTATTACACCGACCAGTGTCGTACCTAACCGTGACTACGATATCCAGGGATATCTTGCTCACCATCAGCGATCCAGAACCCGTCGCTGAGTTCGCCTTGGTGGTTACTGTCCGGACGATCGGAGCCACTTTCTTCAAGAACCATTTCAGAGGGTCGATCCAGACCGGCTCATCATCTTCGCTACCCAACTGATAGGAAATTTGATTCCAGGGGGGGCCGGCGTCAGGGGCTTGGGGGTGAGGGGTTAGGGGAGAGGGGGAAGATGCGAGATTTGCCTGCTCGCGTGCCGGACTCCGGCTGCTCCGATTCACCCTTGCGGCCATGGGTTCATCCTGTTCGGAAGGACTATAGAAGCCAGAAGACCATCCGCAGGCCCCGTTCAAGGAAGCAGGATACCTGTTTTCGTCCGAGGAGGGAACGAAAAATCCGTCACCAGTTCACCGATTCATGGATCCCGGGGCAGCTTGGGCTGGTCCTGTTCGTCGAGCGCCTGGAGTTGGGCGTGTTCGAGGTATTCGGGGTCCACCTCGTAACGGACGCCGGCGTCGGCCTGGGGCAGCGGACAGCGTGGTGCGGCAGCCCGGGATCGCCGCCGGGGACGCGGCGGTGATCGGGGCGGCGCGTTGGCGACTGGCGTGGGCGGGTCTTGCCACAGGCCGCAGTGTTCGAGGATCTGGCGGACGAGTTGGCCGTGGCGGGCTTCGATGAAGGCGATGATCTTCATCGCCCCGCCGCACCTGGGGCATCGCAGAGGGTCGGCGTGATAAACGCGCTGGATGAGCATGGCCCACCGCTTCCGGGCTTCGGGATTGGCCGGCCTGGTATTAGCGCCGGGTTGCGGCTGATTGTTCTCGTTCTGGTCGGCCTGTTTGGCGCGGCGCCCCCGGGTCTTGTTGGAGTAGCGGCCGTAGTAGCGGATGAGGTGTTCGCCCTGATTGGGGATGTGCTGGGTGAGTTCGGCGAGAAAGTCGAGAGGTTCGAAGACCTGAAAGTTGCGTGCGACGCCCCCGGAAGTGGCGCCGAACAGGTCGTCGGCTACCGGTTCGGGAAAACGATGGGGGCGGTGCTTCTCCGCGTGGTACACCACCTGCCCGGTTCGAGTGATGCGGAGCAGACGGGTGAGACTGAACGGGGATCGGGCCATGTACTGGGCGAGGCGTTCGAGGCCGTCGCGGTCGCCGGCGGGGATGCGGACGCAGCGATCGACACTGAAGCCGGAGTGGCGCCAGGAGCGGATTTGGCAGACGAGGGCGGCATCGATGCGACCGGCGTCGAGCAGCAGGTGGAAGACGCTGTCCTCCCAGATGCGGCGGAACGGTTCGTGGGTGAGGTTGACGGGGATGGGGTGGAAGCGGCCGTCGCGGGTGAACGCGCCGTCGGTGACCAGGCCGTGGATGTGGGGATGGAAGTGCATGAGCGAGCCGAAGGTCTGGATGGCGAGGATGCCGCCGGGGGTGGCTTCGGGACCGAGAAGGGCGCGGTAGGTCTGGCGGATGGATTGCCAGGCGAGGGCGGGCAGTTGGGCCAAAAGGTCGCGGTGGTAGCGGAAGAAGATGCGCAGGCGTTTGGGGACGGTCCAGACGAACTGGCGGTGGGGGACGTTGAGGCAGATGTCCTCGGCGAGATGGATGCCGAACAGGAGCGTGCGTTTCTGGGCGCAACTGGGACAGATGCAACGCTGCTTGCAGGAGAAAGCGACGAAGAACTCGTGGCGACAGTCGGGGCATCGCACGCGCGCGAAGCCGTGCTGGAGGTCGCCGCACTTGAGGAAGTGTCGGACGGTCTTGTCGTAGATCGGCCGCCAGTAGCCGAACTTGCGGGCGTAGCGTTGGGCATAGACGGCGCGGAAGCTGTTGAAATGTTCGCGGATGAGGCGGTGGAAGTCGGATTCCAGGGGTTGGCGCGGGCGGTAGACGGCGGCGGGTTTTTCGAGGGCGATCGGCACGGAGACGCTCCTTTCCGGCGGCGGGAGGCGCCTCCTTGCTGATGTACGGTTTATGTTAGGATATCTGGAAGGCCTCCTGGAGGCAAGGGGTAAAGCTCGCTGCGAGGCTTCGATGGACTTACGTTCGAAGACCGGCTGGAGCTGGCCCTCACGCCGCCTGGTCGAGGATGAATTCGGCCTCCGGAACCCCGCGCCCCCGGCCGCCCCGGCTGTCGCTGTCGCCCGCGTTGTCGCAGTCGTCGCGGGGAACGGCCTGGGCGATGGTGCGCCAGTCGGCCTCCTGAGCGATGATGCGTTCGAGCCGGCGAAGGGCGTTGCGCAGGCCGGTGTAGGTCCGCAGTCGGCCGGTCAGCGACAGGGGCATGTCCGGCAGATCGGGATCGAACTCCCACGGATGGAAGTAGAGGATGGCGGGTCGGCGTTCGCGTGCCGCCTGCGTCAACCCGCGGCTCATGAACCACAGCGGCAGCAGTCGGAAGTACCCACCTCCGGCGACAGGCAAATTGCGGCCGGCCACACGCCAGGTCAGCGGCGGCATTTCCCACACCGGCGGGCCGTCCGGGCGATGGCGGACGCGGTAGGGCGACCGCGGGGCGTCGGGGATGCCGTACCACGGGTGGCGGACGGGGAAGATTGAGGCGTCGTAGGTGAAGCCGGCCTGCGCGAGCACGTCGATGGCCCAGGCCGTCTGGCGGGTGATGCTCCACGTCGGGGCGCGGTAGCCGATCACCGGCCGGCCGATCTGGTCTTCGAGCAGTTCGCGGCTGGCGAGCAGGTCTTCACGAAAGCGGCGGGGGTCCAGCCGATGCAGGCGATCGTGCATGGACCCGTGGCTGGCGATCTCGTGGCCGGCGGCGGCGATGCGGGGGGCGAGCCTGGGGCACCGTCGAGCCACGTCGGCCAGCACAAAGAACGTCGCCCGGCGATGGTGGCGGGCGAAGAGGCCGAGCAACTGCTCGACGCTCGCCTCGACGCGCGACGGCAGCCGGCCCCACTGATCGCGGCCGATGCGCCCGTGAGCCACCTCGATGTGGAAATACTCCTCCACGTCGATCGAAAGGCACCGCACGGGGCTGGCGGACGCGCACCCGATCACGTTCTCGGACTGACGGTCTGTATCGGTCATGCGTATCGTATTGATCGGCCGGCGGAGCCGGGGCGTTGAATCGGGGTTGCGCGATTCGCGGTAGTGGGGCTGTTTGAAATGGTGGGACGGGCGTCCCGCCCGTCGGCGGCCGAGACGGCCGCCCCACCGAGTACAGCATTCAGACTGACCCACTGCGCGATTCGCGGTCTGAATCTACAATCCCGGCATGCCGCACCGCCCTCAGCCCGTATTGACCAAGATCATCGCCACCGTCGGTCCCGCCAGTGCCCATGTCGATGCGCTGCTGCGTCTGATCGAGGAGGGCGTCAGTGTTTTTCGACTCAATTTTTCACACGGCACTGCCGAAACCCAGGCTGACTTCCTGCGGTTGATCCGCGAAGCCTCGCGACAGGCCGGCCGGCCGGTGGGCGTCCTGGGCGATCTGCCGGGGCCCAAGATTCGTCTAAAGAACGTGCCGGAGGGCGGGCTCACGCTCGCGGCGGGCGACCGTGTGGTCTTCACCTCCGACGGTCACGTCCCGGCCGGCGACGAGCGTTACGTCCTGCGCTGCAACTATGAGCGGTTCACCGGCGAGGTGGAGGTCGGTCAGCGCGTGCTGATCGACGACGGGGCGGTGCGGATGCTGGTGACCGAGAAGCACGACGGCCGGTTGGTGTGCAACGTCACGCTCGGCGGGCCGGTGTCCGAAGGCAAGGGCGTGAACCTGCCGGACACGAACCTTTCCGTAGAGTCGATCACGCCGCGCGACTGGGAGTGGGTGGATTGGGCGATCGAGCATGACGTGGATTTTCTGGCCTTGAGCTTCGTGCGCCGGGCCGAAGACGTGCGACGGCTGCGCGAGGGGTTGGCGCGGCGGCTGGAAGCACGCGCCATCGCCGCCATGCCGGTGATCGCGAAGATCGAAAAGCCCGAGGCGCTTGCGGACCTGGAGGCAATCATCGACGTGGCCGACGCGGTGATGGTTGCCCGCGGCGACCTGGGCGTTGAGATGGAAGTGGCCCAGGTGCCGGTCATTCAGAAACGGATCATCCGCATCGCCCACGACTACGGCAAACCGGTGATCGTGGCCACCCAGATGCTTCAGAGCATGATCGATACACCCATGCCGACACGGGCGGAAGTGAGCGACGTGGGCAATGCGATCTACGACGGGGCCGATGCGGTGATGCTCAGCGGCGAAACCGCGGTGGGCCGCTTCGCCGTGCAGGCGGTGCGCATGATGGCTCGCATCGCCGAGCTCACCGAGCAGCATCTGCGGGCCTATGAGCCACGTCGCTGGGGCCGGGCGCCGCAGAAGCTGCAGGAAACCCGCTATCGCACGGCCGCGTTGGCACACGGGGTGTCGGTCATCGTGGGGGATCTGCGGGCGCGGCTGGTGATTAACTGGACGCAACGAGGCGGAGGAGCACGGTACCTGTCGCAGGTGCGGTTGTGCGTGCCGATCGTCGCCGCCAGCGACGATCCCCGAGTTCTGCGGCGCATGACGCTCATGTTCGGCGTGATTCCGGTGGGTATGACCCGGCCGGACTCGGCCGCGGCGTTCGTCGCCGCCATCGACGCATGGATTCGCGATCGCGATCTCGCCGAAGTGGGGGAGGCGGCGGTGGTGGTGCTGGGCGTGCCTTTGTCGGTGGCTGGCCGGACCAACGAGGTGCGCCTGCACTTCTTGGGCGAAGATTGCCAGACGGCCGCGTCTTCTTAGGCGTGTCTTCGGATCGTCTGCACGCTACGATACGTCACATGAGGACGTTCACTTGCCGGCAATCGGCGGCGCAGCGGGCGGGGTTTGGGGCCTCTGGAGGCGGTCGTTGATGGCACAAGGCAGGGGGCACTTGTCGCTGAAGGTGAATCCAGCCCTCCCGGAGCAGGCGGAGAGCGCGGCTTGCGAGTTGTGTGTCCGCGAGCGCCTGCGCAGCGTCGAGGGTGTGTGTGATCTGCATGTTGAACGGGAAACCGATGGTCTGCAGGTGACCGTCGACTATGAGCCCTCGGTCACCACCGCCAGCCGGTTGCGCGACGAACTTCGTTGCGTGCAAGGCGCTGACCGCCTGGGCGGGCATGGGTCGACGGGAGCGGCCAGCGTCGTTGTGCCCGTGGCAGGCATGCGGTCGACGGCCTGCGAGGTGGCCATCGAGCGGGCCCTTGGCGCCTTGAAGGGCGTGGCGGCGGCGGCATGTTACGCGGCCGAACGTGTGCGCGTGGACTTTGACCCGCAGGTGACGTCCTGGTCCGCCATTGACCGGGCGGTCAAGTCCCTGGGCTACGAATTGCTGAGTGAGAGGGCGGTGCCGCCGCTGTCGGCACTGCAGGCGCCGGGTTTGAGCGGCCTCGTGGCCGCCGGTGTGGCGCGTACGCGGCGCATGGTCCGGCTGGCGAGACGGTACGTTGACCTGACGCTGGTGCTCGTCGGCGGCGTGTTTCTTCTCGGCGGCTGGTGGATACACCTGACCGACGGTCCGTTGGCGCTGCGGGCGGGGTTGCTGTTGTTGGCGGCCGGCCTGTGCAGCACGCAGACCATTCAGCATGCATGGCATGCGGTGCGCCGTCTGCAACTGGACGTGGATGTGCTGATGTTCGCCGCCGCGATCGGAGCGACCCTGCTGGGGCATTACGAGGAAGGCGCGTTTCTGCTGTTCCTCTTTGGCCTTGGGCATGCCGGGGAGGATATGGCTCTGGACCGGGCCCGGTCGGCCATCGAGTCCCTGGGCAGGCTGACGCCGGATACCGCCGCGATCCTGTCTGAGGACGGCACGGTCGAAGACATTCCTGTTGAACAGGTGCGGGTCGGCCAGCATGTGCTTGTGCGCCCTTTCGACCGTCTGCCGGTGGACGGACGCGTCCTCGAAGGCGCCTCGGCCGTCGATCAGGCTTCGATCACCGGAGAGTCGATTCCCGTCGACAAAACGGCGGGCGACGAGGTGTTCGCCGGCACCATGAACGGCGAAGGTCGTCTGATCGTCGAAGTCGCAAAACGCGCCGACGAGACGACGCTGGCCCGCGTCATCCGCATGGTCGAAGAGGCGCAGACCACCAAGAGCCCCACGCAACTGTTCACCGAACGGATTGAAAAGCGTTACGTGCCGGTGGTCTTCAGCGCCACAGCTGTGCTCATCGTGCTGCCCCCGCTGCTGGGGCTCAGTCCACGGATGGGCAACGGCACAATGTGGGGCGGCTGGTTCTACCAGGCGATGGCGTTTCTCACGGCCGCAAGCCCCTGCGCCCTGGCGATCGGCACGCCCGCAGCGGTGCTGTGCGGCATCGCCCGGGCGGCGCGCGTGGGCGTGCTGGTCAAGGGCGGTGGTTACCTGGAGCTCATGGGCCGTCTGCGCGCCATCGCCTTCGACAAGACCGGCACGCTGACGGTCGGCCGGCCGGTGCTCAGCGACATCGTGAGTCTCGACGGCCGCGAGGAAAATGAAGTCCTGGCCTTGGCTGCGGCGATCGAGCAGCAGATCACGCACCCGCTGGCTGAGGCGATCATCCGTCAGGCGCGTAGTCGCTCGCTGCCCCTGTCCCGAGCGGAAGATGTTCGGCAGATCGCCGGTTTCGGGGCTGTGGGAGGGATCGACAGCGCGGCCGTGGGTGTGGGCAAGCCTGAGCGCGATGGGCGCGAGTTGTCTGACTCGGTTCGTCAGCGGGTGGCGGCCTTGCGTCAGCAGGGCAAGACGGTGGTGATGGTGACGCGCGATCACGAGCCGGTCGGCTTGCTGGCGCTGCGTGACGAGCCGCGCCAGATCAGTCGGCCGACGCTCGATCACCTGCGGAAGCTGGGCATCGAACACGTGGCCATGCTCACCGGCGATCATCCCGCCGCAGCCGAGGCGATCGCGCGCGAAATGGGTGTGGACGCGTCTCATGCGGGCCTGTTGCCGGAGCAGAAGGTCCAGCAGATCGATGCGATGATCGAGCAGTTCGGGCAGGTGGCGATGGTCGGCGATGGCGTGAACGACGCGCCGGCCCTGGCGCACGCGTCGCTGGGCATCGCCATGGGCGCAGCCGGGGCGGACGTGGCGATGGAGACCGCCGACGTGGTGCTTATGGGCAGCGACCTGGGCCGGCTGCCCGAGGCGATCGGCCTGTCGCGATTCAGCCGCCGCATCATCAAGCAGAACCTGGTCATCGCCCTGGGCGTCATCGCCGTCGTCTCCCCCCTGGCCGCCCTCGGCTTCGCCCATCTGGGCCTGGCGGTTTTGTTGCACGAAGGTTCGACCGTCGTCGTCGTGCTCAACTCGCTGCGCCTGCTGCGCTACCGGGCTTGAATCGATATGATGACCGGCCCCACCAGCCGCGGCGTTGCCTCGACATGCCGCGCGTAGACTTCCGCAAGATCCACCCGCCTTCCGCAACCGCAAAAGGGCAGACATCATGGCCAAGAAGACGATTGCCGACGTCGACGTCAAGGGCAAGACCGTGCTCATGCGCGTGGACTTCAACGTGCCGCTCAAGGACGGCAAGATCACCGACGACCGGCGCATCGAGATGGCCCTGCCGTCGATCAAGAGTGTTATCGACCGCGGCGGCAAGCTGATTCTCATGAGCCACCTGGGCCGGCCCAAGGGCGAAGGCGTCGAGCCGGAGTTCAGCCTCAAGCCGGCGGCTGCGCGTCTGGGCGAGATGCTGGGCAAGCCGGTGGCGCTGGCGAGCGATGCGGGCGGCGCCGACTCCAAGGCCAAGGCGGCCGCGCTGAAGAGCGGCGACGTGCTGGTGCTGGAGAATCTGCGTTTCGCCAAGGCCGAGAGCAAGGGCGATGCGGCCTTCGCGGCCAAGCTGGCGGCGATGGGCGACATCTACTGCAACGACGCCTTCGGCACATGCCACCGCACCGACGCCAGCATGGTCGCCGTCCCCCAGGCCATGGCCGGCAAGCCGCGCGTCGTCGGCTTCCTGGTCGAGAAGGAGATCAGGTTCCTCAAGGACGCGGTCGACAAGCCCGCCCGGCCTTTTGTCGCCATCCTCGGCGGAGCGAAGGTCAGCGACAAGATCACCGTCATCACCAACCTGCTGGGCATCTGCGACCGCATCCTCATCGGCGGGGCGATGGCGTACACCTTCCTCAAAGCCCAGGGCAAGGGCGTCGGCAAGAGCCTCGTCGAGGAAGACAAAATCGACGACGCGAAGAAGATGCTGGCGGCGGGGGGTAAGAAGCTGCTGCTGCCGGTGGACCACCACTGCGGCGCGGAGTTCAAGGCCTGTACCAAGGCGAAATTCTGCGACGACGCGGTGGCGGACGGCTACATGGGCCTGGACATCGGCCCGAAGACGATCGAAACGTACAAGAAGGTGATCGCCGGGGCGAAGACGATCGTGTGGAACGGCCCGATGGGCGTCTTCGAGATGCCGCCCTTCGATGCCGGCACGCGCGCGGTCGCCCAGGCGGTGGCCGATGCCGACGCGGTGAGCATCATCGGCGGCGGCGACAGCGCCGCGGCCGTCGAACAGATGGGCTTTGCCGACAAGGTTACCCACGTCAGCACCGGCGGCGGCGCGAGCCTGGCCATGCTGGAAGGCCAGAAGTTCGCGGCCGTGGAACTGCTGGACGAGAAGTGACGCGGCTGCCCCCGCGGTGCTTACCGGATGTCGGCTGCACTTTCTTCGGCGTCGGGTCGGAGAGCGCAAGCGCTGGCACGACTGATGAGGTAGTTGACCGTCGCACTGCACACGATGATGGCGAACCGCGCCTCATCGGACCGCACAGCGTCGGGATCATCGAAAATACTGTGACGGACGCCTTCTTCATCACTGCCATAGCCGTATAGGTTGAGCATGAACGCCGTGAGCGAGCCGTGGATCTGGAGCTTGCCGGCGAGCCACTTGACGTTCTGGCTGAACTTGGCCTTGCGTCCATCAGGCGCTAACCGCTTCGCCACGGACTCCAGTGCGAGAATTGCCTCCTCTGTGGCCTTGCGCGCGTCAGGCTTGGGGCGCTGCGACAGCTTTCGCAGCGCCGAATCGAGATGGGCGTGTGCTCCGTTGAAGCCGCTGGACTCGGTAATGTGCAATGCCGCCTCGATCGACTTTCTCTCGTCGTCGTTGGAGATCGGTGTCAGCATCGTGCCCACGAAACGGTACGGGGCGAGCGCATCCTCGAACGCAGCGTTCATCCATCTAATCAACATCTCCCGGTCTATGGGTCGCCGTTGGGCTCGGCGACAGATTAGATCGTGCAATGTGACAAGACGCTCGATGACGTCGAGAAACGCGTGGGGAGAGAGGCTAGAAAGAAGGCGCTCCTTCAGCCAATCTCGGCGTTCGAAGTCATAGTTGGGAAGGCTGTCAGTAGGCACATTCAACACGTCGGCCGCGAGCACGTGCGCAGCATGGTAGAGGTAAACCTTTGAGTAATCCAAGCCCGACGACCGATTATCAACCTCCAGCAACCGGTTCCATATGGTCGTCCGAAGCAGCTGAGGCGCTTCGCCGGGCGCTATTGGATCCGGAAGTGGGGATAATCCCGTGCGCTGTGAGAAAGTTGCCTGCCGCGCCATCTCATTACTCCGTTGGCTGCGCCCAAGGTGTCCTATAGCCCGCATTGTATCTCACGCCTCATGCCACATCTTCGTCGTCGACATGGCGCTTCGGCTCTCACAGACCGGATGCGGCCCACATATCTTGACGTGGAGGTGCCTGACGATCGCTGAGCAGGCTGCTATCTTGCCCCCATGGCTACCACCGATCCCGGCACCACCAACGCGCGTCCCAACATCCTCTTCATTCTCGCCGATCAGCAGCGGTGGGACACCGTCGGCTGCTACGGCCAGTCGCCGATTACCGCAGCAGGCAAACCGGTGTCGATCACGCCGCACCTCGACCGGATCGCGGCCGAGGGCGTGCTTTTTCGCCACAGCTTCACGTGTCAGCCCGTGTGCGGCCCGGCGCGGGCGTGTCTGCAGACCGGGCTTTACGCCACGCAGGTCGGCTGTCCGACGAACAACCGGGCCTTGCCGACGGATGCGATCACCATCGCCAAGCTTCTGGGGGGGGCGGGGTATGAGACGGCCTATGTGGGTAAGTGGCATCTGGCGGCTGACCCGGAGAACAACTATCGCACGCGGGCGGTTCCACCTGAGCGGCGCGGCGGGTGGAACGACTACTGGGTCGCGGCCGATACGCTCGAGTTCACGTCCAGCGGTTACGAGGGCTTCTTCTTCGACGGCGATGGCGAGCGCATCGACTGGGAGGGCTACCGCGCGGATCGCACGACCGACTTCATGCTCGACTACCTGCGCGACTACGGGCGGCGCCGACCCGATCGCCCTTTCCTCGGCTTCCTGTCCCTGATCGAGCCACACCAGCAGAACGATCTGAACCGGTACATCGGCCCGATCGGCTCCAAGCAGCGCTTCGCCGACTTCACGCCGCCGGGCGACCTAGCGGGTGCGACACAACAGGGCGACTGGCGGCTGCACTACCCCGATTACCTCGGCTGCTGCGCCAGCCTCGACGACAACGTCGCCCGCCTGCGCGATCAACTCGAAGCCGACGGCCTGTGGGACAACACGCTGGTCATTTACACAGCCGACCACGGCTGCCACTTCCGCACGCGCAACGGCGAGTACAAGCGTTCATGCCACGACGCGTCGCTGCGTGTGCCGCTGATCATCCGTGGGCCGGGCTTCGCGGGCGGGCGGGTGGTTGACGAGCTGGTGAGTTTGATTGATCTGCCCCCGACGGTCGTCGCGGCCGGGGGCGTGGAGGCTCCGGCGGCGATGCGTGGTCGGGGGTTGCAGCCCCTGGCGGCAGGGGCCATGGCGGGCGAGCAGTGGGGCGAGGACGTGTTCGCCCAGATCAGCGAGTCGGAAGATGTCCGGGCTGTTCGTACGGCGCAATGGACGTACGGCGTGGTGTGTGTGGACGTCGACCCCGTGACGAAAACCGGCACGCGCTGGATCGAGACGTATCTGTACGACAACCAGGCTGACCCCCATCAGCTCGATAACCGCGTGGCCGATTCCACCCTGACGAACGTGAAGGCTGAAATGGCCGAACGCCTGCGGCGCCATATGCGTCATGCCGGCGAGGCAGAGCCGGCGATCGAACTGGCGGGTTGAGCGGCGGGGCGGGAGCCTGCACTTGACGGGGGCATGAACGCATTATAATCAGCACCTCATATAGTCCAATGTCTTCGTTGCGTCAGGTTCGGGACAACACGGGACACGTCAATCCAAGACACAAAGGAGAACCTTCATGCGTCGCATCAGCGTCAGCAAGCTGGTCGGGTCCGGGTTGCTTGTGTGTGGGTGGTTGGTGCTGATCGCTCCATCGGTTCAGGCTCAGACTGACGAGCGGATTCTTCTTGAGCCGTGGGGTGAAGGCAAAACCTTTGAGATGAGCCTCGATTTTCTCCATGTGGACGACGTCAACCTTCGCGGCGGGACGACGCACTACAGCGCGCGGCTGTGGGAGTCCGATGCACGACTGCGCCTTGAGCCGGAAAATTCTGACTCGATCGTTCTGGGGCACAGCATCGATTACTTCGACACGGGCGGCAGTGTGGTGGACTCGGTCGATCACTCGGCTGTGGTGGGCCTGCCGATCGGGCAGCACGACGAGTGGCAGTTCCACCTGCTCGCCGGCGCCGGCTGGGCGGGCAACCGCGTCTATGAGAACACCCAGGCGATCTATGGTCTGGCCACGGTGATGGCGACCAAGCCCCTCGATGAGAGCGCCTCGCTCACGCTCATGCTCATCTACGACGGCAATCGAGGTCTGCTCAATGACATCCCGCTGCCCGGCATCGCCTACCAGCGCACCGTGGGCGATACGTGGCGATACACCGTCGGTTTTCCGCGTACGACGATTGTGTGGACGCCCGATGTGCTGTGGACCATCACCGCCCAATACATGGCGCCGCTCGAAGGGTTTGTGGATGTCGACTACGAGATCATCGAGAACTGGCATATTTTCGGCCGATACGAAAACAAGTTCTGGTCGTTGCACCTGCATGACAGCGACCACCAGTCCGTGCTTGTGGAGGAACGACGCGCCGAGGGCGGCGTTCGGTGGCAGATGTGCGAGAACGCCCAACTTTATGTGGCTGGCGGCTATTCATTCGATACCAAGCAGCAGATCGGCTACGACCTGCTGGATGCAACGTGGGTCGGCGGCGTGACCGATGCATGGTTCGGCCGCATCGGCGTGGAGTTCAGCTACTGAAGAACCCGCCATCGGTCGATACATCCGAACGCATTCCCGCCCGGTACCGTTTCGACCGGGCTTTTTGCATGGGTTTCGATGACGTCGGTACTGGCCCTTTCGCGTTGTGTCATCACGCGATCTGAGGTCTAATGCCCGCATGCTCGACTTGAGCGCCAAACCGAAACGTCCGCTCGTGGCCGCGTCGATCCTCTCGGCCGACTTCGGGTGCATGGTCAACGACTGCCGCGACGTGCTGGCGCGCGGGGCTGACCTGCTGCACATCGACGTGATGGACGGCCACTTCGTGCCGAATCTCACGATGGGGCAGGACATGCTTCGTGCCCTGCGCCGTCACCTGCCCGATGCGTATCTCGACGTGCATCTGATGGTCGAGCGGCCCGATGATTACATTGAGTCCTTCGCGGCCGCGGGGGCTAACCTTTTCACGTTTCATCTTGAACTGTGCAGACCTCTGCGTCCGGCCGGGCTGGATATGCGACGGCTGATTGAGCAGGTCAGACAGGCAGGCATGGCCGTCGGGGTCGCGGTGAACCCACCCACCTCGCTTGATCACATGAAGATGATCGAGCCCGTGCTTGCGGATCTTGACCTGCTGCTGGTGATGAGCGTTATTCCCGGTCGTAGTGGGCAGAAGTTCATGCCGCAGGTTCTGGATAAAGCCAGTTGGCTGGCCGAGCGACTGTCACCGGCGACGCGGCTGGAGATGGATGGAGGGCTGAATCCTGTGACGGCGCCACAGGCGGCGGCGGCGGGCGTGGACGTGCTTGTCTCCGCATCGGCCCTGTTCGGGGCCGCCGATCGCACGGCTGTCATCGACGCCCTTCACCAGGCGCGCGGCTGAGGGCGGCTGTGTTGCGTTCACCGCGATTGCTGAAGCGAATCGCCAGCCTTGGCCGATGCTGGAGAAGCGGCGCGACGGTCGCGGCGAGGTTTGACGCCCGCCGGGGCCATTCGTACGATTTGCGGCTCCTTACCGCCTCTGACGGGCGGTTTTTGGCCCGTAGTTCAATTGGCAGAACGCCTGACTCTGGATCAGGAGGTTCCAGGTTCGAGACCTGGCGGGCCAGTTACAGGGTGACGCGGCATCCCACGCCGTGACACCGGCAGACCAGGACCCCGTCGAGCCCAGGCCCGACGGGGTTGTTTGTCAGGACCAAGCGGCACCGGCTACGTCCAAGGCCAGTAAATCAAGGACGTCCGCCGCTGGCATGTTCGCAGTCAACAGGTCCGGCGTGAGCAGGTTGATGCTCATGGCGTTGACGTCCACCAGTGACGTCAACGATGTACCGGTTGTCAGCGCCACGGCACCGGTGGCGGATATCGACAGTACGCCGGACATCTGACCGAGGGCGCTCATCCCGCCTATCGAGCTTGTGAAGCCGCCGGCGAGCATCGGGCTCAAAGGATTGATGTCCTCGGTCGATATCGAGCCACCTCCCACGACGATGACGCCGCCGCTTCCGCCGCCGGGAGCGGGTGACGGGACGACAAAGGGCGGCAGGATCCACGGATCGGGGCTCGACCACACCGCCTGCCGACTGGCCGCGGCAGTCCCCCCGTTGAACGGTTGCGTCGACGCGGTGAGCAGACCCACCATCACCGGTATGTCGGCCGCGTCAATCGTCCCGTCCTGATTGGGGTCGGCCGCCGCCATATCCACGTGGCCGAAAGCCTCAGCAAATGCGTGCGTGTCGGTCATCGCCAGGATCATCGCATTGATGTCGGCCGTATCCGCCACGCCGTCGCCGTTGAAATCGCCGCGCGGATGGCCCGGCTGCGGCACCCGACCGAAACCGAAGTCCGGTCCCACCGCGTCCACATGTGCTGGAACATGAACGACCTGCGAGGCGAGTCCCGGCCCGATCTGCGTCGGGGCGGTGTAGATGTGGATGATTCCGCTGCCCGTACCATCGAAGGGCATGCTCTCGCCGGCGAAGTGCAGGCCGTCGTCCGCCATCACCTGCCACCAGGTCATCGGAAGGGCGGTGCCGTCGCCGTCGAAGTCGACCGGTCGCCGCGCGCCGGTCTGCGTGTCATAGACGTAGATATGCTCGGCGGGCTGACCGGGACCGTCATGCAGGTTCGGACCGATGTACGACACCAGCCGCCCGTCGCCCGAGATCTCCGGCAGGCCGGCCGGGCCCACGGGTTGACCAGACGCGTCCACGTTCAACCGTGTGCGCCTGTTGCGATGCAGGTCGACGAGGAACACGTCCATCGTCCCGGCCGAGTCATCGGGCGCCAGCCCGCCCGCGTCCGTGGCGAAGACGACGAACTGCCCGTCGGTGCTCATGTCGTAGTGCAGCACGTCCGCCTGCACCAGCCGGTCGCTGTTTCCCAGGTCCGTGCGCGTCCATTGCGCGGTCTGCCGGTCATACACGAACAGATCCCACCATCGGCCGGAACCCACCGTCCCGAGCATCGCCACGTAGCGCCCGTCGGGCGAGATCTGCGGCCGTCGTGCCCGAGCCTGCCCGCCCGGCTCGATCGGTGGGGGCGTAAGCGCCTCCACCTCCCCGCTCAACGTGTCGTAGACCAGCACATCCTCAAACCCTTGCCCGCCATCGACCCGGTGCCCCACGACCGTGAACGCGAGGTACTGTCCATCTGCGCTGATCTCCGCCGCCACATTCAGCACATGGTAGCCCCAGTCGCCGATCTCATACGCCGGCTGCCACAGATCGCCTGTCGCCAGGTCGGCGACGAACAGGCCGTCAAACCCCATCCATCCCTCAGCCGGCTCCGGCAGGTCGAAATCCGCGTTCGACTGGAACACCACATAGCGTCCGTCGGCGCTGATGCGCGGCCGATCGCTGATCGCGTAGCCGTAGTGGTTCCCGCCCGAGCCGTCCGAACCATCGCTCTTCTGGCTGATCCGCCGCAACTCGCCGGTGACCGCGTCGAATACGAAGACGTCCCGGTCGTCAAGTTTCGATTCCTGCACCAGGTTATGGGCATCGGAACTGAACACCACGTAGCGTCCATCCGCGCTGATGTCCTGCACGTAGCTGCTGTCCCACGCGTCCCACAGGCCGCTGGAAGTTGCGGTCGCGTGTCCGAGATCGCTGATCGGCGCGTTGGTCCACCGCCAGCCGTCGTGCAGCCACGTGGCCACGCGGTAGCTGCCCTCAGTCATGTCCTCGAAACGGTAACGCCCCTGCGCATCACTTACGGTCACGCGCTCGTCGGCGTCCGGCCGGCCGTTGAAGTTCGTATCCAGGAACACCACGCGCCCCGCCAGTGCCGGCTCATGGTCGTCCCACATTCCGTCGCGGCTGTAGTCGAACCAGAGCTGCCCTGTGATCGTCGGCAGCACGACCCGGAAGCCCAGGTCGGCCGCTTCGCGGATCACGTCCGGCTCGACCAGCACCACCTGCCACGGCTGCGGCGAACCTTCACCAGCCGGCACCGTCGTTGGCGCGTGCGGCGTAGGCGCCACAGCCTGCACACGCACCGCCCCGAAGGCCGAGGGAACCTCCGCCAGGCGATAGGCGCCGTCCCCATCCGTCTGTGCCGAGGGCTCGTCCTCGTCACGCACGCCGTCTCCGTCCAGATCGGCGAAGACCATCCAGCCCGAGGCGGGCGCCTCACCCGTGTCCCACATGCCGTTGGCATTGGCGTCGACGAACACCCGGCCATGAATCTCGGCCGCGGGCTCGGCCGCTCCGAAGTCGACGCCGTCCGTCACCTCGCCGGCCGCGAGCATCACCTGCCGCACGCCGAGCGGCGGTACGCCGGGCACGGGGCCGATGTACAACCCCCGCTCCGGCGCGCCCGAATGGGTCGAATCGATGACGGTGTACGCCAGTGAACGTCCGTCGGCGCTGATGCCCGCAGACGCGTACTGCAGCCACGACGGCACACCATTGAGCGTCGCGACCTGACTCGTTGTGTCCGACAGTCGGTCGTACAGCATCACCGCGTCGTTCACGTCCGAACCGTGGAAGACGCCCTGGGTGAAGATCGTCCACCTTCCGTCGCCGGACAATTGGCCGAGATTCGCCCAGTCCACCGGATCAGGCGTGAGCAGTTGCGTGCCGCCCTGACCATCGAGCAGGTAGAACCAGTGCCACCCGTCGCCGTCACTCGGGTTCAGCGGCTCATGCAGCGCGACAGCCGCCCAGGCGCCGTCCAGCGAACTCGCCGCGCCATAGCCCAGCGGTCCCAGCCGCTGCCTCGCGCCCGTCCACAGATCGAGCCGGTAGAACCCGCCGTCCGCGTCGTTGCCTTGCGGATCCAGCAGGTTGGTGACGGTGGCGGAGGCGACCAGGTAGCGTCCATCACCGCTGAGCGACATGACCCACACGTCGCCATTGAGCCACTGCCCATCCGGCGCGAATCCAACGTGACGCCCCGTCTGCGAGGCCACGTCATAGACGTGAATCTGCCCGGCCCAGGAGCCCTCGTCACTCTGACCTGTGTAGACCACGGTCGAGCCGTCCGCGCTGATCGTCGCTATCCAACTTTCCAACGGCATCTGGCCCGCCTTGTCATAGCCCGAGACCATCATCAGCGAGTCCTGCAAGCGGTCGTACAGAAAGACCTTGCCCACCAGATCCTCGAACGGACCGGGTAAGAGGTTGCTGGCCTGCGAAACAAACGCCACGTAACGCCCGTCGGCCGAGATCGACACGCTGTAGCTGGCGGCATTGGCCCAACCGCCGTTCGGGATGGCGCTGAGGCGTTTGAGGTCGCCGGTCTGCCGGTCGTACAGGAAGACATCCGCCTCCCACTGGTGGACCTGCGGCGCGGCCGGGTCGTGCGCGACAAATGCGAGGAACCGTCCATCACCGCTGAAGCTCAGCGTGCTCCCACCCCAAGCCCACGGGTCGACCGGGATCAGCCCCAACTGTTCGATCTCCGCTGGCGGAGCAAACGGCGCCGTCTGCTCCCAGCCGTCGGGCACCACCGCGACGACGTTGTGAAGCCCGCGAGAGAGGTTGTCGAAGACGTACGAGCCGTCCAGCCCGGTAAGCGTCGAGCGCTCGCCGGGATCGAGCACGCGGTCGCCGTCGAGATCGAGAAACATCGTCCAGCCCGCGAGGCCCGGCTCGCCCGCGTCGCGCTCACCGTTGGCGTTGCGGTCGTGCCAGTGCACCCCGCGAATCTCCGACGGCAGCGCGACGTAACCGAATGTCGGCCCGTTCAGGTGATCCCCGTCGACGATCGTGAACGGCATCGCCGCGACGGTGCGCATCCAGCCGTCAAGGCCATCACTGATCAGCACGTAGCTGCCGGGCGCGACGCGCTCGACGGTGTAACGTCCGTCGGCGTCCGCCCAGCCGACCGGCTCGCCCCACTGGAACACGCCGTCGCCGTTCGCGTCCGCGAACACGCGCCACCCTTCCAAGCCGCCTTCGCTCTCGTCGCGCACGCCGTCGGCGTTCACGTCCTCGAACACCATGCCCGTCACGCGACCGACCGTCGAATGCAGCGCGAAGTCCAGGTCATTGATCTGCATCGCCAGGGCGAGGGACACGTCGGCCGTCGTTGCGCCGTCGGGCGTCGAGGCAATCCAGTACGGCGGCAACGCCACCCGCAGAGTCGTCTGACCCTCAACGTGCGTCAACAGTTCATACGTGCCGTCCTCGTTGCTGATGGCCCGAGGCTCATCCTCATTCCACTGGCCGTTCGTGTTCAGATCGAGGTACACCGTCCAGCCCGAAAGGCCGGGCTCTTCCGCGTCGAACACGCCGTCCCGATTCACGTCATCGAACAGGCGGCCCGCGAGCCATGCCGGAATCGGGTGCAGATAGAAGCGCGGCGCACTTTCCGTCCGTCCCGCCGCTACCCAGACCAGATGCTCATCGCCGCCGGCGACGCTGGGTCGCCAGTGCTCCGGCATGAGGATCCGCACCGCCGGGTGGCCATGCACGTAGCCATTGATCTTGTACCGGCCCGAGGCGTCGGTCAGCACCGCCGGTTCATCGTCGTCGAGCGCGTCATTGTCGTTCAAATCCACGTAGACGGTGATGCCCTCGGCTCCGTGGTCCTGCGTGTCCTTTCGGCCGTCGCCGTCATAGTCCACCAGCACCTCACCGACAATCCACGACGACGGTGTGCGCAGCCCGATCTTCCGGTCCAGTTCACCCGCCCTCCGGTCATCGATCTCAGAGTGATACACCCACCATGACTGCGCGTAATGAACTTTCACGCGCAGCACATAATCGCCCTCGGCCAGATTCGTGAACAGGAATCGGCCGTCGGCGTCCGTCTCCACGTACGGCTCACGCTCCCAGGCAAAGCCCGTGTTGTCATGCACACCGTCGTTGTCGCGGTCGATGTACACCACGGTGTCGACCACCGGCGGCTCGTCTTCCTGGCGGATCCCGTCCCCGTTACGGTCCTCCCACACGACGCCGCCCAGCACGTCCGGTCGAACGCGCAAGCCGAAGTTCTGAACCGTCGTCCGGCTGTTGCTCACATACACGTCGCGATACGCCAGCCCGCCGCCGTCCGTCGCTTCGTGATATTCCGGCAGGTCGAAGGCCACGCGATGGAAGCCCGGCGCCAGATCGGTGAATATGTAATGGCCCTGGGCGTTGGTCGTTGTCGAGACCTCCCCGGGGTCGGGTACGCCGTCGCGGTTGGAGTCTAGGAAGACCAGCCAGTCGGCCAGGAAGTTCGCCCCATAGGCGGGCGGCGTGTCTCCGTAGACGCCGAAGTAGTCCTCGTATACCGTGCCGGCGATGGCGCTGGAAGGCAATCGGAGGGGGAAGTCGATTCCCGTCACCGCCTCGCCGGGCGCGACCGTGATCTGCCGTACCTGCGTAACCGGATCCGCCAGCATCCAGGACTGAATGAGTTCGAGGCGCACATCGTGGGTGCCGGCCTCGAGCGTCAGGGTGTACATGCCGTCATCGCCGGACCGGGCCGACGGTTCGCCAGCATCGTCCAGTTCGCCGTCGCCGTTCAGATCGCTGAACACGGACAGGTGGACGCCCGGCTCGCCGTGGTCGCGCACGCCGTTGCCGTTCATGTCGTACCAGACACGGCCCATGACCTGGCCGGCCGTACCGGCGTCAAGGCTGATGGCGGTGGGGGGAACCGTTTCGTTGGCGGGAGCACCACCACTCCACGGCCGAAGAATCAGATCGTCCAGCGGCGAGGCGCTGAGGAGGATGCGCGGTTCGAGCGGTTCGAGGAGAAGCGGCCCGTGCGAAAGCGAGGCCACGCGGGATCTGCGACTGTGGTGTCGATTACCCATGCGTCAATACCCCGTATGTCAGGCTGGCGACGCGGCGTTCAGCCGGCAAAGCGATTGGTGAAAAAACACTACAAGCCTACTATAAGCCTGTGGCCAAACTGGCCCAAATTGAAAATCTCCCATGCATGAATTTTTTGCCCGGCACGGGCGATGACCGGCCTGCATCGAGGCGCATCGCGGTCCCGAGCCGGCCCCATACGTTTGGTAAATGGGGTAATTTGTCGGCGAGAGCTGCAAGGTCGGTGACGATGAATGTTCTGTTTCTCATGGCCGACCAGATCAACGTACGGGCGCTGAGCGCCTATGGCGGCCGGCATATCCAGACGCCGCATCTCGATCGGCTGGCGCGGGAGGGGGCGCGGTTCGAGAATGCCTACTGCGCCTGGCCGGTGTGCTCGGCCTCGCGGGCGTCGATCCTCACCGGCCAGTACGCCCACACGCACGGCATCACACGGAACGTGGACAACCCGGACCTTCCGTCGGTCACGAACGACATGCCGTTCACCGAGAACCTGCTGCACCAGCGCGGCTGGGAGACGCACTACGTCGGCCGCTGGCACACCGGTCCGCGTGAGCGGCTCGCCTGTTTCAAAGGTCGCACCGAGACGCGCGCCCGCGGCGACTATCACCAGCGCGAGTTACCGGCCGCGATCGAGCAGCTTCGTCGCATCCAGCCGGCGATCCCCCTGGCGGGGCCGCACGGCAGCGTCGATCGACCACCGCGGCGGCAGCTTTGCCAGGACACGGTCGAGATGACCCCAGCGGTGTGGGAAGCTCACCGGCGCTGGCAGGAGTCGAGGGACGCGGCCTTCCCGATCTTCTCGCTCATCGGCCGCTCGATCATCCCGCCGGAGCATCAACCGGAGACGATCTACGCCGATCAGATCATCGAACGTCTGACCAACTGGGCGCGGCAGCGTGATGAAACAGCACCCACGGGGGAATCGCCGCAGCCGTTCATGATGACATGGTCGGTCAACCCACCACACGATCCGGTAGTCATTCCCGAGCCGTACTACAGTTTCGTGCCGCGCACCGACGACCTGTTGCCGGCCAATCACGCGGTCGATCCCACGAGCTGTGATAACCCCGGTCCGTTGGGCAGTGCGTCGCGTGCATTCGTCGAGACCGTTGGCCGGGAGGTGGTGCTTGAACACATTGCCGTGTACCTAGGCATGGTCAAGTTCGTCGATGACCAGGTCGGCCGCATGCTCGACGCGCTTGACGCACTGGGCTTGGCCGATGACACCCTTGTGATCTTCACGGGCGATCACGGCGATATGCTCGGGGCGCACGGCATGGTGTACAAGTCGACGCTGAGTTTTTACGAAGAGATCGCGAAGGTGCCGCTGCTGGTGCGTCTGCCTTCGCATATACCGGCCGATCGCCGCATCGCCGCGCCTGTGAGTCTCATGGATCTGGCCCCGACGCTGCTCGATTACGCCGGCGTTTCTCTCCCATCGAGCATGCAGGGTATAAGCCTGCGGGCACTTATCGAAGGGAAAACCGAACAGTCTCCGCATGCAGTCGTCTGCGAGCGCAGCGGCGGGCGCATGGTCCGCGAAGGTCGCTGGAAGTATGCATGGTATGAGACCGGCCAGCGATGGCTGTTCGATCTGGCGGTCGATCCGGGCGAGACACGCAACCTTGCGCATGACGCCGCGCATGCCGCGGCGCGGGCCCGGCTTTTTGGCCTGCTGAGCGAGGAACTGCGTCGAACCGGCGATCCGCTAGCCGCCGCCCTGCAGGATGGATAGGAAAACCGACTTCTCGGGAGTCAACTCCACTGATTGGTCGGCCGCTGCAAGCCTTGGCTCTCTCGTCTCCCGCTGTACCATAACGGGTCGACGTCAACACAACTTCTTGGGGTACTCAGGAGCGGCGCGATGAAGCGGTATTCCGCGTTTGGTGTGATCAGCGTGTTGCTGATGCCTATCTCTTCAGCCTTGGGTTCATCTTTCACCACGCCCGCGCAGTCCGGGGTAACCATCAGCACCACCATCGACACCATAGTTCGCCAGGTCATCTATGGCTTTGACCTGACCGCGCTGCCTTACGAGTACGAACAGATTGCGTTTTCACCTTCGCCGCTCAAGGCCTTCAGCGAGATTCCGCTGATCTACGGGGCGGTGGTCTCGCCGTGGTCCACTGAGTCGAACTTCCACCAGATTTACGACGGCCAGACGTTCGTGGGTTGGAGTCTTGAGATCCAGTACATGGCAGGCTCCGCGCCGCCGCGGATCAACAGCGTCACGATCAACTATGCCGCGGGCGTGCGGCTATCCGGCCACGTCATACGTCTGCCGGGAGATGACAATGTGACCGTCACCTATCGCGAGCCAGCCGAGGGCTTCCCCGACGGCCAGGACGACAACATTGTGCTCTGGGCGTATGTGCCCGAGGTGATGGGTCTGCCCGGCGACTTTGATGGCTCGGGCGTCGTCGACACGCAGGACATCAATCCCTTTGTGTTCGCGTTGACCGATTCATCCGGGTATGAGGCGGCGTATGGGGTGGCGGCGCGCGTCTACGATCTCACTGGCGATGTGGTCATCAACACCGAAGACATCAATCCCTTCGTCGCCGCACTCACAGGCGCTGGCGCGGAGGCGGTGATCCCCGAGCCGTCAGGTTTGGGCCTGCTCGCCGCCGCCGCGGTGTTCGTGCCCGTCGGTCGACGATGCTGGACGACTCGCCTTCGCATCTGATGCCTGTGATACAATCACTGACTTGTCGACGGCCATTCCCCCAGTGGGCACGAGCGATCAGCACGTGACAGACTTGCACGAGACGAGAGTACGCCATGACCAGGAAGACGACCCCGCGCAACAGCAAGCCCGGCGCCACGACTGCGGCCGCCGGCAAAGGCGACCCGAGAAAGATCGTGCTGGCCTACTCCGGCGGGTTGGACACGTCGGTGATCCTGCCATGGCTTAAGCAGCGCTACCCGGGCGTGAAGCTGGTGGCCTTCGCGGCTGAGCTGGGCCAGGGCGACGAGCTGGCCGGCATCGAGAAGAAGGCCAGGGCCAGCGGGGCCGACGAGGTGGTCGTCAAGGATCTGCGCAAGGAGTTTGCGGAGCAGTTCTGCTTCCCGATGCTGCGGGCGCACGCGATCTACGAAAGCGACTACCTGCTGGGTACGTCGGTCGCCCGGCCGATTATCGCCAAGCACCAGGTGGTGGTCGCCCACCAGACGGGGGCCGATGCCGTGGCCCACGGCGCAACGGGTAAGGGCAACGACCAGGTTCGCTTTGAGATGACTTACATGGCCCTGGATCCAAAGCTGAAGATCATCAGCCCATGGAAGGACTCGCGGTTCATCGCCGATGGTTTGACGAGTCGGGAGACGGCCATCGAGTTCGCCAAGGCTCACAGGATTCCCATCGAGCAGAGCAAGGCGAAGATTTACTCGCGTGATCGCAATCTCTGGCACATCTCGCATGAGGGCGCGGAGATCGAAAATCCAGCCAACGAGCCACAGGACCGCTGCCTGGTGATGAGTGTGCCCGTGAGCAAGGCGCCGAACCGTGCGGCATATGTCGAAGTGACGTTCGAAAAGGGCGTACCGGTCGCAGTCGATGGCAAGAAGCTGGCGGGCCACGAGGTGATTGCGCAGCTCAACGCGCTGGGCGGAAAGCACGCGGTGGGCCAGACGGTGCTGGTGGAGAACCGGCTGGTGGGCATGAAGAGCCGGGGCGTTTACGAGACGCCCGGCGGCACGATTCTCTATGAAGCCCACAAGGCGCTGGAGCAGATGTGCCTGGAGCGGCAGCTTTACCACTACAAGCAGCAGATGGCGATCAAGTATGCCGAACTGGTCTACAACGGCCAGTGGTTCCACCCGCTGCGCGAGGCGATGCAGGCGTTTGTCGATCATGCCAACCACGTGGTCAGTGGCACGACGAAGGTCAAGCTCTACAAAGGGCGGGCTCAGGCCGTGAGCGCAACCAGCAAGACGAGCCTCTACGACCTGGAGCTGGCGAGCTTCGCGATGGACGGCTATGACGTGACGGCCGCACGCGGGTTCATCGACCTTTTGGGTCTGCCGATGAAGGTGCGTGGCCTCAAACAGAAGCCGAAATACTGAGACGGGTCGATCGGCGAACGAGGGCGGTTTCCTGCTCGGTTTACGGACCCGCACCGATGGAACTAGCTACCCGACGTTGCTCCGGGGATCACCACGATGCCTGACGTTCTCGTGCCCGCCAGCCCCACCATCCGTTATGTGCCCACCGATCTGGACGCCACGCGATGGTCGAACCTTGAGCCATACTTTCGGGAGCTGTTCGATCGGCCGTTCGTGTCGTTCGAGGCCGTCGTCCAGTGGCTTCACGATTTGTCCGACCTGATCGCAGTGGAAAGCGATGTCGGCACACGCCTGAGCATCGCCCACGCCTGCAATACCGAAGACGAGCAAGTGGAGAAAGCGTACCTGCATTTTTTTGAGGAAATTGAGCCGAAGATCAAGCCGCTCTTTTTCGCTCTGCAGAAGAAGCTGGTTGACAGTCCACACGTCGCAGCCGCCATGGCGCAGCCGCGGCTTGCGGTGTTGGTGCGTGAGTGGCAGGCTGACGTCGAGCTGTTTCGCGAGCAGAACGTTCCGCTGCAGACGCAGGTGCGCAAACTTGTCAGCGAATATGGCAAGTTGTGCGGCCGCATGATGGTCGACTTTCGTGGCGAGCCGCGCACGCTGCAGCAATTGGCGCGTTTTCTGGAAGAAACGGATCGCGACACGCGGCAGCAGGCGTGGGAACTGGGGGAGAAACGCCGCCTCGAAGATCGCGAGCGGCTTGACAACCTGTTTGACCAGATGCTTGCCCTTCGCCAGCGGATGGCTGGCAACGCCGGGCTGCGCCATTACCGCGAGTATGCATGGATCGCCGCCAAGCGGTTCGACTATACGCCTGACGACTGCCACGCCTTCGCCGACGCCGTGGAAAAAACGTGCATGCCGCTGGTCGAGCAGCTTGACCGGCAGCGGGCGCAGGCGATGGGGCTGGACCGCCTGCGGCCGTGGGATTTATCGGTTGATCCAAAGGGGCGCCCACCGTTGCGGCCATTTGATCCCGGGGATATCGAAGGCTTCCTGAACAAGTCGCAGCAGGCGCTGGGCCGCATCGATCCTCGCATCGGCGGCATACTGCGTCTGCTGCGCGACCGAGGCACGCTGGACCTTGAAAGTCGACGGGGCAAGCGGCCGGGCGGGTTCCAGGCGACGCTGGAGATCGAACGTATGCCTTTCATCTTCATGAACGCCGCGGGCATGCAGCGCGACGTGGAAACCCTTGTACACGAGGTCGGCCACGCCCTGCACACGCTGGCGGCGCGGGCCGAGCCGCTGGTGTTTCTTCATCACGCGCCGCTGGAATTTTGTGAAGTCGCCAGTATGGGCATGGAGTTGCTGACAGGTGAGCATCTGGGAGTGTTCTACAGCGAGGAGGATGCGGCGCGAGCTTTCCGTCAGCATCTTGAGGGTGTTGTGCGGCTCTTGCCGTGGATCGCCACGATTGACCAGTTTCAACACTGGGTCTATACCCATCCGGGACACAGCGTCGCACAGCGGACCGACGCCTGGCTTGACATATCCGGCCGATTCTCGAGCTCCATGGTCAACTGGGACGGCCATGAGGACATACGGGCGTCGCGCTGGCAGCGGCAACTGCACCTGTACCACCATCCCTTCTACTACATCGAATACGGTATCGCGCAGCTTGGCGCCATGGCGGTGTGGCATAACGCGCGTCGGAACCGCGTCGAGATGATGCAGCGTTTCCACGCGGCGCTGGCTCTTGGTGGAACACGGCCCTTGCCGGAACTCTTTGAGGCGGGGGGGGGCACATTTGACTTCTCGGCAGCGACCGTCGAGCCGTTGATGGCGCGGCTCGCCGCTGAGCTTGACCGCCTGCAGGATTGAAGCTCCCGAACCCGCGAACGGAGAGGAAGCGGTGAGGTTGTCCTTCGTCATACCGGCCCACAACGAACAGGCGGCGCTGCCGGTGACTTTGTGCAGCATTCACGCGGCGGTGTCGGCGGCAAAGGTGACGGGCGGCTACGAGATGATCGTGGTTAATGATGCGTCCACGGACGCCACGCCGCAGGTTGCCGTCGCCCATGGCGCACGTGTGGTGCCGGTTGACAAGCGCAAGATTGCGGCGGTGCGTAACGCGGGTGCGGCCAGGGCGAGTGGGGAGCTGCTGATATTTTTGGATGCGGACACGCGGTTGCCGGCGGCCACGCTGGCGGCAGCGCTGGCTGCCCTGGCTGATGGCGCCGTCGGCGGCGGTGCGGTGGTGCGGGCGGATCGTCGCCTGAATCCATTCGCCTGGGTGGCGCTTCGCGCCTGGAACTGGACCTCGCGTCTGCGGCGTTGGGCGGCGGGCTGCTTCGTGTTCGTGCGACGAGACGTGTTCGAGCGAATCAATGGTTTTGATGAGCGGTATTACGCAACCGAAGAACTGGATTTCAGCGAGCGTGTCCAGCGAGAAGGGCGGTTTGTCATCGTGCGTGAGCCGGTGGTCACCTCGGCCCGCAAGATGGCCATGACACGTGCCGGCGAGCATCTGCGTCTGATGCTGCGGTGGCTGACACGCGGGCGCAAAGCCTTTGAACGTCGCGACGGCCTGGATCTGTGGTACGCCCCAAAGCGTTGAGGCGGTTCAATATCCGTTGCCCTCTTCATCATCCTCATTGTGTTTGAGCGCATCGAGCCGGGTGATGCCGCAACCCATCAGGCCGTTGTCAAGCTGGACGATCTGACGAACCACTTCGTGCATGCGTGAGGCACGCTCTTCCCTGGGCACCAGGGCGGCGCAAGGTGTGCCGAAGCGGGGGTTGGCGTAGGGCAGGTGTGTATCACCGCGTGCGAGGATGTGGCTGCCGTTGGCGGCGCCGGTCGCTTCATCGAGCCCTGTGGGATTGCTGGCATCGCGCGCCCATGGTGTGAAACTGCGGGCGTTGCAGTAGTGACTGACGAAGGCGCGTCGAAAGCGATCAGGCGTGATATTGCGCTTGGAGCGGTGCAGCAGATGGCCATTAAAGAAGACGACGTCGCCAGACTTCACCCGCCCGAGGACGTGATCGTACTTGTTGGCGATCTGTGTCAGAGTGTTGACACGATCGTCGGGATCCGAGGGATGGATGATGTGGGTGATACCCTGGACCAGGCGGTCGCCAAAGCCATAGCTCACTTCCGGGCAGGGCGGGTAGATGGGTTCGTGCGCGCTGCCTTTGGCGAACCACAGGCCGCCGTTGTATTCGTCAGCGTCGTCAATCGCGATCCACGAGCCGATCAGTGTGTCCGGCAGCGTCGGGATGTAATAGCTGTCCTGGTGCCAGCCTTGGCCCGGTTTGCCCGGGCCTTTGAGAAAAAGCATGGTCTGAAGTGCGAGCACGTCGGGGCCGATCAGCACTTCGAGAATATCCAGCACGCGCGGATGCAACAGGTAGCGTTCGTGCAGGGCGAGCTTGCGATGCAGCATGTGGATGCGCAAGAAGAACTCCGCCTTCTGTTCCCGCGACAGGTGTGAGGGTGGGCGGATGAGCTCGCGGACGGTCTTGACTGTCTGGTGGCGGTTGTCGCGGCCGGCGAAGTCCGCCTCCCTGGGGTCGACCGTGTTCGGATCGAATTCAGGTAACACCTGCTGCTCGGGCAGCCGGCCGTCCATGAGCTGTTCGGTGTGCTCGCGCAGCTCGGCGATCTCGTCATCACGGAGTACCGCGGGCATGATGACAAAACCGTCGCGGCGGTAGGCCATGTACTGGTCGATGCTGACGGGGTAACGGCCGCGATCGTCAGGAGCCGAGGGGAGCGAGACAGTGTCATGGGCGGTCATGTGAAAGCCTCATACAGGCTTACCCGCCGCAGAACGGCAGGTGCGGAGTTTAGCCCATGGTAGGCGGGGGACGTCGCCAGGAGAAGCCCTTCGTTCAATCGTGGTCGTGGCGGACAGGGTTTCAGGACAGGCGGATTGGCATGAAGGGGCACAAGGACGAGAATATGTGGTGGAGTATCGCGGCGGTTGGCCGTCGGCCGACAATGGCGTGCTTGGCGGGAGACTTGTCCATGCGGTTGGCGTTTATCGGCGGTTGGGGTCACCACTATCTCCGGGGAGCGATCGATGATCCGAGCGTCGGTATTCGGGCGGCGGCGGTCAGTGGTGACGGACAGGATGACGCAGCCGCGAAGCGTCTGGCAGATCAGATCGCGGGGGCGATGTGGTACGACAAACCTGAGGCGATGTTCGACGCATTCGGCCCGGACGTCGTGAGCATCGGAGCGGTGTACGGCCACAACGCGGAAATGGCGGGACTTGCGCTGTCGCGCGATGTCCCGGTCGTCAGCGACAAGCCTGCAGCGGCGACGTGGGCCCAGCTCGATCGACTCACGGCGCTGCTGCGTAAGAACCAACGCATTCTGCTGACGGAGTTCGATTTTCGCAGTCGGGCGTGTTTCCGGGCGGCCCGTCAGGCGGTGGCGCAAGGCCGCATCGGCCGCCCGGTTCTGGCCACGGCCCAGAAGAGCTACCGCTTTGGCCGGCGGCCGGCGTGGTATGGCGACCGCGCAGCCTACGGCGGGACGATGTTGTGGATCGCCAGTCACGGCATTGACGCGATCCGCTTTGTGACGGATATGCCGATGCGCCGGGTGTATGGTCGGGGAGGCAATCTATCGCAACCCGGCTATGATCATTTCGAGGATCACGTGGCGGCGATGTTGGAGCTCGAAGGCGGCGCGACGGGAATCGTCCATGCCGATTTTCTGCGGCCTGCGGCCGCGCCGACGCATGGCGATGATCGGCTTCGGGTGGCCGGAACGCAAGGGGTGGTGGAGGTTCGTGACGGACGGTGTATGCTGATGACGTGCGAAGCCGGGCCGTGTGATATCACCGGCGACGCTGCCGTGGAGCCGATGCATCGCGAACTTCTGGCCGCGGTGCGAATGGGTGGTTCAGCTTACTACAGCACGGCCGCATCGCTGGAACTGGCGGCGGTGATGCTGGCGGCACGCGACGCGGCCGACCGGCGCGAGGCGGTGGTGATAGACGCGCCCTGGAGGTGACGTCGATGATCGTGGTGCAGGCCAAGTCCAACGGTACAGCGTACGGGGCCGGCGCGCCGGCTCGGCTGACCATCGCCCGCCAGCCAGACCATGCGGCGATGTGCGGCTCCTTGGCCGCGGCATGGAGGCGCCCGACGGAGATACCAGAGGGCATCTGGCCACGATTCGTCGAGGCGGTGAGGCGGCACGACGATGGTTGGATTGAGGCTGAGCGACACCCGGCCATCAACGACCAGGGGCAGCCGCACGACTTCAAGAGCCTTCCAACGCAGGCGCACGCGGCCATCTGGCGGCGCAGCGTGGACCTTGCCGAAGCGGTGGATCCGTACATGGCTCTCTTGACCGCCCTGCACGCGCGGTGGCTCTACAGCCACGTCACCTTGCACACCGCAGAGGCCGAGCAGCGCGAGGCCCAGCGACTGATGGCCGAAATGGCTCAGCGTGCCGATGGGTATATCGAGACATTGCGTGAGCGTCGAGATTCGGAACGGTCGGCGGTGGAACCAGCCGCACTGGCCGCGGCCCGATCACTGCTGACGTTGTTGGATCGTCTGTCCCTGATGCTGATTGGCGGGGTGGAATGGTGCGACGAACTTGGGCCGGCCGCATTCAACGATTGCCAGGCGGTTCTGCAGATGCCGCAAGCCGATGGCGAGATGGCGAACGGCCAGATGACCACGTGCGATCCTTGGCCATTCGAGGGGACGAGTCTGGTCGTCGGATGTGACCTGCATGAGGTCGACGCCGCGGCAGCCGGCGAATCGGTGGCGCTGGGCGAACGCCTGGCCTGTCCACCAACGCGGCGGTGCACATGGACGCTGGTCCCGACTCAACGTGGTTAACCGTCGTCCTCATCAGGCGGGGCATTCGCCGCACGATCGCCGGGCGGGCTGGTATCCACATCTTCGAGTGAATGGATGGCGTGGCGGCCGTCGTCGGTGATTCGCCACCTGTCGTCGGCAGGGTCGCGAACAATCCAGTGATTCTGCTGCGCGTGGCTGACGAGCATGGCTCGTCGTCGCTGTGCCTTGGCCCGCACGGCCGGCGGAAGCTTTTCCCACTTGAACGACCATCGCACGATGGACGTGTGCTTCCGCCAGTCTCTGATGGCGGTCGCCAGAGCGTGAACGCCACCGGCCTTGTCATCGAGGAATTCCGTCAGTGCCTCGGCCGTCTCGATTGACAAGGCGAGTTTGTCGATATCACGCATCAGGGCGGCCAATTCGTCACGGCGCACGCAGAAGCGGGCGATGTGGTCGTCGCTCATCGGTCCGTGATCGCGTAGTGCGGTCAGCCACTCGACGAGCCGCAGGCGCATCTGTTGGCGATCCTCCCACGGCTCCGACGTCGAGTCGGGGGGGGATGAATCCGGTGTCGGCGAGGAAGCATCAACCATGCGCCAAGTGTAGCCGATGACCGGTGGATCCAGCACGGATTCACCCATTGCGGCCGTGCAGCAGTCTGAGCATCGTTTTCCATGCCGGGTCCGCGTAGAAGCGGTGGCCGCCATCGCCGACGACGAGCCTGCAGTTGTCAGGCGCGCCCGCGGCCGCATAGATCTGCTTCAGTCGGCGGAATTCGCCGCGCGTGGCTTTGATCGGGAAGATCGGGTCCTCGCTGCCGGCGACGATGACCAGCGGACGGGGTGCGAACAAGCCCATGATGTCGGCGTGCTCGGCTTCGAGCAGCAGATTGGGCACATAGTTGCACATGCAGTGGTAGAGCGACATAACCGACGCCTCGAAGCTGCAGAAGTAGCACGAGGGCATGGCGTATCGGACCTTGGGGCCCAGCAGGGCGGCGGCAAACATGGTCGCCGTGCCTCCACCGCTGTTGCCCATCACGCCGAGTTTGCTCATTCGCATGTCGCCGCGACTTGCGAGGTAGTCGATGCCGCGTGAGATGTCATAGACGCGCTCGGCCAGCAGTGTGCGGCCCAGCATCAGAGCGTGCATGGAGGCGTCGTGACACCAGCTCTGGCCGGCATCGTTGATGCGCGTCTCGTGCTTCTGTCCGAAAGCCCGCTGCTCGACACACAGGGCCGCCAGGCCGCGTCGCATGCAACCAATGCCGTAGTCACGGTCACCTTCGATGTTCGCGGGCTTGGTGTCGTCCGCCGCGTCGCACCCGATGGACCACCCCGCGCCGGGAGCGTGCCCTTGTACGCAGACCCAGGGCAGATAGGGCGCCTTGACGCCCTTGGGTAGACAGAGATAGGCCGGCGTATCGCAACCATCCTCAGTGCGCATCATCAGCTTTTCGATGCTGCCCAGTTCATGCTCGCGTTTCCAGATGGACCAGACAGGCGGCGGGCCGTCGGCCTTGGGCATGCGGGCGAAGCCGGTAAGCTCGGTGACTTTGCGGCGCAGTTTGCGTTGCCAGACCTTCACGTTCTGGGGATCGGCCTTGGAGTCGCCCGGCCAACCGAGCACGGGGCGATTGGCTTTCATCAGCTTCTGATGGACGATGGAGGGGGCGAGGTCAAACGACTTGGGGGCCTTGGCCCGGGGGGTGGTAGGCATGGGCACGATATTACCGACGCGGCGGGCGGGGACAACATAAGCCGTATAGGTGTGGCTCTTCGGAGCCCTCACATCGGCCGTGCGATGATGTGCGGCGGTTTGCTGTCGCGACCGAGGACTGGCCTTTCATGCAGATCGGTGATGGCATAGCCGCGCCTGACGACCGACTGCCAGGCTTGCCAGCTCTCATCGCTGTGCAGTTCAACGAGCAGCGACGGGCGAAGTCGGCCCAGGACGTCGCGCATGCCGTCGAGCACCAGGTCTTCAGCCCCTTCGACATCGATCTTGACCAGGTCCAACCGGCGGGCTTTGGCGAAATACTGGTCAAGGCTAACGGCAGGGACGCGAAACTCCGCATCTGTGGGTGTGCTGGCGTCACGATCGACAATGTTCCATTGCGGATTGTGGCGGTCGCGACTGGCACACAGTGTCACCGAGTCGGTCGCGCCATCGTTGACGGCGACGGCTTCGATGATGACGCGGTTGATCAATCCACTGTTGGCGAGGGTGCGCCGCAGCGTGAGGACGTTGTTGGGATGCGGTTCGAAGGCGTAGACACGGCCGATCGGCCCGCTGCGACGGGCCATGACAGCCGACAGCAGGCCGTAATTGGCGCCGACGTCGGCGCAGACATCGCCGGGTCGAATCAGCCGGCCCAGCGCCTTGGCCACGTCCGGCTCATAGGCCCGGCCGGCGAGAAGACGGCGGCGATGGCGGGCGGCGACAAGATCCGTCCATGTAGCGCGGATCGGCCTGGGGATCAGTCGACGCAGGAGCTGGCGCGTGGCCGATTCGCCGGGTTGACGTGGAGGCGTGGTCTGAACCCCGGTGCCGTCGGGGGGCTGTATGGCGGACATGGGCTCGGCTCCGCGCGACGTGGCATGTACCGGGCGCGCTGGGTCTGTTCTCTATTCGCCTTCCTCAGCGCCGGCCGTGTGATGCGCATCGGCCTCGGCCTGCGCCCTCATCGCCTCCCATTCTTCGAGGCTGATGGTCACCTCGCGAGCCTGTGAGCCCTTGTATTCGCCGAGTAGGCCGGCTTCCGCCATCTGCTCGATCAGGCGTGACGACCGGCTGTAGCCGATGGACAGGCGGCGCTGCAGGAGACTGACGCTGCCCCGGCGGGATTCGAGGACCACGCGTACCGCGTCATCGAACAGCTCATCACGTTCTTGCGGGTCGCCTTCGCCGGCGGCAGCGCCCGGGGCTCGCAGTTGCACAAGCTGGGGCTCGAAGTTCTGGGTGGCGATGGTCTTGAGGAACTTGACGGCCCGGCGGATTTCGAGGTCTTCAACCAGCGTGCCCTGGGCGCGGGCGAGCTTGCTGGTGCGCGGGCTGAGAAAAAGCATGTCGCCCTGGCCCAGCAGCAGTTCAGCGCCCTTCTGGTCGAGCACGATGCGGCTGTCCAGGCCGCTGGCGACCTTGAAGCTGATGCGACAGGGCATGTTGCCCTTGATCAGGCCGGTGACGACGTTGGCTTGCGGGCGCTGCGTGGCGAGGATCAGGTGAATACCCACGGCTCGGGCTTTCTGCGCCAGGCGGACGATGTGCCCTTCAACTTCCTTGTTGGTCATCATCAGGTCGGCCAATTCATCAATCACGAAAACGAGGTAAGGCAACTTCTTGGGAATGCGAGCCTCCTCCTGCTCCGAGGCGGGCTGGAATCGCTCCTTGAGTTCCTCCCAGCCCAGCTCGTTATAGCTGGCCACGTCGCGCACACCCGCTTCCGCCAGCAGTTCGTATCGCTCGTCCATTTTTGTCGTCGCCCACTCGAGGATGGCGGCGGCTTTGGGCATTTCCGTGACGACCGGGCACATCAGATGCGGCACGTCCTTGAAGAGACTCATTTCGACCATCTTCGGATCGACGAGCACAAGCTTCAGTTCATCGGGGCGCTTCGTGAACAGGAAGGACATGATGATCGAGTTCATGCACACGCTCTTACCCGAGCCGGTCGTGCCGGCGATGAGCATGTGCGGCATCGTGGTCAGATCCTGGATCAACGGGTTACCCGAGGCGTCCTTACCCAGGTACATGGGCAGGCGCATCTTGGTGGCGCTGGCCGGGTCGGCGGTCATGAGTTCCTTCAGGCGAACGCGCTCTTTCTTCTGGTTGGGCACCTCGACGCCGATGGTGTCCTTGCCGACGATGTTGGGCACCACGCGCACGTTCTGGGCCTTGAGCGCGCGGGCCAGATCGGACGACACGCGGTTGATGGCGCTGACCTTGGTGCCCGGAGCCAGCCGCAGTTCGTAAAGCGTGATGACGGGCCCCGAGTCGATGCCGACTACTTCGCCCTCGATGCGGTACTCGCGCAACGCCGATTCCAGCGTGACCGCCTGCTCGCGCACGAGGGTCTCGATCTCCTCGCTGAAGTTGGCCTCGGGTTCGAGCAGTTGATCAAGGCCGGGGAACTCGTAGCCGGACAGATCGATTTCACGGGCGGCGGCGAAGGCAGCCTGGTCGGCGCCGTCGGGCCGGTTGGCGAAATTGATCGGAAGCTGCCTGATCTTGGCCCGAAGGGCGTCCGGGTCAAAACGTTTCTCCGCGGTGTAGGCGCCGGGGGCGTCGGCGTCCACCTCGTCGTCCTCTTCTTCGCCCTCCTCCTCGTCGTCCTGCTCTTGGCTCTCCTCGTCTTCGTCGTAAGTGTCTTCTTCGTAGTCCTCTTCGTCGTCGTTTTCCGCGTCCCAGCTCTCCGCGTCCTTACCTTCAAGGGCGTTGCCGCGTTTCACACGACTACCGATCCACCGGCCTGGCGCACGCAGAACGGCGCCGACGTTGCCTGCCCAGGCAAGGGACATGCGCGGCAGGGCGGTTGCTCCACTGGCGTTACGCAGCGTGTGGCCAAGATGGTGGAACGCGGCGAGGATCACCTGGTCGGCAGCCAGCAGACTGCCGATGCCGGCAGCCACAAGCAGAATCACCAGGGTGCCCATAACGGCAAAACGCGGAATCAATTCGCTGGTGACGAACAACCCGACGAGTCCGCCGCCGGTGCCGAGTGCGGTGCTGTATTGCGGTTGCCAGAGGTCGAAGATCGCGCTCAGCGCGACAGCCGCCAGCAGCGCGCCGATACCGCGCAGGATCGGCTGAGTCAGCGGACGCCCCATAGCCTTGACCACCAGGGCCCCGGCCCATGCGGTCATGAGTACCCAGATTCCGGGCCCCAGCACGCGATGGGTGCGATAGCTGACCACGGCGCCGAATCGGCCGATCCAGTTGTGGACCTGCGCGTGGCCCGTCACGGGGTCAATGGGCACAAGCACGCTGTGGCTGGGGGGGTCGGCCGGGTTAAAACTCACCATCGCAGCCGCGAGCAGCATCCACAACCCGGCCGCCAGCGTCCACAACACATAGGGCCGCAACACCTCACCGGTGGTCTGGCTCGACCGCCGCGACGACCTCGATGCACGTTTCATACTCATCGTGCGTAAGTTTCCTCAATAATCACAACAGTCAGGGAGGGCATGGAGTTGCCTTGACCAGTGCAATGGGCATCCGACGCGTCATCGACACGCCAATCCTCCACCGGTAGTTCATGACTGCACTGCATCCGTCCATTCATCGGCGTCAATCCGCATGCCATCGCGGCCATATCCGGCCATCCGAGCCGATCGCGCCGCGCGTGGTTATCATCGGTCGCCGGCGGGTTGCGGCGACAAAAGAATCGGAACGACCCATGGGTGACCCGGGAACCTATCTATCTGAAAAAGCAGTCTTTACCGATCCGCAGACCGGTCGGCGGGTGATCCGGTGGACCGCGTCGGACGCCAAGGATCAACACCTCTACTTCACCAGTCCATCCGTTACGGCCGATGACCGCTGGATCGTGTTTCTGACCGAACGCACGGGTCATCCCAATCTTGCGGTCATCGACCGGCGCAGCGGCGGCATCCGCATGCTGACCAACAACACGTCCGGCCTGCTGCGCAGCTATGTGTACGCCACCGGCGGCGAAACCGGCCTGAGCAAGGCCTCGCCCTGCCTCGATGCCGCACACGGCGTGATCTACTACATCGCCAACCAGGCGGTCTGGCGTCTGGATCTTCCTGACGGGCGGCCACAAGAGCTGTGGCCCCTGCCGCAGACCGACGGGGCAGCCTGGTGGTCGGCCTTCAACCACGTTTCGCCTGATGGCCACACGTTGTGCGTCCCGCTGACCGATCCGCGCGCTTTCGCTGAGGCCGACACGCACACCCATCAGCACGATCAGATGCGCGACGTGCCTCGGACCATGCGCGAAGCCGGACTCGTTAGCCGCCTGTACGCGATCGACACAACCACCGGGATCGCCTCTGTGCTCGCGGAAGTGCCAGTCTGGGTGACCCACGTTCAGTTCGATCCCGCCGGCACCGGACGAATCGTGTTCAACAGCGAGGGGCATGGTCGGGATCAGGGCAGGTACGGGAATCCTCGTATTTGGGTGATTGAGCCCGGCGGCAGGCCCCGGCCGCTCTTCGACCAGAGCCCGGCCGAGTATGTTTCATGTTGCCACGAGAACTGGACGCCCGACGGTCGGGGCATTGTCTACCACGGCGAGCGATGGCTGCCGGAAGGAGGCGGCGTTGGTTTTGTGGCCGTTCGGGATTTCGAGGGACATGTCCTGTTCGATGCGTCGCTACCGAAGATGCGCTATGGCCACGCTACGCCCATGCCGCCCGACGGCCGGCGCGTGGTGATCGATGGTGTCGATCGTTGTGTGAGTCTGCTCACTGCGACTGAAGCGGGCGGCTGGCGCCTCGAGCATCTGTGCCGCCATGACACGGACCGGTCCATGCGCGACCAGGACGCCCATGCCCATCCGCTGGTGACCACTCGTGGTACAAGTATCATTTTTACCTCTGATCGCGAAAACTCGTGCAATGTGTACGAAGTCATATGCCCTGATCTGACATACGGGTGAATCATGACGTCTGCTTTTTCGAAGATCGCTGATGATCGCATGCTCGAGCGCCTCCAGCCGCCAATGCACGAGGGCAGACTCGATGTCGTCCTCGATACCGACACCTACAACGAGATCGACGACCAGTTCGCCTTGGTCTATGCCGTGCTGGCTTGCGAGAGGATCAACCTCCAGGCCGTTTATGCCGCCCCCTTCGACAACCCACGCAATGGTGGAAGCGTTGAACTGGGCATGGAGCGCAGCTACGAAGAGATCCTGCGCACGCTGGGGCATATGGGCATGAACGACCAGAGCGTTCCCGTTTTGAAGGGGGCGCGGCATTTTCTCCGCGGCGCGTATGAGCCGGTCGATTCGCCGGCGGCACGCGACCTTGTCGAGCGGGCGATGGCGCGTGATCCACAGGGCACGCCGCTCTATGTCGCGGCGATTGGTGCGATCACCAACGTCGCCTCGGCGATGCTCATGGAACCGCGCATCATCGAGCGACTCGTCATCGTCTGGTTGGCGGGTACGCCCTATGAGTGGCCCAGTGCCAGGGAGTTCAACCTTCAGCAGGACATGCACGGCTCGAAACTCATGTTCGACTGCGGCGCGCCGCTGGTGCACGTGCCGTGCACGAACGTGGCTGAGCATGTGAACACCACAATCGCCGAACTGGGCGAATACGTGAAGGGCCGCGGCGCGATCGGCGATTACCTGTTCGAGATTTTCGCCGGCTACGCGCCGAAGGACTCGAAGCTGCGGTTCGCATGGTCGAAAGTGATCTGGGACATCACAACGATCGCATGGTTGATCAATCACGCGTGGTTGCCCAGCGCGATCGTGCATGCGCCGATCCTCACGGACCGCATGACATGGAGCCACGACGACAATCGGCATTTCGTGCGTGTCTGCCGTGGCGCCCGGCGTGACGCCATTTTTGCGGATCTGTTTCGACGGCTTCAGGCACGCGATGCGGGGGGCGCCGGAGGCAGGTGAACGCTGGCGATGACGGGGCAGACCGCCGCCGGACCCTCAAGGGCGGTGAGCCAGGGCACCAGGGGGTCGGCCAGGAAAAACAGCCGCAGGTCATCACCGATGCGCGTGACGGTCTTCGCGAATTCTCGTGTAGCCTTCGTCGAGGGACCGGCTGGCGGGTGATGGACCAGGACGATCCGCGTGACCGGTGGGCGTGCATCGCTGAGCCGATCCGCCAGAGCGGCGGTTGCATCCGTCACCACCAGAACGTCGGCAGTGTCTGCGCTGCTGATCTGGGCCGCGTCGTCGACGACGGCGACACGGCGACCGGGTTGGCGCTCGGCAAGTCGGACCAAGTCATCGGAACCCGGGCCGAGTGCGATCACCCGACGGGCGTCGCCGATCATGGACACCAAAGCCCACACCAGGGTGAGGCGATGGTCGGCATCGTCGATGCGTCCGACGGGCGCGCGGCCGCGAGCCGCTGCGGCGCTGGTTACTTTCCCGCGGGGGTCATAGGGTACGTCTGGCCCCACGTAGAACCGTTCGTCCAGATCACGGCTGGCAAGTCCGAAACGTAATCGCTCGTAGCGCGTGATGATTTTACGGCCCCATCGGCCTGCGAATGAGGCGGTCTTCAGCGAGGTCGTGGGAACTGGAGGCCGGCGCGCGTGCCGCCAGCCTGGCTCAGCAAGCCAGGCACGCAGGTGATTCTCGATGCGGCGCCAGTTGGCGGCGGCGTCATAATCACGCCAGTAGCGTCGATATGCCGCGGCCGCGATCGTGGCTCGCTCGTCGTCGTGCTCCAGGTAATAGCGGGTTCGGTCGATGGCCTGGGGGATGGTGTCGAAGCCGACCGCCTCGCTGTCCAGGTCAAAGAGCTGGGCGAGACCGGTTCGGTTGTCGCAAAGCGGCATGATGCCCCATGCGGCGAGTGCGAAGAGCCGTTCATTGATGGGCCCGGTCGAGTTGTGGACATTCCATCCGATCTTGCTGCGGCGATAAAGCGCTTCGAGTTCCTGCTGCGGGATGTAGCCCGTGCCCCAGCTGCGGCCGAACAGCCGCGCCTGCGGGAATGCGGCGCACAAGGCATGGACGCGTTGCTGGCGCCAGCGTGTGCGGCCGCAGCAGAGAATGATGTCGTTGTCCCGGTCGGCGTTGAGGATGCGATGCTGTTCATGTCGCGGCGGCACGGCTCCGGGATCGACGAAGATCGGCAGATGTGCCACGCGCGGACAGCCCCAGGACCGGTACTGCGGCAGCGACGCCACGTTGCCATAGAACGCGGCTTCGCAGGCCGGGGCGATGGGCTGGGTGAGTTTCTCGCTGCTCTCAGGGTCGTCCCAGGCGCAGTAGGCGTTGAACGTCGGCAGGCTCCGCAGAAACTCGGGGTGCAGGTTCCAGCTGTTGTAGTGCAGCAGCACATCGCGGTCATCCGCCGCTGCCCGCACCTGTTCGTAGAGTTTGAGCAGTTGCCGGTCATTGCGGTGGTAGCGTCGATCGAGGTCAGGCCACGGCACCTTGGCGTCCGGATCAGGCAGACTGATCCGCGCCATGGTGATATCCAGCGATGGTGGCGCGGCCGCGACAATTCGTTCGTAGCGAGCGCGCAGCGCATCCGTGTTGCCCCACCAGGCGAACAGCACTTTCAGCGGTCGATCGTGGGACATGGTCAGGTCGCGTGTGGACGTTATCACAGAGGCGTGGGGCGAGTATACGGGCGGGTCTGCGACGATGGGGTGAAGCCAGCGGATCGAGCGATGGCCCGCGCCAGGGCGCGCAGCGCCGTCCGTTGAGCTTGCCTTGTTCCGGCGGGGGCCAGGGTCGGGTCGCGGCGCGCGGCTGCTGACAGGCACGTGAGCATTTCGGCGCTGGTGGTCGGTCCGGCGCGAAGCGAGGTGCGGCAGAGCACCGCGAGCATGCGCAGGGTCCGCCGCCGCGTCCGCCGCCGCAGACCGACCGGATCAATGACCACCGGCGAGGCGGCAGGGCGTCCACTGCCTTGGGCCGCGGCGAGACAGGCGCGGGTCAGAATCAGATTCGCAGGCTTGTGATCGCGGTTCACCAGCCCGGCCGCCGCGATCGCCCCGACCTGGTCGCCCACCATCCACGCCACGCGCCGTCTCTGGCGATTCGAGAGGCCCGCCCACTGCGCCGGCAACTCGAAGCCCATCAACAGGTGGCAGAGCGACACACCTCCAATGAAAAGAAGCACCAGTGTCTGTTGCCGGCCGTCGGAGTCGCTTTTTTCAATCAAGGCGACAGGACTGCTGACGCAGATCCCCGCGGCCGCGAGACGACGGCTTTGGCGCCATTCACGCCACAGTGGTCCGCCGCCCAGCCGCCTGCGCCATGCTTCCATGCCGTGGCGGCGTTGACTTTTGAACACCCATTGAACGCCGTCCATCTCCACACGGCCGACGCGGTCCCGCTGTTCGTCCTTGAACACCTCGTCCAGTGCGGCCTCGCTGCACCGCTGCAGCCACGAGGGAAGCTCATGGGCGCCCAGACCCGCGATCGCCGGATGGGCGGGGTCAACGTAGGCAGTCGCCCGGTTCAGCTGCATCAACCGCAAAGGGGAGCGAGAAAGCAAGACATCGCCTTATGTGCCGGTGACGTTGTGGATCCGCCCGCACATGATAGGTTTTCGGCCACTCACGGTGGGCAGGCCCTTTACGGTTTGAGCGCCGTGAGGCCCAGGTCGGCATAGACGGGGAATATGCGGGCGGCGGCGTCGCGGAAGGCGGCGCCGTCGACGGTGTGGACGTCGCCGCGCAGAAGCTTGAACTGCTTCTCGCTGACCACGGGCTCCGCGTCGACCAGCGAACGGCGGCTTCGGGCCTGGCTGGTGGCGGTCGGCGTTGCCAGTTCCAGGATGGAATCGCCTTCGATGGCGGCGTAACGGTCGTAGGTGCCGACGCGGAACTGGGCGCGGATCACGGCATCGGCGCTGACCTGGCGAAGCAGAGCCTGCTCAAGGTCGTTCATATTTGCGCCCCTGACCGTCTTGATGCCTGGCAGGCCCGCGGCCGGCCAGACTTCGAACTGTTTGACGCGACCAGTGTCACCCCCAACAAGGTTGAGCAGCATCAGGAAATCGCCGCTGCCCGGCTCGGCTGGCTCCACCATGCTGTAAGCGGGGGCGGCGGTGACGGCGGACATCGGCAGGACGGTGTAGCCATCGGCTTCGAGCTGGGCGACGAACTGGCCGTAAAGGTCGGTGGGCAGGTCGCGGCGCAGGTCTTCGTCGAAGCGGATCTGGTGGCGGCCAATGCCGATGATGTTCAACCCGCCGCCCACCATGGAGAATTCATGAATACCGGCGACGGCCTGCTGTTTGCCGACCATCGAGCGAAGCTCTTCCTTCACGTACTGGACATTGAATTCAAGGATGGCCAGCGTGGCCGGGGCGGGCGGAAGCGTCGCGGCCGGTCTGGCGTCGACGGTCCAGTGTTCGGCGGCCGCGGCGGCGACGGCCTGCGGGGTGGCGAGGTCGATGTCGGTGTAGGTCTTCGGAGCCGGATGGCAGGCGGCGATGGCGAAGCTGACTGAGAACAGACAAACGAGGCGCGTGGCGGCGAGGCGATTCATGGCAGGAGCCTTTGATTGAGGGTGGTTGTCTCCTGTTTCGGTTCAACGCGGGGCCTCGCTTGACGCAGGACGCCCAGCAGGGCGGAAGCGGTGCTTATCGGGCGAGGTGCAAAGGCCGCGCGGCACAGTGCAGGGGCGGCGTTTATACTGGGCCCCTTCGCGACGACGCGGAGCTTCATGAACACCAGTCACAGCACAGGGATGCGCACCATGGGTCTGCTCGACGGCAAGAAGGCGCTGGTTACGGGGGTATTGAACGATCGTTCGATCGCCTGGGGCATTGCCGAGGCCTTGGCGGGCGCGGGGGCGACGATGGGCTTCACCTACCTGCCCAACCCCAAGATCGAGCGTCGCTGCCGCCAGACGGTCGAACAGCTCGACCCCAAGCCTGTGTTCGTCGAGCCTTGCGACGTGTCAAAGGACGAGGACGTCGCGGCCCTGCTGGGCAAGTGGAAGGACATGCACGGGAGCCTGGACATCCTGGTGCATTCGATCGCCTTCGCTCCGGCTGCGGCCCTGCATGAGCCATTTCTTCAGACCAGGCGTGAGGATTTCGCCACGGCTCTGGACATCAGCGCCTATTCGCTGATCGCCCTGTGCCGCGAGGCCATGCCGCTGATGAATCCCGGCGGGTCGGTGATCGCGATGACATACCTGGGATCGGTGGCGTATGTCCCCAAGTACAACGTGATGGCGGTGGCCAAGGCGGCCCTGGAGTGCAGCGTGCGGTACCTGGCGGCGGAGATGGGCGGCGGGCGGACCGAGGGCCGCAAGGGCGTGCGGGTCAACGCGATCAGCGCCGGGCCGATCCCCACGATGGCGGCCAAGGGCGTGGGCGACATCGACAAGATGCTGGACCACTATCCGCAGAAGAATTGTCTGGGCCGCAACGTCTCACAGGAGGAAGTGGGCCGGACCGCGCTGTACCTGGCCAGCGATCTGAGCAGCGGGGTGACCGGTGAGGTGATCTACGTGGACGGCGGGTACCGGATCGTGGGCTGGTAGCGGTTACGGTGGGGGACTGCGCGTTCCAGGTAAACTGCGGCCTGACACATTCTTGGATCTTCACCGCTGGCCGCGGATCGCCGCTCACGGCATCTGCCTCGCGATTCCTTCCCTGCCGACACGTCTCGACACGAGTCTGTCGCCCAGGTGTCCTTTCGTGCGGTAGCCCCATAAAAGACACTGCCTTGACGCAAAAAGGCGGCTCTGGTAGCGTTCAGAGCGTGGAGAATTAGGCTTCACACGCTCGTGCCCCACGGGCGTACAGGAACACGGCTTCGGGAGATCATTGGTTCCCGCCCCCCGCAGCTCCGCGACCGGCGTTCCTCCCCGGACACACCGATCGCGGCCAGGCGCACCAAAGACGACGCCATCATCTGATACGCTGGCCCCGCTGATCCGGCGTTTGCGTGTCGATGGCCTGCCGGAGCCCGCGAAACCTTCTGCCGAAGGAGCAGTGCCGATGGCCGCACGCGAGAGCTCGTCGCCGCAGGACACGGTCGTGCAACCCCACTTCGACCTGGAGGCTCTTGAGCCGCGGCTCCTGCTGACAGCCCTGGTGGGCGGCGAGGTGTTCCACTTCCAGGACGCCGAGAACCAGCGGGTGGCGATCTCGGTCACCGGCAACGTCGTCGTGGAGATCGTCGGGGCCACGATGAACCCCGAAAACGACGTGCTCCTGCACGAGTTGCCGGGCGAGTTCATTCAAAGCACCCTGGGTCGTGCGGGATTCCGCGTGGCTGGCGGCTACGGCGCCGAGGACGGCATCATGCCGGTCAACGGCGACAATGATACGGGCGCCCTGACGCACCTGCTCGACGGGGCTGGAGCCGCGTTCAACCCGTTGACGGCCTTCCACGAAGACATCGCATTCAACGCCATCGCCGCCAACAAAGCGGGTGACACTTACGGCATCAATTTCTACTCCACGGTGACGCTGTTCGGCGAAACGCAGATCGTCGAGTTGGTGCAGTTTGACAACGCCACCGGCACGGCCCACGTCATTGCCGATCTGGGTGGCCGCATTGCCACGCGCGTCACTCCCTGGGGGGATCCGGCGGTGGAGTTGGTGGGTGTTTCGGCTGCGGATTTCAACCCGGTGGAGGACGACTCGGACACCGCCGGCGACAGTTGGCTCTATTTCGTGGTTCAGGCCGGCGACGACGAGATGGATTACCTGTTTCGCGTAAATGTCGGAGCGGGAAATCCCACTCAGATTGCGCAGACCGTCGAACGTGCGGCCACGAACAATAACAGCAACCCCCAGACGATTGTCGATCCGAACGGCAATTTGCCAGATTTGGTTATCGCGCCGGGCGCGGCGCTTTGGGGGGCGGAGCCCGATTTCGAGGACAATGAAGGCGACCTGACGGTCACCGCCATCGTTTTTGACGAGCGGGACAATGGCGACGCGAGCCGTGATCTGGACGACGTGGTGATGTATTACTACGTCACGGGCGGCGACCAGGGTTTCAGGCAGGGGGGGATCAGCTCGATCAACTTGAGCATGCGGACGGTCAGCATCGCGGGGGTGCCGACGGTGGTGCGGCGTGTCGACACCAGCCAGCCGGACACGGATCTGTCTTGGCGGTCGCGTACGGTCGTGGCGTTCGAGGATCCGGTGCCGCGCTCGCCGCTTGACAATATCACCGGCATCGAGCTGGTGACCGATGATCCGACGCAGTTCGAGCAGTACCTCTGGGCGGTCGAGGGCGACGGCGGATCGCTGCGGCATGTCGACATCGACGGGCCGAATCCCGGATTCGCCGAGGACTGGGGCCCGCTGCCAGACCCGCAAGATGATGATCTGGAGGATGGAGACACGCAACGCGGCCAGGCCCTGGGTGATCTGGCCTGGAACGACACGCTGCTGAATCCTTTCACGGGCTCGCTGGGCGCCCTGATGGCGACCGACGTGGACTCCGACGACCTGATGTTCGTCGACCATCGTCAGCGCTTCCCCAACACCGACGCCTTTATTGTGTTTGTGACGCAGGGTGACCCGAATGGCTCGATCACCTTCACGCGTGTGCTGGACAATGGAGAGGACGCGGTTGTTCGCTTCACCCTGCAGTTGTGGGACGACAGCGTCGAGAACTTTCGGATCGTGGGCGAGAACGATCCGATCGCCGTGCCCGGGGATACCGGCGGCGTGCTGATCGGCGTGCTGACGGCGGACATCAACCCCAACATCAACAACGAAGACCTGCGCGTGATCTGGGAGGGCTCGATCTCCAGCGACCATTACGATGACAATGGGGCGATCGGCGCGTTTCCGGTCGGCTTTGACGGCCTGCACCCGGGCGTTCTGGTGGCGCGCAGCCTGCTTGAATACGTGTCGGCCGCGCCGAACCTGACCGATCGCCTGCTGGGTAACAACCTCGACAACATCGGCGAGATGGCCATCAGCGGCGACGGATCGACCCTCGCCGTCATCGACCGGGACGCCCGGGACGAGAACGGCAACGCGCTGGCGACGCCGGCCGACCAGTTGGCGTTCGTGAATCCGCTGACGGGCAAGGCCTCGACGGTGGGTGTGTCGATCATGGCCGGCGCCACGCCGCTCACCGGGGTGCAGGGGCTGGACTACGGCGATCCCGATTTTGACGGCGTGGAAGCGCTGTACGCCATCTACGACGTGCTGGGCACGCTGACGCTGGGCACCATCGACACGAACACCGGCGCGTTCACCGCCCTCGGCGCGCTCGGAGCCGGCATGACCGAGGTGCAGGCGATGGCGTTTTCGCCCGACCAGCGCCTGTGGATCGTGGGTTACAACAGCGGCACCGGGGTGTCGACGCTCTATCAGATTAACCCGGCCAACGGCGCGACGGTCGCGGTGATCGGCATTCTCCGCGACGCGGAGACCGGCGAGAACCTGGCCAACATCGGCTCCATGGATTTCGCCACCAGCGCGTCGTTCGGCAATCCGCCCTACAGGCTGTTGGCCCATGACCGATACAACGGTCGACTTGTCGACATCGCCCTGAGCACGTCGACGATTCTCGGGACCGACTACGCCCTCGTTGGCGCGAATACCGCGACAGAGGACGGCTCGCTTCGGCCGACGGTGGGCGCGATCACCTATGACCGGGCGAATAACCGCTTCTTCGCGGTGGACAATGCGACCGGCATCTCGCCGCTGGATGACGAATCGGGAGCCGAGTCGGCGGTTCTGATGCGGCTCACGGGATTCGCGTCCGATTCGGCGGTGCAGCAGGATCTGGGACGGCTGCTGATCGGCGGGACGGTGACCGGCCGCATCGACATCTCCGGCACGATCGATCAGTTCCAGGTCGGCTGGCTGGCGCTGGGCAACTTGTTCGCGCAGGCCAACCCGTGGGGCGATTTCCATGTCGGCGGCGATATGCACAGCTTCATCGCCCGGGCTCCCATCGGGTATTACGCGTTCAACGATACGGTCTCCCGGGCGCGTGTGCAGATCGACGGGCGGCTGGGCTACTTCCTGAACCCCGGCCAGCTTGCCGGATCGCTGACGGTGAGCAACAGCCCCAGCTTCGTCAACACCAGCTACCTGACCGAACGCTATTTCGAAATCGAAACGCTCGTCAACGGCCTGCGCCCCGACGTTCTGGCGACCAGGATCGCCGACCAGATACTTCTGGGATATACAGCCAACGATCCGTTCGTCTATAACGACAGCTTCGATGACGCGCAGTTCCTTGCGGCGGTACGCAGCGGCGTGACCGGCGCGAATTCGACGCGCGTGAGCGGCCGCCTGTTCGTCGACCTGCTGGAGGAGCCACAGGAAGACGACGACGTCATCGATCCGATCGACTACTACGCCGTCGCCCTGATGGCGGGCCAGCAGGTGCTGGTGCAGTTGATCACCACCAGCAGTTCGACGGGCGAAGCCCTGCACGTGGGCGTGATCGACCCCAACGGGCATGTGCTGGCGAGTGATTATTCCAACGTCTATCCCGGCAGCTTCGAAGGCCAGCCCTTCGCCTTCACCGCGACGGAGCCGGGCGTCTATATCTTCGCCGTCGCGCATCCGGGCGACTGGAACTTCAACGGCATCCAGGATCCGGGCGAGGAAGATTTCGACACCCGTGCGGACTGGGTCGATGCGCATTATGACCTGCGCATCCAGCAGATCGGCAACCTGGCGCTGGGCGGCCTGAAGGCGGAGCCCGGCGAGCAGGGCGACGGCGACATGACCACGGTCATCACGGTCAGCCGCGGCGACCTGGGTTATGTGTCCGCCTTTGACGAGATGCTCGGGTCGATCAGCGTGCTTGACGGCAACCTGCGTGCCATCGAGGCCGGCGAACTCGACTCCTGGATCGACGTGCCGCGCGGCAGCGTGGGCCGGATCACGACGACCCTGCCGCCCACCCCCAACAATCTGCTCGATGATTCGAACTTCGTTTTCATCCGTCCGATCGGCGGCGATTTCCAGTTGATCGAGATCCTCGGCGACGCGGCCCCCATCGTGCAGGCCAACGGCGGTATCGGCGTGATCCGGATCGAAGGCGACCTGGAGGAAGGCGCGGTCTTCTTCGTCGATGTGGATCGCCATGGCGCGGACGGCATCATCGAGCTGATCGACGTCGGCGGTAACTACAAGGGGGCTGCCCTGGACACGGGCATCGGCGGCGACATCCGCTTCATCCGCGTCGAGGGCGAGGTGTGGAACGACCCGTTCTTCGGCATCTCCGGGTCCGGAAGCCAGTCGACGACAAGCTACAACTTCGGCCAGTCGGTCATGCTCACCGACGACGGCGGTACGCGTTTGTCCTTGAACACCGCGGAGATTGACAATCCGTTCTATCATCCGGTCCTGAATCCGACCGCGCCGCCCAAACTCGGACTGGGATCCATGGAAGTGACCACGGTGAGCGTGCGCAGCGGCGGCGTCGTCGTGGTGAACGTGGAGGTCATCGGTATCGCCGGCCTGAACATCGCGGCGGTCGACAATGGAGCTTTCGACATCAGCCGCGTGGAGTTCAGCCTCATTGCGCGGGATGACGCGCCGGATGACGACCCGTACTGGCATGTTCCGCTGGCGATCAACGGCCCGCAGCCGATCAGCGTCTATGAGATCACGGGCAACGAAAACACAGCCTTCTCGACGATCATCAACAACACCCAGGGCCAGCTCATCAATGGCCTGGTGGAGTCGGTCGATCGAATCATCAGCCTCGGGACGATCGGCCTGGCGGACGGGCGGACGGGTATGCCCCTGGCCGGGCGCTCATACCTGAGCTCCGGCGTCGAACGCCTGGCCGACGCGCGCGATGACAACGACCTGCTGCAGATCTTCCCGTTCATCAGCCAGCGCAACGGCTTTGTGGTGCGGCGAAGTGATGCCCTTGATACCCCCAATACTGTCAGCTTGATCCAGGCCTCCAAGGGCCTGGGCAACATCCTGGTCGCGGGCAATATCGGTCAGATCATCGCCGACGCCGACCGCAACTTCGACATCAATGACGGTGTCTTCGAGGGCGTCGCCGGTCCGATCTGGGCGGTTGACGATCCGGGCGACGACATCGAGGAGGGCAGCATCGGCTCGGTGCAGATCGGCGAGGGCATCGCGCCCAGCGGAAGCGGCGAAGTGGTGTTCGCCGGCGTCTACGCGGACGCGAGCATCGGCCAGATCATCGGGCCCGCCAACGCCAACATCATGGGCGACGTGGCGGTGGGCGGCAGCATCGGCTCGGTGACGCTCAATGGCGCTTCGATCATCAACGCGGACCTGATGGCCGGCCTTGACCGCGATGGGCCCCAGGGCGGTCTGGCCCAGAGCCGGGAGATGTACAGCCGCTTCTACGCTCAGAACGGGTCCATTTCGTCCATTACCGTCCATGGCGACGGCGGGCTGATCGGCACGCTGGTGCAGGCCCCCACCATCGGGACGACGTCGGTGGTCAGCGGCTTCGGCATCATCAACAGCGCCTACGGATTCCTCAGCGGCGGTTCTCTGGGCAACATCACGGTCGGGGGCTTCGGTATCCGCGGCTCCTCGTTCAGCGGCGGAGCGACCACCGGAAACATCACGGTCAATGGGACCGGTGCGGTCCTCGACACGAGCAACTTTGACGCGGCTGTGGCGCGCAGCGCCTTCGGCGCCGCCCTGCCGTTCGGGCATGCGATCGGCATTCTCAGCGATCTGGATACAGCCCTGGGGGCGCTGCCCGATCTTCGCTCGGGCGTCATCGACAATTCGACCTTCGAGGGCACACGCGATGTGGGGCAGGTGTTCGCCTGGCAGATCACCGACAGCCATTTCCACTACGCCAACTCTGCGGCTGGTTTCCGCACCACCAGCGAGATCGACAATGTCGAGATCGTCACCGGCAGCCTGGGCTATTTCCAGCCGGGCTCGAATGTCTCCAGCCTGACGCTGACTTTCTCCGGCCGCCTCGCCACCCTCACGATCAAGGGCAATCTCGACGGCAACTCCCGGATTACCGCCACGGGGCCCAACGGCAACGTCGGGACCATGACCGTCACTGGCAACCTCGATGGCGATATTGACGTTTATGGCACCGTTGCCACCATCAGCGTCGGCGGCAATCTGACGGGCAACATCACGATCGACGGTAACGGCGCGACCACCTACGCCCTCAACCAGCTTCTGCTGGGCGGTTCGCTGGTCGCCGGCTCGCTGGATATTGACGGCAATGTCAACCTGATCCGCGCCAACGGAAGCCTGGGATCGGTGGGCGACACACTGACGATCCACGGCAATCTCAACCAGTTGCAGGTGGGCGTCAGCGGCGCCGAGGCCGTGCTGGCCACGAGCCTCATCGTGCTCGGCAATCTGGGCACGCTCACCGTTACAGGGACCATCACGGGCGACATTTTGATCCAAGGCAACCTGTCGTCGATGACGGTCACCACCAAAGCGAAGAACTACCGAGGCATGGCGGTCGACGCCACAGGTCGTACGCTGGCGATCGATTCGACCACGAATGTCGATCGCATCGTCGCAATCGACCCGGCGACCGGGGCGGCCACCCTCATCGGCACCGTCAAGGATCTGTCCGGCAACACGTACACGGGCCATGTCCGGCAGCTCGCGTTCGACAACGCCGGCAAGCTGTATGCGATCGTCAGTGACGTGAACGGCAACGGTGCCGGCGCTGCCGGCGCCGCTCTGGTGCAGATTGAAGCGACTGATGGCGATGGTGACGGCGTGCTCCTGGCGACGAATCCGACGCACACGGGCTTCAACGGCGTGCTCATCGACGGCGGCGCGGTGACGGCAGACTTCACGGCCCTGGCGGTGGATTTCCTCGGGCGCGTGTGGGCGATTCGCCGTGACGGCCTGGTGGACACGCTAGTGCGTCTGAACGTGGCCGGTGCGGGCGCCGGCGCTACGGTAAGCCAGACGGTGGTCGGCGCCGTCAAGAACGGTGCGGCCAACACCAAGATCGTCGGCATGGGCTTCAGCTCGACGACGGCGCTCGAAACACTGGTCGGCACGGCCAGCAGCGGCTCGCCTCTGGTGTTCACGGCCGCGGGCGGGCAGACCGTCACCGTCACCGTGCTCGGAGCAGGCAATGTCGAGCTCTACGATGAAGGCGGCGTCGGCACCGATACGGATAACCTCATTGATGCGCTGCGGCTCGATGGAACCGACAGCACGACCGTGATTACGATCACGACGTCGATCCCCGGGTCGGTGAATATCGGGCGGGTGCTCGCCACGGCTGGATCCGTTGCAGGTTCGTTCAGCTTCGATGGCCAACTGATCGAGAATCTGGTCGCTGTATCAGCCAATGGGGCGACGGCCACGCTTCTGCAGATCAATATCAATGCGCCGTCCGCATCCACGGTTCTGACGCCGGCGGGCACGATTGACGGCAAGGTCGACGCCTTTGCCGTCGGCCGCAGCGGCGTGTTCTTTGATACGTTTGCCTACGACACCAACGGCGTGGTCGGCGGCAGGTTCTACGCCAGTGCCGCCGCAACGCGCAACCCCATTGTTCGCGTGGGCAGTATGACGGATGCGGTCACCGGCGACGTCACCGCCAGCGGCAACTTCGGCGCGATCACGATTACCGGCGGCAATGTCACGGGCGACTTCAACGCCCTGGGCACCGGCGGCACGTTCCGGCTGACCAACGGAAACATGGGCGGCGACCTGATCAGCGGCGGAACGCTGGCGAACTTCATCCTGACAGCCGGCGACGTGCTGGCGGGAGTGGAGATCACCAGCTCGCTGGGCGACATTACGCAGGTGCAGATCAATGGCGGCGATCTGCTGGGCGCGGTGCGGTCGCCGTTCGGCCGCGTCGGGACGCTGTCGATTCTCGGCTCGGACATGGGGCCGCTTGCCAGCGTTGAAGCTGCGTCGGTCGGCACCCTTCGCGTCGACAATGACGTCAAAGCTGGCGCGACGATCAATGTAACGGGGGATCTGACGACCCTTCAGGTGCGCGGCGACGTCGAGGTTGGTGCAAGCATCACGGCTGGTTCGGCGAGCACCATCGATGTGGACGGCGACCTCGCGGGCAATGTGACCATCGGGTACAAGGCCGGCCAACTCTATCTATACGTCGACGGCGACCTTGGGTCGGCCGCGGGGCTGATCAGCATCGCCAGCGACCTGTACAGCCGCATCCTTGGCAACGTCATCGCGGGGACAACGATCTCGCTGGCGCGCAACCTCACCTACCTGGCGGTGACCGGCACGTTCGCGGGCGACCTTTTCGTCGCCCGTGCCGCGACCACTTTGACTTTCGGCGCGATCGCCAATGCCGTGCTGACTTTTGGGTTCGACGTGGCCACGTTGACGACCACCGTGGGCGGCATCACCGGCAGCCTGATTCATGCCGGCGTCGATCGCGGCGGCGGTGCGACCTTCGCCGGCGGCGAGTCCCGTCGCGGCAAGATCGGAACGTTGACGACCAAGGCCGTCACCGACTCGATCATTACGGCCGGTGGCGACGTCACACGGTTCACTTCAACGTCGATGACCAACAGCACCCTGACCGCAGGCCTGACCTTGGCGGGAGCGGCGCTGGACAGCGTCATCAGCGGCGTGCTTGATCTCACCGTCGCGGCCGATCGCGACACGGCTCGGTCCGGGGGAACGCTGCTGCGCGGCGACGTGGGCACCTTCAGTGGCGGGACGATGACCGCCAGCCAGGTTGTGGCCGGTGTGGATCCGGGTGACGGCGACTTCATGACGGCTGGCGATAACACGGTGGCCAATTCGCAGTCCGGCGGCGCGAGCAAGGTTGCATCGGCCAGCGGCGTTCTGGATGCCAACAGCGCCATCATCGCCGATGCCGGCATCACCGACCGGACATCCGGCGTGGGCAAGGCCAACAACACGCCCAACGTCGGCTACGTCCTGGCGGACATCACCGTCAATAATCCGCTTGCCGGCGCGGCCGTCGGCGTCGCCGCCAGCGGCACACCGCTGAGCTACGTGACCGTCGGCGGGCATCGAGTGACCATTACCGTCACGGGGGCCGGCACCGTCACCCTCTATGACGAAGCGGGCGGCGGTGACAGCAACGATGTGATTGACGCCCTCGTCCTCACAGGGACAACCGCGGCCACCACCGTGCGCATTACGACCAGCACCCCTGGAGCGGTCGGCCTCGGACGTGTCTTGGCGCTTGACGACGCGACCGTCTCGTCGTTTATCTTCGACGGCGATGTCGTCGGCGACGGCACGGATGACGCCGACATCTGGTTCGATGGTTCGGTGCCGACGCTCACGATCCGCGATCTGGGCGATGGCGTGTCCGGCAAGATCGGCGGCGACGTCACGACCATGACTCTTCGCGGTCAGGGCAGTGGGGCGGTCTTCGTCGGCGGCAAGGTCGCGACGCTCAAGATCACGGAAAGCGCCTCGAGCGGGATTTTGGAGACCTTGACCGGCGCGGCGGCCGGCCTGACGAACGTCACGGAGATCGCCATCGATTCCGGTGGGCTGACCTGGGTGTTTGACGGCACAACCGGTGAGCTCGCTCGCGTGGACCTGACGGCCGTACCGAATGCGACAGTGGTCCAGGGGCCGTTCACTGTCACCGATCTCTTTGACGGATCGGCTATCGACGTGCTGAGCATGGACTTCACCGCCGCCGACCTGCTGATGGCGATCGCGAAAGTGCGCGATCCCTCGCCGACCGTGCGTGTGGGAACCATCTCCGCCAATGCCATCGCCCTGCGCGGCATGGCTATTGACTCATCCGGACAAATCTACGCCATCGATTCCTCCAGCGGGTTCGACCGCCTGGTCAAGCTGAATCCGACGAGCGGGGCCGTCGAAGACGTTGGTCAGTTGCGCGACCCGTTCACGAATTCCTTCACGAATCATATTCTGGGCATTGCTTTTGATATCAATGACAATCTGCTGGCGGTCATCGAAGATCGCGACGGCAATGGCGGCGCGTTCGCTCCGGGCCATGGGGCGGCCCTGGCGAAGATCGAAGTTACGGACGCCAACGGCAACGGCTTCCTCGACGTCTCCTCGCCGACCAACTCGGGCCTGCCGCCCGTTCTGTTAAACGATGGCGGTGCGGTCACCAACGCGATCACCGCCATGGCGGTTGACGCCAACGGCCTGATCTGGGCGGTGATCCGCAGTGGTGTCCAAGACATCGTGGTCAACATCACCACTGCCGGGGTGGTCAGCATTGCCGGCGCAAACCCCAGCGTGATCAAGATTGGCGGCGCGGACACCAATGTCGCGGGATTCGGCTTCGACGATCTGGGCAACCTGATCGCCTTCGACAATGTCTCCGGAGCGATGATCAAGGTCGACCAGGCCGATCCGGCTGCGTCGACATACATCGGCACCGTCGGCTCCGTCAACAGCACGCTCGATGCCTTTGTGTTGGCCGGTTACGGCGCGACGATGTCCAGCTATGCCTATGACACCGACGACGTCGTGGGCGGCGTGTTCTACAAGAGCAGCGGCGCCACGGTGGCGGTCCTCGGTTCAATTGACACGACAGGTGGAGCGGGCACCGGAGAGTTCACGCGTCTGCTCGCCCTTGCCCAGGATGCGCTGGGTACGCCCCTGAGCAGCAACGTCGTATCCGTCGCTGTGGATACGGTGGGGGCGGGCAACATCTTCGTCGTCACCGAGAACAGCAAGCTTTTCGAATATGACGCCACGGGAGCGCTGGTTGGTGGCGGCGCGATCGGCACCATCACCGACGCCAGTACGGGTGAAACGCTGCAGGTCACACAGATTGACTTCAATGCGGCGGGCGAACTCGTCGGCGTCGACACGACCTTCCAGCGTCTGGTCACCATTGACACGGCCACGGGGCAGGCAACGCCGCGCCTCGACAAAGGCACAGCCCCGGGCAGTGACCTGGCCGCCTTCGGCTTCGATCCCGTGACGGATGAGTTCCTGGCCGTACGAGCATCGACGGATGCCTACGCCAGGTTCCTGGCGACCACTGAAGCCGAATTTGACACAGCCGTCGGCGGCCTGACGGCCGACTCCTACACGACCATCACGATTAATGGGGCGAAGGTCGCGGGCAAGACGTACAACGGTCGTATTACCGCGACCAACAACACCATCGGTACGGTGACGCTCTATGGCGACTTCCGCGGCTACATCAGCTCGGCCAGTTCCATCACCACTTTCCAGCAATATTACGGCGTCTATGAGGGGTCTGTCGCGGCGGGTGCGGACATCAACAGCTTCATCGTTATCCCGGGGATGGGGTCGAGCGGCGATTTCCTCAACGGCGGCGTGGTCGAAGCGGGCGGCAAGCTTAACAGCTTCGACCATCGCGGCGCGATCTTCGACGGCCTGGTGAAGGCCAGCGAAGCAGGCAGCATCATGCTCCGCGGCAGCTCCGGCTCGAACGCCGACGTGCGCATCGTCAACGGCGCATCGACCATCCAGTCAGTGGGAGCCTACGCCGGTGACATGACAGTCGGCTCGCTGACCGGTTCGATCATTATCCAGGGCCTGCTTGGGGCGACGTCGACCATCAACGTCGGCGGCGCTGTGCCGACCTTGCAGTTCATGGGCGGCACCGCCAGCGGCAGCGTCGTGAACGTCGGCGGCGCGAACACTTCCCTGACCGTCTCGCAAACGCACGCGGGACAGATCGCCGTGCGCAAGACGATCGGACGGGCGGCGTTGGCGACCGTTACGGGCGGCTCGGTGATTGCGGGCTGGGATCTGACGACGCTCACCGCCAGCGGTCCGGTGACCAATGCCCTGTTGGCGGCGGGCACCTGGGTTGGCGCAGACGGCTTGTACAATACGGCTGATGACGTGATCTATGGCGGCTCGATCACCTCGGCTTCATTTACCAATACGTTCACGAACAGCGCGCTGGTCGCGGGCGTCCTACCTGCTCTTGCCCTGGGTCCGGGCATTCCGGCAGATCCCACGGCATACACGTGGGATACAGCCTCCGCTGGCGGTATTCGGGCAAGCAAGATCGCATACGCGAACTTCCCCAAACCCTCGACGGGCTCGGCCGTCGCTGCCGCGGATGCGATCACAAAGCTGGCCGGCACCTTCGCGCCCAATCTTGCCGCCCGTGCCTTCGGCGGCGACCCCGTGACGCCGGTGACACTGGTCGACTTCGACGTTGTGTCCGGAGATACCATCAATCTGATCTTCAGTGAGCCGATCGATGCGAGTTCGTTGGTGCTGTCGATCGACTTGAACAATGACGGGCTGTTGACCGGCCCTGGCGATGTGCTGGGCAGCCTGACGTTGACGGACACAGCCGGCAACATTGTTGACACCAACATCAGCTTCTCACACACGACGCAGATCGATGAGCATGGCCGCACCCAGGGCGTGGTTCAGATCACGCGGACCGGCGGCTTTGACGCCTCGGACGTGATTGGTCCATTCCTCAACATCACACTAAGTGGCAGCCTCGCCAATCCCGCGATTGTCGACCGTTCCGGAATGCGGTCGTCCTTGCGGGACTTCAATCAGGATGGCACTGCGGCGGTCGGAGAAGATCCGCTCGGCTCGATCTTCGATGGCGACGGCAACCGTGTCGAGGGAGGCGATGCGACGCTTTCGTTGGTGATCGCCGCGGACAGCCCGGACACGTTCCTCGACACGCTGGCCGGCGTCGCGGTGAACCTGGTCGCGGACGGCGGCTCCGTGTCGGTCCGCAGCAAGTTCAACAACCTGTTCGACATCGACATTTATCGGTTCAGCGCGACAGCCTATGCCTTCCTGAGTATCCAGGCGCTGGGCTCGACGGCTTACGATTACGCGCTCTTCCTTCAGGACGATCAGGGCACGACAAGCCTGACGGATGACACATTCGAGCTGGTGGTGCGTTTCGAGTCCTCGGCCGACTCGGAGTTCCAGGTGGTCGAGCTTGCCGACTCGGGCGAGTATTTCGTGGCCGTCACCTTGAGCGCCGGCATCACAGCCATGCCCCTGCAGGCCGACTACGAGTTGGTCCTGACCATGGCGTCAAGCGACGATATGCTCGACGGCGTCCTGGACGGCAGCACCGGACTTCCTGCGGCGGTCCAGATCGCGTACGTAAGCAACAGCATCGGCGACAACAACAACCTGTTGGGCGCCAACCCCGCAAAGCAGTTGATCTACCTCAATTTCGACGGCGGGACGACGACGCGGTATGCCGAGCATCCGGAGGGGAACACCACGATCAGTGCTTTCGACCCCTCGACGATCTCCGCCGCGCTGGCGTCCTTCCGCAGCGTGATCATCAACGGCGGCACTGTGAACAACACGCCGATCGACGGCATCGTGGACAATATTGTTTCGATCTACCAGGACACGCCCGCGTCGCAGCCCAAGGGTCAACTGACCGTCATGGAGCTTGGCGCCGACCTGTCAGCCTACCTGGCGGCGAGCACGGGTTTGTACTTCACCACGGTGAATCCGGCTCTCTCGGGTCTGGACCCCGCGATTGATTTCTCAACGGTCTACATCGGCGACGCGCCTGCGGGCGTCTATTCGGGCGGCCTGCTTGGCCGGGCCAACCACGTGGACACCGCGAATCTCGACAAGGCCGACGAGGCCTTTGCGCTGGCCTCCCACTTCGCCGGATTCCCGTTCAGTCCGTCTCTGACAACGCAGATCGCCCAGGTCGGGCGGGCGCTGGCGAACACCATTGCCCACGAGATCGGCCACATTCTTGGGTTGCGGCATCAACCGACAAGCGGCGATTTCATGCTTCAGACGGACGATCCCGCCAATGGCCTGCTGGCGGCGATGAACAGCGGGGCCGGTGTGGACAACGCGGCGGGGCTCGGCGATATTCGAATCAGTACCACGGCGGGAACCAGTTTCAATGTCGACTTGGACGGTGCCGTCACAGTTCAGGATGTCGTAGATCTGATCAACGTCGCGGGTGCCGGCATGGTGGCGGCGTCGATCGACGTCACGGGCAGTCGCATCATCCTCAGAGACTTCGGCTTCGGCGCGGATACCCTCCGCGTGGTTTCGATCAATGGAACCACGACGGCCGAGGATCTCGGCATCCGCAAGGACGGCATTCCCATTGCGCTTGCTCCCGGCTGGACAGGGTCGGGCATGATCATTCAGGGTGACGCGGTGCTGACCATCGGTGAAGGCAATTCGGGCCCGGGCCTCATGGCTTATGAATCATCGACTTCTTCCGTAAACGAGCTATCCAAGCTGGGCACGCTCGGGCTGTCGTCGACTGAGTTCCCCGTCGGCCAGATCGACACCGTCGACGTTCTACTCAACTGGCTGGCATGATCGGTTGATGCCGGGCTCAGGGATGCCGTGGACAAT
>JAANMY010000398.1_pt1 | contig 61804 bp, 45 predicted proteins | sample 7279691 | NCBI WGS metagenome assembly JAANMY01 (sample SAMN14094543, study PRJNA606508) | bioreactor metagenome | isolation source: A lab-scale SPAN reactor treating ammonium-rich wastewater day 388 | place: Ireland: Galway | collected 2018-02-07 | reverse complement strand
GGGGAGGCAGATCTGCTTCCAACTGAAAGGAAGCCAAAGGCTTTTCTACCCAGAATGCGGTTTCAGTGGGAGTTCGTGGGGTGATACGCAAAGGCACCACATCCGGTCGGTCCAGCGCCTGTGGTGGAAGATCCTCAAGCCGTGAAATGCCTTTGCATAATTGGATGCAAAGATTCGACCTTCCCTTTGCACCCATATCATCACTGTCCAGTGGTAAATTTCGGAACTGGCGCAGGTGCTGCCCCCTTGCCAATCCAAGGGTGTAGCGGGTCCCCGCCACTTGTTTGATGTGGTCCTCAGTCCATTCAAAATAGGCACAGCGACGGGCCGATTCCAGGGAAAGCTGGCTGTAATGGGGAGGTGAATCTGGACTGTCAGATGAAGGGACGCTCAACAGGTATCGGTCAATCTGGGGATGCGCTTCAAGAGCAGGATCAAACCGGGCCAGCTCACGTAAAACCTCACCTTGACGGTTTGGGGAATTGGGAGAGAAGGCACGATCCCAGTAGTCAGTCGCTGGAATATCAGAACCATTGTGATAATCCTCACAGTAATGCACTCCAAAGAGAATATAAACTAATGCAGCTCGCAGTTCACGGACTGTAATATGCGTTTCGCCACGAAGGTGAACTGCCTGGAGGGCTTCATAAAGCCGTTGGCGCGATTGCTTGCGATTGGTACTTTCCGCGACGTCAGAAACACCATCTGGACCGAATATCCGCATCGCCCGATACACCTTACAACGGTCTTTAGCGGAGCAGGATTGACAAGGTTTCCAGATGTCGCAAGCTGCCTCGCCACCAAACAGATGATCGAGCAGCCGCTCGAGGAAAACCGTATCAATTTGATTCATTTCAGGAGTAACGCCCCCTACGAGTGACCTCTGGTTGAGGCTGATAAACCGAATGTACGATTCTCCGCCACTGGTTTCTTTTTCGAGGAGGTCGCAAAGCTCATCTATCAGTGGTATTTTGTCGCCTTGGCGCTCCTCTGCTCCTTCGATCCATTCCAGCAGGCGACCATCATTGATAGCCAATAAGTGCACAATATCGGCATCGGGAGGTCCCGCCAGGAAAGGTGCAAAAATCTCATCGAGAAGCTCATCAGCAGACCTTTCATGCCAGGCTGCAGATCCATCGAGATTCATTCTCACCACCAGCCCATCATCCAGCTGCCCTTCGAGAATCCGATTGGATGAAGATTGTCTGCCCAGCCCAAGTTGTGCCCAAAGGTGCTGAAGCAGCGCTGTTTTCCCATCACCAGCATTCCCGCAGAGTATAACGAGACGAACCCGGCGCTTCTGAATATCCTCGAGAAGGGTCTCTTCCAGATTGGTCGGAACGTAGGTCTGCTCAGCGAAATCTGTATCTAATCCTCGTGTCTCGCGATTCCCCCAACGGGAGCCAGGATAGGATTGCAGGAGGGACAGAAGCCATTCCACCCGTTCCTCACGCAGCTCGGTCTGGATCTTTTCTGCTGGTGTTGTGATCGAATGTGCGGGAGGCTTAATGTCTTCCTCCACAGGTTTTCCCAAGTCGGTAAGTCCCTGTTTCAGTGCTGTAAGCGCCTCTGTAACAGAACCAAACCGTTGTGTCGGCTCAGGATGCGTTGCTTTGTCCATGAACTCCGAAAGGATGGGATACTCCTGGCGATCCAATCCTTCCCAGTTCAATCCGCGCTCCTTGGCTTGTATGCCACTATGCAGAAATGGTTCCTTGTCAAAAACAACATGGAAAAAGCTGGCGGCAAGTGCGTAGATATCATCCGACGGAGAAGCTGGCCTTTTTTCCAGGTAAGAGGGAGAGGAATATAGAGTAGTTCCCGGACCGGTGATCGGCTCACCTGTCTTTCCGACGAAGTCAAAATCTGTAAGTACCAGATCATTCCCAGAAACTATCAAATTCCAGGGACTCACATCACCGTGGATCAGGCCGTTTCGATGAAGGACACTCAATGCTTCGCAGGTTGCGTTCAGCCATCTCAAAGCCAGCGCTTCACTTGATATCTCCTGCTGTTCTTCAACTAGAAGCGGGAAGATACCGGTGAATTCACCAAGCGGCGCACCTTCCACCCAGGTCATGAGTGCAATGAACTCATTCTCCCGCCATTCTTTGGCTACCTCAAATATCGTAGAGAGTCCCGGATGCCCACCAAGGTGGGAGCGAGCCAGGCTATACGCTTTGAGTACACGCTCTCCTTTTTCATTGTTGTGCCCTGCTTTCGCCACATAGGTTCCAAGTTCCTCATTCCCTGCCTTGTCGATTTCAACTACTTTGAACGTTGTTCCAACACCTCCGGATCCCAGCCTAGCGATAATTCGGTATTCTCGACCATTGAAAGACACGATCTGGTCTTCACTCCAGAAACGAGCATGCAGCTTTGGGATCTGTGGGGAAGATTTCCCAAGCAAATTCGAGGCTGACATTTCCAGATCTTGAAGAATGATGCGTTCCTCAGGTTTTTCTGCTAAGCCTTTTTTTAGATCTGCCTTGAATCGTCGACCTGCCTCATCACAGTTCTCATCAAAAAGGTCAGTCAGGCATGCGCAAATCGAATAAACATCCGAACGGGAGTCGGCTGCACCCAATCCCTGCTCACGAACCTCAGGAGCAACAGAAATATCCCATCCCCCTGGGGGTGCTTGTGTGGATGCTACACTGATATTGGATGGAATTCTTGAATACTCGAATCCGATCAGAATCGGTGAATTATCATGCTTTACAAGGATGGTCTTCGGAGTGAGATTTCGATGAACCATCGGCTGATCTCCAGACTCTGCCTCATGCAGTTTGATGAGAGCACAGAGCGCGTTACGGGAAAAATCTATGCGGGCTATTGTGTCCCAGGATGAATCGGTTGACCGCTCCTGAAGGCTTGGAACAGCCGGGTCAACTACTGTGAAAAAAAACATCTCTCCAGCATATCCCGGTGCGTCTTGAAAAGAGTCCAGAATACGCGGCGCCCATGGTTGAATCTGAAGTCGTTGGAGAGCATCGAACTCACGTCTTGCTTTCACTTCGGAATTTTTATCATCACTTGCAGAAAGGTCATAAAGATGCAGGATGACCTGATCTTGCCTTGCGGAGTGGGTCCCTTTGTAAATCCGGTGGAAGCGTTCTTTTTTTGGGGTCTGAAGTTCCAAATTGATGTAACCTGCAAGTCTTTTAAGAGAGCCGTCTATCGCTACAGCACTCTTTGGTTCCAGAGAGCGAGCAAGCCTTTGTATGTCCTGCTGGCTGAGTACTTGGGGGGATTTCAACTTCAGAATGTCTTCCCACTCGTTCAATGTGTGGAATCTGACTCCACGTACACTTTTTTCCGAAAGGCGTTTTACTTTGGAGATTTCTTGAGTCAGTAGAAAAGCTCCATCGACACGGGGAAGGTTTTGATCGAACCTGCGGAGCGTCGTTCCAATTTTGCGCGCCTTGATTGTAACTTTGTCTGCATGCTGTTCAACGAGATCCTTGTGCTCTTCCACCCATTGCGGCGTCCAGTGCTTAACCTCGATAACGTGGACTCCAGATGGTCCTATCGCAACGATGTCGATTTCTTCGGATTGCATCTGGTGATTTACTGAGAAAGCCAAATTTGTCAGCAGAACCCAATCAAGATCCCCGGAGATGGACTGCAGCCCTTTCTCCAGGTGTTTAATGGCTTTGAGTTCGCTTTCATTTGCCGCTGGCCCACAGGCGTAAATGGTAAGGTTCATCCATTTCCCTCTACTCATCAGGAGTCGTACTCTGAAGATCTATATGACTTTACGATACCTATGCACCTCATGTCACTCCAATTGCTTATTTGTTTTTATCGCCCGGGATAGAACCATCTCATAAATGTCTTAAGAGGATGAGAATACGTCCGATGTGGACCATTCCCAAGAAATTCCTTGTGGAATATTCGTAACAGATGACCTGGCGTAAAGCCCGGCAGAGATTCGTTTTACTTTCCAGCGGTGTTTGTAACGGCACAAAGGATGCTTGAAGAGTTTCCTCAACCATGGTTACTTTGTGAGGCGAAGCACTTGTGACATGAGCCGTGAGAGGAAGACCATGGCAGTCTGCAATTGCCATGGTTTTGTGGCCTCATCCGCGTTTGGTTTTCTCATCACAAGATCCCTCTTTTTGGCGCCTGAAAATGATCCATCGATGAACACTTCGGAAAGGTTGAGTTTCCCTGTTTCTCCCAGGCCATAAGCCGGGTGCAGGGGTGAGCCGGGGGGAATCCGGTCATCCAGATTCATCCCCCGGCATATCGAACCAAGTTGGATTTCAGGGGGCTTCCAGGCGTTCAATTCCGTGCCTGAAAGTTTCCCAAATCGTGCCTGAAAGTTTCCCAAAATGGGGCTGAAATGGGCCGGAAACCAGCGGCTATCGAGTGTTTGGAATCTCTTTTTCGGAAGGTTGTAAGTGAAGTGAATTGAGGTGGTTAGAAATGGTCGGGGCGACTGGATTTGAACCAGCGACCACTTGACCCCCAGTCAAGTACGCTACCAGGCTGCGCCACGCCCCGACTCCATCAACCATAGCACCGCCCCTTAGCGTTCTCAAGCCTTCCCTGCAAAGCTGTTATAACCACAAGAGATTGCCCAGTATCAGCCAGGCAGGAAAGTCCGTTTCAATGGCCATGTGGAGGGGAAGGCACGATCAAGGACGCATTTGTTATGAATCGCAGAAATCCAGACCATCGGAAGGTAATCCATGAGGTGAGGGCCATTTGACACAGTCAGAGGCGGGAGGCCAGTTGGGAATTACGCAGCGTCAGGCGCAAAGGTTGCAGAGATGCGTCGAAACCGAGAGAGTCACAGGAATCCTCCACCGTGGGCGGAAAAGGTATTTAAACCGGAGAATGAAAGCGGAGGAAGATGGCGGTGACAACCCAATGATTCCTCCTTGAGTGCTTCCGAAAGGTACGATAGATCATGAACTATCCCAAGTGGGAGTTGACAGGAGAAAACGATCCCTTCACGCCTGTTGCCGTGCCAATCGCAAGGGGCCTCTCAACTCCTCAGTAGATCATTACAATCCGCCGAGAATCACCACTTATACTGAAGTGCGACTGTGGCGTAGAGCTCGTCATCCTTATTCACCGTGTCCTCAAGAGACCATTGATAAGTCACACCTGGGATCAGCATCAAATGATGAGGGAGCGGAATGGGTAACATGGCTTTGAACTCGGCATAAGCCCAGCCTGGTTCAACCATTCCAGACCACGCTCCTCCGTTGTACCAAAGATCAGCACTGAGCAACAATGCAGTGGCCGAAATCCCTAACGCAGGGCAGCCAGGGAATGGGAGAGGTTTGAGAACTCCAATATCCGTCATCCAGCCCTCACCTTTGTGACTATCGTTGTAAGGCCAATCATAATAGGCCCCGAAGTGCGGGGTGAGTGGAATTTTTGTGAGAGTTAGAATTCCATAGCTCTCAAGGAAGTCGGCTTTCTGGCTGTTGAGGCCATACATGTCGAAGTAATTTCCTCCCACCTCCAGGTTAAGGCCCTCACAGACATCTTTCTTCCATGAAAGGTTGTATCCAAAGATATCGATATCACTTCGATCATAACTGAATATTTTGGCATTCTCTAACCAGGGCGGATGGGCCGACAGAAGCGGTTTGCTACGATCGTGGGAAGGATGAGATCCTTGGAACCTGAAATGAAATCCGGTGTCCCACAGACTCACATCGACATCATGGCGGTAAACTCCGCTGTTGAGGATTTCAAAACCTCTCCAAATGAACTTCGACTCCCAGGCGCCCGTGAGGGTGATACCGAGTTTGGGAGGGGGTGGAGTTTCAACTGTTGAAGCCTTATTTTGAGCAGCCTCATGTCCTTGTGCCACAGTGAATCCGCTTTCCCCTTGGGTGGATGCAGCAGTTGAAGAGATCTGTAAAGGTTCGATTTCAGACTCCCCTGCTCCAATGAATGTTTGGGGGACCGGCCACTCATTCTGAACACCAGCACTGTCCGATGGGGTCACATCCCCAAATGGATTTGCATATCCAGCCTTTCCCAGCAGTCCCAGCACAAGAAAAAAAGTGATTAACTTCCCTTTGCGCATATTCAACAACGACATCGAATACCCTCCTCTAGTGGCATTGCAGAACAGTCAGTTTCTTATTGCGATACACCAATTGCGGCCTTGGCACGGCGGATCTCTTCCTCATCCTCAGCAGTGAGTTTTATCTCAGCAAGTCCGATGAGAACCCTCTTCAGGTTGCCATTGAATTTAAACGGAACTTTGTAGTCCTCACTGACAGGTGTGCCGGTGTCCTCACCAATATCCAAGGTTTCGTCAACGGACACACGGATCGGAATCGAACGCTCGACGCGTCCCTCGGCAACCGGGTTGTTATCCACGGTGATCTTGACGGCAGCCCCCTTGCCGATGCCCCCGCCATCATAGGCAAACTCCATCACAATGACATGTTCGCCCGGAGAGAGGTTCTCCTTTCCGGCAATTGTAAAGCGATGGACCCCCGCAAGATTGTAGTGAAAGACCGGTTTGCTGCCGAGCAAATAGAGGCCCCAGCCATTGAACCGTCCGCCCTGTGTAGCAATCACACCCTCGGCACCTTCGGCCGGGATTGCCACGTTTGCCGCAATCTTGAATGACTTGTTCTTGGTGTCGGGCGCCACCCCCTCGGGAATTCGGGTCTGGCCGGGAAAATAAGTGAAAACCGACCGACCACGCGTCAGGCTGGGCCGGAGAGAGACATCCATCCGTTCTGCCCGGCTGTTGTCGACCGGTAGCACGTTGTATTTGGCGGCCTCGACCCAGAAGAGATCCTGGAGCACACGGAGCTTGGCGGGTTCCTTATCAGCAAGGTTCACAGACTCGCTGAAGTCCTCCTCCACATTGTAGAGCTCCCACTGGTAATCATCGATGTCCGGGACTTTGCCTTTCAAGTCCCACGGGGCCACAGGCGGTGTTGTGGCGGCAACCCACCCGTCGCTGTAGATCGCACGGTTGGCAAACATCTCGAAGTATTGTGTCCGGTGTTTCGAGGGTGCTTGAGCGTTGTCAAACGAATAGACCATGCTCACACCCTCCACGGGTTTCTGCGGAACGCCATTTAAGACGGCGGGAGCCTGCACTCCGCAGGCTTCGAGGATAGTTGGCGCGATATCAATGATATGGTGGAACTGTGTGCGGATGCTCCCCTTGTCTTTGATCCGGGCAGGCCACGAAATAACGAGGCCATTAGCTGTACCTCCAAAATGGGAGGCGATTTGTTTTGTCCATTGGAAAGGAGTATTCATGGCGTGAGCCCATCCAATAGGATAATGGTTGTTTGTGTTCGGTCCACCGAGTTCATCCATACGCTTCAGGATTTCAGCAAAGTCCTCCGGAACACCATTAAAGTAAGTAAGTTCATTCAGCAATCCTTGCGGACCACCCTCGGCACTCGCGCCGTTGTCGCCCTGGATATAGATCACCAGTGTGTTGTCGAGATCGCCCATATCCTCAATGGCATCAAGGATACGCCCCATCTGATAATCGGCGTGAGAAAGCGCTGCGAACCGCGCCCTGCAGATCGACCACAGTGACTGCTGAGGCACTCAGGTGGGGCTTCTGGCACCTCAGCGATTTTTCCCGGGCCTACAAGGAATGCTTCGGTGAGCTGCCCTCGGGCACTCTACGGCGAAAGCCGGAGGCTGAAATTAGGCCGGGCAGTTGAGGTGTAGTGGTTAATTCATGGAGCCAGGCCAATGCCTCCTCGCCGAAACCGATGGTGGCCTATGGGAGTGATCATCTCAGGCGCCAACGCAAGGACAATTCTCAAACACCTCAGATTGATCCCGATTTGGATGATAGCCCCATGGGTCTGCAAGACTGCCCGGTGCTTATCTTGGCTGTCTCTGGCGTTGAGATTCAAGGGGGGATATCTGGAGGTTGTGGAAATCGAAGGCCGTCCAGGCAAATACCGCCATCCTGCGCCCGCACATCCATCCGCCTCACGAATATTGAGAATGGAACAAGCTCCGGCAGCAGAGTGAACCAAAGTCGGGTGGTGGTGCCTGAGGAAACGGCAGCTCTGCCGCTGATGGGGCGTGCCTGTGGACAAAGCGGCCGGACATTTCTATCTGGCCAAGAACCGGTCATTTCCAATTTTGCGGTAACATTGCAAGATCATCAGTTGAATTGACATACCCGGGCTGGCCCTGTAGCCTGAAGAAGAAAGAAAAAGAGGTATCACTGGGCCTCCAGATTTTCTTTATCGTGGGGTGGCTGTGTCTAAAATCCTTTTCCTGAACTGCTATGACGATATGATGCTGGCGCTGCGGACCATGTCCGCCCAGCTGCAGGCAGATGGCCACGAGGTTTACCTGCTGGCTCTGCGCCACCTCGAGGATTGCTTCACCCCCTGTGATCCCCCGCTGCTTCATCCGGTTTACAACCAATCCATGCAGACCACACAGAAAGAGGTCGATCTGGTGGTCTCGGTGTTCGAGAAAATCGACCCGGACTGGGTCGGTTTTTCGGTCACCTCAAATCATATCGGCCTTTTCATTTACCTCGGGAAGCTTTTCAAGCAGATTAAACCCGGGCTGACCATTGTCTGGGGTGGAGCCGATGTCTGGTTCAATGCCGAGGAGGACATCCAGTATGCCGATATCATTGTTCTCTCTGAAGCCGATGCGATAATCAATGATCTCGCCAAGGCGATCGATGGGGATAAGGACCTGGCTGAAGTTCCCGGCATCTGGTACCACGATAAAAATGGCGATGTGTGCAAGAACCGCAAGCTCGAACCCTTCGAGGATCTCGAAAGCCTCCCGCCTGGAGACTGGTCACTCGATAGATTTTATGAGGTTTCCGATAACCAGCTTTACCCCCATGGATATCATCCCTATTCGATTGTCGGCCAGGGGTTCCGCAATGTCATGACCGCACGGGGATGCCCATTCACCTGCTCCTTCTGCTGCAATGGGTTTGAGCGTGAAGATGTCAACCTCACACGCCTGGGAAGGCAGAGATCGGTTGACCATGTCATCGCTGAGCTCAAGCACATCAAGAAGGTGTCTCCCGGAACCGGCATGATCTACTTCAGTGATGAAGTCTTCCCCATGAACCGCCGCTGGGTGGAGGAATTTGCCGATGTCTATCATCGTGAAATCGGCCTTCCTTTCGCCTGCTATGCCTACCCGACCACAGTGAAACCGTGGTTCGCTCAGGCCCTTGCAACCATGGGTGAGGGCTATGTTCTGATGGGAATCCAGAGCGGAAGCGACCGCCTTAATCGTGAAGTCTTCCATCGCTTTGCCACTCAGGAGGATGCCATCCAGGCAGGGAGGATTTTTGCCGATCATGGAATCCTCTACAGCATCGACCTCATCGGCCATAACCCCTTCGAAACTGAGGAGGATTTCCGGGAGTCCCTCAACCTGCTGATCCGGATGCCTCGGCCGTTTCTTTTCCAGGCTGTCTATCAGCTGATGTTCTGGAAAAACTTCCCGATCACCGACAAGGCATTTGCCCAGGGGATTCCCCTGATCCAGACAAATGAGCATACCTGGCTGTGCCAGCCCAAACCGGAGTATGCCTTCTGGCAGGCAGTCCTGGTGATTGCGGGCGCCTGCAAATCGATTTCTCCCGACCTGGCTTATTCCTTTGCAGACAACCCGCTCTACCGTCAGCGCCCCGAACTGTTGAATGAGCTCATGCAGCAGGTCCAGTTGATGAATTTTACACGCACTGTGACCGGGAACTGGCAGTATAAAGACAAGCACATCCGCGACCTCGAAAATTATTACTGCCGCATGGAGGGGAGCCGTGCGGTAAAAACTTACTTCACCGCCCGGGATCGGGTCAAAAAGGTTGTCGAAGACACAAAACGCCTGAGCCGGAACCTCCTGCACCTTCCTTCCATGCTGGGTGGAAATGGCAAATCATCAGCAGATTCTGATGAGATCAGGGAAATCTTCTCTGAACATCAGGCCGACATGCAGGCGCGCAAAGCATCCTTTGCCAATGGCAAGCCTTCGGATGCAAAGAAAGCGAATGGAGTTAAAAAGCCGGATGGGGCCAATGGAACACAGGGAACCAACGGCTCTTCCTCCGACCGCAAGGAAACCCGCAAGCGTTTCATGTATCCGAAAGCCAGCCAGGTCCGGGCTGGGCGTGCAAAGGGGGATGCAGGCCAGCCGAATGAGGAGTGAGGGCCTGCTTCCCGATAGAAAGGTCTTGTCCCTCCCTCGATAATCCACTGCTGATTATCACTCTTTGAAACGGTACAATTCTGTCGGGCCTTGTTTAAACAGCAGTGTGCTGTTGCTGTGCAGGAACTTCTCGACCCCAAGCTGTGCCAGAATCGGATGGTTTTTCTCATTCCCGATCCGCAGGTAATATCGAACTCCCAGCTCCCTTAACTTTTTCAGGACTGCCTGTGGAGCCTCTCCATACAGGGGAACCAGACGGTAATCATCCAGGTGAATGAGCTTCAGATCATCCCTCAGATAGTAGTGCCGATTCTCGTGTGTCAGGATGCCGGCTCCTGGCTCCAGTTTTTCATTCATGACCTGCCAGGCACCATACTCGGGGATGGATTCACTCAGGAAAACCTCCGGGTTCATCCCGGGATGAAGTGCATGCCTGAGTGATACATTTGAAAATTTCGAACCAAGAATGGCTGAGGGAAGCCCCACTGTGAGTGCGGCAAAAAGGACCAGAGCGGAGAGCATTCTGCCACATGCGCCAGGATTCTGGTCGGCTGATTTCAACCATGCAGCCGAGATCAACACCATCAGGGGGATGGCCGGCATGATGTGGTAGAGATAAAGCCCCGACACACAGTACTGATAAAACAGCAGGAAGAGGAAATAACCCCCGATTGTCCATCCCCACATCCCCTGTTTGCGGCGCAGAGCAAACAGGCAGCCGGGAAGCAGCCAGCCGAATGGCAGAAAAGCCCACTTGATATGAGTATTGCTATCCAGAAGAAAGTAATACGGGCTGCCCAGCAGGCGATGCAAAAGGGTTGGTCCCAGGCGCCCGACTCCATCCCCATTCTTGGCCCATTCGACCTCACAGGACCTCAGAACATCGAGGTTGATGTTGGTGCCGCCGAAGATTTCAGGGAAAAAAGCATACACCGGGTTGCCTGTCACGAGTTCATTGCGAATAAACCAGGTCGAGGACAACAGCATGGCGGCAAACAGGATCACCCCGATGCGGCGGTTTAACCCTTGCCAGCCCATTCTCAGTATTGCAATGCAGGGAAACCACCATAATGAAACCATGAGGTAGTTCAGGTGGCTTCCACCGATCGCACCACAGCAGAGTGCGGTGATACTCCAGGCGGAAGTGCCTGCCAGTCCGGCCACCGCCGCCAGCGCCATGGTGAGCCACACTGCGAGGGGATAATCGCTGACCCAGTTCTGGTACCAGAGCCAGTATGGCACCGATTGCACCAGCACCAGGTACCAGAGAGCAAGTCTTTCACTCCTCCAGCGCAACATGGCCACACGGTACACCAGGAGTGCTGTCGCAAGGCCGGCAATGGGTGGGATCCACTGTGCTGGAAATCCACTCCATGTCCCCCAGGCCAAAGCAGCCGAGGCCTGCCACAGCAGAAACAGATGGGGGTAATTGGCTCCAAGCCCAAGCCCGACCTGGCATTGAACCAGCTCCGGAAATCCACTGGCATCGACAGGGAAGGGAATTCCCTGGTGCAGAAAGATCAGTTTGGAGTAGTAGAGGTAGTAGATGAGAGCATCCCAGTAATTATCCGGATAAAACAGGGCGTGTTGAAAGCAGAACAATGTGATTGAGGCGAAAATCGCCCAGCAGAAAAACCGCAAGAGGGAGCCACATCGGTTGATATCGATGGCTGGTGTTGCTCGAACCGGCCGGGTGGCCAGGAGCCAGATCCCGCATGTGAAGCAGACTGCATACACCATCCATGTAGTGAAAGGAGTGAGGAGGTTTGGAATCGCAAGCAGCTCCAGCAGCACTCCACCCCCTCCAAGCCCCAAAGGAAATCCAGCCAGCATGCGGGTAGGGCGATCCTCGATCGCACGGCTGGCGATGCCAAATCCAAGCATCCAGAATGGAATGAATCCAGCAAATGCCTGGAGGGTCCCGCTCAGAAAACCATCAGGGAGCTGAATTCTGTAGTCACTCAGCTGGGCCAGGAATCGAAACGGGATCGCAATGAACCCGGCCTTCCAGCGAAATTCGGGATCAATGTTTCCGAGGTTTACGAAATGGAACAGGGCCAGTGCGATGACCGGGAAAAGCAGGCTGAGATGAACTCGCAGCCGCTGTGGGCCTTTTGCTTCAGAGGGCTTCATTTTCTTTCTTCATGTCGGCTTCCACTTCCTCCGAGACCGGAAGCGGACAAAAGAAAAGCGCGGCAAAACCAATCGCAGCGGCGAACCAGAGGGTCACCATGCGTGTCAGGACTGTCGCAAGGCTGGCTACAGCCGCTCCGGTATGGCTGATCTCACGCAGCATGGCAACCATGGTGGCCTCAGTGCCTCCGATGCCTCCAGGAAGAAAGAACAGCGCCGCTCCGGCAAGTGTCGCAAAAGTATATATGAAAGTGGCTTCGATCCAGTGAATCGACTCCCCAAACCCATGCAGGACCACCAGCAGTGAAATGCACTCGGAAAACCAGGCGGCGGCCGAAAGCAGGGTGCCCCCCGCCAGACAGGCAGGTGTCAACAGTTCCGACAGGCTGAGATAGCTTCTCTGGAGCTTTCCAGGGATGGATTGGGATGCGGTTGCCGATGAGGAACTCGGTTCAGAACCAGCGCCTCCTCCAGCCAGCGACAGCAGCTTAAGCATCCATGATTTGCGTGTAAGGATGAACAGTCCCCCAGCCAGCATCAGCCACAAAAGCAGGATCATCCATCCGCGTGCATGGACTGCCGCCAGGCCGATTGTCGCCAGAATCAAAGTTCCAGTCAGATCAGTCAGCCTTTCGACCACCACGACCGGCGCAGTCCGTGACATCGGAATCCCGCGTGCGAGTTTCGCCAGATAGGCTTTAAATAACTCTCCGGCTTTTCCTGGTGTGACCGACATCATCAGGCCGATAAGAAAAATCGAAAGGCTTTCTTTCAGTGGAAGCGGGATGCTCAGATAACGCAGGTACCAGTGCCATCGAACTGCTCGAATCAGGTAATTGATCAAAGCCAGTGCCAGTGCCAGGGGAAGATATCTCCAGTGAAAATTTCTGGCCGCAGCCATCAGCTCATGACGTTCAGGGACAAGCGCAAGAATCAGAAAGACAACCCCTCCGAGTCCGATGCAGAAGAGAAGCTTCCTTTTGAAAGATCGTGGAATCGCCATGAGGGGAAGTTATCCTGCTTCTCCACAAACGAACAGAGGTGCATTTTGGAATATTGGATGCGACACCGGATGAAACATTCTCTGATGATGCCAGGGATCATACCCAGAGAGCACAAAGGTCTCCTCGTCAAGCCTCATTCTGCCGGAATCAGGCGCAGTGATCCCCGAATCGAACACCAGGATTGGAGTGTTCTGATGGTGACTGTGTTGCTGCCTCTCTTAAGGTCGAGGGGAGGAGTCTCCACGATCCCGAAATAGGCATTGCCTGTGTGGCTCGAGTCTCTCTGTATCCAGGAAAGGGGCTGCCTTGTTCTGTTGACAGTGACTTCATAAGCATTGTCCAGATCGGTGCCTTCTGCAGAGACTTCACTGTGGCGAAGTTCGAGAGCAAGCCTGCACAAGCCATCAACCGGGCTGAGGTTTGTCCAGGTCATCGTTCCAGGATCGATCAGCCAGGCGGCATTGAAGCTGTCACTGCCAAACCGGCTCCCGGATCGCCGGACTGCAGGTCTTCGATCTTTCAGCCCGCTGCGCAATGCCGTTTCCAGATTATGAATCACATCGCTCCCGGCAGGTGAGACCACTAATTTCACCCGAAGAGGTCTGGCTTCTGGCTGTGGATAGCGATCCATTGTCCATTGATCACCAAGGCCGAATGCACGCACCCGGGGGGAAAGATCCAGATCCTGCCCGAGGAACGAGATAATGAGATCGGGCCTTTCCGGCTGCAGCGGATTATCGGCTACCTTCAGAATGATATTTTCGGCTGTGCTGGTCACATCGGTTATTGCAAGGCTGCTGTCCATGCCGGTGAAGACAAAACCGGGCTGCCCGGAGTGAAGAGGCTCGAGCACCGACTGCCACAAACGGTCATCCGGGAGAACCCGGTTGTAGAGTCCACCCCAGGGTGCCTTTCCTGTGAACATGGAGCGGTCCCAGTAATAGTTGGTTTCTTTTGGAAATGGGTGATGCCTTTGCAGTGTGTGGTCTGCCAGCCAGGCTGTCTGACCGGATAATGCCCAACGGTTTGTGGCCGGGATTCTTATATCAAAAGTTCCTCGGCCTGAGGGATCGAAAAAAAGGGCATCGACCTGAACCGCTCCATCCTTTTGAACCAGTTCGATACGGCCCTGTGTCGATGAAAGAATGCCTTTCCCAGCGGACTGTTCCTCGTAAGACCAGTTTCCTGGGCCGGCAGATAATGCAGCAGCCAGATTTCCCGCCTGGATTCTGATCCCGCCTGAATCAGCCTGAAGTGAAATATCCTCCTGAGATGACGGAGGAATGAAAGGAGGTGCAGCAGTATTGTGCTCCCCACTTGTGGGAGCATCCTTCACAATTTCAATCAAGGCGACCTGATAAGGGAGTAATGTCCAGTGGAATGTGCCATTCCGAATCGAGGCTGTGGCCCCACTCACACGATCCACAGCCTGCGCATATTTCAAACCTTCACCCGCTGTCGTCAGAATAGCCTCGCTGGATATTGCATCTCCCGACACATTGGCCAGCCCGACCGCGGTCTTTCCATTATATTGCCTTACGACTGAAAAGACCTTTGGAGAATATCCCAGGCCTTTGTAGTCAACATCGCCATGACTGAAAGGCAGTATCTGGCGGCGTGCAGAATGCACCTGTTTGAGAAACTCGAATGAACCTACTTCATCCTCCTGATAAAGCATCGGGATGCCGGGAACACACAGGCAGACGCCATAAAGTGCACGGGAAAGGCCAGTCCCGAAACGTTGAATGGTTCTGCCCTCTGCGACAACGGTATCGTGATTGTTGAGTGTGCGCAGCACGAGGGAGCCATCGGGCAAAGATCCCTGCTCATTTTCAAAAAAACGATACAGGTTACTGCACAGGCTTTCAGGTTCTTCGCCGGGATGGATGCTGTTCACAAAGAAGAAGGTGGTCTGCATTCCATATCCGAGAGTGATGCCATGATAAAGGTACTCCGGGCGATCATACAGGCTCTCTGGAATCAGGATCGGCTCGCTGGAGGAAGTTCGGCTGCTCTCTCGAATATTTTCCAGCATCTCAAGGGATCCGCCCAGTGTCGAATAGGAGGCATGGTTTGTCCTCGGTGAGGACCAGTTCGGGCCATGCCCATCCATGACATCGATTCGCAAGCCCTGAATTCCGCATTCAGCCACCAGCCGGACACTGTCATGAATGACCTTCTGCCACGATGGAGAGGAATAATCGAGGACACACCCGCCACCCCAGGGGTTCAGAAGCTGATCATTCCGATCCCGGATATGCCATTCCTCCAGCTGTTTTCCCTGTTTCGATGCGCCACCCCACAGGACAATTTCTCCAAGCGGATGCAACCCCAGCTGGCGGGTCTTCTCGATGAGATGGCGAAATCGCTCCTCACCGCCAAGGATCGAATCAATCCGTGTGTGATCGAGGACACCATAATGATTCCATCCACCGCTTCCTGCATTGGGGGGAGTTTTGTGCTCATGAACCGCATTGAACCAGAAGAGTGTGATGCCCAGATCGGCAAGGTATTCGAGTTGTTTTGAAAGAGGATCGAACCCTCCGACATCACTGAAGAGCGCTTCGACATGACCTCCGGCGCAGGTTTCATACAGGATCGCTTCCTTCAGCCAGGCGGGATAATCCGTGGATATACTGCAGCCGATTGATCGATACCAGGCCTGCAACTGGTTGTGGAAATCATTTTTTCTGCCTTTGAACAGCCAGATTCCCTGCTGGCCGATTGTCGCGCTCTGCCCTGGCTGCAACCTCCAGCAGGCATCCACCTGAACCTCGATCAGGGTGTCGCCGGGAATGAAAGTATAGAAATCGCTCTGGGTTTTGAATGCAGTGCCCACCGAAAAATCGGAATCGGTTTCGAACAGCACCGCATGAGTTGGAAACCAGGTATGAAGCTGCGGTGATGCAGCTCTTCCCAGCCTGAAGACCGCCTGGGTCAGATCCTGTGTTTCAGAAGATAAATTTGTGTACTTCAGTTCCCGCAGCCATGCATCTGGATTCAAGCTGGGGTGGGGCCGGAATGTCTGCTCAACCATCCCGATACTGTCAACTGAATAACGGATCACAGTGAAGCCATCCTGCTGATGATCCACAGATGGAGGTGTGGAATGAGTCTGGAGCAGCCAGGTGTCGTCGATCAGGACATCTACCGGTGGGCTGGGGGATTCAGTCAGAATTCCTTTGCCATTCTGCCCTGCACACAACCATCCCTTCCCGAAGTCGAAGACTGCATCAGCACAGCATGGAGTTCTGGAAATAATTCCTATGCACAATAAAATGATGAGGCAGGCCCGGGACATTATCTTCCAAATGCGGGTGTAGTCGTTCCATTCGGTTGCACCCAATAGGGTATCCAGAGCAGCCCAGCCAGGTCGACTTTGATATCTGTCTTCCTGGGCCGGATTGACACTGTTTCGAAGGTTTCACTCAAAGGATTTAAGAGGGTATCGATCCGTGTGGTTTCCTCATTCAATGCCTGGTCAGTCTGTCGCAACTGTTCTTCAAGGGCGGAGAGGTTTTCCTGGGCTCTGGAAATATCCTGGGATTCCTTAACCGACCGTCCCACACTGCGCATCGCGGTCGAGGCCCTTCCGAGAGAAGTTGCAGACATAGTTTTTCGTCCGAACAGTGCGCTCAGGAATGATGTCCCGATCGATACAGCAGTCTGCAATTTCTGCTGCCGGGATTGTTCCTGCTCCTTGGCAAGTGTCTGCTCGGCACGACGAATCTTCTCTTCGATAGATGCAATCTTTGTTGCATATTTTTTTCGCAGATCCTCAACAAGCTGATCTCTTTGCTCTCGATAGGCCTGCTGGATTCTCATCCGGAAGTCTTTCTCCGATTCATCTACTTGCGAGAAAATCTTCTGGGATGGGCTTTTCCAGATTTCTTTTGAATAGGTACGGTAAAGGAAATCCTGGTAGGCACTCATGGCGTTGGCATAAAAACGTGGCCGACAGAAGTCCTGGAGCAGGTCCCTGTAGTTCCCATTCTCTCCATCCCGGGTGAAGTCATTCTGGAACATGTCGAAGATTTCTGCATGCTCCCATGGAGTGGATACTGCAGCTTCTTCGAGCAATGAGATATGGCATATCCTGGAGGTATGCGATATATCCATCTTCTTGTCAAATAAAAAAATGGATGCAGACCCATAAAGGTGTGGGACATAGGTGATTTGTGAGGATGGTGGTGGATTTGACCTGACTGGAACATGGAATTGCTCGATATCAGGTGGCAGGACCGGACGGTTTATCCGTGCAGCAGGGGCCGATGATGGGCCGGTCGATGGTTTATCAGAGGGGCTGGGAACGGAAATCTTCTCGATATCAGCCTCCGCAGCTCGATCCTTCATCAGATTGTGGATCTGATCCCGGGTCAGAGGGCCGCTGAGATAGGACAGCGCCCATCGTGTCTGAAAAACGACCGGATGATCTTCGTGGACATTGTTCAGGAGAAAAACACGATTCCCGAGTGATGACAGCAGGCGATCCATGGAGGCAGAATCAAATTGAGATGACTGTGCATCGGCGACAGATTGAAGCCCTTCGAGAACACGATCTTTGTCTCTTTGTGTCTGCAGGCGCCCGATAAACCATGTCCCGGCATTCGATAATCCTTTGTAGTCAAGATCCACTGGATTCTGGGTGGACAGAACCACTCCTAAACCAAAAGCACGGGCCTGTTTGAGGAGAGTCAGCAATGGGGTCTTTGAAGGCGGGTTTGCAGTCGGGGGAAAATATCCGAATATTTCATCCATATAAAAAAGAGCACGCAGGCTGGTTGTTCCAGATTGATTGCGCATCCAGCCAATAACACGGTTGAGCAGCAGAGTGACAAAAAACATTCTTTCAGCATCATTGAGGTGTGCAATCGACAGGATCGAGACTCTGGGTTTCCCATCTTTTTGATACAGCAGATGGCCGACATCAAAAGGCTCCCCTTTCATCCAGAGATCAAAGCCTGGAGATGCGAGCAGGTTGTTCAGGCGCAATGAAAGTGCAAAGCGTTCTTTGGCTGGATAAAAAGATTCAAGGTCAATGACGCCAATTTTCTCGAACGGTGGTTTCTGGAGATTGAGGATGAGATTGGGAAGGTCAAGATCGGTTCTGTTCTGCCAGGCGTCACGTAAGACCGCCGACAACAGGATGAACTCACGGCTCTCGATGGGGTCGTAATCAATTCCGGCGATACTGAGAAGAGATGAAACAGATATCTGAACTGCTTCATTGAACAGCTCCGGATCATTCAGGACTTCTTCAGTGGGCGCCGAGAAGGAGCTCAGCACCGATAAAGGAATTCCAGCGGTGCTCCCGGGTGTATAGATACAGAAATCGGCCGCATTCTTGAGGCGCTGGATGCGTGAAGTGTCCTGCCCCCATTGCTGCAATCCCTGGCTCCATTTTGCCGCTTGAGCCTCAGCGTATTCCTGTGGACTGACACCTTTCTTCCTGGCTTCTTCTTCCTGGATCCATGGAAGCAATTCGCCGGCACTCAGTGAAGGAAATGTCAGCATCAAATTTGTCAGGTCACCTTTGGGATCGACAACAATTGCAGGCACCCCATCGATGGCGGCTTCTTCGATCAGCGAAATGCACAGACCGGTCTTGCCGCTTCCTGTCATGCCGATGCAGACAGCATGGGTGACAAGGTCTTTGGAATCGTAGAGAACCAGGTTTTCAAGCAACTGGCTTTGTGCAACATCATATTCTTTTCCGAGATAGAAAAGGCCTAACTTTTCATAGTCCTGCATGAACCATGTCCTCCAGAAATTCCGGCTATGACCAGCTGAATCAGGCATAAAAAGCCTACTTGACCCGGGCGGTTCCGTCTAGTAGACTGCATTTAATTATCGAGAATACGCCATTAACATGAAGGCCATGAGTTGGTTCCTGATAAACAGATTCAAGGCTTTGCAGGGAATGAAGGATAAAAGATCCCAGAGGTGTGCAATGGAGAATTTCCGACGATTCAATGGCTGCAGGCAGCCGGAATTCGATTAAGTATGAGAGTTATTCTAAAAGATTTCAGAACATCCAGATGGATATCATTTGAAAATCCTGCACACAGACTTGTCGCATCCTGTCCAGCCGATATTACCCCTCTGCTTGCTTCTCTTCATGAGATTGTCGCACAGCAGAGATATTATGTCGCAGGATATATTGCCTATGAGGCCGCTCCAGGATTTGACCAGGCCCTCACGACAAAAAAAACAGATTCCTTTCCTGTCATTTGCCTCGGAGTATTTGCCGAAGCCTTATATCTTCCGGAGAACTCCATGGAAGTCCCCGGGCAGCCTTATGATTACACTCTGACTCCTTCAATTACCGAGCTGGAATACTTCCGAAGCATTCAAAAGATCAAACAATACCTCGAATCTGGAGACACCTATCAGGTCAACTACACATTCCGGTTGCAAGGCGATGCACCCTGTGATGGCTTCTCGCTCTTTCAGCGCCTCTGCCACAGCCAGCCAGGAAATTATTCCGCTTATATCGATACAGGCCAGCATGAAATCCTTTCAGTCTCGCCTGAACTGTTTCTCCATAAAGAAGGCCAGGATCTGTTTTCAAAACCGATGAAGGGAACGATTCAACGCGGGTTGTTCCTCAAGGAAGATGATGCACTGGCGGAAAAACTGAAAAGATCAGAAAAGGCGCAGGCCGAGAATGTGATGATAGTCGATATGGTGCGGCATGACCTCGGCAGAATTGCCTGCAACGGGAGTGTGCGTGTTTCAAGCTTGATGGATATTGAAAAATATCCAACTCTCTGGCAGATGACCTCCACTATCCACTGTAAGACTCCTGTGGCATGGGACCGTATCTTATCATCGGCATTTCCTGCGGCTTCCATTACGGGGGCACCTAAAAAGAGGACAATGGAAATCATAGCGGACCTGGAATGCTCTCCGAGAAACATATATACCGGGGCACTCGGTTATATCGACCCGCACGGCGACGGCCGTTTTTCTGTCGCCATACGATCCGCTCTGGTAAACAAAAAAAAGAACACCATTGAGTATGGAACTGGAGGTGGAATTGTCTGGGATTCGCATCCAGAAGATGAATACGAGGAGTGCCTTCTCAAATCGAAAGTACTCACAGGAAGAAGACCTGACTTTGATCTGCTCGAAACGATTCGGATGGATCGAGGATCCGGCTGTTTCCTTCTGGATTATCACCTTGAAAGGCTGTCGCAATCCGCCCGATATTTTGATTATCCTTTTGATGAACATTCGATTCGAAAATATATCGCAGCTATTTCTCTGCAGCATCCAGATGGAACCTGGAAGTTGCGCCTGCTTCTTTCAAGAAAAGGGAATCTCACACATGAATCAATTCCAGTCGATACGGTGTTCCGGGGTTTGTGCCGTGTGAGGTTTGCAACGGATCCGGTGGATTCAAAGGATGCCTTTCTCTACCACAAAACAACATTCCGGGATGTGTATCAATCCGCCAGAGCCTCAGTTAACGATTGCGATGATGTCATTCTCTGGAATGAAAGAGGGGAAGTAACTGAATCCTCAGTGGCCAATCTGATGGTGGAAATCCATGGTTCGTGGTGGACTCCTCCTGTCTCATCCGGGCTGCTCGCAGGCACTTACCGTCGTCACGCCATCGAGCGAGGAAACCTCAAAGAACGGGTCTTGTTTCGTGAGGATGTTGAAAAATCCTCTTCATTAAGGTTAGCCAATTCTGTGCGGATGGAGATTCCAGCCATATTGCTGGCAGAATAGTCTTATCAAATGGGTATTCTTTTCTGGTTGAGTTTATGGGAAACTGGATGATTGCATTTTGTAGAATTTTTAATTGGTTCATGAAATAACATGAGACTGCAAAGGTCAACCTCCGCCTGTGGCATTCTTGCCAGCCTGTTTCTTCTCTGCTTTCTCTGCATGGGATGCATGGCGCCGGTTCGTGCGGTCAGCGGCGCCGCTCAGTCCCTGGTTTCAACCACTGCTACCGGCCTGAAGGCTGGAGGCATCATGCTCAAAGATGCCAGCAAAGCGACAATGGATGTGGCTGGCAGTGCCTGGCGGAAAGCCGCTGCCAACAGTCCTGATCTCGATCCGCCTTCGCTGGAGCCTTGAATGAATCATGCAGGAACATGATGAAATCTGTGTCTGTTTTCATGTCAGCATTCAGAAAATCCAGAAATATGTTCGCCTGAACAAGCCGAAGATTCCAACACAGATATCTGAATGCTATGGCGCCGGGACTGGGTGCGGGTGGTGCATTCCCTTTCTCGAAAAGATTTTCGAGGCCGAAAAAAATGGTGAACCATTGAATCTTAAAATGAGCCGGGAAGAATATCTTCAGCGAAGACTTGCCTACCACAAAAAGAAAAAGATTTCCTGACAGAATGACTCTCCTGCAACTGAGAATCTGAAAGCAGTGCCTGACAGCGGGGTGTTGAACAGTTCACACAAGCGCGACATCGGGGCGGACCTCCTTCTCACAGGATGTCTCCTGTTAGTCCACCCTTTCCTGATTTTCCTCATCGGCAACCTCAGTCTAATTGCCGGCCGACCACTCTGCTCCTGTTATTTCTTTGCAGCCTCCCTGATCACATTTCCAGCAGGCCTGATCCTGTGCAAAAGAATCATTGGGCGTTGTGATTTCAGAAAAACCCTGTTGATTTCTGCCGGGGTGGTCTCCGCCCCGCTGCTGATTGGACTTCCTGCTTCAAAAATATATGACTACAGCGTCGATGGCCAGACTTATCACCTTGAGATGGTGCTGCAGCTGGCGGATGGATGGGTCCCCGGAAAAGAGGAGAGAGATGTTTTAGGACCCCTGTCGGCCTATATGAATCACTTTCCGGCAGGCGATGCAGTTATCCGTGGCGTCGACTACATGCTGACCGGACGAGTGGAATCTTCAAAAGCATTCAATCTCACAATCCTGTTATCTTCCTTCCTGATTGTTTCCGGAGGACTTCTCAGATATTCCACACGCCTTAACTGGATCCAGATTCTCGCGCTCTCTTTCACCGCGGCCTATAATCCTGTCAGTGTTTCCCAGCTTCCATCCTTCTACATCGATGGAATTCTTTCATCCCTGCTGGTCATCCTTTTTTTCATATTGCTGATGCCGGAAGAAATGGATGTGTTTGTTCAGAGAGTGATTCTGCTTCCGGTCCTCTGTCTTCTGGCGGGATCGAAGTTCACCGGATTGGTATTCGCTATTCTTATTCCAACCCTCATTCTTTGCGGGCGTTGTTATTTTTCACGGCCCTTTCTGATTCGGTCTCATTGTCTTTATCTCTGTATCGCCTGGGTTGTCATGCTGATGGCCTGTTTTCATCCATACCTGACCGGCATCCGGGACCACCATCATCCTTTCTATCCGCTGGCTGGCCCTGATGCTGTCGATATGACTACGATAATGGAAGAAAACCGGCCAGCCAACTTCAATTCGATGAATCGATTTCAGAGATTATTCCATTCAATATATTCAGAGATGGGGCAGCAGAGCACCTCGACTACAGATCAGCCATCCAGGTTGAAATGCCCGTTCACTTTTAATTACCAGAATGTTCGTAAAATTACTGCAACCGCCGATATTCGAGTTGCTGGCTGGGGGCCTTATTTTGGGCTGGCTTTGATCGCCTGTTTTCTGATCTTTGCTGTGAGCCTTTTCCAGAACCAACTTCTGGCTATGTTGTTTCTATCGATTAACGGAATGATTTTTATCACCGGAATTATTAACGGAGAGGCCTGGTGGGCGCGCTTCACACCCCATTTCTGGCTTATTCCGATCATCACCTGTGCACTGATATGGCAGGGCACCTCCAGCCGCATCCTTCGATCCCTGGCCAACTTCTGCATATTGATCTGCGTCATCAATGTGTTGATCCTGGGATCACTGAAATGCACCGGAACCTGGCGGGTCAATAACCGAATCATCCGGCAGATCGAAATGATCAGGAACCTCCCACAGCCTGTTCGTGTCGTGTATGGTTTTATCAGGTCAACACGCATTCGATTCGCAGAAGCTGGAATCATGACATTCGAATTGCCGAAGGAGGAAAACCTTGGTGAGGGAGAGTGGGCCAATGCCTTTACCGGATCGGATGCAAAGATATTTATTCCTCATGTTGATGCCAATGGAACGATTATTCAAAAAAAATAAACTGTACAGCTTCATCCACCTGATGGGTTTCATTTTCCTGTTGCCGTTGCAAGGCAGTGCAACCCCTGAAATCGCTGTCGATGAAGTCATTCATCACTATGGTGTCCTGTATGCAGAGGATCAGCCCGCTGTTTCGCATCAGTTCATTGTCTCCAACAAGGGCAACGAACCCCTGGTCATCAACGACATTCAATCCTCCTGTGGATGCACAAAGGCGGAAATATCCCGATCTGAAATTCCCCCGGGTGAAACAGCGGTTCTCGATACAACACTTTCCCCGCGTGAAAAACAGGGAAGAGAGCAAATCCGGATCAGCCTCTATTCCAATGATCCGGACCATCAGGTATTTGAAGTCGGCCTCTCCGGCTACATTATACCTCGCTGGTCCATCCAGGAGGTCCGCGGCATTCCGAATGTCATCACAACCGGATCCTCGAATGAAGCAATCATACGGGTCAGTTCCTATGTCAAATCCGGTGACGACAAAAGGTTCATACTCGATGCAACCAGTGAACATCCTCTTGTCCATGCCATTCCGCTCGATGAAACAAAGGAGACTCAACTGGATGGGTATGTGAAAGCGGATCAGGAAATCAGGATTGTTGCCGATGGCGGAAAGAAAGCCTCCCATCAGGAAAAGGCGCAAGTCCACATCCGGACCTCGGATCCACAGAAACCAGAACTTCAATACGAGGCATCATGGATTGTTGAAAACGATTTGCACCTCTCCAGGCGTGGAGTTCATGTCATCAATCCAAAATACTTCTCCTGGAAAAACCAGACCACACTCGATAGAGATATCGAAGAGAAAATCCGAGGCCGGATCTATCTGCAGTCCGAAAGCTCGACTGCTTTCAAAATCCTGTCTGCCACAGCCACTCCGCCTTTCGTGGTTGAAATTCAAAATGATACGCCCATGAGTGCATCCGAGTTCATTGTATCGATTTCAGGGGAAAGAACAGGAAAATATCAGGGGGAACTGCGAATCAGAACGGATCGTCCTGATGAAGATATATTCCTGATCAAACTAACAGGAGTAATTCAGCCACAGGAGCCTATCCTGTCATCTGATTCGAAAAATAGAAACTTTGGCATTCTGTTTCCCGATCAGGCATCGAAACTGACTAATTCCTTCATACTGGAAAACCTGGGATTAAAGCCGCTTCTTCTGTCAACAATTGAAGTGAAGGGTGTGACTGCTGCATTAACTGCAGAAACGATTCCCCCCGGCCAGTCAGCCCGGTATGAATTAACCGCTGATCTCAATGGCCAGAAAGGGGAGTTTGATCGGTATGCCATACTCAGAAACAATGATCCCACACAACCCACCATTACATTTCATCTGACCGGCAGGATATTGCCATACTGGGACATTGTTCCGGATAAAATCAGATTCCGAAGCCTCCAGGTCAACGAAGAAATCTCGAGCCTGGTTACAGTCCGCCAATACTTTCCATCCTGGGCGAAACCTGAAACGATACTCACTGGGAAAAGTGCTGATGGCTCGATTATGTATGAGCCATTGAGCCAGAAGTGTGTCTATCAACCCATCGGATATGGTTCCGCCGAAACTGAAGTCAAAATCACACTGAAGAACAATCGATCCGGCGGATACTGGGAGGTTCCTGTCGAACTGACAGGAACTGAATCACACCTGAATCAGAAAGGTGTTGCTGTCACTGTTCAATGGGATGTGCTCGGTGATCTGCGCAGCCGCCCGACGACACCCATTATAAAAATCATGCAGGACAGCACGCAAAACTTTCAACCCGCAACTCTTAAAATATATTCCAAATCCGGAAAACCCTTTGAAGTCAGATCGGTTGAATGTCCAGACAGCATCAAAATGAATGCGGTCGATCGAAAGCCTTCTGAAATTCAATATGAAATTTGGGGAGTGAAGCCGGAAGAAAAAGCCGGGCGAATCCTGTTTCATACAGACCGGCAGGATGAACCCTGCATCGCGGTTGATTGCCTGATAGAAAAACAATAGCAACTCTGAGGATCTTTAGCTGAACACTGCTACACGAGGAGTTTTCTGTCCCGCATGACAATATTTCCCCCGACGATTGTCCCGACCGGCCACCCCTGCAGCTCCCAGCCTATGAATGGGGAATTCTTGCTTTTGGATTGAATCTCGTCCTCGGTGTAGACCCTCTTCAGGTTCAAATCCACGAGAGCGATGTCGGCATCCGCACCGGGCCGCAGTGTCCCTTTATCGATGCCGAGGATCCGGGCTGGCTCCAGTGTCATCTTACGCACCGCATCGCTGAGAGAAAGCGCGCCGGTGAGGACAAGGTTGTTGTAGGTGAGCGGAAAGAGGGTTTCGAGGCCGATGATTCCGAATGGCGCCAGTTCAAATTCCTGCTCCTTTTCATGGCGTGTATGTGGAGCATGGTCAGTGGCAATGGCATCGATGGTCCCATCTTTAAGCCCTTCAATCAGAGCCAGGCGGTCTTTTTCGGTCCGCAGAGGCGGATTCATCTTGGCATGGGTCCGGTACCCTTTCACCGCTTCATCAGTCAGAGTGAAATGGTGGGGACAGGCCTCCGCTGTGACCTGGATCCCGCGCTGCTTGCCGATGCGGATCAGATCCACAGCCCGTGCGGTGCTGACATGCTGAATGTGGATCCTTCCACCGGTTTCATCCGCCAGAATCAGGTCTCGTGCGATCATGACCTCTTCTGCTGCGGGTGACATTCCCGGCAACCCCAGGAAGGTTGACCAGTAGCCCTCATTCATGCATCCCCGTGCTGACAGGTTCATGTCCTCTTCATGCAGGAAAAGGGGCAGCCCGACCATCGAGGCATATTCCAGAATCCGCCGCATGACGGCACTGTCCATTATCGGTTTGCCATCATCGGAAAGCGCCACAGCCCCATTCTGCTTCAGGTCCGCATACTCGGTGAGATCCTCACCCTTCTGGCCGACTGTCGCTGCAGCCAGCGGATAAACATTCACCACCGCCTGGTCCTGTGCGAGGTAAAGGGCAAACTTCAAGTCAGCCTGTTTCTCGACAATCGGGTTGGTGTTGGCCATCGGAACAACCGATGTCACTCCTCCAAGGGCCGCACTGCGGGAGCCGGTGGCATACGTTTCTTTGTGCTCCTGGCCCGGTTCACGGAAATGAACATGCAGATCGACCAGCCCCGGAAGGATATGAAGCCCATCGGCTTCCCATGTCTCCGCGCTTGGAACATTCAGGTTTTCGCCAACCGCCGCGATCCTTCCCTCTTCAATCAGCAAATCCCTGCGCGCCTCGAGGCCCTGGGATGGATCGACGACGATGCCGCCTCGAATTAAAAGTCTGTTCATGATTTTGAATCTCCAAGAATTTCGAGAGCCTGGCGGTGCAGGGCGGGGTTGGCCGCCAGTCCGCTGTTCCCATAAATGGTGGGGGTTCCATTCCAGTCGGTGAAACACCCTCCCGCTTCTTCAATGCAGACTTTGAGCGGAGCGGCATCCCACACATTCCATCCCCAGTCCAGCATGATGTCAGCGCACCCCTGAGCGACCAGCATATACCCGAATCCATCTCCCCACCCGGGTGCGAAACGGCAGGTGCTCAGCAGCCGTGTGCACTGCTCGGGATGCGCTTTCATCAACCCTGAATAACTTGAGCACAGCACTGTCGCATCCGCAATGCCACGGGTCTGGGAAACTCGGGTCGGCTGGCCATTCAGGCGGGTTCCATTTCCGCGGCTGGCAATCATGGTTCGGTCAAGCCCCGGGTTATGGATCACTCCGACAAGGCTGTCGTGCTGGTGCTCCAGTGCAACCAGGACTGTGTACTGTGGAACTCCTGCCACCAGCGCACGGGTTCCATCGATGGGATCGAGGATCCAGCGAAATTCGGCACCGGGGCGGGTTTCTCCAAATTCTTCTCCCACAATCCCATGCTCAGGAAATTCTTTTTCGATCAACCGTCGCAGATTTTCTTCAGCCCGCCGATCGGCGAGAGTGACGGGGGTATGATCGCTTTTGGTTTCGACCTGGAGATCATTACGGGCGGCATCGAGGATGATCCGGCTTGCCTCGAGGGTGATGTATTCGGCAAACTTCTCAAAGGCAAGCAAATCTTGTTGATCCATTGGGCAAGCTCCGGGAGTGTGTCTTTTCTCTGGATGAATATAATCACCCCGGCCTGATGATCCAAGGTGGCATGAATACGGATGAAAGAGAACGATTCCATAATCCCGGCTAAACATCCCCGCCATTCACTCGGATACCTGATATTCCAGTGGCTGCGCCAGGCCTATGATGAACTCGGGCTGATCCTTCTGCTCGATTTGTACCTGCTGGCTGTGTTTATGCTGTCCTTTGCTCCGGCAGGCCTGTTTGCCTGGCTGGAAGAGCAGTCCCTGCTGGCTTTCGATGAGTGGAATGTTGTTCAGATGATGCTGTTTCTCCTTGGGATGTGGCTGTCCCTGAATGGGTGGCTGACTTTGAATCACCACTTTTCACAGATCCTGACCTTTCAATATCCTTCGTGGTCTCTGTTCTGGAGCAGCTACCTCTCTTTCATGAAGAAATCCTTTTTCTGCACCCTGGTCCTGGGAGGAGGGGCGGGAATTCTGATTTTCGATGCCCTGGTTTTTCCACGCATGTTCCCTGGACAGCCCCTGGTCTCTCTGACAGCTGTTGCCCTGGCATTCTGGCTTCTTCTGTTTCTCGGCATGGTCCAGGTTCACCTGGTGCCTTTTCTGGCTTGCCAGGAACGCCCTTTCGGGGTGGCTGTCAAACGTGCGGTCACTGTCGCCCTCTGGAAGCCGGTTCGAACCCTGTTTATCCTGCTGATCCAAGGAGCTTTTGTCTTGTCCTGTCTGCGCCTGCCACCTCTTATCTTCATTCTCCCCGGCGCCTATGCCATCCTTTCGGTTCTGTCTCTCCTGATCCTTCTGGATGAATGGCGGGACCCTTATGAGAAGACCCCTGAGGCGGTTCGAGCCGGCGCATGAGCTTTTTATCTCCAATCCTTCTGGCCATGGCCGCATTTGCGGCGATACCTGTCCTTTTACACCTGATCAAGCGAAAAAGGGTCCGCATCCTTGATTTCCCGACCTTCCGGTTCCTTAAACAGGCAGCCATGGAGCAGCGATTCCACCTGCGGTTGCAGGATCAGCTGCTTATGCTGCTCCGGATCTTCATCCTTCTGCTGCTTGCGCTTGCATTTGCAGGCCCATTAACCGAACGGAACCCGCCTCAAGACTCAGCATTTTTCGGGCAGGAGAACATTCTGGTCATTGACAATTCCCTTTCGATGAATGTTCTCGATGAGGACAGGCCTCTGCAGGAGTGGGCCTTGGACTGGGCGGAATGGATCCTCGATTCGCACTTTGCCAGCTGGAAGGTCATTCTGGCGACCGACCTTCTCCAGAGTGATCCGCTGGCCCATGCGGTTTCTGATTCATCGTCGCTCAGGGACCGGCTGAGCTCCTCGGGGCCACCCGCCTGGCGGGGGTCTTTGAGCCACCTGCTGGAAGGTTTTCGCAAGAGTCTGAACGAAAAAATCCCCCTGTGGGTTCTGTCTGACCGTACAGCAGCGAACTGGCGGGGGTTGCTCGATGAGTCGGCGCCCAGCCTGTTCCCACCCCTGGGTGTCCTGACTGTCGGCCCGGGTGTGGAGATTCCGAATTCAGCGCTCCACCCCCTGCAAATCCGGAATGAACCCCTGCTGCCTGAGGAACCGGCCCATGCCGCCTGGATCGCCGAAACATTCGGCCCTGGTGATCCGAAGCCTTTGAGAATCCAGTCGGTCGCCCGGCATGAAGATGGCACTGTCACCCGCCAGGGCTGGAACCTGGCAGCCGACTCATCGCAGTCCAGGTTTGAGCACCTCTTCCCGGGAAATCCTGTGGTGCAGAGCATTTCTGCATCGCTGGTTTTTCCTCCGGAGGTTGGAGATCCATTGCCTCAGGATGACACAGGTTTCCTGGAGCCGCGCATCATCGAGGGGTTCAATGGCCTTCTGCTGGCTCATCCATCCCGGGAGAGGGATCTTCTGCTGGCTGCTCTGCATGGATTGCCATTCACTTCAGTGGATTTGAAATCTCCCCTCTCCAGTCAGCCACAGGCCAATCCGATGGTGGTGGTTCTTTCGGACCAGCCAGTCGCTCCGGAGTGGAAACAGATGATCGATGCCAGAGTCAGGGCGGGCGGGGGGCTGCTGGTTTTTTATGACCGCCATGCGGATGGAGCACGCCAGCAAGCCTGGTCTCAGTGGTGGCAGGCCTGGTCCAGCCAGGGAGAAAGCCTTTCAGTTCCAGGGGGAGAATACCGCTTCATGGCGGGAGTTTCTGCCTGGTTTGCCGACAGGCTCGATCCATCCGCTCTGGATCCCAGCTGGACTCAGCGTTCCTTTCCGCTCTACCGCCTGGCAGACTGGCCGATCGAATGGATGGCGGCATCCTCCTCCGGAGAAAACTTCCCGTTATTGCAGGTCAAAAACATCGGTGAGGGGGTCATTGCAACCTGGAATGTTCCTCTGTCAGTGGATGAAAATTCACTCAGCCTTTCTCCAGGGTGGGTGCCCCTGCTGTTTCAGATGATCAAACGGATCCTGATTTCAGGGGAGGAGCGGGCTGACAAAATGACTCCCGCCAGCTCGATTCTTGAATCTGATTTGAGAAGCCTTTCAGAAGATGAAATAACCCGCCTGGCCGGCAGCGGGTGCCGTATTCATGCCATCGAAGAATTTGCCCCGGCCATGAAATCTCTGCCGGCGAATCAATTTGATTGGACTTGGATTCTCCTGCTCATCTGTCTTTTTCTGGCCTTGGTTGAAATTGGACTCAGCAATTATCTATGATTCCCCCGGGTGATCCCCTATGAACCGGTGGCTCGGCACAGTTCTTCTGATGCTTCTCTCCATGCAATTCATGGGGTGCTCGGCGACTCTCAATGTTCGCCCCACTCTTCCACCATCTTCGATCGCATCGACTTCTCCGACACGAATCGGTGTTTATGTGACTCATGGCCCGGCCTCGGAATTGGAGCCGGGCAGCGGTATCTGGCCGGGAACCACTTACCATTTTTCTGCTGAACAGACAGTTCAGGAAGGCCTGGTCGATCTGACCAAACGCCACTTCAAAAATGCCGGAGTCGCCGAAAACTCCGGGGATAAACGCTGGGATTATGTCCTCGAATACAACTGCGAAAAACCTTATGTGGCTGCCGATGATTTGCGCTCCCAGGCCCCACTGAAGTTTACTCTCCGCAATCCCCAAACCGGGCGAGAGGTCCAGTCCCTGACACTGACTGGCGAAGGCTCCCCCCAGGGGAAAAGGTTTCTGCGTGGGATTTTCGGCCGCCTGGTGGAAAAAAAGGCCCTCGAAAACAGCCTCTCCGAAGCTTATTCGAATCTTTTCGTTTCAGTTGACAGCAATCTGGCCCGCACGGGTGCTGTCCAGTCCAGAGGTGGACCCTCCAAACCCTATCGAAGGCGGGAGTAATGGACCTGCCCGAATCCACCCCCTGAAACGAGGCTCTGCGCGAGCCGGTTCCGTGTGAACTTCTCCTGAGCCACTCTTTTTTATATCCTATGTCTTTCGGGAGAACCCCCGGAATGCGATGGCCCGGTAAATTCCATCGTTAAAATATACGTCTGAAAAAAGGTGTAACTATGCAGAAATCGAATATTGGACTGGTGGGTCTCGCTGTTATGGGTGAGAACCTGGCCCGTAATATCGAACGAAATGGGTTCACTATTTCGGTGTGGAATCGCACCACCTCCAAGGTGGATGATTTTATAAAAGCGCATCCAGAGGCAGCACGGCTCAAAGGCACTCACTCAGTCCAGGAGTTTATCGATTCGCTGGAAAGCCCGCGCAAGATCATTCTGATGGTCAAAGCCGGTGATCCGGTGGATGACATGATCCGGCAGATCCGCCCCTATCTGACCCGGGGTGACATTCTCATCGATGGAGGCAACAGCTTCTTCCAGGATACACGCCGCAGGCATGCCGATCTGGCGCGTGATGGGATATTATACATCGGGTCGGGGGTCTCGGGTGGAGAAGAAGGCGCCTTGTGGGGGCCGTCCCTCATGCCCGGTGGCCCGAAAGAGGCTTACGCGCAGATCGAACCGATCTGGAAGAAGATCGCCGCCCAGGTCGACTCAAGCCCCTGCACCACCTATGTCGGTCCGGATGGGGCCGGCCATTTCGTCAAGATGGTCCACAATGGCATCGAGTATGGTGATATGCAGCTGATCGCTGAAACTTATGATCTTTTGAAAACCGCGCTCGATCTTCCCGCTGCTGAATTGGCCCGGATTTTTGAAAAATGGAATCAGGGAGTGCTCAGTTCCTACCTGATCGAGATCACCTATAAAGTGTTCCAGAAGGTTGACCCAGAAACTGGAAAGCCTCTGGTTGACCTGATCCTCGACAAAGCCGGCCAGAAAGGGACCGGGAAATGGACCACACAGATCGCGCTGGACCTCGGGGTTCCGACTCCAACAATCAATGCTGCGGTTGAAGCCCGAATCCTGTCCTCTTTCAAAGAGGAACGAGTCGCCGCTTCCGCCCGCCTCAAAGGCCCCAAACCGGTCTATCGCGGACCAAGGGAGAAACTGATCGAGGCGGCTCACGAAGCCCTCTTCGCCAGCAAAATATGCTCCTATGCGCAGGGAATGACCTTGATCCGGGTTGCTGGAGAAGAATACGGCTGGAAGCTCGATCTGGCTGAGATCGCACGAATCTGGAGGGGCGGGTGCATCATTCGCGCCCAGTTCCTCGATACCATTCGCGACGCTTTCGAGAAACGCAAAAAGCTCCCGAACCTTCTGCTCGATGCTAAATTCAAATCCTGGGTGAAAAAGGCTCAGCCTAAATGGCGGTTTGCCCTTCAGGTGGCCAACAAACTCGGTGTGCCGACTCTGGCGATGAGTGCCAGCATGGCCTATTTCGACAGCTACCGCCGTGCCACCCTGCCTGCCAATCTGACTCAGGCGCAAAGGGATTATTTTGGCGCACACACCTATCAGCGCATCGACAAAGAGGGCGTTTTCCATACTGAATGGACTGACTGATGACCCGGGAAGGAAGACCCATGTCTGAACCTCAAAAAATAACGGCTGACAAACTCATCGCTTTCGGGCAGGCCATCCTTCAAAAGGTCGGCATCCCCGGGGAGGATGCCGCAATTGTGGCTCGTGTTCTGGTCGAGTCCAACCTGCGCGGGGTTGACACGCATGGCATCTATCTTGTCAACCTTTATTCACGCCGGATTGAAAAAGGGCTGGTGAACCGTGACCCGGACATGAAATTTGAGAAACGCCGAGCTGCGGTGGGTGTTCTCGATGCCGATACAGCTCTTGGGCAGATTGCCACCCTGCGGGCCATGCAGGAAGCCATCGCCATGGCGCGTGAGGCAGGCACAGGGACTGTGCTGGTAAAGAACTCGACCCACTTTGGGGCTGGTGCCTTCTACACCCAGCATGCCGCTGAAATGGGATTCATCGGCATCCTCATGTCACAGAGCGAAACCGATGTGGTGCTGTTCGGCGGGAAAAAGCCTTATCTCGGAACCAACCCCTACAGTGTTGCCATCCCAGCCGGGCGCCATGCCCCATTTCTGATGGACATGGCTACCAGTGAAGTCGCTTTCGGAAAGGTTCGTGCGGCAGCGGAAGCCGGCCAGATGATCCCGCCCAACTGGGCGGTGGATGAAAATGGCAGGCCGGTGACCGATGCCCGCCTTGCGAAGGCTGTCACCCCGATGAGCGGGGCGAAGGGTTATGCGATCGGCCTGATGATCGAGCTGTTTTCATCAGCCCTCTCGGGCATGGCTTATGGCCCGGGGATTGTCCGCAAATTTGATGATTGGGAGCATCCGCAGCAGCTGGGCTATTTTGTCCAGGCGATCGATCCAGCTGCTTTCTTCCCTCTTGATGAATTTAAGGCGGGTGTCGATGAAATTCTCGATGATATCTCACGCCAGCCGGCCGCTGAGGACAATCCCTTCGGCCGTGTTCTGATCCCGGGCGAGCCGGAACATGAACGCAAAGCCCAGCGCCTGAAAGAAGGATGCCCGATCGCTCCGGTGATCGCCGCCCAGCTTAAGGAGCTGGGGGAGCGCCATGGAGTTCCCTGGCCAGGAAATTGACACATGAACAGGGGGGAGAGACAGCCTGCACCCTCTGTTTTCAATCTCAGGTTAAACCATCCTCCTGGGGTCGAAGCCCGCACAGGCAGGGCTTGAAGCGCTCCACTGCGGTATCGAATGAAGCCAGATCGGAAAGCTGTGCACAGGGCGCATCTGGATCGAACTTCGACAGCAACCCGCCCAGCACTGTTCCCGGTCCGACCTCGACATAAGCCTGGCAGCCCTGTTCTTTCAGAAATTTCAAGCTGTCAGTCCACCGCACCGGTGAGGTCAGCTGCCGTGGCAAGTGGAGTTTGAGAGTCTCCACATCGGTGGCCGGTCTGGCATCATGGTTTGAAAGAAAGAGTGTCGAAGGCATCCGGAGCGGAGTGGCCTCGACCACCTTCTGGAAAGCTCCCTGTGCTTCGCTCATCAGAGCCGAATGGAAAGCCCCGGAAACATTCAGTGTGACCACCCGCTTAGCTCCTTCGGCCTTCAAAACAGCCGATGCTTTTTCAACCATTTCCTTTGTTCCGCTGATAACTGTCTGCTCCGGTGAGTTAAATCCCGCCACAGACAGTGGAAGCCCTTCTGCTTCGCTCACCTCGCGGCAGATGCTCTCGATGCGGGCGGGATCGAAACGGATCACAGCAGCCATGGCTCCCGGTTTGGAGCTGGCCGCTTCCGCCATCACCTCGGCCCGTTTCTGGACCAGGCGCAAACCTGTCTCGAAATCATAACTTCTGGCGAAATAAAGTGCCGCATACTCCCCGATGCTGTGCCCCAGCACATAATCGGAAATCAGCCCACGGTCAAACAGCAGCCGTGCCGCGATACAACTCACTGTGTACAGGGCCGGCTGGGTATTGCGGGTATCGGTCAGCTCCGCTTCAGGACCTTCGAAGCAGATTTTTCTCAGATCTCTTCCCAGGGCCTGGTTGGCGCGCTCGAAATATTCACTTGCGACCAGGCTCCCTTCAGCCCAATCTTTCCCCATGCCGGCTGCCTGGCTTCCCTGTCCCGGAAACATGAATGCAATCATTCCGCCACACCCTCCTGATTGAGTGCCTTATTTATAATGCCTCTTATGACAATCTGACTCGTGGATCGAGCAGACTGTACAGGATATCGGTCAGCAAGTTGACCATGATGAAGATGATCGCCGATATCAGTACTGTCCCTTCAAGCAGGAATGGATCCGAACGGTTCACTGCATCGAACCCGAGCTTCCCGATTCCTGGCCATGAAAAGATGACCTCAATAAAAAATGCTCCTGCCAGAAGCTCCGCCAGCGAGCCGCTGATTGCGGTCAATACCGGATTGAGGGCATTTTTCAGGGCATGCTTGGAAAGCACCTTCCAGCGGGATAACCCCTTGGCACGCGCTGTAGTGATATAAGGGCTTCGCAGGGTTTCAATCATGGAGGAACGCATCAATCGTGTAATCACCGCCATCGGCCGGGTTGCAAGCGCCGCTGCCGGCAGGACCAGGGTCAGCCAGGATCGATCGATATACCCGGTGACCGGCAGCCACCCCAGAAGCACCCCGAACAGAAGCTGAAGGAAGACCGCCAGCGCGAAGATGGGAAAACTGATCCCGATCAGGGCGAACAGTGAAGCCAGCCCATCCTGCCAGCGCGAATGAAACAGGGATGAGAGGACTCCAAGTGGAATCCCCACAAATATCGCCATGATCAATGAGGTAAAGGCCAGCAGGGCAGTCGCGGGGAATCTCCTCAGGATTTCAGTGGAGACCTCGAAGTTATAAGCCAGTGACCTCCCCAGGTCCCCGGTCAAGGCTCCGCCAACAAAGGAGAGATACCTTTTCCAGTGGGGATCATTGAAGCCGTATTTCTCCCGGATGGCCTCGAGTGAAGCCTGGTCGCTCCTCTGGCCCTGCAGCAGCCTTTCAGGATCCGTGGTTCCTTCAACCAGGATATAGGTGAGCAGGGTCACTCCGAACAGAATCGGGATGGCGGCCAGCAGGCGGCGAACAATGTAGCTCATCAGGCTGTGATTCACTAACGCATCCCATCCTTGAGGGTCGTATTTTCGGTGTCTTTGTAAAAAAGCCACCACAGAAGGAATGACAGTGCCGCAATCCCCGCGCCGATCTCGAACAGGCGTGGAATCCCCCAATTCTGTGCGATCCAGCCTGAAAGGGAAATCCCCAGCAGGCGTGAGGTGTAAACTGTGAAAACAACAAGCAGGGTCTGCGCGGAAGAGCGAATTCGATCTCCGGCCAGCTGGTTCACGACAAGAATCGTGACGACATGCTGAGTTCCGAATGTCAGGCAATGCAGTGACTGGATGCCGATCAGCACCGGCCAGCTTTTAGAAAAAGCGGTAACCGCCATTCGGACCACTAAAGCCCCCAGGCACAGGGCCATCAACTTCCTTGCCCCCACCCGGACCATCCAGCGCTGCGAATAAAAGATCGTCGCTACTTCTGATAATGGCCCCAGGGACAGGAACAGGGCCAGCTTGTGGATTGGAACCCCCAGCTCCTCGAAGTACATCGTCTGGTAGCCCTCCAGCCCGGAGGATCCCAGCCGGGCCAGGAAGACACATGTCAGCAGGATTTGAAAAGTGCGGTTTTTCAGAAGTTTGAAACTTTCGATGCTGAAGCGGTGTGCTTTTTCCGGTGGCACCGAAGGAAACCGCAGCCACATCAGAACCGACCCGATCGCATAGCCCCCATACACCAGCGCCGGCACTGTCCAGTCGATCCTGCCCAGCTCGGGTTTCATCCAGAACACAGGCAGAATCAGTGCGGGGATTGTGAACCCGATCGACCCCCAAATCCTCAGACGGCCATAGTCTCCGCCGTAACGGTGCAGGGCACGCAGGATCAGGCTGTCCTGGATCGGGACAATCGGCTGGTAAAAGATCGCGATGCAGACACAGACCACCAGGCAGCCCACAATACCTTTATGGAAGATCAACAGGTAATGCGATGCGGGCGCCAGGATCAGCAGCAGAAGGAGAATCTTACGTGGATCACGGCTGGAATCGGTGGCGATTCCCCACAGTGGAGAGGTTACCAGAGCGACTGCGGGAATGACCGCCAGCAGGAGGCCGATAGTCTCGTAGCTGAAGCCCTGGTCCCTGAGAAAGATCTGCAGATAGATGAACTGAACCCCCAGGCCCCCGAACATCGCTGCCAGATACAGGGAGATCCACCATTTATGATTCAGATACTGCATTCAAATGTCCGTTCTATCGACGCCACTCACCCAAAAATAAATAATCATGGCGCTGTGCTTCAGGTTGTGGCTCATGTCACACCGGAACCTTTTCCGGCTGCAAATGTGAATGGTACGAATGTCGAACCTGTTTAGTTCCACAGCGCGCATCAGTCTCCAGGAGGAAGGTCTAAGTTGAAAAAAACAACCGACAGCTCAGACAACCGTCAGACAACTGTCATTCCCGCGAAAGCGGGAATCTAAGTTGGCAAGAGCTTATGAACCTCTCACCAAAGGTTTTTTTCGAAATACCAAAAACTTACCGCCCCCCTCGTGGATTCCCATTTTCATGGGAATGACGAGAACCTGGAAAGCTTCAGCGTTGTAGTTTCAGTCCCAGCGAAGGAACAATGGCTGGGTCCAGGCTTTCATTCCCATGTCTCCCAGAATCTCGAAGCGGATATACCCTGGCCGCCTGTCCTGTGCCAATTCGGCGATATCGAGTTCCCAGGCCCTTCCGGCAAACCGTCCCAGCTCGATTCCCCAGTCTCCACTCGCCACACACAGGGATCCATTCGTGGCAATGATCCGAATCGTGTGTTCGGCAACCTCGAGGGTGGACAGGCTGACTCCCGTCGAGCAATAAAATCGGCCCTCCCTCAACCCGCCGATGATTTCATCGATGGTGCAATCCTTCGCACAAACCATGTTCCAACCCCGTGTCATATCCTCGATGCCATGGAAATCATCATTTGCATATCCCCACACACGATAGCCTTTGGAAAGCAGCATATCCCAACGGTCTGTGGCTTGTGGATTGCCTTCCTGGCGCTGGACAACCCCATTGAAAATTTCCAGCCCCTGGAATGTTTTCGGCAAAGATTCAATGGTGTCCTGCGGCCAGTGGGAAAAAGTTTTTTCCCAGTTCGGATGGTTCAGGATGCAGAACCCCTGTTTTTTATGAATGTCCTCAAGAACCAGTTTCCTGTCGGCCTTCGGTTCGATCAGTTCAGATGCTCCGATATGAAGGATGTGAGGGCCTCTGTTAGTGATCTCATTTCCAGAGAACACGAGGATCCCATTGGGAAGAGGGGAAGGGGGAGGGGTGATTTTGTCATGGTCAGTCAGGCACAACCAGTTGTAACCCTGGTCGCTGTATTTCTGGATGACCTCGCAAGGGCTGAAATCTCCATCGCTTTCGGTGGTATGTGTGTGCAGGTTTCCACGGTACCAGGATCCCTGGCAATGGTGATAAGGTGAATCGATTCTAAGGCCCACTGTTCATGCTCCCTTCAATCAGTCTGGATTATTGCTGCTGCTTTCTTCAAATTTCCGCATGCGGCTGACCTCACGCGGCAGATACTCTGTGTAATCAGGCCAGTCAAACCATTCACCGCTCAAGTAGCCTTTGTAGCGGATTGACTGAAGCAGTTTGACTGCCTTTTCAACCTCATAGACCCCTTCGCCTGCCGGCAGCATTTCCAGCCGTGACTGCTCCAGTGTTCCGTCATGGAAATGAACATGGAGAATCCAGGGGCTGAGGAGCCTGAATGAATTCTCGACACTCCAGCCACAGGTTCGAAGGGGGTGCTGGAAATCCCAGTTAACTCCCGCCGTCGGGTGGTCAACCAGGGCAAGGACTTCCGAAACATGCTCCGGATGGCACCAATGATCATGGGTCTCGAGGCAGATCTGGACTCCGGTTCGTTCTGCATCTGGAATCAGGTCACGGAAAGCCCGGGCAAGATGGGTAATTGCCTCGGACCTGCTGACCTTGTCCGGATAAGCGCCGCCAAACACCCGGATCAAGGGACAATCAATGTCCTTTGCCAGCTCCATCGCCTTTCTGGCACTCACCAGTTCCTCAGCCTGTTTTTCCGGATCCGCCAGGCAGACACCTGTTGCCAGACAGCATATCCGGATGCCGGACTTTTCCGCCAGCCCTCTGATTTCCGCCCTTTCTGCCATTGATGTGCCGATCTCGATCCCATGCAGATGGCCTGCCTCGAGGCGCGGTTCAATTCCGTCATACCCGGAATTGACTGCGAGAGCCAGCATGTCCTGCAAAGGCAGCTGCGGGCAGGAAAAACTCATAAAGGCATATTTCATCAACCTTCCTCCTTCAGTCAGGCCGATTCATTGCGGCAGGAATGATCTGGGTTGAAGGCACAGTAAATTCACTCATCAGCCAGTTATAAAGCATTGGCGCAAAAAGGTCAGGAATACTCCTGTTAAGGAAGGGTAAAATTGAAGTCTGACGATGCCAATTGGCAGAGATATCTGGGGAAATCTCCATTCCAGTGGAAGAAGGTTCCGGAGAGCGTCAGCCACCTATCAGGACCGGGCCGAGTTTCTGTTTGGCTCGATCACGCAGGGCCTGAGGAATGGTCCGTTGCAGCAGCTGGACCGCATAAGGCGCCTGCCCGGGGAAGAAGTATTGGAGTTGTTCGGGATGCTTCCGCAGATAGCGTGAGCTGGCCAGTTTGCGGATAAAATCGGGTGGACGGTACTGGGAGAGCAGAAACAGGCGGTTGTAGAAGGCATACCTCTGCTCATCGAGCGGGTGAGACTCTTTTTTCTCCTCGTAGACACGAGTGAGCTCATAATTCGGAAAATAGGAAAGATAACTCAGTGTATCACTGCCAATTTTTACCGGCTGGGGAAGCTCCAGCAGGAGGTCCAGTGTTTTTCCACAATCCTCTTCGGTTTCCAGGGGATTGTTGGTGATGATATCGATCGAGTAATCAATCCCGGCTTCGGCCAGGTTCCGTGCCGCATTCAATACCATTTCACGCGGAGCCGGGCGCCCATACTGCTTCAGAAGGACTTCCTCGCTCCCGCTCTGAATCCCCATGCGCACCTCCACATCTCCGGCGTTCTTCAGGAGGGCGCAGATGTTTTTGTCACACTGCTGGGGGTACACATAAGCCCAGTATGGGAGACCGATCTCGACTTTGTAACGAGGCAGGAAGACCTTGAGCCATTCCTTATGGATCGAAAAAATATCATCCCAGAAGTGAATCTTTTTGACATGGTAACGGTCTTTGGCGGTGTGAAGAATCGAGAGTGCATAGTCGATGCTGTGGCGGCGGACATAACGCTGTCCCTGATACATCTTGTGCAGGACATTGTGCACACAGAAGGTGCATTTGTAGGGGCAGCCACGGGAAGTGCTGAACAGGAAATCATCCCAGCAGTCACGGTCTTCACGGGGCCATATCCCATCATAGCTGATTTCAAATTTGTCTGTCGGCTCAAAGTCAGGGAAGGGAAGGCGGTCGAGATCCTGGATCAGTGGGCGCAGCTCATTCCGATAGACCTGCTCTTCTCCACGCACCCAGATGTTCTGTATCCCCGTGACATCTTCCTTCTTGTCCAGTGCCTGCAGCAGCTCCGCCAGCGCTTCCTCACCCTCACCGACACAGATGAAGTCTGCAAACTGAATGTCATATTCGGGATTGACTGTCGGCTCGACTCCCCCCCAGATTACCTTCAAGCCCAGTTCCTGCTGGACTCGCCGGGTCAATGCAATGGCAGTATTGATGAACTTGGTGGTCAGGCTCAACCCCACCAGGTCACACTTACGTTCACGGATCAGGTCGATCAGCAGCTTCCATTCCGGATCACTGATCCTTCTCGGGTAACAGTAGGCGATTTCACCACGGGAACATAAACCGACATTGACTTCATCCAGCACCGGCTCATCCGGGAAATCAGCTTTCATCAGAACTTCGTACTGTTTCAAGTATATGACAGTGACCTGGTGCCCTTGTTGTTTGAGGTAAGCGGAGAGATAACGAATCCCGAGTGCTACTGTGTCATACAAGGAGATCAATGCGATATGGGCCATATAAAAACAGGTCAATCCTTTCCCGTTCACCCTTATTCTTGTAGCAGACACGGATAGAGTCAAGCACCGGAATTGTCTACGATTTTCTCATGACCGATTATCCCCCTCCCTCCAAAGCGCTGGCTGCCCGCCTGCGCAAGCTCACCTCACGCAAAGGGCGTGAAGAAAATCAACGTTTTCTGGTGGAAGGGCCTCACCTGGTAAAGGAATGCCTCCTCTCCGGCCTTGTTCCCCGAAACCTGATTCTCTCGGATGAGGCCAGTGACAGTATTCGCTCTGAATTAGAACAAATTTTCATTATTTATAAAAACATTTCCTGCTGGACTCTCCCGCATAAGGAATTCATTTCCCTGTGCGGCACAATCACGCCTCAAGGAGTTCTTGGAGAATTTGACCAGCCTCGCCAACTTTCCTGGGATCTCTTTGGCGAATGGCAGCATCCGGAACTGGCGCAATTTACTTCCGAGGGTGTAACTCCTGGGGGACAGCCCATTCGCATTGTTGTCCTGGATTCAATCCAGGAACCTGGAAATGTCGGAACAGCGATCCGCTGTTCCGCCGGGCTGGGAGCCAATGCCATTGTTCTGACCTGTGGATGCGCCGATATCTGGAATCCCAAGACTCTGCGTGCTTCTGTGGGTGCGATCTTCCGTGTGCCGATCTGGGCGAACATTCCCCACTCAAACCTGGAGCAGCGTCTGCAGACCCTGAACAGCACCATCTGGGTTGCCGACCCACGTGGCAAATCAATTTTCGAATGTAAAGTGATTCCAAATCCGCTGATTCTGGTGCTCGGGAACGAAGCCCGCGGCCCAGGATCCGGGTGGTCCGGCATGGCGGGTGCCCGCACAATCGGAATCCCGCTCTCCCATGGGCTGGAATCGCTCAATGTGGGAACTGCTCTGGCGGCGCTGTTGTCCGCAATTTCTGCGATCGAATCCGGACAGAGGCGCAACCCATGAATGCACCCCTGTCCGGGCTGGTTGTTTTCTATTGGAGATCCAGTTTAAGGATGTAATCTTCCAGGGCTTTGCGCTGTGTTTCGATGTCGGCTTGCAATCGGGTCATTTCAGCCTGGAACTGCTCGATTTCAGTCTCCTGTTGATTCATCTTTGTCAGCAGCCGGGTGTAGTACTCGCTCTGCTTGTCGATCCCGGCGGTCATATTTTCACGGATTCTTTTCTGCTCCTCGGTAATGGCTGCGATTTTTTCCCCGCGTGTTGAAAGCTGGCGTTCCAGCTCCATCAGAGATTTTCTCATCTCGAAGGCTTTTGCCAGCGCTGTGCGAATCGGCTGAGGGATCTCCCCTTGCTGCGAATACACCTCCAGAATCCCGATATCAGCTGGAATCAGAGCAATTGTCTGTGATTCGATAATCTCTTGCTTGACTGTCAATGTCTTTGTGCTGCCGCTGACCACAGGGACCGAGAATCGATAAAGAGTTTCAGTTTTCTCGATCGGTGTGAGACCATTGGCAAGATTCCAACCGGGTCTGACCGGGTGTTCAATCAGGATCTCACGGTCCTTTTTATCATGGTTCTGGATGACATAATCCTGGCTGGCGATTCTCTTATTAGTGATTTCCAGCACACCATTGTAAATTTTGCCTGTCATGATTCGTGATTCCTGCGAGACATGAGTTGCCTGCACCTTAACCATCTGATCGATTCCGAAGCTCAGAAGGGCATGCTGGCTGCCGGGAAGGTTCTCAATTCGTGAATCTCCTGCATACGAGCCCTCATCAAAAACTGTAATCGGCCCCTGCTGGAGGTGTTTTCCTGTGGTGTTTGTCACCCTGGCCCCCAGCAAAGGATGATCGGCCAGCACTGACTGGTTGTAGAGGCTCAAGCGTTCCACTTTGGTTTTATCAGTCACAATTGGCAGCATGGCCGACCTTTGGCGGGGAAGATCGACAGAACCGATCTGGTATTGGAACAATTCGCCGACCTCTCCGGCCATCGCAGCGGCCGAGACACTCGAAGCGATGTCGATGGGTTCAGGAGGCGCTGACGCTGGAGGGGCCCCCATCATGCCTCCATAACCAGCCGACATCCCAGCGGCAAGACTCTCGGATGGACCAAAACTATCGGAATCCATCCGGGATATTCCCTGCAATGATTCGCTGAGAGGCTTTCGAGGCCTTCCCGCCATCTGCTCCTCTCCTGGGGCCATTGGAGCGCTTCCGACGATCACTCCATCTCCCTTCGACTTCCGCATCATTGCACTGCCGCGCTCCATTTTGTCATCAAGAACCTTCCGGCTCAAATTGAGGAGAAATGCTTCATCCCGTGGCTGGTAGACCTGCCGTGGAACATAGATCGGCTGGTAGAGATCCTGAATGAATGAGATCGGCCGCCCGCTCACCAGGCTGAGGTTGACTCCCTCCCAATCGTTATCGGTCTGGTTTTCGATGATCGCCCACCCCTGAAGAAATCCTTGGGCTTCTTTTTCTGAGGGAAGGACCAGGCGATAGCTGGTTTTCCAGATGGGTGTTTCCACCAGATATCCCGCTCGAATCCTTCTTTTCCCATCACCTTGAAAGGTCAATGTCAAAGGTTTCTTTTCCTGATTCCTCGATCCGGCGAGAGTGTCCAATGCTTTTCCCAGCTCTTTTTCGAGGGCTGGGTCTTTGAGCTGGATCTGGCGCACTTCTTCGAGGACGACCGCCTGAACAGTACTGTTGGAAAGGATGTTCAGGACTGGGACCTCCAAAGGGGTTCCGTCATCAGATATGGACTTCTGACGTTTTTCGAGGCCGAGTATCCGTCCCTCGATCTTCTCGGCTCCGATATGAACCAGAACATCGGCTCCTCTGAGTTGAGACAGCAGCATGGAAAGAGAGGGGTCTTCCGCAAGGTTCACCTGAAAACTCTGCAGAGTCTTCGAGATCGGATCGCGCGAGGGGTAGGCCACAGTCCCTACACGCCCTCCATCCAGGTCCTCGATGATCAGCGACTTGAGGATATCGTTGATCTGATCGGTTTTGAACATCATATTGACAGAGGTGCTCCCCTGAACTTCTCCGGCATGTTCGAAATACCCCACCCCGCTGCTGTAGAGCACCACCCGGGTAACCGGGAGTTTCTGAGGCTCCGCAAATGCGAATCCTCCAGCCAAAAGGAATCCCATAATGGGAAGCGCCATACACCGCCCCATTGTTTGGTTTCGCATTATCTGCTCCTTTTACCACCAGGAAACTTCGACGTAATTATACAACGTTTGAATGGACTAATTCTTAATTATTATTTTGCGGGATTCGGTTTCGGAATCGATTTTTTTACGGCTCGGAAGGAACAGATGCTGTTCCAGCAGCCACAGGCAGAAGAGTGAAAAGACAGCGATAAAAACGATACCCGGTAAAACAACTGCTTTGGTGGTAAAAGCCTTTTCCCGCCCCACAAGTGTGATCGCTCCGATCATGAATCCGGGCAGGAATGCTCCGATCCCCCGGAGTTCAATCCGGCAGGGATACAGCCGCCAGGGGAGGAGTCCAAGCAATGGTGGGATTGTGCAGAAACACAAGGCTCGCGCATAGCCTTCCTCAAAAGGGAGAACATAAAAGTACTGCAGCAGAACGATTCCGATGGTGATGCACACCAGGATTCCATCCAGGCCATCGAATAAACGGATAAATTCCGATATGACCACCAGCCAGAGCACTGTGGCTGGGATCGACCAGAGCCCCAGCTGATGGATTTCTCCAGAAACCCTCAGGGTGTGCATCTGAAATCCAGTCAGAGCCAGGATCAATGCCCCGGATGCAACCGCGCTCAGGCTCCACACATGGCTGTAGCCATCCCTGTCCCCCCAGCGCCCCAGACCCCAGACCCAGGCCAGGCTGGCCCCCAGACCGAGATGGCGCGACTTCATTTCTTCCGGGGTCAGCCAGAGGTCTTCCTCAAGGTATTGGAGGATATATGCCAGGCAAATGAGGACTCCGAAGAGGAAGGCCAATCCTCCCTCTGATGAAGGGGGAAGGGGGTGTGCTGTTTTTCCCAGGCGTCTGGGTGTAGTCATGTTCCAGGCCAGCGAAATGTAATGGATAAGCCCGGCGAGGAGGCCGCATCCGATACTCAGGAGAAGAACCTCGAAAATATTTGGATTCATTGGGATCGGTCTGGGGCCATTTCTGTACCGGCAAGTATATGGATCTTCTTCCTGAAAAGAATAAGGGGGCTGACTTGCGCCAGCCCCGAAGAAAGTTTCTGTTTGAGAGGGGGCAGGAGTAATTTCAGGCGCGGCGGCGCTTTGCCGCAAGTGCGCCGATTCCAGCCACCATGAGTGCCAGGGTGGTTGGCTCGGGAACTACTGGATCGGTTCCAGACTTGACAAAGTGCTCCACTCCATCATTCCCACACTCCATAACCCAGAACAGCTGGGTGAGGGGATCCTTGGATCCGCCTGTCAGCCCCAAGGCTCCCAGGGAAATCTTGTAAATGATCTCATAAGCCCAGTTGCTGTTGCTGGCGGCACGATACAGGACACCGGAAATATCACCTGCAACCTGATTTCCACCCCGCAGCAGGGTTGGATAAGAGTTCACCCGGTTGTTCCCATCCCCATCATCCGGTTTGTAATTGGGATGGGCGAGCTGATACTGCTCGAAAGTTCCTGTGGCGAATACGGCATTCTGATAGAGCTTTCCAGACTGGAAGGTGGACCAGTTCCCACTGTAGGCCTGTTGAACAACATTGGCATGAGTGGTGGTTGCCAGGCCATAAATGCTTCCGCCACCATTCTGAAAAGATCCGCCGACATTCACATACAGATCCCCGGGCGAGAAATGGGTGACTGAGGTATACGAGTCGCTCCCAACTCCACCGGCTTCAGGAAAATTGGTCTGAACAACCACATACAAAAACCCATTCTTGATGGCCGATCCCATTCCAAAGGTCTCATAAGAGGTCCCCGATGAGGATGCAGCATCATTGGATGGATCACTGGTAAACGACCAGCTCAAGCCCTGGAGTTCGCTGTTGTTGATGGAGAGGGCTGATGCTCCACTCAAACAAACCAGAAACGCCGCTAACATCGAAACGTTCCTTGTGCACTTCATTTTACCTTTCCTCCATAATGTATCACTGTAGAGTTTCTCTCAGGCTATCCGGTGGTTTCCCCCCGCTTGTCTCAGTTGATCCCCTCCGGTTTCCCGGATCGTGTTGAAAAGCCTGAGGTCAATTCATCCCGGGCCTGTCGCCCGGGCAGATTTCCTCTCTGGTTGGAGTTATCGGCCGAGGTAGGCTTCCGGTGAAGAGAAATCTTCAGACTTAAATCAAGAAAATATTATCTAAATTAAAGAAAACCAATATGTTTTGATGAGGTCTTTGTTACAGCCACTGGTGCCCATTCACCCGGATCTGGCACTTACCCCGAATTTGTAGACACGCTTGCGAGGGTGAACTGACGAAGGAGGGAGTGGAAGAAATGAAATAGGAAACGGGAAGGATATATTAGGTGCACCCCCCCCCGATTGAAATGAGAACCTGGCCCGCAAATCACCATCCCCCAGCCCCTTCACTTGTCATCCCCGGCTCGAAAGGAGATCCGGTTCCGCCGCATGTGGATCAGCTGATTCGGATCGGGCGGGCCTCCAGAATCAGATCGGCGGATTTCAATTCATCAATCACATGCTGCTGGACCGGCTGATCCACATTGATGATTTCCAGGGCGATCGGACGGTTCCTGTTGGGTCCCAGCGACATGCCCGAAATGTTGATCCCATTCTTCGCCAGAATAGTCCCCACCAACCCCACCACACCCGGCAGGTCCTTGTTCCTCACCAGCAACAGATGGCCGACCGGTCGCGCCTCAACCTGGTAATCATCGATCATGACAATGCGCGGGACATTCTGCCCCTCGAAGATCGTTCCGGAAATCGAGAGGGTCATCTTGTTGGTCGTGATGGTGACAGTGACCAGATTGGTGAAGCCGGTAGCGGTGCTGCTGGCGAGGGATTCCACAATCAGGCCCTGCATTTTCGCCATGACCTCGGCATTCACGTAATTGACAGTCTCAGGCATCAATGTGGAGATCGTGCCACGCAGGGCACCGGTGGTGATTGGGGCTTCATCCACACGGGTGATGTCACCCTGGCAGTGGACTGTAATTTTTTCGAAGGTGCCATCGACTATCTGCCCGGCAAACTGCCCGAGCTTGTCCGCCAGCTGGATAAAAGGTCCGAGAATCCTGCGTGATTCGGGATCGAGGCGTGGCATGTTGACCGCATTGCGGACCTCCCGATCCAGCAGGGCATCGGCCACCTGCTCCGCTGTCATAATGGCCACATTGAGCTGGGCTTCATTGGTGCTGGCGCCGAGATGCGGGGTGGTGATGACATTCGGCAGTCCGATCAGAGGGTAGTCTTTGGGAGGCTCGGCGGGGTAAACATCCAATGCAGCCCCGGCAACCTGCCCTGAATTGATCGCTTCCGCCAGGTCATTCTCATTGATCAGCGGGCCGCGCGCTGTGTTCACGACAAAGACCCCGGTTTTCATTTTGGCGATGTTCTCCCTGTTGATAATCCCGCGGGTTTCATCGGTGAGAGGGGAATGAAGGGTGATGATATCCGATGTCCTGAATAGCGTATCCAGATCGACCAGCTCAATCCCTTCGCTGGCAGCGATCTCCGGGGAAGTGAATGGATCATACCCGATGGTTCGGATTTCAAACGATTGCGCACGCTTGGCCACCTGCCGCCCGATCCGGCCGAGACCGATGATCCCAAGGGTTTTTCCACAGGCTTCACGCCCGGTGAATTTTGAACGATCCCAGCCGCCCTGCCGGATCCAGGCATCGGCCTGTGGAATTTTTCGAAGCAGGGCAAGCATCAGCGCCAGGGTGTGTTCAGCCGCTGAGGTGGTATTCCCTTCCGGTGTGTTCATGGCAATGATCCCACGCCGTGTGGCCGCAGCGGTATCGACATTATCGATCCCCACACCCGCGCGTGCGATCACCTTGAGTTTTTTCCCTGCATCGATGACCTCCGCATCGATTTTCGAGGCGGAGCGGACAATCACCGCATCACAATCGACAATCTCCTTCAACAGGTCTTCACGGGAGATTGATTTCCGCGCATCGACATCAAAGCCGGGTGTGTTCTTCAGGATGGATACACCCTCCGCATCGAGGCCATCGCAGATCAGAATTTTGAATTTTGCTTCGTTCATGACTGTATTCCTTGAGAATGAAGTAACCCTTCGGCCAGCCGAAGGTCAAATGGTTCATCGATATCAACAGACCGCTCGGGAGGCATCGGATACAAGACCATCTTGCCCCCCAGCCGATTCTTCTGCTCACGGTAAATAGAGGAGCGTGTGATATAAATCGCTCCATTTTCAACATAAATCGGCTCCAGCTTCTGGCGGCGGGGGCGATGGGAGATATCCCAGGCCGGTATGGCCCTGCCACCATCCACCCTCCAATGGAATTCACGTTTTTCTGTGACTGAAAGAAGTGAATCCGCCCCGCACTGTGTGAAAAGTTTTTCTGCATCCAGGATATCTCTGGAGGTTCGCAGAGGGGATGTCGGCTGCAGCAGGCAGACAACTTCCGGCTCGGAGCGCTGAGCCTCTGCCCACCAGTCCATGGCATGAAGGACTGTCGGCTCGGTCGGAGAGTCATCACGAGCGAGCTCTGCCGGGCGTTGAACCCCCAGGACCCCGCAACCCATTGCATAATCCAGAATCTCTGGATCATCGGAGGATACCAGAATGCCATCGAAAAGGCCCGACTGGCGGGCGGCATGGATGGTGTAGGAAATCATGGGCTGACCCTGAAGCAGAGCAAGATTTTTTTTTGGAATTCCCTTTGAACCACCCCGTGCGGGAATGACAGCAATCCTAGACATCCTCGATTCCTGCCAGCCTGGACATATCATCCTCTCCGCCGGAATCATACAGGTATCGCCCGATCAGATTGACATAGTCGCTCCACCTTCGTCCATTCAGTCGAGCCTTGAGAATTTCGCGGGTGAATGCATTCATCTGGGCATCGAGGTCATCAGCCCGGGAGAGGATCAGGGCCTCACGTGTAAGTGGAGGGCGTGCGGCATCCGGGCTGTCGCCATGATGAGAGAGCACCAGGTGGCGCACTTCCATTAACAGGTCCTGCGGGAATCCCTCAATCGAGGCTGCATACTCGCATAATTTGTTGTCGCCAAGAATCTGATGCCCGACCAGCCTGCCCACATCACTGTATTCAATGACAGTCGAATAATTGAATTCGAGAACCTTTCCGAGATCATGAAAGATCGCTCCAACCAGCACTGTATCCCTTTTAACAAATGGATACCTCTCGCATAGAACAAGGCAGTTTTTCAGGACCCCGAGGGTATGTTCCGACAACCCGCCAAGATATCCATGGTGCCACTGCTTTCCTCCTGGCGCCCGCAGGAATCCCTCGACGAAAGGGGTATCATTGATGAACCTGGCCAGGAGCTGCAGCAGCCATGGATCCTTGACCGATCGTGCCACTGTTTTGAGTTCTTCCCAGGTCGAAGCAGTATCGATTTCGATCGTTGGAAGAAAATCATCTGGATCCAGGTGGTCGAGGTCATTCAACTTTTCAATTTTTCGAATCGCTACCTGGGGCTTTTCACGATACAGCTCCACCACTCCCTGAACCTGGACCACATCTCCAATCTGCAAGGTCGGATAGATGGCTTCGGCTCCATTCCACATGACCGCAGCGATGCGTCCGGTGCGATCCCCCAGTTTGGCCTGGAGAAACTTTCCACCAGAAAAAGTTTTAAGGGCCATATGGGTCAGAGCAAAGGGGCCATCCAGTGTCTGGCCGGTCTTCAGATCTTTGACGAACAATGTTTTACCGGAAGTGAAGAGTTCTTTTTGCTCGATTTCCATGGAACCAGCCATTTTCTCTAAACCTGATTCAGAGAATAAGGTGAGAGATAACCTTTCGGAAGAGGGATTGCCGCCCTCCTTTCCCTTGACAGCCAGGCGACCTCCCCCACACCATGACAACATGCCGATCCTTGAAATCCGAAATCTGCAGAAATCTTTCAGATCGCCCGAGGGTGGGAATCATGTCATCCTCGATATTCCAGATTTTACCCTGGAGGCCGGGCACCAGGCAGCGCTCGAAGGCAGCAGTGGTTCAGGAAAAACCACCCTGCTTAACCTGATTGCGGGGATCCTCCTGCCGGACCAGGGTGAAATCAGGATCGCCTCCCGGAACATCGCTCCCATGAGTGAATCCGACCGGGATCGCTGGCGTGCACTCCACATCGGATATGTCTTCCAGACCTTCAATCTGCTGCAGGGGTATACAGCCCTCGAGAATGTCCTGCTGGGCATGATGTTTGGTTCGGGAGTGGACCTTTCTTTTGCGAAAGAGCTCCTTCACAGGGTGGGCCTTTCAGACCGGATGAATTACCGTCCGGGCCAGCTGTCAGTCGGCCAGCAGCAAAGAGTCGCACTGGCGCGTGCGGTGGCGAATCACCCCCAGCTGGTGCTTGCTGATGAGCCGACCGGAAATCTGGACCGTCAACAGGCCCAGACCGCCCTCGGGCTGCTGAGAGATATCTGCCGTGAGAATGGGGCTGCGCTGCTGCTGGTCAGCCATGACCCGCATGTCCTCAACCAGTTTGAAGAACGGCACAGCCTCGATTCATTGAATTGTGCCGCACAAGGCGGGGGTGAAGAATGAAAAGCGGACATCAGCACCCTTTCCTTGGTGGATTGCCCCTCATTGTCCGGAAGAGCCTTCGCCAGCATCTTCTATCGACAGTGATTACGATTGTGTCTGTCGCCCTGGCAGCCGGGCTGATGATGGCGGTCTTCGCCATCGATTCTCAAACTTACAAGGCATTTACAGGCGGGCCGATGGGCTTCGATGCGGTCCTCGGCGCACGGGGCAGCCAGCTCCAGCTGGTCCTGAACAGCATCTTTCACCTCGAAACTTCCCCGGGCAATATCCCATGGCAGCTCTATACCACGATAAAAGAAGATCCGCGTGTGGAACTCGCCATCCCCTATGCTCTCGGGGATAACTATCGTGGCTACCGGATGGTGGGAACAGTTGAAGAGATATTGACCCGGTTCGAGTATCAGCCCGGCCAGAAATTCTCACTTCAACCGGGAGGAAGAATATTCGATTCCAGCAGAAGGGAAGCGGTGATCGGCTCGTTTGTGGCCCAAAAAACTGGCCTGGGCCTGAACTCTCGTTTCAAGCCTTATCATGGCCTGGTGTTCAACGAAGAAGACCAGCATGGCGAAGAATTTCTGGTTGTCGGTGTCCTGGAGCCGACAAACACTCCTGCGGATCGAGTGATCTGGATTCCGATCGAAGGCATTTTCCGGATGGGAGGGCATGTGCTCAGAGGATCCGGAACCGACTATCAGGCCCAATCCGGCCAGGAGATCCCGGATGAGCATAAGGAAGTCAGCTCAGTCATGCTTAAATTCAAAAATCCACAGGCCGGATTTGCTCTCGATCAGACAATCAACAAGCAGGGCAAAGTCGCAACACTGGCATGGCCGCTCGGTGCTGTCATGGCTGAACTGTTTCAGAAGCTCGGCTGGGTCAGCCGGGTCCTCTCTCTGGTGGCCTGCCTGGTGGTTCTTGTGGTTGCCGGGTCTGTGCTTGCCAGCATCTATAACACAATGAATGAACGCCGAAGGGAGTTTGCCATTCTGCGTGCCCTGGGTGCGCGGAAACGCACTGTGTTCAGTGCGATTGTCCTCGAAGCGGCCACGATCTCAGCGCTTGGAGCGCTTCTTGGGTTTGTGATCTATGCCCTGATCCTCGCCTTCGCTGCAGCCATTATCCGGAATCAAACCGGAGTGGTTCTGAATCTTCTGGCCCTGCACCCGGTTCATCTCTTTGCTCCACTCGGGATTATCCTGATCGGAGCACTGGCCGGAATTGTGCCTGCATTCAAGGCGTATGCCACCGATGTGGCATCCAATCTTTCACCACACTCGTAAAGGAGAAAATCGCTGTCCATGTCATCCGCATCCAGCCAGGCTCAAGGACATTCCGAATCAGATGGAAAGGTGAATCTCCAGTTGCTGCCCTGCGGGAATATCGGCATTTTCGATATCGGGGGCAAGGATGCCCCCAGCTTCCTGCACCGCCAGCTCAGCCAGGAAATCCGCAATCTCCAGACAGGCCAGGGAGCATCCACCTGCTTCCTCAACAAGGAAGGGCGAATCCTTCTTTATTTTGACCTCTGGAAAACAGCGGAGGGGTATCAAGCCATCCTTTTTGAATCACAGAAGGAGCAGTTTTTTCCCCTGCTGGACCGGGTCCTGTTTGCTGAAGATGTCCGGATAACCGACAAAACCTCCCAAAAGGCGTGTTGGATCCTTTTCGGTGAAGGTGTCCCGGCATGGTTCCATCGGCTGACAGGGGGTGCCGATTGCCAACCCCGCTCCTTTCATGTCATGCAGGCAGAGTCCTCAGCGATGAGTCTGTTTGTGATGGACTGGCTGTTGGTTCCATCTCTGCTGCTGGTGATGGATGGAGAGACTCCTCAAGTCGATCCTTTTTTTGAAAACCTGAGCATCGAACAAGCCGATTGGGAACAGTTCCATGCGCTGCGTGTGGAGAAGGGAACACCCTGGCCGGAATTCGAAGTGGATGAAACCATGATCCCTTATGAATGCGGCCTCGAAAATGCAATCAGTGTGACCAAGGGGTGTTATGTGGGGCAAGAGATCATTTCCCGGATTCACCACCTCGGCAAACCACCCCGCATGTTGAGAGGCCTGCTCATCGAGGGTCATGATATTCCTCTTCGGCACCAGCCAGTCCAGGACAGCAAAGGAACCGAGGTTGGAAAAATCCTTTCAGCCTGCTGGTCGGAAAGGTTGCAGTCCGTGATCGCCACCTCCTCCATCCGGGCGAAAGCCTGCCAGCCTGGCGCCACACTGGCTGTGGCAGGGAAAACCGCACAAGTGGCAGTCTTCCCATTTTGAAGTCATTGATCAGTCTCCAAGACAAAAGCGGGACTTTCTTTTAAGATCGGTCTGATTTATTGGCCTGATTCAAGTGCTTTTTCCTCTGGGAGGCGGCTTCAATGCAATCCGTTAAACCAGGCTGGTTTGTCAGCCATGATGTCGATGGTTTTTTCGGGCTGGCGGTGGATAATGTTGTTCAGCTCGTAGTCATTGTCAGTTTATGCACCACTGTCTGCGGAATGCCGGCTGAAATGGTTTTCGGCCGCATTCTTCCAGGAGCCGCCATTTCGGTTGTGGTTGGAAACCTGTTTTATGCCTGGCAGGGGCGCCAGCTGATGCTCAAAACCGGCCGCAAGGATGTGACCGCCCTTCCTTATGGAATCAATACCCCGAGTGTGTTTGCCTACATCTTCCTTGTCATGGCCCCCACATATCGCGCGTCTGGAGATGCCGAGCTGGCCTGGAAAGTGGGTTTGGTGGCCTGCATGGGGAGTGGGTTGATCGAGTTTATTGGAGCCTTTTTTTCGGAGTGGATTCGGAAAAAAACACCACGCGCTGCTCTGCTGTCCACACTGGCTGGAATTGCGGTCACTTTCATTTCGATGGAATTTGCTTTCCAGATCTTCGAACAGCCATTGATTGCATTTGTCCCCCTCGGGATTCTTCTTCTTCAGTACCTGACAGGCATGAGGTATCCCCTCGGAATTCCGGGAGGCCTGCTCGCGATCCTGATCGGCACATTGCTGGCCTGGAGTGGGAGTTTGTTCGGGAATCCAGTCATGGACTCTTCGCGTATCCTTCCGGCAGTTAACAGCCTTGGTGTCTATCTCCCTCACCTGTCAGCAGGCTCCTGGGATGAGGCCTGCAGCCTGGGGTGGTCCTATCTGAGTGTGATCATTCCCATGGGGCTGTTCAATGTGATCGGATCCCTGCAGAACATCGAAAGCGCCGAAGCAGCAGGGGACACCTACCCCGCAGCCCCCTCCCTTGCTGTCAACGGGATCGGCACTCTCCTGGCGGCGGCTTTTGGTTCGTGTTTCCCAACCACCATCTATATCGGCCACCCTGGCTGGAAACGGATGGGTGCGCGGGTGGGTTATTCCATCTACAACGCAGTGTTTATCAGCCTGATCTGCTTCCTGGGAGCCATGCCGCTGGTTCTGGCGCTGATTCCGATGGAGGCCGGGGTTCCTGTCGTTCTCTGGATTGGAATCATCATCACCGCCCAGGCCTTTCAGACCACCCCGAAGGAGCATGCCCCGGCGGTGGCGGTCGGGCTTTTTCCAGCAGTTGCTGCCTGGGGTTTTCAGATGATATCGAGCACCCTGGCCGCTTCAGGAAAAACCCTTGGGGAAGTAATGCCCATCTTTGAAACTGCCGGCAGCCATATTCCTGGTTTGATCGCTCTGAGCCAGGGATTTATTTTGAGCTGCATGATCTGGGCGGCAGCGACAGTGGCATTGATCGAAACTAAATTCACTCATGCGGGGATCTGGATGTTTCTCGCGGCCATTCTGTCGGCGCTGGGAATCATTCACTCCTACCAGATGATCGAGGGATCGGTCGCCAATCATTTCGGCTGGTGGACTTTTCCGGAATTTTCCTGGGCCTACCTCATGGTGGGAGTGTTCTTCTGTGCCTTCGGCTGGTGGTTCAGGAAAAACCCACAAACCCCCACCGGGATGATCGATGGCTGAATGAGCCTACTGTTTTCTCCCGGCCAAGGCATTTCTCAGGTGTGCTTCAAGGTCAACGAGTGATATCCCGGCCAGGGTATCGAGATGAATATCCGCTCCATTGAGAGACAACCGGCTTGTGATCGGGTTCGGGACAGCCGCACAGTATAATCCAGCGCGTTTCGCAGCGGTGACGCCATTGGGTGAATCCTCGATCGCCAGTGCTTCATGGCCGGCTATCCCAAAAAAATCAAGGACAGAAAGATACAAATCGGGGGCAGGTTTGGCCTGTGTGACATCTTCCACTGTTCGCACACATTGAAAGTAATCTCTCAGACCGGTGCGGTTGAGATGTTTCTCCACCCAGTCCCGTCCGGCGCTCGATGCCAGGCCAATCGCAATCCCTTTGGATTTCACTTCACCAAGGAGAGAAATTATTCCCGGGCGTGGATCTTCCTTTTCAACCAGGCTGTAAAACCTCCGTTTCCGTTCTGATTGCCACTTCTCACGGTCCACTGGATGGCCGATCTGCATTTCGAGGTTTTCGAACAGATCCACCGGAGAGGGGTTCGTCCCCAGAGACAAGGCCCAGAACTCCAGTGGCAGCTCGCAGCCATGCTCGCTGTAGATGCTGGCCAGGGAGTCATAGTCTGGCGTCTCCGTATCCAGCAGGGTTCCATCAAAATCAAACACCAGCAGGCGGATCATGAATCCCCGTCCTGTTTATACTTCAGTTCGTAAATCAGATAATCCATGCGGGACATTCCAAGTTTCTCATAGGTTGCCAGAGCGGGCTGGTTATGCCGGTCCACATACAGGCGCAGGCCAACTGCATCCGGGTCCTGGCGCACCTGCTCAACAATCCATTCGAATATTTTACGGAAATATCCCTGCCTTCGATAATCGGGATGGATGTAGACGCTCTGGATCCACCAGATGAGGCCATTTTCCCAGTCACTCCACTCAAAAGTGATCATGGTTTGCCCGATCACCTGGCCCTGAATTTCCGCTACAAAGTAACGGCAATAGGCTGGATGTTCGAGAGCGCGGGCCACTCCACCGGCTACAACATTTCTGTCCAGCAGGCGCCCCTCGCTCTCCATAGCGAGGTGGCAGTTGAACGAAGCAATTGTTTCGCAATCACAGGCAGCGGCGGGGCGGATGACAAGGTCAACTTCCATGAATCGAATCGGTTCCTTCCCGGGAAGATCCCACAACTGATAAAGACAGGGGTTTTGACTGCACAACTCTTATTGACAAAGAGAGTGCCGTCTAGTGGGGAACATGGTACACTGGGAATGGCAAGTCACAGGGAACCATCGCTGCCACAAGCGGCTGAAAAGCCCGACTTGAGGGAGAGGAAAGTCCGGACTGCAACAGGCCAGGGTGCTGGGTAATTCCCAGGGGTGTGAAACGAAAGGTTCATGCCACGGAAAGCGCCACAGAAAAAACACCGCCATTTCGTTCAGAAGTGGTAAGGGTGAAAAGGCGTCGGTAAGAGCGCACCAGCGGCTGGGTGACCAGCCGGCTTGGCAAGCCCCACCTGCAGCAAGACCAAATAGGGGATAAGGGCTGGCCTGTCCTGATCGAGTCCCGGGTTGGTCGCTGGAGCCGTATGGAAACATCCGGCCTAGAGGAATGATGGTTGGGGATTCCTTTTGGAATCCTGACAGAATCCGGCTTACACCTGTGGCTTGCCGATAAATCGGATGATGGTGCCGTGAGGTATTTCAAGCGGGTTAAGCCAGCGATTCCGGCTCAAGCACAGCCTCGCTCAATCCACCAGCTCGCGCAGCTGGGCCAGGTACTTCGGAACTCCCACCAGCGCTGGCTCGTCGGCTTCGTATTCCAGTGCGACATACCCGCGATACCCTGAATCTTTTATGATCGACATCACCTTCTTCAGATCGGCGGGCACTTTGCCTTTCCCACCCGGGTTGATCTGTGCTTTGACCTGCACATTCACAGCAAAAGGAGCCATGATGGCCAGATCTTTATAGGGGTCTTCGGAGGTGAAGTTGCCGCCATCCAGATTGACTCCGAACCAGGAGGATTTGACCGCCCGTACAATCGGAAGCATGTTGTCGGCCGTGTCAACTATTCCTCCATGGTTTTCGAGCGCCAGGTAAACTCCTTTGGTTCCGGCGTAATCGCAGGCGACTTCAAGTGTCTCAATGCAGTAAGCCCGAGCCTTTTCGATGTCATCGCCCGGCTGGATCCTCCCCGCAAAGACCCGGATGCAGGGGGCCCCGAGGAGTGCGGCATGATCGACCCAAGTGCGGGTGAGTTCGAGCTGTTTGTCGCGGTCCGGGCCGGGGGGGTAGGTGAAAGTGTTCCCAATCGCGGTTCCTGAGATATCCAGCCCTTCGAGGAATGCACGCTGCTTCAATCTCAGAATGTATTCAGGAGTGACCGGTTCGGGAAAGTAATAAGAAGTTGGCTCGATGGCATCGAGGCCTTCGCGGACAGCGATATCGATGAAGCCCTCATGGAGAGTCATTTGAGGAGGTTCCGCCTTGAGCTCATTTCGAAAAGAGTATGCAGCGATGCTGAGCTTGATCCTCTTTCCCGGGTTTCGTGAGACAGGTTCCATGGCCTGAGTGGAGGAGCAATTCAGCCCCCCTGTGAGCAAAGCCAATCCGGCCGCCTTAAGAATACCACGTCTTCCAGTATCCATGTCCCGCATCCTTTCAGTTCAGGTCAATCCATCCCAGTTGTGTATCGTCACAAAATGAGAAATTGGAGTCAACCGTAATATCGGGATTGTGCTAATATCGGCTTGTTGAATCTGTCTTGAGGGCTTTATTCTACAGAACGGGCTCTTTTCTGAATCCTTTCATACAGGAATGGAAGTATGCTGGCCTTATCCATGATCGATGGAGTGATTGTTGGCCTTTACCTGATTGCAACCATGGCGGCCGGGATCATGGTGCGCCGTTATGTGGGCAAGGTGGAGCATTACCTGGTCGCCGGCCGCGAAATGAACCTCTATCTGGGTATCGCCTCGCTGGCCGCCACCGAATTTGGCGTGGTGACCTGCATGTACTCGGCACAGAATGGTTATGACAAAGGATTTGCGGGGGCCACACCCGGCCTCCTGATGGCTCTGGCGATGCTGGTGGTTGGCTTGACCGGATTCTGTGTAAAGCCATTGCGTGATTCAGGGGTGATCACCATCCCGGAGCTGTTCGAAAAGAAATTTGGCCCCAGGATCCGTTGGATGAGTGGCGTGGTGATTGTCCTTGGGGGACTTCTGAACATGGGAGTTTTTCTGCGGACAGGCGGAGAATTTCTGGTTCATGTCACCGGGATGAATGAGGACTGGCTTGAGGAGACCATGACAATCCTCCTCGTCTGTGTCGCCTTATACACCATCCTGGGAGGCATGTTGTCGGTTCTGGTGACAGATTATATCCAGTTCATTTTCATGAGCATCGGCCTCCTGGCAGTCACGGTTCAGATTCTCTGGCAGATTGGCTGGGAACGCCTGGTCGATACTGTCCAGGTTCACCATGGACCGGGGGGCTTCAACCCCTTTATCCATCCCCAGATGGGGACTTCCTATGTTGTCTTCAATGCCCTGCTGAATACCGCCGCTGTGCTGACATGGCAGACCACGATCCAGCGGGTGCTGGCGGCCAGGGACACACAGACAGGCCGGAAGATCTATGTTGCCACCAGCTATTTTTTTGTGTGCCGTTTTTTTATTCCAACGGTCTGGGGGATCGCTGCCCTGGCGACGCTTCAGCCACTTGCCGAAGGGGCAAAGACATTGTTTGCCATGCCATCCTTCTTGAGCTCCTTTGTTCCCACCGGGTTGATGGGCATCCTCATCGCGGCCATGCTGGCGGCCGATATGTCCACCGATTCCTCCTATATGCTGACCTGGGGCAGTGTCATTTATAACGATATTCTCGCGCCTTTCCGGAGAAAGCCCTGGCCTGAAAAGAAAGGGCTGATTGCAAACCGTTTTATTGTGGCCCTGATCGGGGTGTTTCTCCTGTTCTATGGCCTGTGGTATCCCCTCTCAGGTGATTTGTGGACCTATCTGGGAGTTACCGGAACCATCTACCTCTCAAGCATGTCTGTGCTGCTGATCGCCTGCTGCTACTGGAAAAAAGCGAACAGCTGGGGGGCTGCCGGAGCGATCCTTGCGGGGGCATTTTTTCCGGTTGCCTTTCTGGTGATGGAACAGATTCCATCAACCCGTGACCTGGCTCATTCCATCGGCCCCTATCGTTCCGGGATTGCGTCCTATGTCCTGTCGGCAGGCGCCATGATTCTGGGATCCTGGCTGAAAATCTCATTGAAAGGGAATAGCCGGCATGATTGATTCAACACACTGGTTCTGGTGGTCGATCACAGCTTTTACCCTGGTCTGGTATTCGTCGATTACGCTTTATGTCACTGTGCGCGGAGCTGCAGACATCCGTGAGATGCTGAAGAGATTGCAGGCTCAAACAGATGGTGCTGTGGAATCTGATGATCCGATGGAGCCTGATAGCCGGAGCTCTCAACCGAGGTAAACAAAACCGATCGCGACCAGCAGCCACAGGATAATGTTGATTGTCATCCGCCAGTCGCTGAACAGAATCTCGGCAGGATCCCCACCCATTTCACGTTTGTGAATCAAATAGAGGTAGCGGAAAATCCCGTAGATCACAAAAGGAACAGTCCAGATCAGATTCTTTTTCCCACCCACTGCCACCTGTGTGTATAGGGCATAAAAAACCAGGATCGAGGCTGTGGTCACCCCCATCATCTGTTCAAGCAGGTCTGTGCTGTATTCCTTGAGGATCGCACGATGGTTGGCGGCGCCTTCCACCATCACCAGCTCATGGCGGCGTTTTCCGATGGCGAGCAGCAGTGCCAGCAGAAAAGTGCATAACCATAGGTAATTTGAAATTTCGACACCGATCACCACACCACCCGCCTCGACACGCAACAAATAACCAAAAGCTACAATCATGACATCGAGGATGACTTCATGCTTCAGGTACATGGTGTATGCCAGATTCAGGACGACATAAATGGCCAGAATCAAGGTAAACAGAGGGGCCAGCCACCAGGAGATGGCGAATCCGGCCACAAGAAAACACAATGCCGAATTCCGCGCTGCTGCGATGGTCAAATCACCATTGGCGATGGGACGGAATTTCTTGGTGGGGTGGAGGCGATCCTTCTCCACATCACGGATATCATTGATCAGGTAAACCGCGCCAGCCACCAGGCAGAAAACCGCAAAGGTCAGCAGACTGAGCAGATCCGCCTTCAGCTCTCCCAGTTTCGGGGCAAAGACCAGAGCGGCAAAGACAAAGGCATTTTTTGTCCACTGGCGCGGCCGTGTTCCTTTGAATATCGCACGCAGAGGGATCATTTCTGCTGGCCTTCATTCAGATGATGCCATTTGATCACCAGAAAATCCTCAAAACCAACTGAGTTCCAGAAAGCCATCCCGGCGGTATTCTCAGGCGAGACATTCAATTGGACGACCTCGATTTCTTTTCGTTTGAACCAACGGACAGCCCGTGCCCAGAGCTCACCTCCAGCCCCTGTGCGGCGATGAGTGCGGGCAACCGACAGCTCCGCTACAAAGCCGTAACGTTTGACCCGGAAGTAGGGTGGATTCATCAAAACCATGACTAAAATATATCCCAGGATCTCATCCGCCTGCTCGGCAACAAAAACCGCAATTTCGGAATTGCTCATCATCTCTTCGAGCTGGCGCGAATATTCACCTGAAGACTGGGCATCCATCTCAAAGCGTCTGTCCCGGCTTTCATGTTCCAGCATCATCTCCAGCCACAAGGAGGCGACAGCATCGATATCGTTCAACCTCGCTCGCCTGATGAGCATAATCGGATCGGGAAATTATTACTTGGGGAGATCGACTGGCCCCATCACCAGGGCAGCCATATCTTCGGTATCTGTCAGATTGCAGAAAGGCATCAACCCGTACCCATACCACAGATAACCTTCTGCCGGAGGGGCTGTGATATAGAGAAGGACCGAGTTGGGCTGGTCCGGATCGACTGCAGCCTTATAAATCCTCGAGAGATCCTCTCCGGTTTTCGATCGGATCGAGAACCCGGACACTCTTCCTTTGGGAGACATCAGCTTGCCGGTCCCGCCTTTGAAAACAACCCGATAGAAGCCTTCCCCTTTTTCCACACGGTCGAAACGAGGCCCGGCAGAGGGAGACCCCAGAGCCAGGTTCGCCAGTCTTTTGCCCAGGCGTTTCAGTCCATCTGTGCCGATATGGATCAGGTCATCCAGCGCCAGATCGACTGCAGTGACAACTCCCACATTTGGGATCAGTGTTTCACAGCTGCGCTGCTGATCCTGAATGGAGTTCCAGTTTGCGGGGGTGAAAGGCAAAGGAGGGTCGGTTTGTGCGACACAACCGATCTGGACATAAAAAAACGGCAGATTGGGATCCCCGGTATCCTGGCGGATCGCTTCGACCAGGCGGATGAAGCTGGGTGTAAAAGTCTTCGGCAGTTCGTCATTGCCGGCATCGGATTCTCCCTGATACCAGAGCATTCCCCGAACTTTTCCGCCGACCGCTTTAAAGGCGGACAGGAATGAGCCATACAGCGAATCGCCCCCTTTATCACGGTGGTCTGGATTCCACTGCTCCATGGAAGTTCCGCCATGTGCTACCGGCACCAATCCAATCGGAATGCCGGTTCGCGCCACCATCTGTTTCGCGAAAGGAAGCCCCAGGCCGGCTCCTTTCGTGGATGCTGCGGCGGTTTTGTTGGCCTCTTCCAGAGAAGGCAGCGGAGATTCCCCACGCCGGTCGAAGAAATGAACCCGGTCAACTGACTCATATAAACGATGGATCGGCTCACTGGCCTCATCCCACTGATGGCGCATCCGATAGACATTGATGCGTTCGGAAGGCTCTTCCACATTGATCATGTCACCAACACCTTCCATGTTGGACTGGCCCCCGAGGAGCCAGAGATCCCCGACAAGAACTCTCTGGACAATATGGCTGGCGATTTTCGAACCATCGGTCGCTTCGAGAACAAATTCGAAAGCATAGGGGCCACCCGTTGGCAGGCTGGAAATCAATCCCTTCCAGGAACCCCCGGCAGCAGTACCGATTTGTAAACGATTGAAATTTTCAAGGAGCTTTTCCTCACTGGTGACCGAAACTTTCACAATTCCATTGGCCGTGGCAGATCCTTCGACCCGAAATGTCACCGTATCGGTTGCCCCCCTCTGAAACACCTGGTAATCCGCCAATCCATTGAGCAGCGAAAATGTCTGGGCTGAACTGGTGGCACACACGAGAAGACCTCCTGCGATTAAAGCAACCAGACGGCTGCTGAGATGGTGATTTGGATGGGTCTGTTGCATCGTCAGGCCTCCATTTACAAATGAAAAATAATAAAACTGGCAGATAGCACGCGCCCACATTCTGCCACAAGAAATGAAGAATAACCTAAACCTGAGTGCGAACCAACCATGAAACATCATTCATACGGTGGGGCAAGGTACATGGTATCCACTCCGATGTCAGAGATCCAAGTTTTGGGGGTGGGAGGGAAATGGCGGTTGCGGAGGAAGTGGGACGAGATTTACCGAGTTTTTCGCAAAACGGCAAGGAAGCGTTCCTATCTTTTGAGTTTTTCGCATGGGGGGCCTCAAT
>JAANMY010000397.1_pt1 | contig 61913 bp, 50 predicted proteins | sample 7279691 | NCBI WGS metagenome assembly JAANMY01 (sample SAMN14094543, study PRJNA606508) | bioreactor metagenome | isolation source: A lab-scale SPAN reactor treating ammonium-rich wastewater day 388 | place: Ireland: Galway | collected 2018-02-07 | reverse complement strand
GACGAGCCGCTCCTCGAACTTCTCCAGGCCCCCCTTGCGGCGCCACGCCGCCATCGAGCCGCATCAGATCCGCCGCCTCTACCTGGCGGGCGGCTTCGGTATGCACATCGACATCGCCAGCGCCATCGCCTGCGGCCTGCTGCCGGGTTTCGCGCCCCAGCAGATCGAGGTTGTCGGCAATACCTCCCTGGCCGGCGCGTACCTGGCGCTGCTGGACCGCAAGAGCCTTACCGAGCTCGACCGCATCCGCCGCGGCCTGGAGATTCTCGAACTCAATCTCGACCCGCACTTCGAGTCCAATTACATCGACGCGCTGACCCTGCCGGGCTGAATCGCCGAACGCCGACTAAGCGGGCTCGACCAGCCCCTGCCGCAAGGCATAGCGGGTGAGCTCGGCCACCCCATGCAGGCCCAGCTTCTCACCGATGTTGCGTCGATGTGTCTCGACCGTGCGGACGCTCAGCCCCAGGGCGTCGGCCACTTCGCGTGAGGTCTGTCCACGGGCCACCGCGATCAGCACCTCGCGCTCGCGGCGCGAGAGCGCGTTCGCCTGCGCCGGACCTTCGTCCGTCGGCGCGCCGTCATCGCCCGCGGCCCGATCCGCGTCGGCCAGCGCCCGGGCCAGATAGACATCGCCTCGAGCCACCGTACGGATCGCCTGCGCCAACTCGTCGAGGGCGCAATCCTTGGTCAGGTAGCCCGACGCGCCGACGTCGAACATGCGCTGGACGTAGCGGCAGTCGCTGTGAATGGACAGGGCGAGCACGCGCAGCGGCGCTGCACCGTCACCGGCCGCCGGGTCGCACAGGCGGCGGGTCACCTCGAAGCCGTCCAGGTCGGGCATCGCCACGTCGAGCACCAGCACGTCCGGCCGCAGACGCTGCGCCATCCGCAGCGCTTCCATGCCGCCGTCCGCCTCGGCCACCACGCGCATGTCGCTTTGTCGGCCCAGGACCGTTCGCAGGCCTTCACGCACCAGGGCATGGTCGTCAGCCAGCATCACGCGGAGGATGTGGGTTCCAGTCGTCGGGTCCATCATCGCGCCTTTCGTCAATCCCAAGCTGATCAGACTCCCGGGCGACATCCGTGTCGCCGCCCTCTTGTCCCCGCGCGCCCCCGTTGGTCTTCAACGGCGCGACGAAGGTCACGGTCGTTCCATGCCCCGGTCGCGAACGAATCCGCAAGCGCCCGCCCACATGCTCGGCTTGGACCCGCATGTTAAGCAGGCCCCATCCGCGCTCGCCCGACCCCAGCGCCTCCAGCCTCGAGGGGTCGAACCCCACGCCGTCGTCAGTCACACTCAGCGTGCAACGGCCGCCCGCCACATCGAGGGCAAGCTCCGCCTGGCGGGCTCGGCCGTGCTCGGCGGCGTTGCGGAGCAGCTCGCGTGCGGCCGCGAAAAGAGTCACACGCAAGGCGCTGGACCCGACCTGCTCCGCGCCGGCCGAGCGGACGCGGACGGACAAGCCAGACTCTCGTTCAGCATACTCGGCCAGCCACTCAAGTGCGGGGCCCAATCCAAGTTCGTGAAGCACCGGCGGGCTGAGCTCGAAGGTCAGATGCCGGCAATCGCCGATCAACTCGTCAAGAAGCCCGAGCACGCCCGCGACGGTCTGTCGGCGGTTTCCCTCTTGCATCGACCCAAGGCGCAACTTCACGACGGCGAGTTTCTGAACCACCACGTCGTGCAGCGCCTGGGCGATGCGGCGGCGTTCGCTTTCAGCCGTGAGTCCCACCTGGGACGCCAGCGCTCGCAGCCGTCGTTGATAGGACGCCAGCCGTTGCTCGTCGGCCTTGCGCGCCGTGATATCGCGGCAGGTAATGAGCGTCGTGCCCCCGCGCAGCCGCACGCCCTTGAGGCTGACCAGCACCACATGGTCGCGGCCGAACTTGTCGCGCACCACCCGTTCGAGATTCGCAATCTCGACGCCTTCGGCCGGAGGATCGGCGGGCAGAACGTCCGGACCCAGGAGGGCCTCGACGCGGCCCATCCGCGCGACCTCCACGTCGGTGAACCCGAAAATCACATGCGCATTGGGGCTGACGAAGGTGAAGTGGCCTTGGGCATCGGCGACAAACAGCGCGTCGGAAATGCTGCCCAGCAGCAACCGGTAGAAAGGCTCGGACTCGAGCGGCTGGGTATATGCCGGCGGTGCAGCCATCGGCTTTTCCGCTGCGGATCCCGTCCGGCCCAGGAATAACCGGGAGTCCTGATCGATCCCGCGATATCGACATTCTATGCGGTGAGGATCACGCGACCACAAGGACTACGTGGAACTGCGTAGAGCGGCAAAAAAGACCTATCGCCCGCGTGTGGTTCGCCCTTGCCCGCACCGCTCGGCAGGCCGAATCCCGTCTCAGCAACAGTGTTCGGCTACCGCCTGATCCAGGCCCTTGCGCCCGGGGGCGCAAGGGCCTTTGACAAACCGACTCGGGAGGCCACCCATGAAGATCGCCACCAAACTGATCGCATCCTTCGCCGGCGTCTCCGCCATCTGCGGCGTCGTGGGCGGCATCGGCTACTGGGGCCTGTCGCGCACCGCCGCGAACATCGAGGAAATCGGCGTGGTGCGCCTTCCCAGCGTCGACAGCCTGCTGATGCTCGAAGTTGAAGCCCAGCACATCCGCGGCCTGATGACCCTGCTGGGCATTCCCGGGCTGTCGACCGAGGCGCGCCAGCAGCAGTACGAGCTTCTCACCGAGTCGCGCGAGCGCTACGAGACCGCCTGGAAGACCTACGAGCCGCTGCCCCAGACCGTGGAGGAGGCCGAGGTATGGCAGCGTTTCGTCCCCGCATGGAACGCCTGGCGGGCCGAGAACAACAAGCTCATCGAGCTGTGCCGCAAGTTCGATGAGAACTGCATTGACGACCCCGCTCAACTGGTAGGCGATCTGGAGCAGTTCAGCAAGGACCACTACGTGGTCATCCAGAAGGTCCGCAATCTACTTGAGCATGGTACGGCCTTCGAGGGCGGCGAAGATCACACAGCCTGCAACGCGGGCAAGTGGCTGGCGACGTTCACCACCCGCAACCCGCGGTTGGTCGCCGCCAAGCACGGCTTGGAGGAGCCGCACCGGCGGTTCCACGAGGCCACCCATCAGATCAAGGCGCTGGTCGCCCAGGGCCAGTCCGAGCAGGCCCGGGCCCTGTATGAACAGAACGTGGTGACGGCCATTCAGGCGATCGACGGGCAGTTCAAAGAGCTGTTCGCCGTGGCGCGCGACTCGCGGTCGCTGCAGCAGGCCCTGCTGGCGCAGTTGCTCGGGCCGGTAAGCACAACGCAGGCGGCGGCCGGCGAACTGCTGCATCATCTGGTGCAGATCAACCGCGACGTGGCCGCCGACGAAGTGCATGCCGGCCAGTCCACCGCCAGCTCGATGAAGCTCGTGGCGCTGGCTGTGGTCGTGGTGGCGGTGATTGTGAGCATGGTGCTGGGGCTCATGATCTCGGCCAACATCCGCAAGGCCATCGCCGCCATGGTCGCCCGCCTCAAGGACATCGCCCAGGGCGAAGGCGACCTGACCCAGCGCGTCGATGAAGACCGGGCCGACGAACTGGGCGAACTGGGCAAATGGTTCAACACGTTCGTCAAGAAGGTTCACGACATCATCGTCGAGGTGGCGACGGCCACGCGTGAAGTGGCGGGCGCGGCGACGCAGATCGCCGCCAGCTCCGAAGAGATGGCCCAGGGCATGCAGGAGCAGACGCGCCAGACCACGGAAGTGTCGTCGGCCATCGAAGAACTGAGCCAGACGGTCGTCGAGGTGGCCCAGAAGAGCGCCAACGCCGCCAACACCGCCACCGAGGCCGGCAACCAGGCCGCAACCGGCGGGCAGGTGGTGCAGCAGACCGTCGAGGGCATGAAGGCCATCAAGCAGGTCGTTGACGATTCGTCCAAGGCGATCGGTGAACTGGGCAAGCGCGGCGAGCAGATCGGTGAGATCATCGATGTGATCAACGACATCGCCGATCAGACGAACCTGCTTGCCTTGAACGCGGCGATCGAGGCGGCTCGCGCCGGCGAGCATGGCCGGGGCTTCGCCGTCGTCGCCGACGAGGTGCGCAAGCTGGCCGACCGCACGACCAAGGCCACCGAGGAGATCGCCGGCTCGATCCAGGCGATCCAGACCGAGACCGCTGCGGCCGTCAAGGGCATGAACGCCGGCACTGAGCGCGTGGATGAGGGCGTGAAGCTGGCCGACCAGGCCGGCCAGGCGCTGCGCGCCATCGTGACCGGTTCGCAGGAAGTGTCGACGATGATTCAGGCGATCGCCGCCGGCAGCGAAGAGCAGTCGGCCGCGGCCGAGCAGATCGCCCGCAACATCGAGTCGATCAATGCCGTCAGCCAGCAGGCCGCCGAAGGAGCCGGTCAGGCCGCCGCCGCCGCCGCCCAGCTCTCTTCCAAGAGCGAGCAGCTTCAGCAGATCGTCGGCCAGTTCAAGCTCGAAGCGCGCTGAGCGCGGCTCGACATCAACAAAGACCTCCAGAAGCAGCGCGGCCCGGGCCTTCCCGCGGCCGTGCTGCTTTTCCGCACCTCTGCGATCGTCCAACCGATGCGATCCACCCGGACCGCGCGGCGAGGATGCCGTCACGACGCGCGCTGCTGTCGCAGATCACCGTCCGCCCGTGGCCAGCAGGTCGAAGCGCAAGCCGATCGTGAAATGCGCCACCCGGCTCAGACGCGGGCGGCGGGCTTGCGCCCTTGCCGCGGGCGTGACCGAGGGCCGCCGGCCTGCATGGGATGGGCGGCGCGAGCGGGTCGCGTCGAACGCGTCGGCTTGCCGCCGCCGCGACGCGATGAGGTCGACTTTTCCGCGAAGGCCGGCTGCTCGCCCGCCACCGGGATGGACGTGTGCAGCAGCCGCTCGATGGCCCGCAGGTAGGTCATCTCGTCGCGATCGCACAGCGAGATCGCCGCGCCCGCCGCCCCGGCCCGCGCGGTGCGGCCAATGCGGTGCACGTACGTCTCCGGCTCGTGCGTCATGTCATAGTTGACCACGTGCGACACGCCGTCCACGTCAATGCCGCGGGCCGCCACGTCCGTGGCCACCAGCACGCTCACACGGTCGGCGCGGAAATTGTCCAGCGCGCGCTGGCGGGCGTTCTGCGACTTGTCGCCGTGAATCGCCTCCGAACGGATGCCGCGCGTGTGCAACTGCTTGGCCAGACGGTCGGCGCCGTGCTTGGTGCGCGTGAACACGATCACCCGGTACATGCCCAGCTCGTCCATCAGTTCGGCCAGGCGATCGGTCTTGCCGATCCGCTCGACGAAATACACGCTCTGGTTCACACGGTCGGCCGTGGGCTGGGCCGACGCGATCTCGATGCGCACCGGCTCGCGCAGCCAGGCGTCGGCGAGCTTGCGGATCTCGCGCGGCATGGTGGCGGAGAACATCAGCGTCTGACGTTCGGCCGGCAGGTAAGAGACGATCCGCCGGATGTCGGGGATGAAGCCCATGTCGAGCATGCGGTCGGCCTCGTCAAGCACCAGCGTTTCGATGCGGCTCAGGTCGACATGGCCCTGGTTGATGAGGTCCAGCAGCCGGCCGGGCGTGGCGATCACCACGTCCACGCCGCGTTGCAGCTTGGCGACCTGCGGGCGCTGACCGACGCCGCCGAAGATCATCACCCCGCGGATCGCCAGGTGAGCGCCGTAGGTCTGAAAGTCGCCGGCGATCTGCGTCGCCAGCTCGCGCGTCGGGCACAGCACGAGGCAGCGCGGCAGCCGCGAAGGCCTGCCGCCTTGCGGCGCGGCGAGCCGGTGCAGAATGGGCAGCGCGAAGGCGGCCGTCTTGCCCGTGCCGGTCTGGGCGCTGCCGAGCACATCGCGGCCGGCCAGCACGTGCGGGATGGCCTGCTCCTGGATGGGCGTGGCCGCTTCATAGCCCGACGAGGCGACGGCGCGGAGAATGGGCGCTGCAAGTTGCAGTTGGTCAAAACGCATCAGTCACAGATCCTTCGTAGTGACAGTACGCACCATGAAGGCCGCGGCGGACGCCGCTGAAAAACCAGCTGATGCGTGACAACTGAGCTTTGAATTGAATCAGGGATTGGCCGCGGTTCGCGGCAAGCTGACCAAGTCCTTCGGACAGTTGAGCCATGCAGTATACGTCGCCGTGGCGCCGGCGTCAATCAGCGTACGATCGGCCTCATGGCAACCGACGCCCAGGCGTCTCCTCTGGCATGCCTGCATGCCCGTCTGCGGCCCACGCCACAGGGCGCGGGCAAGTCGAAGGCCGATCGTCGCTTCTAGAAGATATCGCCGCCTGATGTGCGTCGCGCCCCTTGTGCGTCATGCTTTCACGCGACAGGAAAGCGCACCGACGACCGCACCCGGGAGAACAAAGCCGCCAGCCGCGCATCATGGCCCGGCTCGGCGGCGGATGCATGTGAAATGTGATTCTTAAATGGAAGAGCCCCAGCCCTTTCGCCTTTCAACTTCCGGCGTTCCAGCTTTCGAGGGATTTCCGGAGCCAGGGGCTTCCGGGTTGGGGGGGGTGCTCCGGAGTGGGGGGTGGGGGTTTACGCGGCGATCAGACGGGCGACGGCGTCGCTGCGTGGGCCCACTTCGCCTTTGCCGTTGAACCAGCGTGCGGCGATGTAGGCCTTCTTGCCCGCGTCGGCGCCGGGATAGACCACTTCAAACTCGCTGCGCGTGGCCATGCCGTACAAGGTCCATTGCTCGAGGTCGATCGGCGGGGTTTCGCCATTGGCGGCGATGAAGGTGAACACCTGGGCCCCGGCCGAGCCTTCCGGCTTGGCCCGGCTGGTGGGCGTCGCCTCGTCAAACAGCCGCACCGTATGGCGACAGACATCTTCGCCGGCCAGTTCGAGCACCGGCTTGGTGGCGGGCACGGGGACGGGCGTGGGCGCGTGATCGCGCACGGGCAGGCCCAGTTCGGTGCGCTGCACATCGGTGACCAGCAGATTGGCCTGGATGCGCTGGGCGAGGCTGCGCAGCGGCGTGACCAGGGCGATCCGCGCCGCGTCCTTGGCCGCGACCGTAACCCGGGTGCGCGTGGCGGGATCGACCGCGGCGTTGTACGCGGCCGAGAAGCCGGCGGTCAGTTGCACCAGGTCGGCCACATCGGCGGCCGTCAGGCCGTAGTCCGTCGGTGCGAGCACGACCTTGGTGGTGAAGTTGTTGCTCCACGACACAAGATCGCCGTCACGAGATGGAATGTAATCGCGCATAACACGAGCCTCCTGAAGCACGACGCAAAGCTCGACGCTCATCGCGCGGGAACATCCCGCGCTCAAATGAGCGCCCCGCCCCGCCGTGCTGGTTTTGAAAACAACTCCTAACGTGACCCCGGCACCCCGGTTTACCCCAGCCGGTTTACCCCAGGTTTACCCCAGTTCCGAAACCCGACACCCGGTCTACCCCCGTTCACCCCGGCTCTTCCCACCGGTTCCCCGGCGCTCCCCACCGAAACCCGAAACCCGAAACCCGCCCTCCCCGACACCCGGTACCCGAAACCCGGCACCCGACACGCCCCGCAAGTTTCCAGCGGTGCGTCGAACGCACAAATCCTTTCGACCCGGCGGCGCGAAGAATTAACGGCAGACAGAAAAATATTTTGTTGGCCGGACGAAAAACCTCGGCCCCCTGCCCCGCCGCCCTGTCCTCCCTGCCCCCGCTCCCCTGCCATCGGTATGTCACCGGGCTCCCGGAGGATGAGAGCGGCGGAGCACGGCAAAGAGCGTTCGGAGCGCCGTGTCCTCGCCGGACGGGCTTCCCCTGGGATTTGCTCAGACGCCGCAAGGGCTTAGGCAGTTGGTCACGGGTTGGGATTGGATAGACTGCTCAGTGTAGACGCGGAAAGACGGGATGGGCAGCCGTGTGGATCCGTTGGCGGCAGGGAGAGGTGCAGGAAGCCGCATGACTGGCTCTTGCTCCCCGTTGACGCTTCGCTTGATAACCGGTATTGGTTAGAATCCGCACCAACGATGGAGGCTTCCACACGGATGAGATCGGTCGAACTATTTGTTGGAGCGGGCGGATTGGCCCTCGGCGCGGCCCGGGCGGGGTTCGAACACGAGGCCGTCATTGAGTGGGACCACAACGCTTGTGACACGCTGCGCCGCAACAAGGCTGATGGCGTCGAGCATGTGCGGGATTGGAGGATCATCGAGCGCGACGTTGCCAAATACGACTTTAAGCAGCACGAGGGCAAGGCGGATTGCGTTATCGGCGGGCCACCATGCCAGCCGTTTTCGCTCGGTGGCCGGCACAAGGGCCGCGACGACAAGCGGGACATGTTCCCTCAGGCGGTTCGGGCCGTCCGCGAGATCATGCCCAAGGCGTTCATCTTCGAGAACGTGAAGGGCCTGCTGCGGCAGGGCTTCGCGAATTACTACAGCTACATCATCCGCCAGTTGGAATACCCGACCGTCACCCGCAGGGGCGATGAGGAATGGACAGACCACCTCGCCCGGCTGGAGAAGATCAAGACCAGCGGTCGGAAGCCCAAGGAACTGCATTACAACGTGGTGTTCCAACTTCTCAACGCCGCCGACTATGGCGTGCCGCAGTGCCGGGAACGGGTACTCATCGTGGGCATCCGCAGCGACCTCGGCGTTGAGTTCAATTTCCCGCAGGCCACCCACAGCTATGACGCCCTGCTCTATGATAAGTGGGTGAGCGGCGAGTACTGGGAACGCCACCGCATCCCCAAGCGACAGCAGCCATCGGTTCCCGATCGCTTGCGGCGGCGGGCGGAAAGGCTCGGTCCCCTTACGTCAATGATGCTGGAGCAGCCCTGGCTCACGGTGCGGGATGCAATCAGCGACCTGCCCCGGATCGGCATGGGCCAGACCTCACGGAAGATCGCCAACCACTTTTACAACCCCGGTGCCCGCAGCTACCCGGGCCACAACGGCAGCCCATGGGATGAGCCGGCCAAGACGTTGAAGGCTGGCGATCACGGCGTACCTGGCGGAGAAAACACACTTAGGTACGATGATGAAGGTAATGTTCGGTACTTCTCAGTGCGGGAGTGCGCCCGGCTTCAAACCTTCCCCGACGAATGGATATTCGAGGGTTCGTGGACCGAGAGTATGCGGCAGTTGGGCAACGCCGTTCCCGTTCGACTCGCCGAAGTGGTGGCTGGGCAACTGGCCGAGGTCATCCGCCCAGTGGTGGGGTTGTCGGACGCAACTGCACGGGCAATGCGGGACGCCGAGCAGCAAGCTTGAACACCGGGGCCCCCGCCCTGTCAATCCGGTTGTGGCGGCCAGAGAATCCGGCCATAGGTATAGTCCCGCTGCTCCTCGTAGAGGATGAAATGGCTGGGGAACGCGGTGGCCTGCCAGCCGGACCCGAATTGTTGGGCAACGGTGGTGAGCAGTTCACCGGCCGGCATATTGTTGGCCGGCACGGTGATACTTTTTCCGTTGTATTTCGTGGATCCGGACCGCCAGCCACCCCGGGGATTGTCTGTCTCATACCGGAAGGTGTATGGCAGGCCGGCTTTCATCTTTTGCAGCAGTTCATTCGCCTCATAATCGCCAGACTCGATGCCGGTCGGGTAGTCCGCTCGGATGGGAAATTGCGAATCGAAGCCTTCCGGTGGCTTGTTCGTTTCTTCACGGTTTCGACCGGGATCGTGGGGGCCGAAGCCATTACCGTTCCATTCGCAGAGCCCAAGCCGGCGGTAGTACCGGATCAGGTTGGCTTCCGGAGCCAGCGGTACCCATGTTCCCGCCAGGTAGGCCGCGCGGAACTTCACGTCCTCGGGCTCAATGTTCTGCCGGCCCGAAAGCTTGATCCGATGGTCCGTGAGCCGATCGCCGAGGGAACCATCGGACTTTCCCACGTACACGAGCCGGTCACCCAGAATGAGGCCGTAGACCCCTTGAAGGGGTAGCAAGTCCGCAACCGTCTGTTCATCTAAGCGGGCGGCCCCCAGACCGTCGAAGAAAGCCCGCAACTGCTCGAAGAATGGCGTCGCCAAATCGAACTCGAAGCGGCCCACCGGCGGATGATCGGGTTGTCGTTCCTGTGAACTCAAGTACACTCCGCCGAATAATAATGGTGTGGATACGCTGACCCCGGAAGAACGCAGCCGAATCATGTCCCTCGTAAGAGGGAAGGATACTCGACCTGAACGATTTGTGCGATCCCTCATCCATCGCATGGGGTACCGTTATCGCCTCCATGTCCGCGACCTGCCCGGTTCGCCCGACATGGCGTTCCCGTCGCGGCGGGCGGTTGTGTTCGTGAGCGGATGCTTCTGGCACCGGCACGATTGCCCCAACGGCCGACGTCTCCCCAAGACCCGGGCGGAGTGGTGGCAGGCCAAACTGGAAGGCAACCGTCGGCGGGATCAGGCCCAGCACCGGGAGCTACACCGACAGGGCTGGCGGGTGATGGTCATTTGGGAGTGCCAGTTAAAAGACGTGGGGCGATTGGCCCGTCGCATAAAGCGATTCCTGGGGTAAGCCAACGGTCAGGAGCGTTCATGTCCACGTCGCGGTGTGGGCGAAGGTCATTTCCGACTTCAATGGCCGGATGAAGTAGCCATCAGCAGAATGACCCCCTAGCCCGCCCCGCCGTCGCCGGCGAGCTTCTGGCGAAGGCCGTCCGCTAATCGCCGCGTTCTTGATACAGTCCACGCCCCGTCCGGGAAAAGGGGCGGCGGGCGGTGTGTCGCGAGGGGGTCGCGCAGGTCTGGATAACTTTCCCGGATATCTTTCCGCCGCTCCCGGACATCTTTCCGCGGCTCCCGGACATCTTTCCGTGTCTCCCGGAACTCTTTCCGTCTCTCCCGGATATCTTTCCGTCTCTCCCGGATATCTTTCCGCCGCTCCCGGACATCTTTCCGTGGCTCCCGGATGTCTTTCCGTCTCTCCCGGACATCTTTCCGTCGCTCCCGGATGTCTTTCCGCAGCTCCCGGACATCTTTCCGTGACTCCCGGACATCTTTCCGTCGCTCCCGGATGTCTTTCCGTCTCTCCCGGACATCTTTCCGTGGCTCCCGGATGTCTTTCCGTCTTTCCCGGACATCTTTCCAAGTCTCCCGGACATCCGGGAAAGCCTCGCGGACACCCCCGGAAGTCGCCAAGACACCCGCGCAACGTCCCAGAACATCGCCGGACCCCGGCCCGCGTCGAGCCGCATTCCCTGGCAGGTCGCGACTCCCGTTATCATCCCGTTGTATCGGAGAAACAGCATGGGGAGCGCGTCATGTTCAAGTTCAGGCACCACCTCATCGACACCGGCCTGACCGGCAGCGGCTACGCCCAGACCGCCCTGGCCGACCTCGACAACGACGGCCGCCTCGAGTACATCACCGGCCGATCCAAAGGCGAAATCTTCTGGTACAAGTACCACGCGCCCGACCGATGGACGCGTCACCTGCTCGGCGCCGATTCACCCTCCGACGTCGGGGCCTGTGTGCTCGACGTGGACAATGACGGCTGCCTTGATTTCGTCACCGGCGGCGCCTGGTACCGCAATTCGCAGGATCCGAACGCGCCCTTCGAGCGCATCGTCTTCGATCCGCAGCTCACAGCCGTCCACGACATCTTCACCGCCGACATCGACAGCGACGGCCGCCTCGAAGTCGTCACCATGTCCGACAAGAATACGCTGCGCTGGTACCGAATCCCCGACGATCCCACCAGGCCGTGGACGCGCACCGACATTGGCCCGCCCGTACACGCCGGCGCGGCGGCCGGCGATCTCGACAACGACGGGTGCATCGATATCGTCCGCACCGATGTCTGGTTCCAGAACGTTAACGGCGACGGCTCCCGCTGGGTCCAGCGCCCCATCGGCCCCAACACGCCCCCGCCGCCGGATTTTCAGCCGCCCTTCGCGTTCAACGCGACCAAGAGCCATGTCTGCGACATGAACCGCGACGGTATTGCCGACATCGTCTTTACCGACGCCGAGATTCCCGGCGGAAAGATCTGGTGGATGCAAAACGTCAACGGCGACGGCTCGCAATGGAAGCGCCACGACGTCGAACCCGGCGCCTCACCGCGGCGCGGCCCCTATCATTCCCTCTTTGTCGGCGACCTCGACGGCGATGACGATCTGGATATTCTCTCCTGCGAAATGGAGGCCATTCGCGGCCAGGCGCCCCCACGCTGGTACATCTGGGAGAACATTGACGGCAAAGGGCAAACCTGGCGGGAACACGTCATCCTCGACGTCAACCTGGGCGGCCATGAAGCGGTCGTGGGCGACGTCACCGGCAACGGCAAGCCCGACGTCATCGCCAAGCCCTGGCGCGCCGCCCCCGACAACGCCGCCGATGGCCGCATGTTCGTCCTCTTCCTTGAGAACCTCTCGGAGTAACCGCGTTCCAGGCTTCCAAAAACATCCGCGAAAGCCTCGCGGACACCCCCGGAAGTATCCGGGGCGCGAGGCCCTTTCACCTTTCACCTTGAACCTTGCCCCCCCGCAGCGTCCGCCCCGCGGCCGCCGGGACGATCACGCCTTCAGTTGCGTGATGGCCTGGATCATCGGTTCGGAAAGCAGGTCGTAGCAGAAGTACGCCACGGCCGGAGCGCCGCCGCGCAGGGCGGCCGACACCAGCGACTGCATCCCTTCGGGACGCGAGGCCCCATACGCCTTCACATGGGTGCATATCTGCACCTTCGAACCTTCGACGGCCTTGACCGCCCGCCGCGTGTCGTACTCCACCGTGTCCGGGCCCCAGTGAATCACGCAGTGGATCATGTCCAGCGCGCTCTGCTTGTAGGCCCCGTAGCTCTGCGCCGCCAGCCACGGCCGGGGGCTGGAGGAGTCGTGGCCGATCTTCGTCGGCGGCACGAACGCGGCCGACAGGGCAACCCCCTTGCGCTTGCCATCGATCCGTCGCCGCACGTCGGCGATGTACTGGCGGATGGACTCGATGCGCACCTCGAGCATCTTCGCGATCCAGGGGTTGTCGAACATCAGCAGCGGAATCTCGTTGTCGCCCGTCAGGTCGTCGGCGAGGTTGGCGGTGATGTGCGGGGCGATGGCCAGCGACTCGGTCGCCAGTTTCTTCGCCCTGGCGTGAATGTCCTTGAGGTCCACGCCCTGGGTGGCGGCGAAGGCGGCCGCATGCTTCGAGAAGCAGAACGTGCCCATCACCCGCAATACGGGGTCGATCCGCCCGGCCAGGCTGTTCTGCTCCAGGCAGGTCTGGGGAATCTTGTCGAGCATGATCTCATCGACGGCGTACCGCTCGACGATCTCCTCGACCACGCGGGCGCTGAACTCGCGTACCTGCGGATGGTCGAAATCCAGGAACAGCCGATCGCGCGAGCCGTAGAGATTCTCCACCGCCCAGTCCGGCCGCAGCTTGGCGGTGCGGCCGTTGGCGAAGGTCGTCACCCAGGCGCAAACCTTCATGCCATGCCTGTGGGCCCCCTCGACCGTCTCGGCCAGCAGATCGCGCCCGGCGAAGTCGCGCGACGGAATCGGCGCTTCGGGCAGATCCTTGTAGCGCGACGCCTCGGGCTGGTAGAAGTAGTGCCCTTCCTCCAGCGAATAGATGGCCTTGTCCGCGTAGCGCGGCAGGACAAGGCGGTACGGCGAGTAGATCATACAGCACAGGGCGACGTTCTTGACGCCCATGTCGGCCATGCGCTTGAACGCATCCTGGCCCTCGACGGCGATGGAAATCGGAAACAGCGGCATCCACGACACGGGTTGTGAACTCATCGGCGGCTGACCTCGCGGTTAGGTGTGGGCATGTCAGGCGGGCGGGCGTGGGGGGTGGGGGGGTGGGCGGCGACAACTTGCCGGACCCCGCAATCATCAGAGCTTGGTATTCTAATCGCCTGGCCTCCACCATGCATGCCGGTTTCGCCGAGTCCGACATCACGCCCCCGGTTGGCGCGCCGCTGAATGGATTCATCGCGCGCTACCAGCCCAGCAGCGGCGTGGACCTGCCGCTCATGGCCCGTCTTGCCGTGCTGCGCGATCGCCAGACCCAGGCGGTGCTGCTCAGCCTGGACACGCTGGGCCTGGGCGACGACACCGTGGAGGCGCTGGCCCGCGACATCGGCCGGACCCTCGACCTGCCCCCCGAGCACGTGGTCATCGCCTGCTCGCATACCCACACCGGCCCGATGGCGGCGCCGCTGCGCGGCATCGGGCCGGCGGACGGCGACTACCTCAAGCGCCTCAGCGCCCAGGTGGTCAAGGCCGCACGCCAGGCGATGGCGGGCATCGAGCCGGTGACGGTGCGATGGGGAACCGCGCCGGTCTTCCTGGGCATGAACCGCCGCCAGTACATTCCCGGCCAGGGCGTGGTGCTGGGCATGAATCCCGACGCCCCGACCGACCGGGCCGCGCGCTTCCTGCTTCTCGAAGGCGCCCGGGCCCGCACCGTGATCTTCGAGCATGCCTGCCATCCCTATTGCCTGGGGCCCCAGCACCTGCTGATCAGTCCCGACTTCTGGGGTCATGCGGCGCAAGCGCTCGCCGCCGCCGGCTGCAACACCGTCTATTTCAATGGATGCTCGGGCGACATCCGCCCGCTTCGCGCGTTCGAAGGGCCCGCCGCCGCCGCGGCGGAAGGCCGCCGGCTGGCGCGCGGCCTGCTTGAGGCCATGTCCGCGGCCCGGATGCTCGACGATCCGCCGCTGGCCGTGGCCTCGCGGCGCCTGGCCCTGGACTGTCAGCCGCTGCCGCCGCTGGACGAAATCGAGGCGCAGCTCGACGCCGCCGACCGCACCGTCCGCGACGAAGACCGCACCGATCCGATCGTCCGTCAGCGCGTGAAGACGGCGTTCGCCCTCTGGCTCGCCGACCTGCGCAAGGCGACAGCCGCCGGCGACGACGGCCGCGCGACAAAGCCGCTGCCGCCCGTGCCCGCCCGCGTGACGACTCTCAGGATCGGCCCGCTGGCGATCGTCACGCTTCCGGGCGAGGTCTTCTACGAAACGTCCCAGGCGATCACGGCCCGCATCGATGCGCCGATGGCCATGACCGCCGCCTATTGTCACGCTTACATCGGCTACGTCTGTCCGCCCCACGTCTACGACGAGGGCGGCTACGAGCCGGATGAGTCGCACCGCTTCGTGGGCTGGTGGAAACTGGGCCGCGACGCCGCCAAGGTGCTCGAACAGGCCGCGATCGATTGCTGGAAGCAAGCTGGAGGTTGCGTTCGATGAGTGAAGTCAAGCTGGCGCTATATGGTGGGTCCAAGGCTGTTGGCAAACCCTTCCCGACCTTTCCCGAGTGGGGCGAGGAGGAACGCCAGGCGGTCCTGAAGGTCGTCGACAGCGGCAAGTGGTGGATGTACGCCTACGCCGCCGGCGAACTGGCGGGCGACGACCATGCCGACGAGAGCCGCGTCAGCCAGGTCGAGCTGGCGGAGCGCGAATTCTCCCGCCTGCACAAGGTCAAGCACACGCTGGCGGTCACCAACGGCAGCATGGCCCTGGACATCTGCATGCGGGCCATCGATCTCAAGGCCGGCGACGAGGTCATCACCACGCCCTACACCTTCTTCGCCACCAGCAGTTGCATCCTCAACGCCAACGCCTGGCCGGTCTATGTCGACATCGATCCGCAGACGTACAACCTCGACCCCCGCCGGATCGAGGAAGCCATCACGCCGCGCACGCGGGCGATTCTTCCCGTGCATTTCGCCGGCGAATTGTGCGACATGGACGCGATCAACGCCATCGCCCGCAGGCACAACCTCGTGGTCATCGAAGACGCGGCCCAGGCCCAGGGCGTCTGCCTCAAGGGCGAGCGCTACGCCGGGTCGCTGGGCCTGGGCGGGACGTTCAGCCTGCAGGCCAGCAAGTGCCTCAACAGCGGCGAGGGCGGCCTCATCACCACCAACGACGACGACTTCGCGCAGAAGGTGTGGAGCCTGCGTCACTGCGGCCGCAAACGCACGGGCCTGTGGTACGAGCACGACCGCATCGGCTGGAACGCTCGCATGAACGAGCTGACGGCCGCCCTGCTGCGCCCGCAGATGCGCCGCATGGCGGAGCAGAACGCCCGGCGCATGGCCAATGTCGCCCACTTCTTCAAGGGACTCGCCTCGATCCCCGGCATCACGCCCATCAAGCTGCACCCCGACGCGGTGCAGCACAATCACTACCTCGTGATGATGCGCTACGACGCGACGGCCTGGGACGGCCTGCCGCGGAATCTGCTGATCGAGGCGCTCGCGGCCGAGGGCGTACCGGTCAGCTCGGGCTACACCTTCACGAACTTCGAGAACCCGGTCTTCCGCAACCCGGCGCTTTACGGCGATGATTCCCCCCTGATGGTCGGGCGCTCGGCCCCGGTCGACTATCGGCAGTTCATCGAGCGCTGCCCCGTGGCCGTGCGCGCCTGCCGCGAGGAAGCGCTGTGGCTGACGCACAACCTCTTCCTCGGTGATGCGTCGCACGTGGACATGATCCTCGACGCCCTGCGCAAGGTGCGGGCCAGCGCCCCCGCCCTGCTCACGGCAAAGCGGTGACGCCGCCGCCAGGCGGTGGTGATGCCGAGGCGCGAAGAGCAGGCCAAGACCGCCCATGCGCGTTGTCGAGCCGTCGTCGCCCGCCACCCGCCGCCCCTCGCCGCCCTGCCCTCGACGTTCATCCGTGTTCTTCAGGGGCTGCGGCGCCCGCGGCGAACTTCGGCATGACAGACCCCCCTTCCGCGGCGTATCCTCATGGGGAATCGGCATCCTCGATGCGTCGGGGGCGGCGGCATCCTCATCATCCGCCCTGTGTCAGCCGCCTCACGGCTGACGGCGACCGCGTCGGGAATCTGTCGGGAGAGCTGCCATGATCCTCGCCATCCTTCGTGGTGCGTTCCTGGTGCTGGCCGCGGCGGTGGCCATGCTCTACGCCCTCAACTACCAGGTCGAGGGCGGCGTGCGCATCGAAGCCATCATCGTCATGGGGCTGGCGACCATCGGCCTGGCGCTGGTGGTGATCGTGATCGACGTGAGCACGCCGCGTAAGAAGCTGTCAGCCATCTCGGGGGTGTTCCTGGGGCTGATCGTCGGGCTCGTGGCCGCATGGGCCCTGTCGTTTCCCGTGGATCTGATCCGCGTGGTCACCGGCCGCAACGACCCGGCGTTCCGCAGTCTGCTCGAAGGGGTCAAAGTGTTCGTCGGCCTCATCACCTGCTACGTGGCCATCTCCCTGGTGCTGCAGACCAAGGACGATTTCCGCCTGGTCATTCCGTACGTCGAGTTCGCCAAGGAGATCCGCGGCACGCGGCCGACGCTGCTGGACACGAGCATCCTCATCGACGGCCGCATTCTCGACATCGTGAAAACCAGGATCATGCAGGGCGTGCTGATCGTGCCGCGCTTTGTCATCGACGAGTTGCACGCCATCGCCGATTCGTCCGACCGCCTGCGCCGGGCCCGTGGCCGACGAGGCCTGGACGTGCTGGCCAGGCTTCAGAACAACGGGCTCATCGACGTGAGCCTGCGCGAGTCGAGCGATGAGGACACGCCCGAGCCGGCCCTGACCGGCATGGAGGCGGCCGGCGTGGATCAGAAGCTCGTCGCCCTGGCCGAGCAGACCCGGGCCCGGCTCATGACCAACGACTTCAACCTCGCCAAGATCGCGGGCGTGCGCGGCGTGGAGGTGGTCAATCTCAACGACCTGGCCCAGGCCCTGCGCCCGGTGGCGCTGCCCGGCGAGGAACTGCAGGTCGAGCTGGTGAAACCCGGCGAGGCGGCCAGCCAGGGCGTGGGCTACCTGGACGACGGCACGATGGTCGTGGTCGAGGACGGCCGGGCGCTGATCGGCAAGACGGTCGGCATCACGGTGACGAGCACGATTCAGACTTCGGCCGGCCGCATGATCTTCGGCCGCCCCGCCCAGGCACGCGATGACGAGCCCTCCGCCAGCAGCCATGCCTGAACCCCGCGGCCAGGTCGTTCTGCTCATGGGCGTGTGCGGCAGCGGCAAGACCACGCTGGGCCGGGCCCTTGCCGCCGCGCGACACTGCACGTTCCTCGATGGCGACCAGCTTCACCCGCCGGCGAACATCGCGAAGATGGCGGCCGGCACGCCCCTGACCGACGACGACCGGGCGCCGTGGCTCGCGGCCATACGCCGGGCGATCGACGTCGCGCTTGACGAGGGCTCGCGCCTGGTCGTGACCTGCTCGGCTCTCAAGCGCGCTTACCGCCAGACGCTGGGTGTGAACCGCTCCGGCATCGCGGCCGTGCTTCTGACCGCCGACCCCGACACGCTCCGCCGCCGCCTCGAAGCCCGCCGCGGGCACTTCATGAAACCTGGCATGCTCGAGAGCCAGTTGGCGACGCTGGAGCCGCCCGACGCGAAGAGCGATCCGCACATCCTGAGCCTGGATGTCGGCGGCGATCTGCAGGCCACGGCGGCGAGGCTGCGCCGGCTGCTTGGCGGTGAGCCGGCCGAGTGATGGACCCCGGGGGTGGATGGCCGGGGGTGAAGGGCCGGGGGTGAAGGGCGCATACCTTGCGGGACGATTCCTGCTATCATGCCGCGTCCGCCGGCGCCTGGATGTGCCCGTTAGCGGGGTGTAGCTCAGCTTGGTAGAGCGCTTCGTTCGGGACGAAGAGGCCGCAGGTTCAAATCCTGTCACCCCGACTTTCCTTCAAAACAAGCCCTTCGGCCAGCACGTCGAAGGGCTTTCTCTTTGTGGTGACCAGACTTGTGATGTCCGTGCCGGGGAGGATCGTGGCTGCTGGCCATGAGATCCTTGAAGTTGGAGGCCGGACATGAAGCCGGTAATCTACCGCACCGTCGTCAGGTGGCCGTACTGCTGACGCGACGCATCGCGGAGCCTTCGTCTGGCTCTTCGTCCCATCCCGCGTTGCCGTTATTGCCCACGGCTGACAGAAGAGAACGTCCATGCCCCTCAGGATCGAAACGTACCACCCCAACCACCTGCCCGCCATGATCGACCTGTTTAACGAGCAGGCCCAGGCCGAGCCTCACATCGCCAGGCTCACGCCCGAGATCTTCAACGCGCTCGTCGCGCCCAAACCCTACTTCGATCCCAAAGGCCTGTTCATCGCCATCGAGAACGGTGAGGTTGTCGGCTGGTGCCACGCCTGCGTCGCCCAGGCCACCGAGGTCTGGATGGATCACAACCGGACCCACGCCAGCATCGAGATGCTCGTCTACCGCCCCAAAGACCTGCACGTGGGCCTGACCCTCGTCGCCGAGGCCGTCAAATGGCTGCGTCCCACCGGCCATGACCAGATCGAAGCGATCAACTGCCCGCGCGGCTACGCCTTCTATCGCTGCCTCTGCATCGGCGGCGAACGCCTCTGCCCCGCCTCCATCCCGCACGTGCACCTGGCCTTTTCGCTCAGCGGCTTCGACGTCATCGGCAGCGGCACCCTCCGCGTCGGCCCGCTCGACGCTCCGCCGAAGGTCCTCGACGCGGCCGTCGATCTCGAATACCGCATCGCGCCCCTGACCATGAACCACGAGGCCACCCGCCAGTCGTTCGTCGGCTTCGAGCCGTGGGTCATCGACGCGCTCGACGGCGAAGGCAACTCGCTCGGCGTCACCGGCTACGTCGTCATGCCCCACCACGCCGCCAAGCTCGGCAGCCCCGTGGTCAACATCTACATGATGGCCGTCAACGAGTCCGAGCGACGCAAGGGCATCGGCGCCGCCATGGTCAGCCGCATGCTCGCCCACGGCTACGAGCTGGGCGCCCGCTTCACCTCGGTCGGCGTCGACCTGGACAACATGGCCGCCCAGCAGACCTACCACAAGTTCGGCATGCTGCCCCACTGCCTCGTCTTCGACCGCCGCCTGCACCTGAAGCCGAAGACCGCCTGAGGCCGCGAGCGGCCCGACCACGCAGAGCCGAAGCCCCAAAGCACAAAGCCGCCAGCCGTGCGCCATCGCCCGGCTCGGCGGCGGATGCATGTGAAATGTGATTCTTTGGGGTGCCGGGTACCGTCCGCCCCTTTCGGCACGTGAGGGCCGGGGTAAACCGGGGTAAACCGGGGTAAACCGGGGTAAACGGGTTTACGCCGCGATCAGACGGGCGACGGCGTCGCTGCGTGGGCCCACTTCGCCCTTGCCGTTGAACCAGCGTGCGGCGATGTAGGCCTTCTTGCCCGCGTCGGCGCCGGGATAGACCACTTCAAATTCCGAGCGCGTGGCCATGCCGTACAAGGTCCACTGCTCGAGGTCGATCGGCGGGGTCTCGCCATTGGCGGCGATGAACGTGAACACCTGGGCCCCGGCCGAGCCTTCCGGCTTGGCCCGGCTGGTGGGCGTCGCTTCGTCAAACAGCCGCACCGTATGGCGGCAGACGTCTTCGCCGGCCAGTTCGAGCACCGGCTTGGTGGCGGGCACGGGGACGGGCGTAGGCGCGTGATCGCGCATGGGCAGGCCCAGTTCGGTGCGCTGGGCATTGGTGACCGCGAGATTGGCCTGGATGCGCTGGGCGAGGCTGCGCAGCGGCGTGACGAGCGCGATCCGCGCCGTGTCCTTGGCCGCGACCGTCACTTTGGTGCGCGTGGTGGGATCGGTCGCGGCGTTGTAGGCGGCGGAGAACGCGGAGGTCAGTTGCAGCAGGTCGGCGACATCGCCGGCCGTCAGGCCGTAGTCCGTCGGTGCGAGCACGACCTTGGTGGTGAAGTTGCCGCTCCAGGACACAAGATCGGCGTCACGGGATGGAATGTAGTCGCGCATGGCGCGAGCCTCCTTAGGCACGGCGTGACGGTTGACACCCATCGCGCGGGAACATCCCGCGCTTAAATGAGCGCCCGACCCCGCCGTGCTATGGTTGAGAACAACCTGGTTTACCCCGGTTTACCCCGGCCAACCGACGACCCCGGTGCCGCACCGGGAACTCGGGGGGAAAGACATGCCCCGCCCGGGAACATTGGGGTCGCGGCCTTCACCGCGCCGCCGCAAGACTTCCACGGTGCGCTTTGAAGGCACAAATCATTTCGGCCCGCCGGCGCCAGGAATTAACGAAAGACAAAGAAATATTTTGTCGGCGGGAAGAAACACCTTGGACCTGTCGGGCTGCCCTTGCCACCTACCTACAGGGAGTCCCCGATCCCCGGGGCCCGGCTTCCCGCCCTCGGAAGATCTCCCGGCTGGTGTCCTCGCCGGACAAGCCAAGTTTTTTAGATAAGCTGTGTCCTCCATGGCACCTGCTGGTCCGCCGCCAGGGTGTCGACGCGCAACGAAATCCCAACCGACCGAGGGACGCGAGTTCCAGATGCCGTTGAACGAGCCGGACACAAGGGCGAAGCTCATCGACCCAGCCATTCACAAGCGTGGCTGGACCGAGGATCTCATCCGACGGGAGGAGACGGCGGGCACAGTCGAGATCATCAACGGCAAGGCACGTCGCCGTTCACGGGGCAAGATCGATTACGTTCTTCGGGTCAAGGTCAACGTCGACACCCAGCCGGTCGCCTTGGCGCTCATCGAGGCCAAGAAGGAGAGCCTCCCCGCCAGTCACGGGCTGGACCAAGCCAAGGGCTACGCCAACTGTAAGCGGCTCAACGTCCGCTTTGTCTTCTCGTCCAACGGCCATCAGTTCGTCGAATTCGACTGCTTCACGGGCCTTACCTCCGCGCCCAAGCCCATCGCCGAGTTCCCGACGCCCGCCGACCTTCGCGCCCGGTACGAACAGGGCATGGGCTTCACGCTTGAGTCGCCCGAAGCTAGGCCGTTGCTCCAGCCGTATCCGGGCGGCGAAGGCGCTCGACGCTATTACCAGGACGCCGCCATCCGAGCCGTCATGGAGAAGGTCGCCCGCGATCAGATTGCCAACCAGCCCAAGCGTGCGCTCCTCTCGCTGGCCACAGGCGCGGGTAAGACATTCATCGCCGTCAACCTGCTCAAGCGAATCTCCGACGCCGGGCAGCTCACCCGCGCCCTGTTCGTCTGCGACCGAGACGAACTGCGTACGCAGGCGCTCAAGGCGTTCCAGAACGTCTTCGGCTCCGACGCCGCGGAGGTTTTCCGCAGGCCGGACGGCACGAACAACGCCAAGAACGCCCGCATCCATATCGCCACGTACCAGACCCTCGGCGTCGAGAATGACAACGGCGACGCCAACTTCCTGACCACCTTCTACCCCGAGGACTACTTCACGCACATCGTCATCGACGAGTGCCATCGCTCGGCCTGGGGTAAATGGTCGCAGGTGCTCACGCGCAACAAGAACGCCGTCCAGATCGGCCTTACCGCCACGCCTCGCCAACTTGAGTGCAGGGAAGAGACGGCCGAGGCCAAACTGGACGCTGGCATCACCGCGAACAACATCGACTACTTCGGCGAGCCCGCCTACGAGTACGAGATCGCCCAGGCCATCGAAGACGGCTACCTAGCCGCCTGCGAAATCCAGAAGGGCCGCGTCAACCTTGACGACACCGGCATCTCGAAGGCCCAGATCATCGCCCGGCAGCCGGTGGACGCCATCACCGGTCAGCCGCTTACGCCCGAGCAGATCGACGACCTCTATGAGAAGTACAAGTTCGAGGATCGCATCCTTCTGCCCGACCGCGTCTTGGCCATGTGCCAGGACGTCTTCAACTATCTGCTGGAGACCGGAGCCCCGGAGCAGAAGACCATCATCTTCTGTGCCCGCGACCGCCACGCCGACGACGTGGCCGTCTGCATGAACAACCTCTACGCCAAGTGGTGCGCCGAGAGCGGTAAGCAGCGACTGGACTACTACGCCTTCAAGTGCACCGCCGCCAGCAGCGGCAATGACCAGCTTCCCGACCTTCGGGCCTCTTCGCGCAGTCACTTCATTGCCACGACCGTCGATTTGCTGACCACCGGTGTGGACGTGCCCTGCGTGCGGAACATCGTGTTCTTCAAGTACCTCAAGAGCCCCATCAGCTTCTATCAGATGGTGGGACGCGGCACCCGCATTGATCCGCCGACCGGCAAGCTGATGTTTCGCGTCTATGACTACACGGACGCCACGCGTCTCTTTGGCGAGGAGTTCATCACCAAGCCGCCGCGCACCGGTGGCGAAGGTTCCGGTCCGACCCCGCCGCCCCCTCCACCGGACGCGACGATCAGCGTCGAGGGCTTCGACGTTCACATCACCGACGCCGGGCGTTTCATCGTGACCGATGTGGACGGCCGCGCCATGCCTGTTCCCGTGGAGGCGTACAAGGCCCGTCTGGCCGCGCGGCTGGTGCAGGAAGTCCACACGCTGGACGCCTTCCGCGGCCGCTGGATCGACCCGCCCTCGCGGCAGGAACTCATCGATGCGCTGGTGACCTCCGGCTACTCGCCGACGGTTGTGCGGATGGTGGACGACAGGCAAGACTACGACCTTTACGACGTGCTGGCCGAACTGGGCTGGGGCATGAATCCGCGTACCCGCCACGATCGGACGATGGCCTTCACCTACAAGCACGAAGATTGGATCGATGCGCTGCCGGTTCAAGCCGCCGCGACGATCCGTGCCATCGCCAGCCAGTTCGAGCGCGGCGGGACCGACGGCCTGGAGAACCCGCAGATTTTCCAGACGCCCGAAGTCCGGTCGGCCGGCGGCCTGGCGGCGCTGACCGAGGCGGGCAACCCGCGTGAACTGCTCACGGAGACCAAGACACGGATGTTCGCCGCCTAGACCCTACCGGGAGACCTGCCATGGACAAGGAAATCGTTGTCCGCCTTCATTCGAGCTTCGAGGACATGGTCCAGAAGTTCCCCGACAGTGACACCGAATTCTGGTGCGCCCGCGATCTGCAGATGCTCCTGGGCTACGCCCGCTGGGAGAACTTTGCCAAGGTCATCGACAAGGCTATAACCTCTTGTCAGGCCGCTGGTTTTGATCCGAAAGACCATTTTCTTGGAATCACGAAAATGGTCGATCTCGGCTCCGGGGCCAAGCGTGAGATTCAGGACATCGCCCTCACCCGCTACGCCTGTTACCTGATCGCTCAGAACGGCGACCCGGCCAAGGACCCCATCGCCTTCGCCCAGACTTACTTCGCCGTCCAGACCCGCAAGCAGGAGGTCATCGAAAGGCGCCTCGCCGAAGCCGAGCGCGTCAGCGCCCGCAAGAAACTGACCCGCTCGGAGAAAGAGCTGTCCGGCATCATCTTCGACCGTCTGCGCGACAGTGAAAGCTTCGGCCGCATCCGCAGCAAGGGCGACAAGGCGCTGTTCGGCGGACGAACGACGCAAGACATGAAGGACCGGCTCGGCGTGCCCAAGGGGCGGGCGCTGGCTGACTTCCTGCCCACCATCACCATCAAGGCCAAGGACTTCGCCAACGAGATCACCAACTTCAACATCAAACAGCACGAGCTGCGCTCGGAACCTGGTGTAACCAGTGAACACGTCAGGAATAATCAGGAAGTCCGCAGGCTCCTGGTCGACCGGGGCATCGTCCCGGAGAAGCTCCCGCCCGCCGAAGACGTCAAGAAAGTCGAACGCCGGCTGCAGTCTGAACGGAAGAAGCTGCCCCGGACGATGGACAGACTCGAAGGCCCACAAAATGGTTGAACCGCAGATATTCCAGGCGCTCGAGGTCAGGGCTGCTGGCGGTCTGGCGGCGCTTCGGGCGGCGGGCAAGCCGTCGGACCTGCTTCGTGAGACCAAGACAAGGATGTTCGCGGCATGACGACGCTGGAGACACTGACACAGAGCCTACACGAGCACGCGCTTCCGGCTGGATGGCGGATGGTTCGTCTTGGCGAGTTGATCGCCGAGGCCCAGGCGGGCTTCGCCTCCGGAGCGCGCGATCTTGACGGAGTGATTCAACTGAGAATGAACAACGTCGGCATCCGGGGCAATCTCGTTTGGGACGAGGTGCTGCGCGTCCCCGCCGATGCCGCGACCGTTGAGCAGTTCCGGTTGATCCCCGGCGACGTCATGTTCAACAACACGAACAGCACCGAGCTTGTTGGCAAGAGCGCGTTGTTCGAGGGCTACGATGAGTTGGTTGTCTTCAGCAATCACTTCACCCGCATTCGGCCGAAGCCCGGCGTCCTGCTTCCCGAGTTCCTGGCGGCATGGCTGAACCACCAATGGCTCAAGGGGGTCTTCGCCGGTATCTGCAACCGCTGGGTGGGCCAGAGCGCCGTCAAAGGGGACAGGCTCCTGACGATGGATTTCCCACTTCCGCCGTTTCCGGAACAGAAGCGCATTGCGGCGGTCCTGAAGGAGCAGATGGCGGCGGTGGCGAAGGCCCGCGCGGCGGCCGAGGCCCGGCTTGAGGCGGCCAACGCGCTGCCATCCGCTTGCTTGCGCTCCGTCTTCGAAGGATCTGATGCTACTCAGTGGCCGATGCGAGCACTTGGCGAGGTTCTGATCCCGCACAAGGAGATCATCCATCCCGGAGACCGACTGAATGGAACAGCCACCTTTGTTGGGCTGGAGCACATCGAATCGCACACTGGCCGTCGTATCGGCAGCGATTCACTGGACCTTACACGCCTAACTGGTCGAAAACCGACGTTCCGGCAGGGCCAGATCGTGTATGGCTACCTACGCCCCTACCTGAACAAAGTGTGGATCGCGGAGTTTGATGGTTGCTCGTCGGTTGATCAGTTCGCCTATGAGGTGCGGAGCGATCTCGCTGATGTGCGCTTCGTGGCGTGGTTCATGCGGAGCCCAACCTACCTGCGTCGGTCGCAGGTAGTAACCACGACAGGGCAATTGCCCCGGATCGGAACCGGCGAGATTGCGGCCGTGGAAATCGGGCTGCCTTCGCTTGACGTTCAACGTGCGGTCGCGGACGGGATAGACCAGCGATTCGCAGCCCACCGGAGACTCTGTAGCCTCCTCATCGGAGAAGCAGACGCCATAGACAGCATGCCAGCCGCTTTGCTGCGGCAGGCCTTTGCGGGAGAATTGTGATGGGAACATTCTCCCCACAGACTATAGAGGCCCTCGCATTAGTCATTACCGGCGGGTCCGGCACAGGGAGTGCCGATCCTGTTCCGGGTAAGTATCGTTCGGCGTGGCACCTGGAACAGTTTTTCAAGCACATCGGGGTGACGTTCTCCGTTGACAATCGATCCCGCGTTCCAGCCGTTCGTGAATGCCTTGATGAGCTTAACACCTCCGACTCAGAGAAGATCGAGATCGCCATACGTGCGGTGACTGATCCTCGTGATTACCTGGACAAGTCGAATGATTTGATGGCCGTCGTGAATTACATGAATAGGCGGCTCAAGTACGACGGCCGGGAACTTCGATTGCAGGGCGAGTTCTATCGGCTTGCCTCGATTGCCCCTGGGGGTCTTGCCACTGCTGGGCTCAAGGCAGTAATCGACCTGACGGACTACGACTCTGTTCAATCCGATTTCGAGAGGTCGTTGCAGGCAGCCCATGACGATCCAGAGGACGCCATTACGGCGGCTTGCTCGACCGTAGAGAGCGTATGCAAGTGTATCCTCGATGAGATCAAGCGGCCCTATCCCAACAAGCAGGATATAAAAGGTTTGGTCTCGGAGGTGGGCAAGCACCTGAATTTGTCCCCCTCACGTTCGGACCTACCTGCCGAACTCGCTGCGGACATCAAGCAGATTTTGTCAGGCCTGATCAGTGTCACATCGGGTATCGGGGCGTTGCGGACTCATGGTGGTGATGCCCACGGTCGCGGCCGAACGAAAGCCCCAGTGGATGCGAGGATTGCGCGGCTAGCGATTCATGCAGCCAGCACTGTGTCACTGTTCTACATCGAAACATGGAACCGTACGAAGCGAAACGGATAAACGCATGGCGAGAAGGAAGGCGAACAGCAACGGAAACGGCAACGGCCGACGGCACACGACGCAGGCGTCGGTGGACCAGGCCGTCAGGAGCATCTGCGACATCATGCGGCGCGGCAACTGTGCCGGAGCGATGCAGTACGTGCCGGAACTGACCTGGATTCTGTTCCTCCGCATCCTCGACGAGAAGGAGCACCGCGAGGAGCAGGAAGCCGAGGCGCTAGGCGTTCCTTTCCGAGCGTCGCTGGAATCGCCGTATCGCTGGCGTGACTGGGGCTCACCGCCAGAGACATTGCCCGAGGGCCAGACCAATAAGCGCGTCGAGCTTCAGAACGCGCCGCAGAACACCTTGTTTAACTTCATCAACATGGAGTTGCTACCGCACCTCAAAGGCCTGAAGAACCGGCCCGACGCCACGCCGCGCCAGAAGGTCATCAGCGAGATCATGACCGGCGTCGAGCGAGTCCGCATCGACACCGAGCGGAACTTCCTTGATGTGCTGGACAAGGTGCATCAGCTCACGACCGAGGCCATCGACCCGACGCATGTCTTCACGCTCTCGCAGGTCTATGAAGGGCTGCTGCTGAAGATGGGCGAGAAGGGCAACGATGGCGGGCAGTTCTTCACGCCTCGCCAGGTCATCACGGCGATGGTGCAGGTGATCAACCCCGGCGTCGACGACACCGTGTATGACCCCAGTTGCGGCACCGGCGGTTTCCTGGCCCAGAGCTTCGAGCACGTCAAAGCCAACCTGGGCAACGACGCGACGGCCGAGCAGCTAGAGACGCTCAAGCAGCGGACGTTCTATGGGCGGGAGAAAGAGAACCTCATCTATCCCATCGCCCTGGCGAACCTTGTGCTGCACGGGATCGACAAACCCAGCCTCTGGCACGGCAACACGCTCACCGGCCGAGAGACCTACGGCGGGCTGTTCGACGGCGCGCCGCAGACGTTTGACGTGATCCTGACCAACCCGCCCTTCGGCGGCAAGGAAGGCAAGGAAGCCCAGACCAACTTCGACTACAAGACCGGCGCCACGCAGGTGCTGTTCCTCCAGCACGTCATCCGGTCGCTGCGCGAAGGTGGGCGCTGCGGCATCGTCATCGATGAGGGTTTACTGTTCCGCACCAACCAGGATGCCTTTACCAAGACCAAGCGGAAGCTGCTGGACGAATGCGACCTGTGGTGCGTGGTGAGCCTGCCCGCCGGGGTGTTCACCGCCGCCGGGGCGGGTGTGAAGACGAACCTGCTCTTCTTCACCAAGGGCCAGCCGACGCGGAAGATCTGGTACTACGACCTGACCGACGTCAAGGTCCGCAAGAAAACGCCGCTGACGCTCAAGCACTTCGAGGACCTCATGCCGCTGCTGCCACAGCGAGCCGATAGTGAGTTGTCCTGGACCGTGGACATGGACGAGCGCAAGCGGATCGCCGCCGATGAGGCCCGGCCGCTGAAAGAGCAGTCGACCGCCAAAGGCCAGCAGGCCGCCCAGTGGAAAGAGCAACTGAAGAATCTGAAGAAGGCCAAGCCGCGCGACCCCCGCAATGACGCGGCCATCGAGGAGGCCGAAGCCAAGGTCAAGGAACTGACCCGCGAGGCAAAGGACCTCGCCGCGAAGGCCAAGGAGATCGAAGACGCCGTCTACGACCTAAAGGCCGTCAACCCGCACAAGAAGCCGGTCGTGGACACGCGGACGCCCGAGCAGCTCATGGACATCATCGAGACCAAGGGTCAGGAAGTGGCCGAAGCCCTGGCGGCGTTGCGGGAGAAATCCTTGGCGGCGAAGGCATGACCGGCAGGCGAACTGGACGTGAGGGAGCGCCTTCGGCGCGCTGCCATCTACCCCGCTTATCCCGCCTTCCCCTCGCCGGTGAGCTTGCGGCGGAGGCCGTCCGCTAATCCCCGCATTCCTGATGCAGTCCACGCCCCGTCCGGGAAAAGGGGCGACGGGCGGTGTGTCGCGAGGGGGTCGGCTAGGCCTGAATAACTTTCCCGGATGTCTTTCCGTGTCTCCCGGAACTCTTTCCGCGTCTCCCGGAACTCTTTCCGTGTCTCCCGGAACTCTTTCCGCGTTTCCCGGAACTCTTTCCGTCTCTCCCGGAACTCTTTCCGTGTCTCCCGGAACTCTTTCCGTGTCTCCCGGAACTCTTTCCGTGTCTCCCGGAACTCTTTCCGCGTCTCCCGGATGTCTTTCCGTCTTTCCCGGACATCTTTCCAAGTCTCCCGGACATCCGGGAAAGTTTCCCGAACATCCCGCAGCGCCTCGCGGACATCCCCGGACCGTCCGAAAACACTCCAGCGGCGTCCGCCGCGCGGCGCCCCTTTCACCTTTCACTTTTCATCCCGCACTTTGCACCTTTCACTTTGAACCCCCAACTCCGCCGCCGCAGCCGCGGATTCGCCTCACAGCCGTCATGACCGGCCGCGGCCCAGGCGGCTGGACATCACGTAGAGCAGCGGCAGGACGAACAGCGTCAGCAGCGTCGAGGTCACGACCCCGCCGATCACCACCGTCGCCAGCGGGCGCTGCACCTCCGCGCCGACGCCTGTGGAGATCGCCATGGGCAGGAAGCCCACGGCGTCGGTCACGGCCGTGGCGAGCACCGGACGCAGGCGCTGGCGGGCCGCGTTCATCACCGCCTCGTGCACCGGCTGGCTCGCCTCCAGGAAACCGCGGATGGCCGCGACCATGATCTGGCCGTTGAGCACCGCGATGCCGGACAGCGCGATGAAGCCGATGGCGGCGCTCACGCTGAACGGGATGCCGCGCCACCACAGCGCGAACACCCCGCCGATGAGCGCGAACGGAATGCCCGTGTAGATCAGCAGCACGTCGCGCAGGTTCTTCAGGCTCAGATACAGCAGCAGAAACACCAGCAGCAGCGTGATCGGCACCACCAGGGCCAGCCGACGCTGGGCCCGCTGAAGATTCTCAAACTGCCCGCCCCATTCCACCACATACCCTTCCGGCAGCGCCACCATGCTGCGGATGCGCTCGCGGGCCTCGCGGATGAACGAGGTCACGTCGCGGCCGGCGACGTTGCACTGCACGCGGATGAGCCGGCGGCCCCATTCACGGGTGATGGTGGCGGACCCTTCGGTGTGTTCGATCGATGCGAACGACCGCAGCGGCAGACGCTGGCCCGCTTCCGTGGGGACGATGGTGTCGGCGAGCAGGTCCGCGCTGCGGCGATGGGCGTCGGGCAGACGGACGACCAGGTCGAAGTGCCGCTGGCCCTCGAATACCTGGCCGACGGTGCGGCCGCCGACCGCTTCGACGAACTCCAGCACGTGCCGCGCGGGCACGCCGTGCCGGGCCAGGGCCTGCTGGTCCACCCGCACCCGCAGCAGCGGCTGGCCCGTGAGCTGATCGACCGCGATGTCCGACGCGCCGGGAATCGTCAGCAGGATGCGCTGAATCTCGTCACTGATGCGCACCAGCTCGTCGAAGTCATCGCCGTAGATCTTGATGCCCAGATCCGAGCGGATGCCCGAGATCATCTCATTCATGCGCAGCTCGATCGGCTGGCTGAAGACGATGTTCAGGCCGGGCAGGTCGGCCAGCTCGCGCTGCATGGCGGCGACCAGCTCGGCCTGGCTGGCGGCGCGCGTCCACTGCGGCCGCGGCTTGAGGGAGACGAAGATGTCGGTCAGCTCCGTGCCCATCGGGTCGGTGGCCACCTCCGCCGTGCCGATGCGGCTCCAGACGTGGCGCACTTCGTCGGGGAAGGCGTCCAGAAGAAGGTTCTCGATGCGCGTGTTGTACGCGGTGGACTCTTCAATCGAGATGCCCGCAAGCCGTATCACGTTGGCGACGACGGCCCCCTCACTCAGCCGCGGCAGGAACTCCCCGCCCAGGCGCGCGGCCTGCCAGCCGGTGAGCATCAGCAGGACGACGACGCCGGGCAGCACAATCCAGCGCAGCTTCATCACCCGGGCCAGGCAGAAGGCGTACGCGCCGGTCACGACGCGCTCCATGATGCTCTCATGAAGCCTGGGCTTGCGCGGCAGGCAGTAGTAGCCGAGCACCGGAGAGAGCGTGATGGCGATCGCCAGAGCGCCGACCAGGGCGAACATGAACGTCCAGGCCATCGGCTTGAACATCTTGCCCTCGATGCCTTCCAGCGTGAGCACCGGCAGAAACACGATGAGGATGATGCCGATGCCGAAGGCGATCGGCCGGGCGACGTGTCTACTCGACGCAAGAACCACCTCGAACCGCTCGGCCGCGGTCAGATGGCGCCCCTCCCGGCGCGCCCGCTCCGCGAGGCTGCGCAGGTTGGACTCCGTCATCACCACCGAGCCGTCGATGATGATGCCGAAGTCGACCGCGCCCAGACTCAGCAGACTCGCGGCGATGGCGAACTCGTACATGCCCAGAACCGCCATCAGCATGGTCAGCGGAATCACGACCGCCACCAGCAGGCCCGCCCGGATGTCGCCCAGCAGGACGAAGAGCACCACCACCACCAGCCCCGCCCCCAGCAGCAGGTTGTGCTTGACGGTGTCGATCACCGCGGTCGTCAGCTCCGTGCGGTCGTAGACGACCTGCACGACCACATCTTCGGGCAGGGCCCGGCGCACCTGATCGAGCTGGCGCTTGAGGTTTTCCGTGACGATCTTCCCGTTCTCGCCCATGAGCATGAACGCCAGGCCCAGGACGACCTCGCCCCGGCCGTCGGCCGTCACGGCGCCGCGGCGGATCTCATGATCGATCCGCACCTGCTCGGCGATGTCGTGCACATGCACGGGATTGCCGTCGAACGACGCGACCACAATGTTCTCGATCTGCTCGATGTCGGCCACGCGCCCCACGCCCTGGACCATCTGCGAAACGCCGCCCGAGGTGATGAGCCCCCCGCCCACGTTCGTGTTGTTCCGCTCCAGGGCGTCGAACACGTGATCCATGGTCAGATCGAACTTGAGCAGCGCTTCGGGCGCGAGCACCACGTGATACTGCCTGACCTGGCCGCCCCATGCGTTCACTTCCGCCACGCCCGGCACCTTGCGCAACTGCGGCTTGATCACCCAGTCATGCAGCGTCCGCAACTCTTCCAGCGAGCGAGCGGGATCGTCCGACCGCACGACGTAATGAAGGATCTCGCCCAGCCCCGTGGCGATGGGGCCGAGCTGCGGGCGATCGATGTCCTCGGGCAGCTCGACCGCGTTGATGCGCTCGAAGACGTGCTGGCGGGCGTCGGTGATGTCGGTCGCATCGTCGAAGGTCGCCACCACCTGCGAAAAGCCGAACTTCGACACCGAGCGGACGTTGACCAGGCCGGGCAGGCCGCCGATCGACAGCTCGATCGGCAGCGTGATCTGCTGCTCGATCTCCTCGGGGCTCAGAGCCGGCGCGACCGTGTTGATCTGCACCTGCACGGGCGTCGTGTCGGGAAAGGCGTCCACCGGCAAAAGAGTCAGCCGCCACAGGCCCAGCGCGCACAGCACCAGCGTCATGAAGACGACCAGAACGCGGTTGCGCAGGGAGAACTCGATGATGCGATCAAGCATGGTGTGCTCCGCGAGCGAGGAACGGGCAATCACTCAGTGGTCGGCGCAGCCGGCGCCCAGACGCGACTTGAGAAACTCGGACATGACGATGAAGCTGCCGCCGGTCACCACGTCCTCCGCGAGATCGAGGCCGGCCAGCACCTCGACGCTGTCGCCCCTGGCGGGGCCCAGAGCCACCCGACGCAGTGAGAACAGGTCGGGCTCATCGCGCACAAAGACATAGTCGCCGTCCCCATGGCGCTGCACCGCCTCGCGCGGGACCACAGTGGCCGGCCTGGCCGCGCCGGTGAGAATGCGGGCCTTGCCGTAAAGCCCGGTCTTCAGCCGCTCGACGCCCTCCGTGACCAGTGCCCGGGCGCGGATCATGCGGCTGCGCGGATCGATCGACGCGTCGATCCATGTGACGCGTCCCCTCACCGTCAGACCGGGCAGCTCGTCAAACTGAGCCTCGACCTCCTGCCCGGCGCCGAGGCCCGTCAGATGGGCGGCCGGCACCGAGAGAAGCAGCCAGCGACTGGACAGATCCGCGACGGTGAACATCGGCTCGCCGGCGTCCACGGCCTCGCCGACCACGGCGCTGCGCTCGATGAGCGTGCCATCGAATGGCGCCCGCACGACCAGCAGCGCGGAAGTTTCCTGGTCGCGCTCAATCCGCGTGATCTCCGGCTCGCTGAAGCCGAGATTGTCCAGCATCTGCCGACGCTGACGCAGTGACAGTTCGGCCTCGCGCCATGCGGCCTCGGTCTGCAACACATCCTTCTCCGCGGCGATGTTCTGCTCCCGCAGACGTTTCATCCGCTCCAGGGCCTGCTGCTGGATATCGCGCGCGACCACCGCGGCCAGGTAGTCGCTCTTCGCCGCCGCCGCTTCGATCGAATGCAGTTCGGCGAGGACTTCGCCGGCCGCCACCCGCTGCCCCACGTCGCGTGGGACGGCATGAATCACACCGCCGACCAGCGGCGTCACCTTCGCCAGTGCATTCAAGTCGTACTGCACTTCGCACAGCGCCTCGATGACCGGAGCCGAGGTCCCGACGCGCGGCCGGTCGATGCGGATGCCCGCCTTGTCGGCCGCCGCCGGAGAGGGAAGCCGCACCTTCATGCTCTGGCCCGGCTGCAGGGCGGCCGCCAGATCGGGCTGACAGATACCGCACTCGGCTTCCGCCAACTGGTGCTCATTGCAGAAGAGCGCCGCCCCACCGTGCCTGCCGCCGTCGCCCGGCGAACTCCGCGCGGCGGGATCGTCATTACGCAACTCGGGATGGCAGAGAAAGCATTCGTCCTCATAAAGGAAGTGCTCCGCGCAGTAGAGGCGGTCGGCATCCTCCAGCTCCGGATGGCACAGCCAGCAGCGATCTTCGTATCGCCCATGCTCCCGGCACCAGAGCCGGCCCTTGTCGCGCTTGGACGGATCGCAGATGAAACAGGTCTCGCCCGCCGCCGCGTGGGTGTGAGCCGCCGACCCGGCGGGGGTGGCCGGGGTGGCGGGGGTGGCGGCGTCGCCGTGCGCGTGCTCCGAGGGCGGGGGCGTCTCGCCTTCGCAGCCGACGGCCAGCATCGCGGCAATCGTCACGCCGCAGATCAGCCACGTCTTCCAGTATTGTGCCTGCATTGTCATGATCAATCTCCTGATGGTGCGGCGGAGTTGCCCAGGGCGCGGAGCGATTGTCCGATCAGCCCTTCAAGTTCCGCCGCGGCTGTGTGATAGGTCGTGAGGGCGTCGAGATGGGCGGAGCGCAACTCCACGAGCGTGCGTTCCGCGTCGAGCACGTCGATAAACGCCACATCGCCATGCTCGAAGGCGCGTTGGGTGAGTTCGAAGGCCTCGGCGGCCGGCGGCAGCGCCTCGTCGCGCAGGGCCGTCGCCTCATCGAAGCCCGCCGCCAGGCGCGTGCAGGCGTCGGAAAGCTCCGCGGCCAGGCGTCGCTCGATTTCGTGCTTGCGCTGCGACGCCGCGGCCGCGCCCATCCGCGCCGCGAGAATGTCGCCCTGACGTCGATCGAACAGCGGCAGCGGAAGCGACACGCCGAGGATCAGAGCGCCGGCCTCCTCGGCGCGGTCGTACTTGTAGCCGGCCCGGACCGTCGGATCGGGAACCGCCTCGGCCCGCGCCAGCCGGGCTTCGGCGCGTCGCGTGCTGATCTCGACCGCCCAGCGCGCCACCTGCGGGTTTTCGTTCAGCAGGTGGGCCAGTCGTTGCGGCGAAGGCGGCGGTGCGAGCTCGTCGAGCGATCCGCTCGCTTCGTCGAATGCCGCCTCATGCGAGGACCACATCAGCGCAAGCTGTCTCGCGGCCGACTGTCGCTCTCGCTCAGCCCGCCGCATCGCCACGCGGGCCGTGGCGACCGACGCTCCGGCCCGGGCGGCGTCGATCGGCGGCGCGTCGCCGGCCTCGATGCGTCTGGCGGTCGCATCGCGGACACGCTCGGTCACGGCCAGCGCCTCGCGGGCCAGGGCGACGCGTCGCTGCGCCGCCAGAAGCGCCACATAGCGCTGCGTGACCTGCGTCAACACCTCCAGCCGCGCCGCTTCGTAGTCCCACCCCGCCGCCTGGGCCGTGAGACCGGCCAGTTCACGCCGCCGGCTGATGTCGCCGCCGAGGGGAACCGTCTGGGCCAGGCTGACGGTGCTCTCCAGCGAGCGTGCCCCGGAATAGCTCTTTTCGCCGGCGAAGTTCTCGAGCTCGGCTTCCAGTTCGGGGTTCGGCCAGAGCCCGGCCTGGAGCATGCGGGCTTCCGCCGCGCGCACCTCCCAGGCGAAGGCGCGCAGTCGCGGATGATGGGCCAGAGCCAGGGCCATCGCGTGGCGAAGATGGATCACGCCGGTCGGCGGCCTGGGCGCGTCGACGGGCGGCAGGTCCGCGCCATCGGGCGAATCGGGCGAATCGGGCGGGCGATAAGCCTCGACGTCGCGGCCGAGCGGCCGGGGCGTCGGCCAGGCGGCGTCGGTGAAAGGCCGTTGAGCGCATCCGCCCAGCGCCAGCGCCGCGATGGCCACGGCGCAGCAATACCTGCGGTCCATGCATGGGCTCCTGTCGGTTCGCAAGTGAGCAACAGCTACACCACGCGCGAGCGTCAATGCCCGCGTGGGACGAGGAAGATAGGAATCACAGCGTTCAGATCAGCAGGCGCGTGCTGCGCAGGGCGCTGAGCGATCCGAGCTCATGCTCCGGCGATCGCGGCGACGGTGCGGCCTGTGTGCGGACGGGATCGGCCGCGAAGACCTGCGCGGCCGGCGGCGATGGGCATGCGGCGAGCAGGTGGGCCCCGCGCTCGCGCGATGTCGAAGTCGGCGCCGCGGCGGTCCAGCCTGCCGGAAGATCGGTGCAGGCATTGGCGGTCAGCACGCCCGCGGCATGGCGCGCAGCCGTCGCCGCATCGGAAGCCGGGGCCGCATTGTCGCACCGGCCGCTGTCATGCGGCAGTTCGACCGCGATGTGTCCGTCCGCCGCGATGCACAGCACCCGCGCGCCGGCCGGATGCATGGTGGCCGCTAGAAATGCCACGACAAGAATCCATCGCGGCAACGGGCGCAACAATCTGACGGGGCAACGACGCATCGGCAAAAGAGTAGCCAGCTTCCCATCGGACGGCAAGACATTCCATGAAGATGATATTGGCCTGAGAACTGGCCGCCCTGGTCGGGTCTGCCAGACACAACGGATCGCGCACAGCGACGCGCTCACCGCCAGCGAGCAGAACCCCGACCGGTTGCCGGCGCCGCTCGCGTACGAATGCTCGTGAGGGCGATCATCCCTCCTGCGGTCGCACCGGACGCTCATCGCGCCTCGGCACGACGTGCTGACTTCGACGCGGCTACGAACGCCGACGTGTCAGCATCATGGCGACGCCGGTCAGCATGATGAAAGCAGCGGCCGGCTCAGGGATGATGCCGGCCTGGCCCCCGCCGGTAAGGTGAGCGATGAAGGGGTTGATGTCTTCGGTGTTGATGCTTCCGTCCATATTGGGGTCGACCCGGCGATACTGATCGGCGGAATACATGACGTTGATGTAGGTGTAGAGATCGGTCAGGGCGAAGATGAAGGGATTGATGTCTTCGGTGTTGACCACGCCGTCGTGATTGAAATCGCCGAGCACCACCTCGTTGAGCTGGGCATCACCGGGCGATCCGCTGACGCCGTTGGCGCCGTCGTTGCCCAGCAGCGCGCCGCTGCCGCCGGCGCCGCCGGCGTTACCGCTGACGTTGACGCGGCTCAGGTAGCCGCCTGTGCCGGCATAACTGAAGCTGTCGATGTAGTTGATGATGAGTCTGCCGCCATAACCCCCTTCGCCGCCGCCCCCGCCGTTGGGATAGTCGGGGCTGACCGATGGGGCGTCGCCGCCGTCGCCGCCGCGTCCGCCGACAGCCACCATCGTGGACGACTCACCCAGCACGACGTCGCGGCCCTGCAGCCAGATGGTGCCGCCCGATCCCCCAGCGCCGCCGTGCCGGGCCGGCTGATCGATCGAGCCGTCCCCCCCGTGGCCGCCCCTGCCACCGGGCATGGTCAGGTGGCCGGAGATTTCCAGCAAACCATGGCTCCAGATTTCAAAACCCTGGCCATGCCCGCCGGGCGTACCCCACGTGCTGGTGCTGTAGCCCTGACCGATGCCCAGCCACACGGAGTCACTGCCGTTGGTGCCGTTGTACTGGCGGCCGCGGATCTCACCGCCCCACGCGAGCACGAACGAGTCGGTGACGATCTGCGTGGAGCTCTCGACTCTCAGCAGGCCTTCGATGATGACCGCGTCATAGGTATGGCTACCCGAGATGAAGAGCTGTGTGCCGGCTGGCACGTGGAGGATCTCAGCGTGGGCGGTACCGCTGAGGAAAAGTACGGTAGTTAACAGGCAACAACAGAAAAACGCGCGTTGGCGCATGGTGGTCTCCACACTGGCCACGGTGTGTTGCGAAAACTGCGAGAGCATGCCAGTTCGATCCCTTTAACGGCGCCGCCGGGGCGCGAACAGGCCCAGGATCAGCAGCGCCAGGGACGTCGGCTCCGGCACCAGCACGAAATCATCGATGAAGGCCGACTGTGGATTGGCCGGCTGGAGGAGGCCGTCCAGCATTGACGCCCGGGCGCGCACGGTCGTGGTGCCGGCCGGTGCGACCCCGCCGATCGGAAACTGCTGCCAGGTGTTGTCCGGCACATAGACGGTGTCGATGTCGAGCTCAACCGAGGCGATCACGCTGTCCGCGGCATTGAGGAAGTCGATGGCCAGAATCGTCTGCGTCGATGCGGCCGGGTTCAGGCCTGAGTAATTAGGCTCCATCCGGAACCACGCTATCAGTGAGTACGCGATTCCCGCCCCGCCGGGCACGTCCTGGTACAGATGGGCGGTGACGGTGGGCGGATTCACGCCCGACCCGCCGACGAACGAGCGCAGCCACAGGCCGCGTTCACCGGCCGGCGTGTGGTTGGCGAAGCTCGCGAACGTGGCGGAGTTGACCGGCGCGCCCAGCCCGTCGACCCCGGGCTCCTCAAGGATCCAGCCCACGGCCACGTCGGTTTCGTGGTCCGGGGGACTGTCAAGATTTCCATTGACCAGCAGATTCGCCTGGGCCGCGTCCGCGCCGAGGGCGGCGATCGCGGCCAGCATGGTTATGCGGATGGCTCGATACATGGTGGGCACTCCTGATGGCCGCTGCGCGCCTGGCGACAAGGGGCTTGCGGCACGGCCGGGTGATTTGCAGAAGATCATGAAGAACCCATGCCGCGCTGCGCGCGGCGGCGGCGCAGCAGGGTCAGGCCGCCTGCGCCGGCCAGCAGAGCGCATGACGCGGGCTCCGGAACGATGAGGGCCCGGGCGTAGAAGCTGATGGTCGGGGCGAACTCCGGGCTGCCATACTGCAGCGGAACCGCGGGATTGGGCAGATTCGGTGTGCCGAAGGTGGACACGCGAACCCATCGCGTGGGATCATCGTCGACAAACTGGAAGTTCAACTCGTACGCATGATCGCCGTCGAACGCGAGCGCGTCCGTGACGGCTGAACTTGAGCCCGCGACGAGGTTCGCCCAAGTCGAGCCGGAGAAGCCGGGCTCCTGGAAGATCACCTCGACGCCGGGGTCGAAGGTTTCAAAACCTTCGACGGTCGCGCCGGCCCGCTCGGTGACGGTGACCTGGTCGATCCAGAGGCGGATCGGCTGGGCGATGCCTTCAATGTTTGCGATCCGCAGCATCTCGAGCGTGCCCCATCCGCCGTCGAGGATGGAGTTGGCCGTCGTGCCGGCGAATGCCAGAAGCGGATCGCTGGCCGGCGTGAACGTGAAAAGCTGCCACGAGCCGTCGAGGGGCAGCATCTGCCCGTCGCGATTGACGAATTCAAGGCCGCCGGTGGTTCCGCCGTCGGCGAATACCGGGCCGCCCGTTGCGCCGCCGTCGGCTTCGGTCTCGCGGATGGCGATGGAAATGGCCAGATTCTGGGCCCAGACGGCGGGCACGGCCAAAAAGACAAGTCCTGTCATCACAACAATTGTCCGCATCATCCAACTCCTTTGCGGGTACAGGGGAATCACCAGCGGTTCGAATGCCGCCGCATCGCCAACGGAGCGGCCAGCAACAGCAGGCTGATCGTCATCGGTTCGGGAACCAGCAGAATCATGCTCTCTTCGAAGCCCGAAGCCGGGCCGAAGGTCAACGTCACGGTGTCGCCCAGGTCAATGACGACGGGATCGGACGGTTCGCCAGCCGGGCCGGAGAGCGTGTAGTAGGTCGTGTACCGCAGATTGAAATAACTGTCACTGGGCAGGGACACGATCCATGAGGTGCTGCCGGCGATGGATCGCGTGCGAACGCCGTCAGCGTCGTTCGATGCGGTGGTGATGCCCGCGGCGTTGAGCAGGCCGGCGCGGAAATCCGAACCATAGCCGCCCTGCCAGACGCCGGTCTGGGTGACGAGGGGAGCGCCCGCGATGTCCGTGAGGCTGAAGGTGGTGCCGATGGAGAACACGGAGCCGGGTCGCGTGTCGGGAATGGCGACGTCGCCGGTGATGGCGAGGGTGAATCGTACGTCGATGATGCTCTGCGGCCCGACGACCTGATATTGGGCGAAGGTGCCGCTGCCGGCGCTGATGCTCTTGCTCGAATCAATGCCGCCCTGGGTCAGCCGCAGCTTCGACCGGATGATCTTGTCAAACCCGGGCAAGTATTTCGTCGACGCCGTGAAATCCCGGATGCCGTAGGCTGTCAGCGGATTATTGCCGTTGCTGAAGGTAAGCACGGGCAGGCCGCCATCGCTGAGCCGGGTATATTCCTTGCCTGGTCTGGCGATCACCGTTCCCACTTTGATGCCGCCCCCGGCGTTGGCGAAGACGTCCACGGCATAGACTGGTCCGGCGGCCGGGTCGTGGATCACAGCCACATCGGCGAAGGAGGTGTCGAGCAGGGCCAGGCCGACGATTCCTGTCTTTGTTGTACCTGCGCAGACTGTGGTCGTCAGCGCGACCAACAGGCATGCAGCCATCCATCCTTTCCTGTTCATCATGTGTTCCCCTTGACAGGTTCGAAGCGAAAGCTCGTCACGCGGGTCGGCCATCCGAGCCTGCGCAGTCTGGGATGCGTGGCATATCCACGTGCCACCAGCACACCGCAATGTGTGTCAACCCCGTGGATGCGCGGCATCCTGCGCGCCGCGCCCCCAGGCGAGCCGTTGGATCGGAAGCGGGACGACGCCCTCAACAAACGGGTCTCGCTCGCCGCCCCATCGCGACGACCACGGCCAGGACACACAGACCCAGCGTGGTCGGCTCGGGAATGATGCGCACGTTGTCGATACCGGCGATCGTGCTGCCTTCGCTGGCCAGCCGCACCTCGATCCAGCCGACATCGGCCATGACGTCGGCAAACGCCGGACTGGGATCGGCGCCGGGATCGAAGTCGTCGTCGGTCAGCCAGCCGTTGGACCGGGCGGTCAGATCGTCCCAGGTCGGGTCGAAGACCACGTCGAACGACTCCCACGTGTTGGCGTTGGGCAGCACCTGGCCGAAGCCATAGCGCCAGCCGTTTTCCGCCACGTTGCGGCGAAAGCGCAGAAAGGCATTGTCGACAGGACTGTTGAACACGTTCAGGTCGAAGCCGGCGCCGGTGATGCCGCTGGCCGCGTAGTCGCCGAGAAAAGCCGCATCCGCGCTGGTGCGTGATCCTATATCGAACACCGGCGGGGTCAGATCCTTGCGCACCTCGATGTGGCCGCCGGGATTCCCGCCGTTGCCGACATAAACCTGTGTGGTCGAGGTGGTGCTGCCCTGCCACCCTTGCTCGTCGACGTCATAGGTCGCCACCGTGCCGGGTATGGCCGCGTGGACACTGATCGCCGACATCGCCAGCAACACTGCCGACAGGCCCCATTTCGCACTCGTCATGAGATCCCCCTTGGTACGGGTTGAGATGAGGCGGACGCCGCTCGTCCGCCGAGACCGAAAAGACGCCGCAGCGCGCCGGGCACTGCGGTCGGTCTCCCCTCCCAAGGCGCATCACGCCCCCGAGTATAAGGGGTCTCGTCGAATATCAACGCTTAAATATGCCTTTGTCCACGTAAAGATATATCGCTCTGACGGGCTCTCTATCCCCTTTCCGGCCCCCTGTCCGCGCCGGCGTCGGGGTTACTGGTCGGGATCGGTCGCGGCGGCCTCGTCAAGGGCCCGCAACTGGCCGGCGGGGTCGGCCTTGACTGCCTCCAGGCACGGCGGGCAGCACAGGCGCACCAAGCGGTCACCGATCAGGACGTCCGTCATCGGGCCATGCACGCCCAAGGTCTCGCCGCAGACGACGCACTTGGGGGTCGGGTAGGCCTTTCGCTGAGCCTCGACGGCCGCGGCGTTCAGCGTCGCCATGAGTTTCGTCGGCTCGGCGTTGAACCCATCCACGCACTGGGGGCAGCACAGGCGCACAAGCCGTCCCTGATGCACATGGTCGACGGCGTCATCGCCCAGCGGTTCACCGGACACGGGACAGGCGGCCAACGGGTAGCGCGGCTTCTGGGCCGCCACCACGGTCGCATCCAGTTTGGCAAGGTATTTCGCCGGGTCGGCGTGGAAAGCCGGCTCGCAGTGCGCGCAACAGAGGCGCAACTCGCGGCCTTCGTATTCGAGGGTCGTCGGCTCGCCCATCGCGCCCAGGGGTTGGCCGGAAACCGGGCAGGTGGTCATGGGGTAGACGGGCGGCAGGATATGGGGTGTCGTGGAGCCCTCGTCGGCGACGGCCAGCGCGGCGAGTATCCACAGACTTACGGACGCCGCAAGCAGTCCCCACGCGATCGGCGGGAAAGGCTGGCCCGCGGTCCGGGCCGATGGGGTCGGCATGGCGGTATAGGGGCGGTGATGCGATGGACATGGCATGGCGAAGCTCCGTGGACGTGGCGTGGGTCTTGATGCGAAGGCACGTCACCGGTCTGAACGCATCGCGCTGTCCGAGATGTTCCATGGACTTTGAGAAACACCGCCTGTGGCAGCCAGGGAAAGTGACTTTGCGGTCGATGCGCTTCGCGCTAAGCTGAAAGAGGCACGGTCCCTGATCGATGGAACCGCATCCGACCCGCCTTGCGTTCTGAAGAGAGAAGCCTGATGCCTCAACGGCCAACCGAGACGGATCAGCAACGATTCTCCCGGCTCGTGCGGCCGCACCTGACGCTGCTCTTGCGGACGGCCGGTTACCTGACCGGCGACGCGCACGCGGCTGAGGACCTGGCGCAGGAGACGGCCATGCGGGCCATGCGAGGTCTGGCGGGGTTTCGTGACGGCACGGATATCCGGGCGTGGCTGCTGACCATCCTGCGGCGGACGCACGTGGACCTGCATCGTCGCGAAAAACGACACCGGGGCGCCGTCCCCCTGGACGAGGCTCTCGCGCCGGCCGCCCCACCGGCCGAAGAGGATCCCGCCGGAATGCATGACGAACAGTGGCCGTCGCCGCGGACTTTGCTGGAGCGCTTCGGCGACGCGGAGGTGATCGCGGCCTTGAAGGCCCTGCCTGAGGCGATCCGCTGGACGCTGCTGCTGGTGGACGTGGAGCAGCTCGAGCATGCGCAGGCGGCGGCGGTCCTCGGCGTGGCGGTGGGCACCATCAAGTCGCGGGCCCACCGCGGCCGCGCGATGCTGCGCGACCGGCTGTATGACCTGGCCGTCGGCCGCGGGTGGGTCGACGCCCCGACGACCCCGGCTGCACGGGAGCATGGCCATGCATGATCCGCACGCACACGCCGACGCATCCCTGCCCGACGCCCAGGCGGAGCTGGACGCCGCCACACGACAGCGCCTGGCGCGCCTGGCGAGCGTCCCCGTCGATGTCGCGGCGCTGGCCGCCCGGATCGATCAGGCGCTGGAGCAGGTGGACGACGACGGACGGCGCAGCGGTTGGCGCTGGCGGCCGCGACGTCTGGCGGCGGTGGCGGCGGCGATCGCGATGGCGGGTTCACTCGTGCTGGTGCTGCTGACGGCGATGGAGCGGACGACCGGCCCGGCGATCGCCGAGTCCATTGAGCTGTCGCAGCTTCATGCCCAGCTCGTCGAGGGGCGGGTGACCACGGCGCCGGCCGCCACTATCGAGCAAGCCAACACCCTCATCGCCCGTCAAAGCGGCGAAGGCGCCCCGCGTCTGCCGGGTCTGGGTTCGCTCAGCGGCCAGGGTGATCTGACTGTGCAGTCCTGTTGTCTGGCTTCGGTGCGGGGGAAACTGGTCGCGGCGGTGCTGCTGGATATGGAGGATCGACCGGTCACGCTGATCGTGGCCCAGTCCGCGGACTTCACCCATCCGATGGGCCAGTCGCTGACCGTCGCCGGCCGCGAGCTGTTCGCGCACCGGCTGGGCGAGCTGGAGATGGTCATGACGCGCCACGGCGACCGCTGGTTGTGTGTGATGGGCCAGGTTGAGCGGGCCCGCCTCGCCGACATGGCGGCATCGGTTCGCTTCTAGCCCGCCGAGCGTCACCTGCCTCAATCCACCAGGCGCCGCCACGAACCGGCGACCAGTTCGATGTTGCGTGTGGCTGTGTCGAAGCCCGGCGGCGGATCGTTCAGATGGATGGATTGATAGCGGAGCGTCAGACTCACGCCTCGGGCTACGATGTCGTCGTGGGCAATCACCAGCCCCTCGACGGCGCAGCGGCCGTCAAATGTCAGATCGTCGTTGGCGTAGACCAGTCCCCGGATGAGCGACGGATAGGCGTCGTCGAGGTCGCCGTCCGTGTCGCCTCCCGCGCCGTCGTTGTAAGGGAAGGGCGTCTGCGGCGGGTTGAGATTGACGCCGATCGCCGCCTCGCTCAGGCCGGCGTCGTCCATGGTGATGGTCAATCCGCCGCTGACCATCAGGGCGGGGTAGTTGGCTCGCGCGGGCTCGAAGTGCACAGACCCGGCGATGCGCGACCCGGCGCCGGGATCGATGAGCACGAGCGTTCCCACGATGCGTGCGTTTTCAATGCGCACGTCGCGGCCATCGCAATCGAGCACATAGATGCCCTGCGAGTTGGTCTGACCGGAGCCGAAGGGATTGACCGCCGGACTCAAGACAGCGCGACGGATGCCCGGCCCATCGGGCTCGACGCGACGCAGGGCCATGTCATCAACATAGAAGTCCTGATTGGATCCGGCGGTCGCGGTGTAGATGCGGCATTCGCGCAGCGTGCCCTTCCAGCGAATGCGGAAGGCGGAGGTGACGCGCGTCCAGGCCGTGCCCACGGTCTGCCAGTTACCGGCATACCAGCGGTCGCCGTCGTCGTCGCGGACCCAGACGACGATGTTCACGAAGTCGGTGATGGCCAGCATGCGCACCCAGACTTCGGCCTCGTACTGCATGTCGTGGACGACGCGGTCGCGGATGTCCTGTCCCGGGCCGTCCCACCATCCGGAACGATCGCTCACCCGCAGGCAGCCGCTTCCGGCATGGGGGTTGAAGGTGGACACATCCAGCGTCGCGTAGCCTGTGGGAACCCAGGGCGTGACGACGCCTTCCATGGCGGCGTTCTCCAGCAGGTTGGGGCCGGTGCGGGGCAGGTCGTTGTAACTGATGGGTGTACCCTGGGCCAGATAGTAGGCAAAGACGGTCGATCGGTCGGGCATCTGGCGTCGATCAACATGTTCGGCGGTGCGGCCCATGAAGCTGGCGCCGCTGATGTGATCGCCCGCCTCGACGTCCCCGAAGACGACCGCGCCATTCCTGGCCTCGATGTCGTCGTTGGCCATGACGGCCTGGTTGCAGGCAACCGTCAGGCCGTCAAAGGTGATGTCATCGCCCGCCTGCATGACGCTTTCCAGCGCGCCCAGGCCGCGGGTCGTCGTCACCTGCGTCTGCACGCGGTAGCGGGCGACGCCCACGCGCCCTTCGCCAGTCAAGGCCGCCGGGCCTTGCGGATCGCTGAACCCGCCCCCCAGCGGATCGCTGACTGTCAGCGACATCCGGCCGTCAGCCATCGGCCGATCGCTGAACCACGCCCCCTCACCGCGGGTGCGCCATCGCGGGTCATCGCGGATCTGGAGCATGCCCAGTTCGAGGGCCGAGCGCGCCAGCAGGCGGGCCTGGGCCAGGTCGTGATGGGTCTGGTCGACCCGGCGCTGGATGCGCACCGCGGCCAGGGCCGACATGCCGATCACCGTGACGATAAGGCTGCTGCCGAGCACGGTCAGATAGATGCTGCCGCGGCAGCGGAGGCGGGATCGGCCGATGACGCGGGTCGGGCGGATGACGGGCTCCATCATCGCACCTCCACAAGAAGGTGGTCGGTGTCCATCGCCGAGCCGTCGGAGACCGTCAGCGTGACCGTGTACGTGCCGCGGATGGAGAAACGACGACTGGCCGACGCCCCGCCGCTGCCGGTTCCGTCGCCGAAATCCCAGTAGAAGGTGAGCACATCGCCGTCGGGGTCCGAGGAGCCGCCCGCGGTGAAGTTAACCGTCCCTCCCGCCCAGATGACCAGGCGATCGGCCGCAGCGATGGCCAGCGGCGGCTGGTTGTCCACCACGCCCTCGGGCCGGGGCAAAGGGTTCACCCAGGCGATGGATCGCAAGGCCGTCGTTGTCGCCACCACTTTGCCATGACGCAGCACTGTGACGCGGATGCGTTTCACCCCGCGATCGTCGCCGACGTCGGACTGGGGATCGGCCGGGTCGACAAAGGTCACCTGCACCTGCCGCGACCAGCCGTCGAGTTCGGCCAGCGGCGCGCCATTGGCGGCGATCGGCGGCTGGGACGACCAGCCGTGAAAGTCGTCGACGTCGTCATACGCGGCACGCAGGCCGGCCGGCTCACCGACCTCACGGCCGAACAACGGCGCGACGTCCGGTTCCTCGTAGGCGTAGGCGAGAATTTCATTCATCAGATCGAGGGCGAGTCCGCGGCCGATCGCCCGATGGGCTGTCACCGCCTCGCTGGTGCGCGAGGCAGCGACCACCTGCATGGATGACACGAACAGCAGCCCGACCAGCAGGACGCAGATCACCGCCTCGACCAGGGCGAAGCCCCGGGCCGGAACCCGTGGCCGCCCGCCCGATTCAGCCGCAACAGGAGGATCGCCGTGGATCATGGCTGACCTCCGATGCGCACGCGTACGGCGTCAAATTGCGCCTCTGCGTCGAGAGCGAAAAGCATCACGCCCCGCGGCGCGCCGCCTAGAGACCGCACCGTGTATCCCACGCTGCCGCGGTCGACATCATTGACCCTGAGATTGACCGTATCGGTCTGTGGTTCGATGAGCAGACGAACGTCCACCATGCTCGATGGCAGGCCGGGCAGCGTCATCAATGCGGTGAGCGAGCCGTCCGGCTGTTCGACGAGCAGTTGCAGCATCTGCGTGCCGTCGGACTCCAGGGCCAGCGAGAGCACCAGCGGCACAGCATTGCCGCCCTGCCAGTCGGCGTTGATCGCCAGCATCGCGCCACGCCCGCCGACGGTGGTGGCGCGTGCCCGCAGGTCGATGGTGGTCGTGGTGGCGAAGTCGGCGTCCGGTTGGCTTCGCAGGATCTGTGCCGGCCGCCACAGGCCGCCGGCGAGGGTTGCGGCGTCAAACTGGTGGCCGCCGACGACCCCCCAGTCGCCCAGGCCGTCGCCGTTGACATCCACGCCCGTCGGCGGGCGGTCGAAGTCCAGCGACCACAGGCCGTCGAGCAGTTCGGGGTGGTTGAGCGTGGGGATGCGGGTCTGAAGGCGCTGGGCGTCGCTTCGACCGCTGCGCACAATGGCGGTGATGCCCGTCAGGTAATGACGCGACACGGTCTGTGGTGCACCGGCCATGGTCACGCGGCCATAGACCGCGCACGCCAGCGACTTGCCGGAACTGTACTGCCACGACGCCCCGCCGTTGTCGGTGCGTAACAGGCCCGGGCCATCGGTATCGTCGTATTCGATGTAGGCCCCGGGATTGCCCGTGATGTGGCGAACCACCACGCACAGGCCCTGGTCCGGCGGTAAGGCACCCAGGGTGTCCACACGCAGTTCGCGCCACAGATGGAGCCAGGGGACCAGCTGCATGTAGCTGAGCTGGCTCGACGCCAGCTCAGCCACCCTGGGCTTGAGGCCGGCCGTCGCGCTGTGAAGCGTCAGCTTGACCTCGCCGGGGATCGCCGCCTGACGAGCCCGCACGCGGATGCTTGTCGGTCGCCAGCTCACCCCGACGCGGGCGCGATCCGGCAGGAAATACTGGCCGATCCAGTTGGACCCCGTCACGCCCCGCTCGCGGTAGCCCGCGCCGTCGCCGAACGTCGCCAGCAGGACGTCGGCCGAATCCTCCACACCCTTGCCGTGGTAGCTCTCGCCGACGCTGACCACATCGTAAGTCATGTGAAACTGGTTGACCTGGCCCAGCAGCTCGACGCCAGGCCCGCCGTTGTAGTGGCGCACGAGGGAATCGCCGGCCACCCCCGACCAGGTGTAGCGGATGGTCTCCGCCCGCCCGTCGGCGTCGCGGTCCGGCACGGTGAAGGTGACGGCGCGATCGCCGCGTTCCACCAGGAACAGAGCCGTGTCCAGCTCCGAGGCCATGCGCTCGAACACCGCCGCCCCGTCGATGGCTGCGGCCGTCGGGCTATCGGTCCGCGGCAGGGCCTGTGACGCGATCACGACCGCCGAGCCGACGGCTGCAAGCAGCACCGAACTGATGGCCAGCGCGGTGACCACTTCCACCAGCGTCATGCCGGCCTGGGCCCCAGCGACCGATCGTGGACCACGGAAGCGGCGGATCACTGAATCACCGCCTTCCCCGTCGCCGCGTCGAATCGCAGCACCTTCATGCCGCGCCCCGAGCGAACGATCACCACGCCATCCGTGGTCGTTCGCCCATAACCGTCGAAGCTCAGCCGTGTCTGGCCGTCGAAGTCGGCCTGCGACAGTTGAGCGTGGTAGGGTTCCGAATTCAGGCGCACGACGTACGGCTGGCCGGGACGATCCGGGTCGGTCAGGGCTTCGATGGTGTATTGATTGGCCGCGGCGTCAAACGCGATCGCCGTGGCGGCGCTGCGCACATGGGCGATCTGTGCGGTGTATTCGATATCGCGGGCGATGCGCTGGGCGGCGGACGCCAGGCGGTAGCGGGCGATCACCTCGGCATAGCGTGGCACTGCGATGCCCGCGGCAACCGCCACAATGGCCACCACCATCACCAACTCAACCAAGGTGAAGCCGTCGCGCCTACGCCCCCCGCGACCGGCGTCGTTGCGCCGCCATGCTGTCCACGGTTTGAGGTCTTTCATGGCAAGACCCCCGTCTGCTTGAACTGCTCCAGCGGCGGCCCGGTGAGTCCCAGCAGCGGCACCAGGTCGGGCGACACCACCCCGGCATCGAACAGGTTCGGATATACGCGGCCGCTCTGCGGCTGGTAGATCCAGCCCACGTCCGGTCCGGCCGTATCGCTGAGGACGCTGGCCCCGGCGTTAGGGCCCAGCGGCAGAACCGGCAGTTTGCGCAGGTAGGGACCGAACACATGCTGCGGTCCTGGCTGCTTGACGACGTCGCCGGCTTCGTTGCTGTAGAGCAACAACTGGTCCATGACGCGGTTCGGATCGGGCAGTTGCCCCAGATGCTCGGCCTCGTAGCGGTCGACGGCGCTCTGGAGGATGTCGAGGCTGGCCGCCAGCGCGGATTCCGCGGCCCCGGAACCCGCGCGCGACAGACGCGGGACGGCGATGGCGGCGATCACCCCGAGGATCACGATCACCAGCACCAATTCAAGAAGGGAGAACGCTGCGGCTCGTGCCATCAGGGCTCTCCCTTCTCCACCACCCATCGCGGCCCGGGTGTCTTCCACAGTTGTCTGGACCCAGGGCATACGCTCCGGGGCCCGCCCCCTTCGGTTCGCGGCGGCGCTCAGCGAATCAATAAGCCGAGTACAGCTTGCCGGAAGCGTCCTGCTCCGTGGTCGTGTTGGCCACAACTTCGCCTGTCGTGGCGTTGTAGACCCAGCCCGCGCCGGCCGTGCCGGCCGTGTCGGTGAAGCTTGTCTGGCCTTTCTGGGTGCCCACCTTCAGCGGCGGGAGTTTGCGGATGTACGGCCCGTAGATGTGGTCCGTATCCTTCGATGAGGAGGTGTTGCCTGCCGCATCGCTGTAGAGCGTGAGCGCGTCCTCGATGTTGGCGAGCGTGGGGTAGCTGCCGTTGTGCTCGGTGGCGTAGAGGTCGATGGCATTGCGCAGGACGGCCAGGTCACCCATGGTGGCGGCGTCGGCGGCGCCGGCCGAACCGCGGCTGATGCGCGGGATGGCGATAGCCCCGATGATGCCGATGATGACCACCACGATCACCAGTTCGATCAGGCTGAAACCAGCCCTACGGTTGTTGCGATTGCCGTACATCCAACTGCTCCTTCATGGGTTGCGTCAGGCGACGGTCCCGGCTTTCCGAGGGTTCCCGGCTTCCACTCCTGAAGATCGTCGAACTGGGCAACCCACTTAACGCTTCGCGGCCGCGGTCGATAGATCAGCAAGAGCAAAGTATTGACTGCGCGGCTGGACAGGCTCGCGGAAAGCCAGCGCGGCGCCCTTATGGGACCTGGGTCTGCGTCAGCCGAAGCACCGCGCGCACGTCGCCGGCTTCGAACACCGCCGAGCGTGCGTCGATCTGGACCAGGGTCCAGCCGTCCAGCACGTCGCCGCTCCGCAGCGGCTTGCCGTCCACCAGGATGAAACTTCGTTCTCCCTGACGCATGACGGCCTCAAGCTGGTGACGCTGGGCGAACGCACGACCCTGCGCCGACAGCGGCTGGGCCGCCTGTCCATCGGCGGCATCGGGCTGCGGCAGCCAAGACGCCGGCGGCTCGAACGCGTCGGCCACATCCTGGGGATCGATGGCCATGCCCTGTTCGGCCTTACGCAGCCGCCCGGCCACGGAAGGCGGTACCTGGGCCAGGGCCGGCGCATCAGGCGATTCCACTGAACTGGACGGCGCGTCGGCGGCAGCGATATCGCCAATGGTCGGCGGTGCGGTGATCGCGCTCATGCCGATCGCCGAGGGTGGCACCGTCACCGCGGCGTCGGCGGAAGCGGGCTCGCCCGTGGACAGGAACAACTGGTCCACGACCAGGGCCAGCAGGCCGAGGACGAGTATGGCCACCAGGATTTTTCGCTCACGGTTCAAGGTGATCGACTCCCTCGCGTGGTGCGCCACGCTACCTATCGACGGAGATCACGGCCGCTGATCGCTCCAGCCGCGGCCGAGCGTACCAGAGGCACTCCAACCGGAACGGCGTCGGGCCGCCCATCTCACCGGCTGCACTCTGCAGATGCAGCGACCTCACCTCAACGTCCGCGATCTCGCGATGCATCCGGCTTAGAAACCGTGTGAAGGTCTGATACGTCGCTTCACCCGCAAGCTGGATGGCGACGCGCTCGAAATGCGGCCCCGACACCGGCTCGCCCGGCTGCACCTGATGCACCACCAGTTGCGACGCACGGGCCAGTTCCGTCAGATCAGCCAGACGCTGGTTCAGTTCGCTCAAGTCGTAGAGGGTGAGCGTCGCGTCATCGAGTTGACGCCGCAGATCGTCGACGCGAACCCGGGCCTGATCGAGCCCCTGGCGGGCGGTCCGCAGAGACTCGCCGTGTGCGGCCAGGCGCGACTTGAGCATTGCGGCTTCGCGCTGCGCCGCGGCCAGGGGCCGCAACCCCGCCATGCCCACCGCGACCATCGCCAGGATCAGGATCGCCAGACCGGCCGCATGCACCGGCCAGTACGCTCTCTCACGCTGAAAGAAGGTGCGCGCCTCGTCGCGATCAAACTGTGACGATTGTTTTCTCAAGATCGGCATCTCACGGCTTGGCATTGGTGCGGCCGATGCGGCACTCAAGCTCAAAACGGGTCGTATCCCGGCCCATGAACCCCTGGCGGGCCGTATTCACCAGTTTGACGACATCGAACAGTCCGGCCCGCTCGCAGGCCAGAACAATCCGCGACACATCCGCCTGCGATTCAGCCAGCCCTTCCAGCCGCACCATGAACGCGGCGGGACGATGGAAGTTCTCACTCACGCCGCCGCGACGATCCTGCGCGGAAAGGGCCGCGGCCACGATCGCTCCCCCCTCCCCGGCGACCGGTTCCAGTCGTACACTGCGCAACACCGCGTGGTCATCGCGCAACCGGCCCAGCAGCGTCAGAAGGATCGACCAGTCCGGCTGGTCGCTGACATGACGGACGGCTTCGAGCGTTTTGCGATCCCGGATCACCAGCGGCGCGATCTGGTCAAGCTGGGCGCGGGCGTCAGCGATCTGTTTTTCCAGTGCGTCCACGGCGGCGCGCGTGGCCGTGGTTGCAGGACGCATCGCCAGTGTCAAGCCGATGGCCGCCACGGCCAGGCTTGCCGCGACGAGATCGATCGCGATCCACAGCCGCATGCGTCCGAGGCGATGACGCTGGTGCCGGCGACGCTGAGGCAGGAGGTTGACATGGGCTGTCATGCCGCCCCCTTCCGCGCCGCGGTGTCTAAAGCCCAGAGCCCCAGTCCCGCGGCCATCGCCCGTTGCGGACCGAGTTTCATGGTCGATGCACCACGCCCGTCGGTTGCACGCCCATCGTCGAGCACCACCGCCCGGGCTTCGAGTTCCGGTCCCAGGTGGTCGGCCAGACCCGGCAGGTGAGCGCCCAGGCCAGTCAGCACAAGCGTGTCGATACGGCAATCGCGGTAACGATGGCCCACGAACGCCAAGGCCGCCCGCAGTTCCTGCACCGCGCCCGCGGCGTGGGACAGGACCAGGCTGGCCAACTCGCGCTGAGGGTGACGGGTTTCGGTGTTGTCCGTCGATTCGGTGCTCGGGTCGGGCTCGGCGGCTTCGGCCCCGTCGCCGCCGATCAATCCGTCAGCCGTCAGCGCGGTGACGTGCATGGTTTCAGTCACCTGTTCATGCAGACGGCGCATGTCGAAATCGCCGATCGTCCGTTCGTAGACCACCTCCCGCTGGTGGATGACGGTCAGCAGCGCGCGGTCCCAGCCCAGGTGAAGGATCGCGCCGTCGCCGTCCGTGAACTGATCGGCGCAGATGCGATGCAGCGCCAGCGCCGGCCAGTCGAGGGCCGCCACGTCAAAGCCGGCGGCGTCGAACTGGGCCAGCATGGCGTCGAGGGCGCCGGTGTCGCAGGCGACGGCCAGCACCTGCGTGGCGTCGCCGGCCCGGGCGGGATCGGGCACATCCCAGAAATCCACCGTCAAACTTTCGGGGTCGCACTGACGTTCGTTGGCCGCGCCCATCGTGGCCAGACGGCGCAAGGGCACGCCCGGCCCACGCGACGGCAGTTCCAGCAGGTGGGTGCTGGCCCGTTCGGTCGGCGCGGGCAGCACGATGCGGCGACCCACGAAGCCGCGTCGTTCAAGCACCTGCGCCAGATGGGCGATCTCTTCGGCCGTCCACAAGGGCTCCTCAGCGCGGTACGGCCACGACACCGCGCGGTGCGGCACAGCCCCGCGCCGGTCGCGGGCCCACTGCACGGCATGCACAAACCGGCCGTCACAGGCCACGCCGATCGGCAACATTCTGCGGCGTCCCAAGGCGGTCATCAGGCACCCCCTCCCGACGCCATGGCGGTCAGATCAAACAGCGGCAGGAACATGCTCACCGCCACCAGCCCCACAAGCATGCCGAGGGCCACAAGAATCGCCGGCTCAATGAGGCTCAGAGCCGCCTTGAGCGAGGTTTCGTTTTCATCATCCATCAGGTCGGCGATGTTCAGCAGCAGCGGGCCGATCTTGCCGGACTGTTCGCCGTTATGCAGGGCCTCGTAGAACGCCTCGGGGATCAACGGGTTATCACGAAAGGTTCGGCTGACCGGCTCGCCCTGGGTGACGGCCTGCTCGGCTTCCTGAAGCAACTTCACGTAGTGCGCATTGCCGGCCGCGGCCTGGGTCAGTTGCAGTCCTTCCAGCAGCGGCACGTTGCTCTCGACCAGACTGCCCAGCAGCCTGGCGATGCGGGCGATGACGAAGCCCTGGGCCAGCCGACCGAACACAGGCAGCTTCAACACCACGGTGTCCCGCCACTGGCCTCCCGCTTCCGAGTGCAGCCAGGACCACGCGCCCCACCCCAGGCCCGCGCCCGTGAGCAGACCGATCCACCAGAAACGCGTCGCCAGATCGCTGACGGCCAGCATCACGAGGGTGGTCGGCGGCAGGGGCACGTCGAGGGTCTGGAACATTTCCGTGAATCGCGGCACCACAAACAGCATCACCAGAAGCAGTACGGCGATGGCGATGAAGGTGAGGGCGATGGGGTAGACCATCGCGCCGCGCAGGGTGCTCTGCGTGCGCCAGCGTTTGTTGACCAGCGCGGCCAGACGCTCAAGCATGGGCACGAGCTGGCCGCTGGCCTCACCGGCGGCGATCAGACTGCGGTAGACCTCGTCAAAGAAGCCCGGATGCTCCGCCATCGCGTCGGACAGCGGCTCGCCTTCCTCCACGCGCTCGCCAATGTCGGCGAGCACGGCTTTCCAGGATTCGTTGCGCATCTGCCGCTGCAAAGCGGCCAACGCTTCGGTCACCGGCGATCCGGTGGAGGCGAGCACGTAGAACTGCTTGGTGAAGACCGCCAGGTCGCGCGACTTGGCGCGGCTGGCGGTGACGCGCACCGCGTCCTGCACGGCGCCTTTGATCTGGGCCACGAACAGGCCTTCGCGGCGAAGCGACTCGGTCGCCTCGGCGATGCTGGCGGCGTCGATCACGTCGTTGATCGCACGGCCGGCGCGGTCATAGGCCTGGTAGGCGAGTTTCATGCGGCGCTCCTGGCCTCGGGACCCGCTGAAGACGTCGGCCGGGCGCCCTCGGCCGCGTGCTGCTCGTCTTCGGACTGCGTGACGCGGAGAATCTCCTCCAGGCTTGTCCGACCATCGAGCGCCAGCAGCACACCCTCCTGCCGAAGCGTCATGCCGCCATGCCTGATGTGGGCGTGGCGGATCTCATGGGCCGCAGCGGCGCGGTGGATCATCGGGCGCAGGTCGTGGGTGACCTCCATCACTTCGTAGATGCCGCAGCGTCCCTGGAAACCGCTGTTGTGGCAATTGGCGCAGCCGTCGCCCTTCTTGAAGGTCTGGCCCGTGCGGTCCGAGAGTCCCGCATCGGCCAGCACCTGTTCCGACGGGTAATACTTGGTGGTGCACGAGGGGCACAGCGTCCGCGCCAGCCGCTGGGCGCACACGCCATTGAGCGCGCCCGAAAGCAGGTAGGACTCGACGCCCATGTCCAGGAGGCGGGCGACGGCGCTGGGCGCGTCGTTGGTGTGCAGGGTCGCCAGCACCAGGTGACCGGTGAGGGCGGCCTGCACCGCGACCTTGGCCGTCTCCTCGTCGCGGATCTCGCCGATCATGACCACGTCCGGATCCTGCCGCAGGATGCTGCGCAGCGCCCGGGCGAAGGTCATGCCGATGGCCGGCTGAACCTGAATCTGATTCACCAGGTCAAGCTGGTACTCGACGGGATCCTCGACGGTGACGATGTTGCGTTCCGTGCCGCGCAGCAGCTCGAGGGCGGAATAGAGCGTGGTGGTCTTGCCGCTACCCGTCGGACCGGTGACCAGCACCAGGCCGTGGGGCTTGTCGAGCATGCGTCGAAAGGCAGTCAGCGCCCCCGGCCGCATCCCCAGATCCTCCATGCGCACGCGCAGGTTGCTCTTATCCAGGACGCGCACCACAATCTTCTCGCCCAGCAAGGTGGGCATGCTCGATACGCGCAGATCGATCTGCCGACCCTCGGCGACGATGCGGACGCGGCCTTCCTGGGGCAGGCGCTTCTCGGCGATATCCATCTTCCCGATGACTTTCATGCGGGCGACGATCGCCGCGTGCATCCCGGCCGGGGGCTTCATCAGGTCGCGCAGCATGCCGTCGATGCGATAGCGGATCCGCGTTCCCTTGTGATCGGGCTCGATGTGAATGTCGCTGGCCCCGTCGCGCACCGCCGAGAGCAGGGCCACGTTCACCAGGTTGATGATCGGGCTGCCCTCGACCAGTTTGTCGAGGTTGGTGGCCGACATCTCCTCGACCGATTCGCGCTCGACGACTTCGACGTCGGACTCGGCCAGGGAGGTCAGGAAGGCGTCGACATCGACGTCGCCGCCGGCGTACTTGCGAATGAATTCGGTGATGTTGGACTTGAGCGCCAGCACCGGGCGGATGCGGCAGCCCGACAGGGCCTTGAGACGGTCGATGGTCGGCAGCGACTGCGGCTCGGCCATGGCCACCGTCAGTTCGCCATGTACCTTGAACATCGGGATGACCGCGAGCTTCTCAGCCTCTTCCTCGCCGATGATCGCCAGCAGCGCGGGATCGATCAACCCATGACGCAGCACGACGGCCGGCACGCCCAGGCGCTGGCCAAGCGTCTTGACCAGCACGCCCGGCTGCACGACGTTGAGCTCGACGAGTACCTCGCCGAGCATCTTGCCGCTGTTGGCCTGCTCGGTCAGGGCATGGCGCAACTGCTCCTCGCTGACGAGCTGTTTCTCCAGCAGCAGGTCGCCGATGCGCAGTTTGCCGCCGTTGCCGCTCACATGAAGCTCCTGACCGCCGCCTGCACGTCTTCGAAATACTCAAACTGATCCGCCAGTCCCGTCAGCTCGAACACCTCGCGCAGCGTGGCGTTGGCGCCCACCAGGCAGAGCACGCGGCCGGATTCGCCCTGCAACTGGCCGGCGTCGCTGAGCGCCTCGAGTCCGGCGCTGTCGACAAAGGGCACGCCCGCCAGATCGAGCACGACGCGCCCCATGTTCTGCCGGGCCGCGTCCTGGAAGCGAGCACGCAGCGTTGGCGCCTCGGCGCTGTTGATCTGGCCGTCCGGCCTGAGCACGGCGACGGCCCCCTGCTGCTGCTCGTGTATCTGCATGGCGTGGACTCCCGCTTCGATTCAGGCCGCCTGGCTCGGTGCCGGCAGGCTCACGCTGAAGGTGCTGCCCTGGTTGATCTGCGATTCGATGGTGATGTCGCCGCCGTGCAGACGGATGATCTCGCGCGACAGCGCCAGGCCCAGCCCCGAGCCGGTGATCTTGCTCACGCGCTCGTCCTTGGCCCGGTAGAACTTCTGGAAAAGGTGGGGCAGGTCGGCCTCGCTGATGCCGATGCCGCTGTCAATCACATCCACCAGCAGCCGGCCATCCTCCCACTCGGCTTTGACCGTGACCTCACCGCCCTCCGGCGTATACTTGAGGGCGTTGCCCACCAGGTTGTGCAAGGCCTGCACGAGCTTGTCGCGGTCGCCCTGCAGGGTGGGCAGCTTCGGGGGCATGTCGAACCGGAGTGTGAGCTTCTTGTCCGCCGCCTGTTCACGGTAATCGTGCTCGAGCTGCTCGAAAATCGCGCCCATGGGCACGTCGTCACGGTCGGCCCGCATGGCGCCCGCTTCGATCTCCGCGACCGACAGCATGTCGCCCACGAGGTTCTCCAGCCGCCGCACTTCCTGATTGATGACGTTCAGGCACCGGCACCGTTCGGCCTCGTCGGCCTGCGGATCGTCGAGAAGGTTTTCGACATACAGGCGGATATTCGTCAGCGGCGTGCGCAGCTCATGGGTCGCATGGGTGACGAACGCATAGCGGGCCTTTTCCGCGACGCGCTGCTGGGTGATGTCTTCGATGATCATCACAGCCCTGGCGGCGTCGGACTCGCGGGCCGGACGGACCGTAAAGCGCAGTACGCTGCCTCGCTGGTCTTCGCCGCGATCCACCTCGACGGTGGTGCGACGGCGCTGGGTCGAGTCAAGCGCCGCCTGGAGACCTTCAAGCAGTCGTGGTTCCTCGATCCAGCCGGCGACCGCAGCCCCGACAAGTTCCTCGCGTCGCGTGCGCAGAAGCACCGCGCCCGCTCCGTTGCAGTAAGTGACTTTGCCCTGGTCGTCGAGCAGGATCAGGCCGGTCGCCAGGCTGTCGCACAGTTCGTCAAGCCGGCCACCGCCGCCGCGACGCCGGTCCCGCCGCGCGTCGTGGGCCTGCTGGGCCTGCTGCGTGCGTCGGGCCGCTTCGCGGTCGTCGATCAACCGGTTCCACAGCTCGGCTGCCTTGCCATAGCGTGCGTCAAGTTTGAGTTCTTCGGCGGCGTCGCGGCCCTTGCCCACCGCTTCAAGCGCCTGCTGGATGAGCGCGAGCGTGCGGGCCCGTCGCGCCAAGGCCCGCCCGGCGAGGGCCCACACCGTCAACGCGGCCGCGCCCGCCGCGACCGTCAGAATGGCCCAGGCCGTCCATGTGGACATGCCCGGCGCCTCTGTGGCGTGCAGTCCCAGAGCCCGCCACGCCAGCGCGGTGGCTATCGTCGCCGCCGCCGTTCCGGCGAGTGCCAGCACCATCAGCGCCATGGCGAAACCGCCGACCTGCCGCCGAGCCGGCCACGCGCGGCCATTGAACCTGGACCGAGCCGAACTGGCCATCGTTGGATCACCTCCCCGCATCCGCCCCGTCGGCCGAATGCGCGTAGCCTCACCGCCGCGTCGCCCCGGCGACGGTGGCGGCATTCCTTAGACAGCTATCGGCCAAATGGCGGGCCCATTGAAGCTGGGTAAGAAGAACCGGTTGATCCGTTTAGCACCCCCCGGGGCAAGCTGCCGGTCGCAGGCGCCCGGATTCACGCAGCGAAGGGCGTGCGAGCCTCGTGACGCTCGACCATGCTGTCGTAACGGCTGAAATCCATCCGGACGAAAATCGGGATCAGGCCCGGGTCGAACTGACTGCCCGCGCAGCGATTCATTTCGATGAGCGTCTCGGCCGACGAACGGGCGGACCGATAAGAACGCGTGGAGCGCATCGCGTCGAAGGTATCGGCGCAGGCGATGATGCGGCCCAGCAGCGGAATGTCCTGGCCGGCCAGCCCCTCGGGATAGCCGCGGCCGTCCCATCGCTCGTGGTGGTAGAGCACGCCCGGCAGCATGGCCGCCAGGGGTGGGATGTCCTTGAGAATGTTGTACCCGATGGTCGGATGACGTTTGATCTGCTCGAACTCTTCGTCGGTGAGCCGCCCGGCCTTGCACAGCACGGCCTCGGGCACGCCGATCTTGCCCACGTCGTGAACCAGGCCGGCGATGCGCACATTCTCGACTTCGTCGGCCGCCAGCCCCATGGCTTGGGCCAGTTGGGCCGAAAGCATGGCCACCCGCTCGGTGTGGCCGCAGGTGTAGCGGTCCTTGGCATCGATGGCCGCGGTCAGAGCTTGCAGCGTGCCCAGGAACATCACCCGTTGCTCCTCGAAACGGGCCAGATTCTCGTGAAACACGCCCAGATAATCCGACGCGGCGTCGAAGAACTGCGTGAGCACGCTGCTGACATCGCACTCCGGGCCGTCGGCATTCGCGCCCAGCAACACACCGACGACGCGATCGTCATGTGTGATCGGCTCGGCCACGACCTCGCGGCCGGCGACCGACGCCAACTCATCGCGCCGCGGCTCGAGGATGCGCGTCCAGTCGTTGCGATTGAAGCGTGACAGCAACGTCCGCACCATGGCCGTCAACCGCGGCGATTCGCAGGGCAGATCGCCGGCGACGAACATGGCCCCATCGAGCTGCGGCACCGTCGCGTCGGGCACGAAGGCCACCGCCGACCAGGCCAGCTCCATAACCGAGCGCAGGTGGTCGCACATCATCTGGACGGCCTGCCGGGCGTCCTGTGTCGCGTTCATCAGGCGTGCGAAGCGGTAGAGCAGGGTCGTCTGCTCGTAGGACTGGGCAAGCTGGTCGCTGAACTCCTCGAGCGCGATGTTCTGGCGCGTCCGCTGGGTGAGATCGCTCACCGCCCAACTCAGGGCCGCCGCCAGGTGCGCGGGATTGACCGGCCCCTGGAGCAGGTGCGGCTTGAGGGTGTGGAGCATCGACAGGTCCACGCCGTCCTGGGCGCAGAGTTTTCGAACCAGGCCGCCGTCGGCCGCCGCCGCAGGCAGCAGCAGGGCCCATGCGACGACCCTCGTGCCTCGATCCGATCCGTCGGCGATCGGCAGCAGCCACACACCGTCGTCGAGGACGACGGGCTGATCGATCTGGCGGCTTTCCGTGGTAAACCAGTTTTCGATGGCCTCGCCCAGGTGCCGGCGCATCGCGTCGCCAGCCACGATGGGGTGCTCGGCGGCCGGTCCAATCGCGTGGCCCGCAAGCCGTCCGCTCTCATCCGCCGGCCACAGGTGCAGCCCCAGTTTGCCGCAGCGCTCGCCGAGCGTAGCGAGGGCCTGGTCCGTGAGTGCGTGTGCCATGACGTGTCGGTTCCTGTGCACAGGCCCGCAGCCCGTGTTCAGGCGGCTTGGGCGTTCAAGGGGACAATTTCACCGGCCGTGGCCAGCAGCTCACGCATGCTGAATGGCTTGGCCATGAGATATCGGATGCTGGTTCGGGCCATGTCCTGCGGGGAAAGCTTGTGTCCCCGGGCCGTGAGCATGATGATCGGCACCTGGGCTGTGGCGGCCTCGGCACGCAAGGCCAGACACAGCTCGAACCCGTTCATCAAGGGCATCTGGTAATCGGTGATGACAAGATCAGGTGTCTGCCGACAGGCCAGATCAAGCGCCTCCTGCCCATTGTCGGCCGTGAGCACGGCGGCCCCGGCTCGCCGCAGTCGCGAGGCGACCATGGTGGTCAGGTGCAGTTCGTCATCAACCACAAGCACGGTCGGCATGGCAGGTTCCTTGAAAGCAATCACGGATCCGCGAGCCTGGCGCGGCCGCGTGTCCTACTCATCGGCCTGATCGCGAGCGCTGTTAAGCATGCTTTGTGGATGGCCAACTCATGCTGCAATCACGGCTTGCACCTGCCGTCCCCCGTGGCGGCCCGACCGGGTTAGCGAGTCGCCGCCCTCTCGTGCGGCACCGCACGGCGAGGGTGGTCCGAAGACCTCTGAAACAAAAGACTTGACCCCGACCACACCACCGGGCACACTGGGGCTGGCCATTGGATTTTGAGGGGCAAAAGCGATCTTCTTCGCGGCGAGCATCTTCGCCAGCCCCGTCTTCCGTCAGTCGCCATGAGGGTTCCCATGACATCCACCTCAGCAACCCCCACGTCCCCCGCCGCCATCCATCACCTTTCCCCTCGGGCCGCCGTCAAGACGGCGTGGCGACTCTGGACCCTGCTGCTGGTGCTGCCGTTCCTGGTCTTCATGGCCTCGCTGGTGTATCTGATGACCACCCGTACCGTCGCCCGCCCGGATCTGAGTCACCGCTGGTTCGTCTTCGCCATGCTGTGGACCGCGCTGACCATCCCCGCCGCCTTCTTCATCCGCTCGCGTTTGTTCCATGACTACTGGCAAGGACGAACCGTCCCGCCCGCGCGCTATCTGGTGGGCATGGCGGTGGTCTGGGTGACGATCGAAGCGGCCGGTCTGATCAGTCTGGCGGGCGTGTTCCTCAGCGGCAGTTTGCTGCCGGATCTGATTCCGGCTCTGTTCGCGTTCGTCCTCTATCTGACGCTCTGGCCGACGGGCGCGGCGATGACCCATCCCGTGGGCGCGGAGGACGATGCCTCGGTATTCCGCCATCCGCGATGAATCAGTGCAGCCGGTTTCGTCGTGCTGCGACCGCCCGGCTCGAATCGCACCCGCGCATGACTTTTCCAGCCGCCGTCGCGGATCGCGTGGTCTTGCGTTGTGCGCGCGAAACTCCATAATGTGCCGGCCGCGACCAGGTGAGACACGTCGCCCGACGTGGGATACACTTGCCTGAACGCGGACCGCCCCCGCTGCGACAACCCAACCCCGCAAAACCGGCAGGCTCGACGATTTCCGCCAAAAGAAGTCAGTTTGTTTTTCCTCCGGCGGCCAACTACCTGTTCCCCGCCGCGCTTGTGTTGCTGCTGGGCGCGGGCACGTACTTGCCGGTGCTCGTCGGTCTTGGAGCCTCACCGCAGACCACCGACGTCGGCTACGCGCCCACGCAGCCGGTGCCTTTCAGCCACGCCCTGCACGCGGGCGAACTGGGTATGGACTGTCGCTACTGCCATACGAGCGTCGAGAAGGCGGGTTTCGCTGCCCTTCCACCGACGCAGACCTGCATGAACTGCCACACGGCCATCAGCGTCGAGAGCGAAAAACTGACCTTGGTGCGCGAGAGCCACGCCACCGGCAAGGCCCTCGACTGGCTCAAGGTGCATGACCTGCCCGACTACGCTTACTTCAACCATGCCGCCCATGTGAATCAGGGCATCGGCTGTGTGACCTGCCACGGGCGCGTCGACAAGATGGAAGTGGTCTATCAGGCCCAGCCGCTGAGCATGGCCTGGTGCCTCGACTGCCATCGCGCCCCGGAGAAGAATCTACGCCCCCGCGACCAGGTGACCAACATGACCTGGTCGGCCGCGGCCGACGCCGGCCAGCCCCAAAATGAACTCGGCGCGGAATTGAAAAAGCAATACGGTATCCACGACCATGTTTACATGACGAGCTGCTCCACGTGCCACCGCTAAGTGAACAACTCGAAGGCCGTCGGTACTGGCGCAGCGTGCAGGAGCTGGCGCAGTCGCCCGGGATTCGCGCGGCGCTGGACGACGAGTTCGGGCCTTACGATCCCGAGCAGATCGCCGGCATGTCACGACGTGCCTTCATGAAGATCATGGGCGCGTCGATGGCGCTGGCCGGTCTGACACTCAGCGGCTGTCGCCGCTGGCCGCAGGAGCACGTGCGCCCTCACGCTTATCGACCCGAGGGCGTCACACCCGGCCTGCCGCTGCACTACGCGACGATGATGTCGCTCGGGGGCGTGGCCAGCGGTGTGCTCGCCCGCAGCTACGACGGCCGACCGATCAAGATCGAAGGCAACGATCGCCACCCGGTCAGCCGCGGTCGCACCGACGCCTTCGCCCAGGCCAGCATCCTCAGCCTCTACGACCCCGACCGTTTGCGCGGCGTGATGCGGCGCGAAGCTCAGACGCTGACCGCCAGCACGTGGACGGTTTTCGAACGGTCGACCGCGCAACGGTTCGCTGACCTGCGCGCCCGCGGCGGCGCGGGACTGGCGCTGCTGACGACAGCTGACGACGGCCCGACGGCTTTGCGCCTTCGCCGCCAGTTCATGGCCGCGTTTCCGGCTGCGCATGTCGCGGCGTGGGAGCCGATCACGCGTGAGCAGACCGCCGCCGCGACGAAGGCCGCCTTCGGCTCGATGCTGCGGCCGATTTACGACTTCAGCCATGCTGATGGGATCGCCTGTTTCGCAGACGATCCGTTGGGCGTACACCCCGGCCAGCTCATGCATGCCCGCGACTGGGCGGCCGGACGCCGCTCGGCCGACGAGGGCCGCATGAACCGGCTCTATGCGGTCGAATCGCGTCTGAGCCTTACCGGCGCGGCCGCCGACCACCGCCTGCCCCTGCGGCCGTTGATGGTCGGCCCGGCCCTGATCTATGTCGCCGAGCGCCTGG
>JAANMY010000396.1_pt1 | contig 61975 bp, 50 predicted proteins | sample 7279691 | NCBI WGS metagenome assembly JAANMY01 (sample SAMN14094543, study PRJNA606508) | bioreactor metagenome | isolation source: A lab-scale SPAN reactor treating ammonium-rich wastewater day 388 | place: Ireland: Galway | collected 2018-02-07 | reverse complement strand
GCCAGCGCAAGGCTTTGCCGACAGCTTTGCCGGCGAAAAGGTCACGGTGTTTATGTACTATGTGCTAAACGAGCTGCCATCCGGCCTGCGTGGTCTGGTGGTGGTTGGGGTCATTGCCGCCGCGCTGTCGACTATTACCTCTGGCCTTAACTCGATGTCATCGGTACTGGTAGCCGATATGTACAAACCCTGGCGCCTGGCACGCGATGCGCAAACGGATGAGCAGCATTTTGTCCGTGCCGGTCAGTTTGGCATGCTGCTCACCGCTACCGTGCTGTCATTGATGGCCATACTGTGTTTTTACTGGCAGCAGTATTCCGACATGCCGCTACTGGCATTTGCTTTAAGCGTAATGGTGTTTTCGTACAGCGGCTTGCTTGGCGTGTTTTTTACCGCGCTGTTCAGCAGGCGCGGCAACCGCTATTCGGTTACGGCGGCGCTTATCAGCGGATTTTGCGTGACCCTATTGCTACAACCCTATATTCTGCAGCAACTTAGCCCGTCACTGGCGGCACTGGACTTAGGTTTTACCTGGCAGTTATGTCTGGGCACCCTGATCGCGACACTGGTGTGTCTGGCGGGCAACCCCGCAACGGCCAGCAAGGAGTAATAACATGTGGACTCTTACCGTTGATGGCGGTGGCAGCAAAACGCTGGCGCGATTAACCCATCAACCCAGCGGCCAGCATTGGCAGCAGCAAGCCGGCCCGGCGTCGCTGACCAATGACTTTGCGCTGGCGCTGGCCAATATTAATCAGCTTACTGACAGCCTGTGCCAGCAAGCCGGGGTTAACAGCTTACAGCTGCGCACTGTAATGGGGCTGGCCGGCGCCGGCAACCCGCAACAGCAGCAACAGGCCATGCAGCAACTGGCTGGCCGCTATCAGCAGCTGTTTATCACCACCGACGCCCGCACGTCCATGTACGGCGCCAATTTAGGCCAGCCGGTATTAGTGGTCGCGTTGGGCACCGGTTCGGTGGCCATGCGCTTACTGGCCGACGGCAGCGAGCAACAAGTCGGCGGCTGGGGCTTTAACATTGGTGACGAGGGCGGCGGCGCCTGGTTAGGGAAACAACTGGTGCGGGAACTGCTATGGCAGGTAGATAGCCTGGCCGGTATTCAAAGCCCGCTGCTACAACAGGCCGCTGCGCAAATCGGTCGTGATGCCGACACCCTGCTGCCCTGGCTAAAAAGCGCCAGCCCGAATGATTTTGCCGCCTTGGCCCCGCTGGTATTTGATTATGCCGGCCGCTGTGAGGTAGCAGACAAGCTGCAGCAGCGCCACGTAGCGGCAGTACAGCAATTAATACAGGCCGGTCGCGAACACTTCGCCCTGCCGGTGGTATTACTGGGCGGCCTGGCCGGGCGTACTGCCCCCTTGTTAGACGCGCCCTGTCGCGCCCTTTTGCAGCCGGCGCGAGGCAGCGCCTTAGATGGCGCCTATTTATTGGCACAACAGCTTACTGACACAACGGCTTAGCGCTTTTACCGCAGGATACCCTTATGACCAACACGCAACAGGACGCCTTACTGCAACAGCTGGCGGCGATGAGCTCAGAAGCGCGCAACCCGGCCAGCCACGATATCGATCTGCTGTCCAGCCTCGACATTGTCAGCCTGATTAACCGCGAAGATCAGACCGTAGCGCACAGTGTGGCGCAGTGCCTGCCACAGGTCGCAACCGTGGTCGACAAGGTTGTCGAGGCCTTTGCCAACGGCGGGCGTCTGGTGTATCTGGGCGCTGGCACCAGCGGCCGGCTGGGCATCTTAGATGCGGTAGAATGCCCGCCCACTTACAGCGTACCAGCCACTCAGGTGCTGGCCCTGATTGCCGGTGGCGCCAATGCGGTATACAAAGCGGTAGAGGGCGCCGAGGATAACGCTGACCTGGCCGTGGCCGATCTGAACAGTATTGCCCTTTGCGCCAACGATGTGCTGGTGGGCATTGCCGCCAGTGGCCGCACCCCTTATGTGCTGGGCGGCCTGGCCTATGCCCGCCAACTGGGCTGTTACACCGCCGCCATCAGCTGCAACGCCGGCGCGCCGGTATTAACCGCTGCCGATACCGGCATTTGTGCCGTGGTCGGGCCCGAAGTGGTGACCGGCTCTACCCGGATGAAAGCCGGCAGCGCGCAAAAAATGATTTTAAATATGCTGACCACAGCTGCCATGATCCGCAGTGGCAAGGTATATCAGAACCTGATGGTCGACTTACACGCCAGCAATGAAAAACTGGTGGCCCGCGCTGTACGCATCGTTATGCAGGCCACCGACTGCAGCGCCGCCATCGCCCGCGACGCGCTGCAAAACGCCGGCATGAGCGCCAAACTGGCCATTTTGCATATTTTAACCGGCCACAGCATTGACGCCTGTCGCCAGCAACTGGCACAGCAGCAGGGCTTTATCCGCCGTGCATTGCCCGCACAGGAGCAGCAACTATGACAGGCGCCGCAGCAATTACATTCACCGCAGCGATAAGAGCACTGTGGCTGGTCAGTTTGTTCTACCTAACCGCCCTATGGCCTGCTATGGCTGCCCAGCCAACCTTACAAACCGGCGCCGAACAGCTGCAGCAGTATTTACCATTGTTAAAAGACAAAAGAGTCGGCTTGCTGGTTAACCAAACCTCCTTGATTGGCCAGCAGCATCTGGTCGATGTGCTGTTAGCGCACCAGGTACAGGTGGTAGCCATTTTCGCCCCAGAGCATGGCTTTCGCGGCGACAAGGATGCCGGTGCCCATATTCAGAGCGGTACCGACAGTAAAACCGGCCTGCCGCTGTGGTCAATGTATGGCGCCAGCAAAGCGCCCTCAGCAGAGCAGATGCAACAACTGGATATTGTCATTTTCGACATTCAGGATGTTGGCGTGCGCTACTACACCTATATCAGCTCGATGCATTATATGATGCAGGCGGCGGCCCAATACGGCGTGCAGATGCTGGTGCTGGACCGGCCTAACCCGAACGGTGCCTATGTTGATGGCCCGGTGCTGGACTTAGCCTTTCAGTCTTTTGTTGGCATGCACCCGATCCCGCTGCTGCACGGTATGACAGTGGCCGAGCTGGCACAGATGATTAAAGGCGAAGGCTGGATCACTAATGCGGAAAAACTGCATTTGCAGGTGGTGCCGGTTAAGCATTATCGCCGTGATATGGCGTATTCGCTGCCGGTAAAACCCAGCCCCAATTTACCCAATGATCAGGCCATTGCGCTGTACCCGTCACTGGGTTTTTTTGAGGCCACGCCAATGAGTGTTGGCCGTGGCACCGACTTTGCTTTTCAGGTATTGGGCTATGACAAATTTGGCCCAGCAGACTTTCACTTTACCCCGGTTTCAACCCCCGGCGCCGCGCTTACACCGCCGTTGATGAATAAACAGGTGAAAGCTGAAGACTTACGCCAGGTAGCGGCGCAGGGCCTGAGCTTACAATATCTGCTGCGCTGGCAGGCGCGGTTTGCCAAACACAACGAGGTGTTTTTTAGCGCGCCGGACTTTATGGACAAACTGGCCGGCACTGATCAGTTGCGCCAGCAGATAAGCCAGGGCTTAACGGAAGCCGAAATCCGCCAAAGCTGGCAAAGCGCGCTGGCGCAGTTTAAACGTCAGCGTCAGCCGTATTTGCTTTATCCCTGAGCCTGTGGCTCAGATAACATTTAAGGCAAATCGAACAACAACGCCTTTACTGTACCTTGCGCCGTAAGAGCCAGCATGGTCTCGTCAGCGATTTTTATGCCATCGCCCGCTTGCAAGCGCTGGCCCAGCACGGTCAGCTCACCGCTTATCAGGTGCAGATACATTTTACGGCCGGGCCTGATACTAACATGCTCTGTCTCACCAGACGCCAGCATTAGTTGATACAGTAGCGCATCCTGACGCAGGGTTAAACTGCCATCACGGCCATCCGGCGATAAAATCAGCGTCAGGCCAGGTATCTCGCCAAAGGCTTTTTGCTGATAACCCGGTGCCCCGCCAAATTGATTCGGCTGCAGCCAAATTTGCAGAAACTTCAGTGGCTCAGTGTTACTCGCATTGAATTCGCTGTGGTAAATACCGCGGCCGGCACTCATCAATTGGTACTCGCCGGCGGGCAGCACTTCGGTATTGCCAGCCGAGTCTTTATGGGCAATGTTGCCCTGCAGTACCAGACTTAAAATTTCCATATCCTGATGGCCATGGGTGTCGAAACCGGCGCCAGGGGCAACAGTATCGTCGTTAATCACCCGCAGCGCGGAAAAGCCCATCTGGGCCGGATCATAATAACGGCCAAAAGAAAAACTGTGATAACTGTTAAGCCAGCCAAAGTTGGCGTGGCCGCGCGCACTGGCTTGGCGTAATTCAAACATTTGCGTACTCCTGCTTTCGCGACATAGCGTTACACCAAAGCTTAACCAGCCAGCTGCTGTAGAAAAAGCGGAATAATTTGCCGTTAATGTTCAGTTTTTTTGAACCAAAGCAGAAGCAGAACGACTGAACTACACTAGAGCACAGCACACCTTACCCTAACCCAGCAAAGGAGAGAGATATGACGATGAATGTACTGGCGATTTGCGGCAGCCTGCGGGCCAAGTCGACCAACCGCGGCTTGCTGCGTTACGCTCAGGCCAATGCGCCCGAGGGTATGAAAATTCATATCGCCGATATTCTGGATGTACCCTTTTACAATGCCGATTTAGCGGCAAAACCCGCTGCCGCCGAGCAGTTGCTAAAGCAACTGGCCCAGGCCGATGCGTTGCTGCTGGCCTGCCCTGAATACAACTATTCAATGGCGCCGGCGCTTAAAAATGCGCTGGACTGGGCCTCACGCGAGCCTGACAATCACCTGCTGAGCGGTAAAGCCGTCGCCATTATGGGCGCCGGCGGCGGCATGGGCACCAGCCGGGCGCAGTACCATTTACGCCAGGTCTGTGTGTATTTAAACCTGCACCCGCTAAACCAGCCGGAAGTGTTTGCCAATGCCTTTAGCGGCAGTTTTGATACCGACGGTAACCTTACCGACGAGCGCATTCAGGGCCTGATTGTGAAACAGCTTAGCGCCCTGCAAAAATGGGCACTGCAGCTGCAAAAGTAACCACTAGGGGTTTGGCTGCAGTGTGTGCTCTAAGTGCCCAGTGGGTTTAACAACTTGCCGCTGCTTAGCTCTAGCAGCTGGCCATTTAGCAGCACCAGTTGCACGCCCTGCGTATTCGCCAGCAAAAAGGTCGCTCTGCGCTGGCGCTGTGGTGTATCACCCGGCAAGCTGGTCGGGTTTAGCAAGACCGGCAAGTGGGTGTCGATACTGAGCAGGCGCTCATCGCCGCTAAAGTGGCTATAGCCCTGGCGCAATAATGCCAGGTACGCCTGCTCGGTAAGCTGCAGTGGTTTGCTCAGCATATAGGCTTTTGGTGGCTGGTAGCTTAACCCCTTAGCATCAAACTGGTGGTAACTGCCGTAAATCGATAAATCGCCAATATCTCTAAGCCGCGCCTGTTTAGCGCCCTCAATGTCTAAATCTACCGCCAGATCTACCTTAGCTTGCTGGCCGTTTAGCGTTAGGTTCAGGTTCTGGATCAGCAAATCTTTAATACCGCCGTCACGGTTAAACGGGATAGCCTGGTAGGCACTTAATGGCTGCTGCTGATAGCCGCTGCTGGCAATACTGTTAATACTCAGTACCAATAACTGCGTGATTAGCTGGCGCGCCACCTGGCGGTTGTCATCAGCCGGGTGGCCGCCGGCTTCAATTAATACCGTGCTAATGCCCATACCGGCGAAGGTATCGCCAAAAGAGCGCCAGGAGAAAGTATCGTCGTATTTAGCCAGATAGCCCGGCAGCTCACCTGCCATGAAATCGCGCATCTCGCCAATGAGTTGCATAGCTTTAGCGCGTGCAGCATCAATGTCCTTCGCCTCGTTAAAGGCCGGCGCTAACAATGAAATCGTCGCCTGCTTAGTGCTGTCGCCCACCGCATAAAAGCGGTTTTGATCATGCAGGTTTAAACCAAAATCGGGTTTAAACTCTTTGGCGGCCTGCATTAGCAGCCGCCCTTCCGGTGTTTGCAGCGCTTTAGCGTCACGGTTAATGTCGATGCCCATGCTGTTAAAGCGCGAACCGGCTGCTGCGCCATCGGGGTTTAGCATAGGTATCAGCCGCAGTGTTAGCTTATGCTGCCAGCCTTGTAACCATTGCTGGCCCTCGGTCGTGGCCAACAGCTGCAGCAAATCCAGCACCGAGGCGGTAGCGGTAGATTCATCGCCATGCATTTGTGACCAGGCCATTAGCTTAACTGGCCCATTACCGATATCAATTTGCCAGATAGGCGTCCCCAGCACTGACTGGCCTAACTGACTAAAACCTAGCTGTGTATTAGTGCGGTGTTGCTGCAGCAGCGGCGCTATATCGGCGTAACTCAGCTGCGGCTTATCCAGGCCCGCAGCTTTTATCTGCAAATATTGCGGTGCGGTTAACCCTTGCTGTGTCATCACCTGCTCTGCCCCTGTTTTAAACGTCATGGCCGCCAAGACCATAGCTCCCACCATGGTGGCCACCAGTAGCCCGTTGCTGAAACGCTGCATACAACCCTCTTTACTTAACAGTAAAGCCGTTAGCATGGCGCATTGCTGTTAACAATTGCAAGTGCATTAGTATCGGTTAAACCGGCAGTAGCAACCAGCCATCGCAACGTTAGCCGCACAAATAGTTGCAGCGCTTTGGTACAATCTGTATAAATTATTCAGCAATGAAGCAAATTACAATAATAATGACAGGAGGCCAACTTGGCTGATTGGCTTACGCTGCTACCGGCGCTGGTAGCAATTATCGTGGTGTTATGGCGCAAAGAAGTGATCCTGGCGCTATTGTTATCCCTATGCTGTGCTGAGCTGCTGATTTACCTGCAAGCGGGCAATGCTGGCCCGGGCTTGCTGCTCGATGGCAGTATCGCCACGCTGGAACGCATCGTGGCAGTTACACGCGATGGTGACAACGCGCGCATTTTAATGTTTTCGTTGTTAGTGGGCGGTCTGTTGGCCTATATGCGCGACTCGGGCGGGGTGTCGGCCACAGTAAAACTGTTGGTAGAAAAAGGCATTGCCAAAACAGCGCGTCAGGCTGGTTTGCTGACGTTTTTTATCAGCGCTGTCACCTTTATTGAATCTAATTTAAGCTCGCTGACTGCTGGTATCAGCTCACGTGGTCTGTTCGACAAGTTTAAAATGAGCCGCGCCCGGCTGGCCTACATCATCGACAGTACCAGCGCACCTATCTGTATCATTATTCTGCTTAATGGCTGGGGTGCTTATATTCTGGGCCTGCTTAGTACTTATTCGCTCGGCGAATCGGCCGTGTCGGTATTAATCGGCACCATACCGCTGAATTTTTATGCGCTGTTTACCCTGGGCCTGGTGCTGTACACCATTATCAGCGGCAAGGTATATGGCCCAATGCGTAAATCAGAGCAGCAGTTGCATACACTGGCGCATCACACTGAAATTGATGTTAAACCCAGCCACCCGGCGTTTATGTTAGTACCGCTACTTACTCTGGTCGCGTCTATGCTGGGCTTTATGTTACTTACCGGTAATGGCCGCCTGGTATCAGGTTCAGGCTCGCAATCGGTGCTGTACGCCACTACGTTAGCCTGCCTGGTAGCCTATTGCATGATGTTATTTAGCAAGCGCTTTAGCCATCAGCAGTTAGTGGATACCGGCTTTAAAGGCATGAGCGAGCTATTACCGCTGGTGACGATAGTGCTGCTGTCACTGGCACTGGGCAGCAGTTTAAAATTGCTGGGTACCGGTACTTTTATCGCCTCTATCGTTAACGACAACCTGCCGCTGATATTGATCCCGTCACTGCTGTTTTTGGCCGGCGCGTTAATTTCGTTTACCACCGGCACCAGTTGGGGCACCTTTGCCATTTTGATCCCCATTGGCATGCCGATGGTGGAGCTGTTGGGCTTGCCGCCTTCGCTGGTATTGGCGGCCATTTTAAGCGGTGGTGTATTTGGCGATCATTGCTCGCCGATATCTGACAGCACCGCGGTAAGCTCGGTCGCGTCGGGCTGTGATCTGTTGGAGCACGTAAAAACCCAGCTGCCCTATGCGCTGTTTTGCGGTGCGCTGGCGCTGCTGGCGTTTTTTATCGCCGGCATGCTGATGATTTAAAGAGGGACAGATGAAAACAACCGCCTTAACCTCAAGCTTGTTACTTAGCGCCAGCCTGGCGGCCAGTGCAGCGGCCAGCGATATTCCGGCCGATTTTAGCGATGTGGGCCAGTTAATCCCAGATGCGCAAATAAGCATGGCCTATCTGGGCAGCAACAATTTTGTCGGCCGCCCGGTAGACGGCTACGAAGCCAACAAATGCTATCTACAACAAGATGCGGCCCAGGCGCTTGTCAAGGTGCAGCAAGCCGCCATGGCGCAAGGCTACAGCTTATGGATTTTTGACTGTTACCGGCCACAGCGGGCAGTAGACCATTTTATGCGCTGGGCCGCCGATTTAGCGGATACCACAACCAAGGCGCAGTATTACCCTAACCTGGGCAAAGATAAGCTGGTAGGCGAATATATTGCCGAAAAATCCGGTCACAGCCGCGGCAGCACAATAGATCTCACCCTGGCAAAACAGGACGCGCAAGGCAACTGGCAGCCCATTGATATGGGCTCACCCTTTGATATGTTTGACCCGGTGTCTAATGTCGGCAGCCCGGCTATTAGCGAAGCGCAAACTGCTAACCGCCAGTTACTGGAAAACCTGATGCTGCAAGGCGGTTTTAAGGTATACAGCATGGAATGGTGGCATTTTACCCACCAGCCACCGGCCTATACCGATACCTATTTTGATTTTGTCGTGCGCTAAAGCAATTCACCAGAAAATACCAACAAGGCAAACTATAACCACAAAACAGCTACATCTATTTAAAATAAGCATTGACTTGCCGCGTATTAAACCTTAAAAAGGTACATTTTTTAACCTGTTTATTTACCTACATTTACTCAAGGACGACATTATGCCGTTTACCCTGCGCAAGCCTGCAGCAGTGCTGCCCTGGCTGTTACTTACTACGTTATTGGCTCTCAGCGGTTGTGGCGGAGGCGGTAGCGACAATACGGATACCGGTACCGGCGGTGTCACCGTTGACACCACACCAAACAGCTTTAGTTTTGCCAATCAGGTAAATACCCCGTTAGATCAGTGGGTAGAATCTGCCGCTATTACGGTAAGCGGTATCAATGCTGCGGCCACTATCAGTGTCAGCAACGGGGAATATGCCATTAATGGTGGTAACTACAGCAGCAGCAATGGCACGGTGAATAATGGCAACACGGTCAGGTTAAGGCACAGATCGGCCAACGACAATGGCAGCACCACCACCAGCACGCTTACCATAGGTGGCGTGAGTGCCGGCTTTAGCAGTACCACTTTAGCCGCGACTGGCGGCACGCTCGATGCACTGGTCACTATTCAGTTTCCACTGGGCCAGGCAAAAACAGAGCGCAGTAGCATCACCGTCAGCGGCAACGCCATCAGTACTAACCCTCTGCTGAACATTAGTATAAACGGTGTCGATGCAACACTTACCACCAGCGCGGCTCTGGCGCCAGATCAGGTTGGTATCGCCACCAGCCCGCCGGAATATCAACTGAGTTGGTCAGCAGAAGTGCCCCTACCTGCCAATACAGATACCACCTTGGCCGTCACCGTAACCGATACGGTAGGCAACAGCGATGCGCAAGCCGCCAGCGTCAGTGTCAGCCGTAAATTTGCGCCTTCCACCTTCAGCTTCGATGCCTTAAGTAACCGGCTTTATGCGCTGTTAGAAAATAATGAGCTGGTCAGTATTGATTTGGCCAGCGATGAGTATCAGTTTCTCAGCACGCTGCAAGGTGCCGACCGGCCAGTTATCGCCGCCGACATTGGCAAAGTGTTTTATGCCACAGCGCTGGATAATACTGTCACCCTTTACAGTACCGATATCGCCACCGGCGTGGTTAACCAGGTACACAGCTTTACCGTAACCTTGGCAGCGCAGCAGTTTATTAACCTGACCGACATCGTCTATGCCGAAGCCACGCAAACATTGTTTTTTATGCTGGCGTATCCAGCCAATGAACGGGCTAACTATTTACACGAGCTTTATAGCTTTGCGCTTAACACTAACACCCTGACACTGGTGTCGTCCGATGATAAAGGCAGCGGCCCAAGCCTGGAAACCAACAAGTTGGCCTGGGTTGGCGATAAGCTGTTGGGCTTTACCTGGGAGCGTGATGGCCTGATCAGCATAGACGTTACCAACGGTAACCGTAGCCTGGTTGTCAGCGATATTCCTGGCTTTAATATGGCACTGGTAAAAGGTGAAACGGACAATATGGTTTATGTTGCCGGCTTTGCCGGTGTTTTCCGGGTCGATTTAGCCACAGCCACCATCGACACTATATCTGCTGAAGCAGCACAGGACATTTATGTTACCGCCCAGATAGAAAGCCTGGCCTTTGACAGCCAGCAAAACCGCCTACTGCTTAGTGATTCGATGGCTGGCTTGGTACTAGCTGTTGATTTGGCAACAGGCACTCGCAGCAAAATACTCAGCTCTGGCGTTGGTGACGGCCGCTACCTGCTAATGCCGCAGTTTTTAGCCTTAGACCCTGATGCAAACATCGCCTATGTTCTCGATACCAACAACAACGCTAGTCAGGCGCTGCTGGCGGTTGACTTAACCAGTGCCAATCGCAGCTTTGTCACCGACAGTGCAAACCTACCTGCCGATAATGCCTCAGATTTATTACTCGATAAGGCCCGCAATCGGTTAATTGCCATTTACGCCAACCAGATAGTCGCAGTAGACCTGGCCACCTCAGCCGTGAGTGTATTAAAACAGCGCGGTGGTGACAGCGGCATTAACGTCGAGTCCTTTGGTGGCGGTGTTATCGACACCGTTAACAACACCCTGCTAATCAGCAGTTTCGCCACAGACAATACCCTGGTTGAGCTTGATCTAACCACCAACCAGCATCAGCTGGTCAGTATTACCCCTGAGGATGCCAACAACACTGTTAGCGGCATTGTTGATATCACCGTCAATAGCGCTGGCGATAAAGTGTACCTGCTTAGCCAGTCGCAAGGTCTTGTCTATCAAGTGGATCGCGCCACGGCGACAGCGCAGGTTATCGTCAGCAGCTGCTTAAATGCTGCCCAGCAAAATATGCTTGATCTGAATTACGCCACGCCGCTGCATATTATTCATGATGCACGCAGCGATAACCTGCTGGTAAGCGCTAACGCCGTGTTGGAAGTTAACCTGAGCGACAACAGCTGTGTAGCCTACGGTAACAATGGCGACGCCCATATCGATCTTGCCATCACAGGCAGTAACCAATTGCTGACCACCCAGCAAAACAAGCTGGTACAGTACGATCGGTATAATAACCAGAGCGTGGTCATCTCGCGCTAGGCAAGCCAGAAAGATCCCGCTACGGCGGGATTTTCGTCTGCACCACCTTCGCGTATTAGCTAAAGCTTGAGCAAGGGTTTTGTGTTAACATGACGCCAATTTATTCTTTGTTCGTGTGTAGAGATGTTGCATGGCCAGACGTACCAAAGCCGAAGCTGAAAGTACCCGCGCGGCAATTTTAGATGCCGCCGAAGTGTTGTTTTATCAACAGGGTGTGTCACGCACTACGCTGGAGAAAATCGCCGCTGCAGCTAATGTCACGCGGGGCGCCATTTACTGGCACTTTCAAAACAAGGCCGATTTATTTAATGCCATGTTAGAGCGGGTGCGGCTGCCGTTTCAGCATTTGCTGGATGCGCTGGATAACAACACCGCTGACGAGCCGTTCGGGCAAATACGCCAGTTGTATATTAATGGCTTGCAGCTTATTGCCAGCAGCGAGCAACACCACCGTGTACTCACCATAGTATTTCACCGCTGTGAATATATCGACGAGTTAAACCCGGCGGTAAACCAGCAAGACCAGTTAGATGAGCAAGCTGTGGCAGTACTACAACGGGCTTTTGAGCGGGCGAAACAGGCTGGCAGCCTGCGTGAAGGGGTATCACCACGCTTAGCTGCCATGTCAATGCATATGTATGTTGGCGGCATTATCAGCCACTTCTTATTAAAACCGCAGCAGTGTGACTTGCGCCAACACGCGTCAGCCCTGGTTGATACTATGCTGCAGGGCCTGAAACAACCGTAAAAAAACCGGCAAGTTGCGAGGTGCAAACCTGCCGGTAAAGGTACCAAAACTGTTGTAGCCGGGCAGCACTAACAAGGCTGCCCGTTTTTGTTGGCCTATTTCGCCGGCGCCTCATTCCCTGCTGCCGCTGGCACGGCTGTACTGGCAAACAGCCGCATAATCACCAGATAAAACACCGGCACTAAAAACACCGCCAGCACGGTGGCCGAGATCATACCGCCCAGTACACCGGCACCAATGGCATTGCGGCTGGCAGAGCCAGCGCCACTGCTTATCACCAGCGGCAGCACGCCCAACGAGAACGCCATCGACGTCATAATAATTGGCCGCAGGCGCAGGCGCACCGCTTCTAAAATGGCAGCAGTAAGCGCTTTACCTTGTTGCTGCAACTCGCGGGCAAACTCGACAATTAAAATAGCGTTTTTCGATGCCAGCCCCATGGTGGTAAGCAGGCCCACCTGGAAGTACACATCGTTACCCAAGCCGCCTATATAAGCCGCGGTTAAGGCGCCGATAATGCCCAGCGGCACCACCAGAATAACGGCAAAGGGCACACTCCAGCTTTCATACAAGGCGGCTAAGCATAAAAACACTACCAGAATAGACAGCGCATATAAGGCCGGTGCCTGCGAGCCCGACAGCTTTTCCTGATACGACGTTGCAGTCCACTCAAAACCGATACCGGCCGGTAACTGGCTGATTAACCGCTCCATAGTCGCCATGGCTTCACCTGAGCTGGTACCCGGTGCGGGCTCACCCTGAATTTCCATTGCCGATACGCCGTTATAACGCTCCAGCCGCTGCGGGCCATACACCCAATGGCTGCTGGCAAAAGAGGCAAAACTGACCATGTCACCGCTGTGGTTACGCACATGCCAGCGCTTAATGTCCTCTGGCGTCATGCGAAACTCGGGTTCGGCCTGCACAAACACCTTTTTCACCCGGCCGCGGTCGATAAAGTCATTCACGTAGGTCGAGCCCCAGCCAATCGCCAGCGTTTGGTTAATGTCATTCAGCGACACGCCCAGCGCCTGTGCTTTAAGCTGGTCAACTGCAATTTGCAGCTGCGGCGCATCTTCCATACCGTTGGGCCTGACGCCAACCAGGTTAGGTTGCTGCGCGGCCATGCCCAATAACTGATTACGCGCATTTAACAGCGCCTCGTGGCCCAGGCCGCCGCGGTCTTGCAAAAACAGCGTAAAACCGGTGGCGCGGCCAAGCTCAGAAATCGGCGGCAAGTTAAAGGCAAAAATCTGCGCCTCTTTTACCGTGGCAAAAAAGCCCCAGGCGCGGCCAATGACCGCCTGCACCGCATCAGCCGGGCCGCGTTCGCTCCAGTCTTTTAGCCGCACAAAGGCCAGGCCCATGTTTTGACCGCGGCCGGCAAAGCTAAAGCCCGTGACCGTAAATACCGACTGCACCGCTTCTTCAGTAGCGTAATGGGCAGAAATTTTATCCATTACCGCTTCGGTGCGTTGCTGGCTGGCACCGGTAGGCAGCTGCACCAGGGTTAAAAACACGCCCTGATCTTCTTCCGGTAAAAACGAGGTAGGCAGGCGGATAAACATTAATGCCATTACCGCCACGATAGCACCGTACACCAGCATAGAGCGTTTCGGCCGGGCCAGCATGCCGGCCACACCGCGCTGATAGTTTTTGTTGGTACTGTCAAAGCCGCGGTTAAACCAGCCAAAAAAGCCGCCCTTGGCATGATGATCACCTTTAATCGGCTTTAACATAGTGGCGCACAGCGCCGGGGTAAACATTAGCGCCACCAGCACCGACAAGGCCATGGCGGTAACAATAGTAATAGAAAACTGCTTATAAATAGCGCCGGTGGCACCGCCGAAAAACGCCATCGGCACAAACACCGCCGATAACACCAGGCCGATACCAATTAAGGCGCCGGTAATTTGCCCCATCGACTTACGGGTGGCTTCTACCGGGCCTAAGCCTTCCTCACTCATCACCCGCTCAACGTTTTCTACTACTACTATGGCATCATCTACCAACAGGCCGATAGCCAGCACCATGCCAAACATGGTCAGCGTATTAATGGAAAAGCCAAAGGCAGACATCACGCCAAAGGTGCCCAACAGCACCACCGGCACCGCCAGCGTGGGAATAAGCGTCGCGCGAAAGTTCTGTAAAAACAGATACATCACCAAAAACACTAAGATAATGGCTTCAATCAGCGTTTGTACTACCGAACTTATCGAAATTTCGACAAAGGGCGTGGTGTCATAAGGAATGACCGTGCTTAAACCCGCCGGGAAATACGGTTTCAGCTCGTCTAACTTGGCCCGCACCGCAGCAGCGGTATCCAGCGCGTTGGCGCCTGTTGCCAGCTCAATGGCCAGGCCGGTCGCTACCTTGCCGTTGTAGCGCGCCATCACCGAGTAATCTTCACCACCCAGCTCAATACGGGCCACATCAGCTAGCCGCACAGTTGAGCCATCGGCATTCACTCTGAGTAGAATCTGGCCGAACTCGTCGGCATTGGTCAGCCGGGTTTGCGCAATAATAGCCGCATTAAATTGCTGATCAGGCAAAGCCGGCGCACCACCTAACTGGCCGGCGGTAACCTGATTATTTTGCACCTGTATGGCTGCGGTAACATCAGCAGGTGTCAGCTGAAACTGGTTTAGCTTGTCGGCATCCAGCCATACCCGCATGGCGTATTGGCTGCCAAACACCACCACATTACCCACCCCCGGTGTACGGCTTAACGGGTCTCGAACGTTGGCGACAACAAAATCGCTGATATCATCACGGCCCAGGCTGTTATCGTCAGAGATAAAGCCCACCACCATTAAAAAAGCGCCGTTAGATTTGGCCACCCGCACGCCGTTTTGCTGTACTTCCTGCGGCAATAACGGCAAGGCCTGCTGCAGTTTATTTTGCACCTGCACCTGAGCAATATCCGCATCAGTGCCGGTTTCAAAGGTCAGGGTCAGGCTAACATTGCCGGACGAGTCTGAGTTTGCCGACATATACATCAGGTTATCCAGGCCGTTCATCGCCTGCTCTATTACCTGGGTGACGGCATCTTCGGCGGTTTGCGCCGAGGCACCACGGTAGCTGGCACTTATGCTAATAGCCGGCGGGGCGATGCGCGGGTACTGCTCTACCGGTAACTGCTTAATGGCCAGTAAGCCGGCCAGCATAATCACCAGCGCAATTACCCAGGCAAAAATAGGCCTGCTGATAAAAAAATTCGCCATAACTGCTCCCGTTACTCTGTTGCCATTTGGCCAGCAGCTGGCGCTGCAGCCACGGCCCGAACCTGAGCACCGGGCTGTACTTTTTGCAGGCCGGCAACTATTACCTTATCGCCCACCGCTAACCCCGACAACACTTGCCAGTGTTGGCCACGGCTATTGCCGGTGACAATTTGGCGCTGCTCTACCTGGTTATTGCTATTGACCAGCAGTACCGTCGCATCGCCTTTGGGCGTGCGGCTTACCGCAGCTTGCGGCACCAGCAAGGCTTGCTTATCAACACCATGCTGCAGGCGGGCGCGGACAAACATGCCCGGCAGTAACTCACCCTGAGTATTGGGGAATACCGCCCGCAGCGTCACCATGCCGGTGCTGGGGTCTACATTCACCTCAGAAAACTGCAGGCTGCCCTGCTCGGCATAACGGCTGCCGTCATCCAGCAGTAAATCGACCACCACCTCAGCGCTATCGGCTTTGTGTTGGCGTTTTAGCTGCAACAGTTCAGTCGCTGACTGGGTTAAATCAACATAGATCGGGTCTAACTGGCGAATAACTGCCAGTGCCTGCGCCTGGTTCGCCGTTAACAGCGCGCCCTCGGTAACCAGAGAGCGGCCAATCTGGCCACTGATCGGCGCATGGATCGCAGTGTAATCCAGGTTAATTTGCGCCGTTTGTAGCGCCGCCTCACTGCTGGCTACAGCAGCTTCGGCCTGCATTAAGGCGGCACTGGCGTCATCGTAATCCTGCTGGCTTACCGCCTTGCTGCCCAATAAGCCTTTAAAGCGCTCAGCTTTCAGCTTAGCATTGTGCGCCAGCGCCTTACTGCTGGCTAAATTAGCCTTAGCCTGTGCCAGCGCCGCCTGATAAGGCGCGGCATCAATTTGGTATAACTGCTGGCCGGCTTGTACAACCTGGCCTTCAGTAAATAAGCGTTTTAGCAAAATGCCGTTTACCTGTGGCCTTATTTCGGCCTGACGGTAATCGGTGGTGCGTCCGGGCAGTTCGGTCGTAAGCGCCAGCTCACTGTGTGCCAGCGTTACCACTTCAACCTCGGGTGTGGGCGCGCCCTGGGCAGCACCTGCCTGTTCAGCGTCACTACACGCCACCAAGGTTAATATCGCCGCCAGCGCAGCACCTAACTTACGTTTTACACCCATACAAACTCCTGTTTTACGCCGCCCTAAAGTGCATGGGGCAACTTGGGCAGGTTAGGCTGCGCAATATACATACAAGGCTGTATGTAATCAAGCCAAAAGCTGCAGTGCCGAGACAAACGGCAGAAAAAAGCTGACCAAGTGCCAGCATCGTGATCAAGATTAGTGCATTAGTACGCAGCTGTCGGCGTATTGGTTGGGTAAATACGTGGGTAAAAGGTAATGGCAGCGGTAAAAACAACAAAGCCGTCATAAACAGACGGCTTTTATCATCGCAGCAGGCTTAATGCTGGCGGCGTTTACGCCGGCCAGCGGCAAGTAACACCAGGCCCAGGCCAAAAGCCGCCAGGCTGGCTGGCGCCGGTACCGCCTGTACCGCCGGCAGTGCAGTTACCTGCACCGCATCTAAAAAGTTACCCACAGTGCCGCTGTTTAACGAGGTAAACTGCAGTTTGGTGGTGGTATCTGTTGCTACGAAGCGCTGGGTAAACTGATTCCAGCTTTTGGTCGTGTGATCGTTAAGCAGCCAGTTAATGTCCGCTGCCGCGACCTGAAATTGCTCATTGTTATTGGCCCGGGCCCGGTAGAAAAAGCTCAGCTCATATTCACGGCCAATTTCAGTTTCAAATAACTGAAAAATAGACCAGCTGCCCTGATTAGCACCGTGGGCGTTTAACTCAATAAAATGGCTACCTCTGGCGGCGAACACACCATTCATGGCGTTCCACACTTCAATATTGCTACCCTGCCAGCCCTCAAACACATTACTGCTCATCCAGGCCCAACTGCCTGAGTTTACGCTGTGGCTTTCAAAGTCGCCGTTTACAATAAGCCCGGCCTGGCTGGAGAAACTGGCGCCCAATAATACTGCGGCCCCCGCCAACATCCTTATCTTTGTTAACATCGTTTGTTTCTTTAACTACAGGGTTTAAATTGCAGCAGATCATAGCAGTGCGGTTAACAAAACGGAACGAAAATTAAGCGATTCATCCAGTTAATTTTTTGCTATTTTGCCCACTGGCAAAAACCACATTTATGCCATAGGCTTAGCAGCATCCTTCAGCAAATAGCAGGCGTGTTATGGCAATTCAACTACGCAAAAGCGACAGTGGCATTTACCGCCAAACCCTTCGTATTCAACAACACACTATTTTTGCCGATGTGGCTAAAGACTTAGGTGGCGATAACAGCGCGCCCGACCCACACGACTACTACGACGCCGCACTGGCCGCCTGCAAGGCCATTACGGTAATGATGTACGCTAAACGCAAGCAACTGCCGCTGGATTATATCGACATTGAAATCACCCGCGACAACAGCCGGGAAGCGCAAGGCACTTATGTGCTAGACGTGCAGCTAAAACTGCTGGGCAATTTAACCGACGAGCAAAAAGCACAACTGGCTGCCATTGCCGATAAATGCCCTATTCATAGACTGATGACGGCGGCGAAAACAGAGGTCAACACCCGCTACAGCTAACCGGCTGGCCGGTTAGCTGGGACCCAAAAACTTAGTGATCCTTGTCAGATTTCATACTGCCCGTGGCATACACGCCGGCAAAAATCATTACTGCTGCCGCCAGGCCAAAGTACAGGGTTTCAAGGGTAGCGCCCACCTCTACCGCTTGCTCTAAAAACAGCACTACCAAAATGACCATTGCCACCTGGATTAAGGTGACTTTTAAATCATGAAAGCTGTTAATTTGCAGTGAGGTTAAAAAGCTATTTGGCAACAGCGGCTGGCTGGCAATAAACAAACGGTACAGCGCCACTGCAATAATTTGAAACGTCACCGCAATCAGCAAGGTATCCAGTATTTTCAGCAGCTTCACCGCCAGCTTTTTGCCGCCTTCGGCCGACTGCGGCATGTTGGTTACGGTATCCAGCACCATATTAAACACAATATTGGCACTGGCAGCGTAGAGCAGCAAGGCCGCGATAGCACATACCAGCACAGTCACCAGTACCAAAAAGCGGCTGCCCTTAAAAATATGCTCTACCATCAAAGCCTCCAGCGAAAGCCATTGTAATGTGCCTGTAGATTACAGCAGCGGCGAAAGGTTGCATTAGCTGGCGTGTAAATTCAGTTGTGTCCAAGGTGCTTTTAAATCAACGATAACAGCGTTAGTATCAGAAGGCTTGTTGCATTGTTATGGCCGAATAAATGTCATCTGAAACAATAGATTACTACAACCAAAACGCTGCGGAGTTTGCCGCAGCGACAGATCAGATAGACATGACAGCTTTATATGCCGCGTTTTTGCCTTTGGTTAAAACCGGCGGCCTTATTCTTGATGCCGGTTGTGGCAGTGGTCGTGATGCAGCTTACTTTAAACACCTCGGCTTTAACGTAAGCGCTTTTGATGCCAGCAGTGCACTGGCAAAAATAGCCAGTCAGCGCCTTAAGCAACCCGTTGCCGTACAACAATTTGAGCAGTTAAACGACCTTGAACGCTATGACGGTATCTGGTGCTGCGCCAGTCTGTTGCATGTTGCCGCTGACAATTTAGTTTCGGTACTAGGCCGCTTACAACAAGCATTAAAGCCGGGTGGCGTACTATATGCCTCTTTTAAATACGGCGAGGGCGAGCGCGAAGTAAATGGCCGCTGTTTTACTGATATGAATGAAACAACACTGAGTACCTTGGCGGCAGGAATTAGCGGTTTAAAGTTAAGTAAAACCTGGCTGACACAGGATCAACGGCCAGAGCGCAGCCAGGAAAGCTGGCTTAATGTGCTGTTGTTCAAGGACATAATTTAAACATGGCAGGCATGCAGCAACAACTGGATTTTATTGCTTATATTCAGCGCATGCTGAATGAAGGTGACTTTAGTGCCACCTATAAGTTTGCCTTACTGCATGCAATTGCCGATGTTTGTATTGAACACCCGCTACAACAACCTGACAGTGAGCTGGTGATCACCCTGGACGAACTGGTGGATAAATTTATCCTGCTGTACTGGCACCATGCCATGCCGTTTGCTGGCAGTAGTAATGGTGATGTGGCGCTACTGAAGCAAAACGCTGGTAAGCAATCTAAAGTGATTAGCGTGTTGTATGAGTGCCAGCAGAACGATATCCGCAATATCCGCCAATTAAAAGACAGCCCCTATTGGAAGCAGATTTACCGCGCTACACTCACCACGTTAAAAGAGGGCCCTTTGTGGCGGCTGCAGGTCCTGGCCAAACAGGCCGAGTGTTTTTTATATCCGCACAGCGATAACGGTAAATTTATCAAACTTAATGCCGGTATCGCCTATTCATTTCGCCGCTTTTACGATCTGGTCGTGTATCTGGCAAAAAATGCCTGGCTGCAAAAAATTCAAAGCATTAAAGACAATCAAAAACTGCTTGGCGCACAAAGTCAGCTGCATGAGTTTTTGTTTGGCATCGACAGAAATGCGCTTAATAAAGCCCGGCCCATATTGATTGAAATCCAGCGTGGTCTGTGTTTTTACTGCAATAAACCGTTAAAAGATACCCACAGTGCGGATGTGGATCACTTTATCCCCTTTGCCCGTTACTCTACCGATTTAGGCCATAACTTTGTCGCCGCTCACAGCAGTTGCAACAACAGCAAACGCGATTATCTTGCCGCACAACAACACCGCGACAACTGGCAGCAGCAAAACCTGGTTAAGTTTGAAAAAATCTTAAGCACTGAGCTGGCAGCCTACTTTTATTGTGATGCCACTAAGTCGTTAGCCGTCAGTGATTGGGCCTACTCTGTCGCACAGGCCAATGGCGCGAAACTCTGGCTTAATAAAGATGAGTTTGTTATTGCCGGTAGCAAACCAGTAGCCAGTGTACAGCTGGCGACCACCGGGATTATTGCGGCAAACGATACCGACGCGGCCACGTTTGAGCTAAAAGCTACAAATACTGACATATTGCAGTTACGTTATTTCCCCAATCTCAAAATCGCCTGTGGCCACTTTAAAACCGGCGACGACAGCTGCGTTGAATATCTGGATGCTCCCTTGGATTTTGGTAGCCTTAACCCTGACAAACACTTTCTTGCCCGCGCCAGCGGTAATTCGATGAATGGTGGTAAACAGCCAATAATGGATGGACAGTTGTTACTGTTAGAGTTAATCACGCCGCAAAGTGCTGGCTCTTTGCAAAACTGCACTGTGGCAATAGAACGGCAGGATATAAGCGGCGACAACCAGTATCTGCTACGCGATGTAAAAAAAATTGCCGATGGCCAGTACCAGCTAATCGCAAAAAATCCTGACTATCCACCTCTTGCCGCAGACGACAGCATGCGTACCTTTGCCCGGTTTAAGGGTATTGTCGAATAGCACCAAAGCGGTATACCACCCCACCCATCTTTGATCCAGCGCACAACAGCACTATGCTTAGCCCTGTAAATTAGCACTAACTAATTAAGCAAGGATAACCCTGATGAGCAACCTGAAAACCGTTACTGTAACCGCCAATATGGGCGATGGCTTTGCCATTAATAGCGTGATTGATGGCCACACTGTGCAAATTGACCAGCCGGTGGCGGCTAAGGGCACGGGCACCGGGCCTACCCCGCTGCAAATGTTGTTATTTGCTATTGGCGGTTGCATTGGCACAATTGGCCGCATTGCGGCCTTTCAGCAGAAAATAAATTTACGTGGTATGCAGGTAAAGGTAGAGGGCGACTACAACCCGGCCGGTTTGCTGGGCAAGCCGACCGATGACCGCGTAGGTTTTACCCAAATTCGCATAAGCGCAGTAATAGATGCCGATTTAACCGACGCGCAAAAAGCGCAGTTTTTAGACGAGGTATGCCAGCGCTGCCCGCTGCATGACAATTTAAGCCACACCAGCGAGGTGGTGCATAGTTTGGCATAAAGCTGATAGATATCAATTTGAGCAGCAAACTTGACAAAGTTTGCCATAACAGCACAATTAGCTTAATTGCAGTAACAGAGACAAGCTAATGGCAACCATGAACGTATCGCTACCCGATGGCATGAAGCATTGGGTGGAGCAACAAGCACAAACCGGCCGTTACAGTAACGCCAGTGATTATGTACGTGACCTGATACGACGCGATCAGGAACGAGCCGCCAAAGTTGCCCACCTACAACAGCTGGTTGATGAAGGCATTACTAGTGGCCGGGGGAAGCGCACTATGACGCAGCTGGAGGCAGCGGCCATGGCGAAACTGGCTCGATAACTTATGCCTTATGTACTTAGCAACAAAGCTGAAGACGATATTATTGCTATTTTTGTTGCCGGTGCAGAGCAGTTTGGCTTGCTGCAGGCGCAGCGTTACCACCAGCAATTAACCACGACTTTTGAATTTTTGGCTGACAACCCACTAGCTGCGCCGGTACGAGAAGAACTTACCCCTTCAGTGCGGCTACATCCCGTCGGTTTGCACCTGATTATTTACCAGCTTGAAGCTGACAACGGTGTTTTTGTTATTCGTGTGCGCCACGCGCATGAAGATTGGTTAAACAATAGCTAACGGCTTAACCTCTCAATTGTCAATGTCTGATATATCAGACAAAAAATTGTCTTTTTGACAAAATTGCGCCTTATATTAGACAAAAAAATGTCCTCCCAGCTTTTTTGTACGCTATATTAGACATTAACAGCATGGTGAAGGACATTTATGCAGCTTACATTACAAACCTTTAATGATGGCCACTGGCAGGATGCTTTTGTTATTAATATTGCAACCCCAGAGGCAGGCAAACATAGCCGGGTATCTCTGCAGGCCAATACAACATACGCCGCAGCTTATTTTGACGAGACAGGATCACGCAGTTTTTCGGCGATGTACCCGGTTAACCCTATGGACGTGTACAGCTTTAACAGCTGGCCCGGCGTATTTGAAGATATTATGCCGATGGGCTACGCCCGCACCATATGGCTGAATATATTGGGCATGCAACAACAGTCCGTGACAATGCAGGATATTGCGTTATTACGGGCAGGCACCATTGCCCCCGTGGGTAACTTGCGCTTGAAAGAATCGGTTGAAATGGCTGCCGGACAACAAGTAACTGCACTGCAGCAGATGCGTTTTGAACAGCAGCAGGTTATCGAGCGCAACCATGACTTTTTAAATTATGCCAGGCAACGCGGTGCAGTGTCGGGCGGAGCAACAGGTGCTGGCGGTGCTGCACCTAAATTGTTGGTCAGGCTATCCCCACAACACGAGGTGTGGATAGACACCCTGCAAAACGATAACAGCCCTGATGAGCATTATCTGGTGAAATTTCCTCGCGGTAACACGGCGATAGACCAGGATATTTTACGCGCCGAATACCACTACTACTGTGAATTAGCAGAGCTTGGGTTTACCAGTATGGACGTTACCAAACTGCAGCTACATGAAGGTAGCAAACAGCCCTCGCTTTGGTTGCCGCGATTTGACAGGGAATTTAGCGCAAATGCGGTACAACGATATGGTGTTGAATCTGTGTTCTCGCTATTAAATAAACCCGCTGGCAGCCATTTGAAACATGAAGAAGTATTAAAAGTGCTTACGCAAGTGGTTAATGACCAAACTACGGCAGCGTTAACCGCCGAATACCTGAAGCGTGATCTGTTAAACCTGGTATTTGGCAATTCGGATAATCATGGCCGTAACATGGCGGTATTAAAAAACGCGGCGAAGGTGTCACTAGCCCCTATTTATGACTTTGCCCCAATGAAGGCAGATCCGGAAGTGGTAATCCGTACAACCCACTGGAGTAATACCTTTGAGCGCGGTGGTGATATTGATTGGTTGAGGCTATGTGACAACCTGGCCTGTTATGGTGAACCTGAATTGTTTAAAACCGAATTACGCCAATTGGCCGCCAAACTACAACACTTAGCCGGGCGCTTAACAGCACGCGGCGTACCTGAGAGCATAATGCAGATGCCGGTAATGGGCTTTGCCTATCTGGAAACCAGGCTGCAACAGTGGGGATTATTAGCATGACAAAACAAAAACGCCATGCGGACACTGCACCAGATCGCTTTGCACTAAAGCAGCAACTGGTGCAGCAAATGTTGTTGGGTAATATCTCGCTAGGGCAGATGGGCAAAGCCTTACGCACCGCAGGTTTACAGATGTCGCAGACAGACGTATGCAAACTTACCGGTTTAAGCCGTCAGGTTATCAGCGATATAGAAAACGATAATGGCAACCCGCGGTTAGATAATTTACGTAGTTATTTTAAATTGCTCGGATTAGAGCTGGCGGTACTACCGCGCCAGCGCGCTGAACTGGGTACGTTGCTTAAACCCCCAGCCGAGGCTTAACCACAAAAGCTCTGGCGCCTAAATCCAGCGCCAGTGCGCGCAGTTCGCTTTGTTGTGTTACCGGCCCATAAGCAAAGCAGGTTAGCTGTAAGCCTGCCTCAGCGGCAGTATGAATAAACTGGCACACTTCGCTAAAACCGAACTGAGTGGGTTTAACCGCTTGCTGGTAGGCAGGCGGATTCGCAGCTGGCAGGTACACTTCTAACCGCTCTACTTCCAGCTCAAGCAGCTGCTGGCATATTGCCGGTGCCTGCTGCGCATCAACCAAACCATAGGTTACCAGTGTTATGGGCACACCATGGCGCTTGGCTTTAAAGGCCGGTAAAAACGCAGCTAGCACATCTAAATGCAGCAGTGGGTCACCAATACCGGCGATAGCCAGGCCCTGTAATTCAAATTCTGTCGCCGCCTGCTGCTCATAACCTTGCTGATAAGCCTGTTCGGCAGCGTCGAGTAACTGCTGTGGCGTAGGTGTGGGCGTTAACTGGCTTATCAGCGCACTGTGTCCTGCACGGTGTAATAACGATTGCGCAGCGGGAAGATCACTGCCGCAGTGCAGCGTAAGGCGCTGCGGATCAAAGTAGTGTGTGATTGGTGCTGTCATAATGCCTCCTGCGATCCTGTCCTCATAATGCCGCAGTGTAGCCTGTGCGGCCAACTAAAACTGCAGCAATTCGTTGTGTCAAAACCTGGTGAGCACAGCGTATATCGATAAAACCGATTAAACCAAGCGCTAAAATTCGCTGTCGTAACCTAAGTTCGCCGTCTATAGTTTTAAGCACCTGAGCAGGTATCTGTTTGACAACCTGCACAAAATTAACGACCAAGGAGCACGTGATGGACAACAACACCGCCGGTAAATGCCCGGTAATGCACGGTGGCAATACCTCTGCTGCCAAAAGCGAGAAAAACTGGTGGCCTAACAGCCTTAACCTCGACATTTTGCACCAGCACGACAGCAAAACTAACCCTCTAGGCCAGGATTTCAACTACGCCGAAGCCTTTAAAAAACTGGACCTGAAAGCCGTAAAACAAGACTTAAAAGCGCTGATGACCGACAGCCAAAGCTGGTGGCCGGCCGACTGGGGCCACTATGGCGGTTTGTTTATTCGTATGGCCTGGCACAGTGCCGGCACTTACCGCATTGCCGATGGCCGTGGCGGTGGTGGCACCGGTAACCAGCGTTTTGCGCCGCTAAACAGCTGGCCGGATAACGGCAACCTGGACAAAGCCCGCCGCTTGTTGTGGCCCATTAAGCAAAAATACGGCAACAGCCTGTCGTGGGCCGATCTAATGATTTTAGCCGGCAATATGGCCTATGAGTCGATGGGGTTAAAAACCTTTGGCTTTGCCGGTGGCCGCGCCGATATTTGGCACCCGGAAAAAGACATTTACTGGGGCTCAGAAAAAGAATGGCTGGCGCCCAGTGGCAGCGAAGGCTCGCGCTACAGCGGTGAACGCGATCTGGATAACCCGTTAGCGGCGGTGATGATGGGCTTAATTTACGTGAACCCTGAAGGGGTAGACGGTAAGCCCGATCCGCTAAAAACCGCGCATGATGTGCGTGTTACCTTTGCCCGCATGGCCATGAACGACGAAGAAACCGTGGCGTTAACGGCCGGTGGCCATACTGTAGGCAAAGCCCACGGTAACGGCAAAGCACAAAACTTAGGCCCCGAGCCGGAAGCGGCCGATGTACACGAACAAGGCCTGGGCTGGAACAACCACAAAGGCCGCGGTATAGGCCGTGATACGGTAACCAGTGGTATTGAAGGCGCCTGGACCACCCACCCGACCCAGTGGGATAACGGTTACTTTAAAATGCTGCTGGAACACGACTGGGAGCTGAAAAAAAGCCCGGCCGGTGCCTGGCAGTGGGAACCCATTAATATTAAAGAAGAAGACAAGCCGGTGGATGTGGAAGACCCGTCTATTCGCTACAACCCCATTATGACTGACGCCGATATGGCGATGAAAATGGACCCGGCGTATCGCAAAATATCTGAGAAATTTTATAAAGACCCAGCCTATTTCTCTGACGTATTCGCCCGCGCCTGGTTTAAATTAACCCACCGCGATTTAGGGCCGAAAAGCCGCTATTTGGGGCCAGATGTGCCAAAAGAAGACCTGGTCTGGCAAGATCCGGTACCCAAAGGCAATTATGACTTAACCGACGCGGATATTAATACGCTGAAGAGCCAGTTGCTACAAAGCGGCTTAAGCCAAAGCGAGTTGATAGCCACCGCCTGGGACAGCGCCCGCACCTTCCGTGGCTCAGACTATCGCGGCGGCGCCAACGGCGCGCGCATTCGCCTGGCACCGCAAAAAGACTGGCAGGCTAATGAGCCACAGCGTTTAGCCAAGGTTTTAAAAGTGTTAGAAGGCATTAAAGCCGGCTTTAGCAAGCCGGTAAGCATAGCTGATTTAATGGTATTAGGTGGCAGTGCAGCCGTTGAACAAGCCGCCAAAGCGGCAGGTGTAAACATCAGCGTACCCTTTGCGCCAGGCCGCGGTGATGCCAGCGCCGAGCAAACTGATGCCGAGTCGTTTGAGGTGTTAGAGCCGCTGCACGATGCCTACCGTAACTTCCTGAAAAAGGATTATGTGGTGCAGCCCGAAGAGCTGATGCTGGATAAAACCCAGCTGCTGGGCTTAACCGCGCCAGAGATGACGGTACTGATTGGCGGTATGCGCGTGCTGGATACCAATTACGGCGGCGCTAAACATGGCGTATTTACCGATAAACCCGGTGTGCTAAGTAACGATTTCTTCGTTAACCTCACCGATATGCGCTACAGCTGGCAGCCGGCCGGTAAAAACCTGTTCAACATTGTTGAGCGTAATACCGGCAAGACCAAATGGACGGCGACCCGGGTCGATTTAGTGTTTGGCTCTAACTCTATATTGCGCTCGTACGCCGAAGTGTATGCCCAGCACGATAACAAACAAAAGTTTGTGCAGGACTTTGTTAAAGCCTGGGTAAAAGTGATGAACGCCGACCGTTTTGATCTGGCTTAAGGCGTCATAGTGTAAACAGCCCCGCCAGGTTAGGCGGGGCTTTTTTATGGCGATGATTTACAGCAAAGGCTTTAACGCTTTGGCAAGCAGCGGCGCCATGCTAATGGCGTTGCTGGCGTGGGCGATGCAGTCTGTGCTCCATACCCGGTTTACCCCGGCGGCTTTAATCAGCGCTAAGGCGTCACCGGCAAATAAGGCGTGGGTAACGGCTACATCGACCGAGGTTGCACCGGCGCTGAGTAATAACTTAGCCGCTTCGGCCAACGTATGGCCGGAGCTGGCGACATCGTCCATCAGTACTACCTGTCTGCCGCATACACTGACATCAGGCAACTGAATTTGCACCTGTTTATCGCCACTGCGCACTTTAGTGCATACCGCATAATCGCAACCTATTTGTGCGCCAGCCAGCGCTACCCACTGCTCTGATTCGGCATCCGGCCCCATTAACAGGGGCTGGCGGCACTCGTTGGCAATCAGCTCGGCTAAACGTGGCGCGCCGCTTAAGGCTATCGCTGTACCACTGACTATGGCTTCGCTTAACTGAGTAATGCGATGCAGGTGGGGATCTACCGTGATCACACCATGGAATAATTCAGCTAAAAACTGGCCGATAATTTTCTGACTGACAATTTCGCCGGGGTTAAATGCAATATCCTGGCGCATATAGGCCAGATACGGCGCCACCAGCCAGATTTTGTCAATGCCAAGCGCCCGGGCGTGGCGGGCAATTAACAACAGTTCGACCAGTTTATCGTTCGGGTTATTCAGGCTGCGATACAGTACCAGCTGCTTGGGCAAATTATCGCTAAAAGGCAGTGTTAGCTTTAACTCCTGATCAGGAAACCGGTGCTGCTGATACAGTGACAGCGGCAAACCAGCCGCATCGGCCAGGCGCTGTGCACCCATTTGCTCATCGGCGCTGGCTAATAACATGACAGACATCGTTCTACTCCGGTTCCTGTGTGGTCACAGGCTTAATGCAAACAGCGTGAGTATTCAACACGCGTTAGTATTCTACAAACAGTGGCTGCAGCGCTTCGGCCGGGCCAATAGTGTAACCGCTGCTACGCTCACAGGCCTGGCGGGCAAACTCCAGCTCGGTTGGGAAAGCCGCGTACACCCTGAACAGTAACTGCCCCTTTGTTACCTGCTCACCCAGTTTTACCATTAAATCTACACCCGAACCTTTAGCGCGCGGCGCCCCGGCAGAGCGGGCAATACGCGCCAGCTGCACATTATCAATGCCAATAACAGTGCCGCTGTCTGTAGCCGTGATATCAAAACTGAGCTTCGACAGCGGCGGCGCGTCCGGGTCGAAGTCTATTTTGCCCTGGGCGGCAATAATATCCTGCATCTTCGCCAATGCCCGGCCTGAGTCGAGAATATCGCGCGCGATGGCAAAACCATCACCGCCACGCACGTCTGGCGCAAACTCTAACATACGGCCGGCTAACCGTAGCGCCTTTTGCCGTAAATCATTGGGTGCCTGCAGATGGTTTTGCAGTACCTGCATCACATCGCGCGCTTCCAGCGCCGGCCCTATGCCGCGGCCAATTGGCTGGCGACCGTCAGTGATGACCACATCGATAGTAATCCCCATACGCTTGGCGACAAATTCAAATAACTTACGTAGTTTTTGTGCCTCAGGCATCGAGCGCACCTTGGCGGTAGGGCCAAGCGGAATATCCAGCAGCAAGTGGGTAGAGCCGGCGGCGACTTTTTTCGACAAAATCGACGCCACCATCTGGCCTGGTGAGTCAATAGACAACGGGCGTTCGACTGAGATCAGCACATCGTCGGCCGGTGATAAGTCGCTGCTGCCGCCCCAGGCCAGACAGCCGCGATGGCGGTGTACGATGTCGGTCAGGAGCTCAAACGGCATATCGACATTGGCCAACAGCTCCATGGTGTCGGCCGTACCGGCCGGCGAGGTAATAGCGCGCGACGAGGTTTTCGGGCACAGCATGCCGTGCGCCGCCACTATCGGCACCACCAGCATAGAGGTGCGGTTACCGGGTATACCGCCAATACAGTGTTTATCCACCACCGGGTGTTCGTGCCAGTCCAGATGGCGGCCCACTTTGCTCATGGCATCACTTAAAAAGAACACTTCTTCGCGGTCAAGCTCGCCCTGATTACAGGCCACAACAAAAGCGGTCAGCTCTATTTTGGAATAGCGGTGGTTGGCAATATCCTGCACGATACGGTTAAAATCGTCGGCGTTTAGCCGCTCGCCGGCAATTTTGCGATGCAGCGCCGGAATAGAGCGCGCCGGCTCAGCCGGTGACACGGTAACGGCACTGCCATCGGCCACGCCCAGCATGGCAAAGGCTTCTTCTGACAAGCCCAGCTGCTGGCAGCCGACAATGCTGGTGTCATCCACCACATTTAAACTGGCTAAAATACGCTTACCGTTGGCCTGCACCTCAATTTTTGCCAGCGCCTGAAAGCCCTCGGCGCGGTAAATGTCGCAGTCACGGTGTAAATAGGCGACGTTTTCGCGGTAGGTGTCTATGCCAACCCGCTTTAGCGTCAATTGCATGGTTTTATTGCTGCTTTTGCTCATCACTGCCAGCCCTGGTGGCGCAACATAGGCTTAATCTACCGGCCAATGCAGGTGCTGCCAAGTTATTTACCGCTTAACTGCAACGGTTTTGCGCTGGCGCAAAAAAACGCCGGACAGTGCCGGCGTTATGTTTAGCTTAAACGGCTCAGCGGCCGCCCGGCTCGGCAAATTTGGTCATCCAGTCTTTTACCTGGTTATACCAATAAATCGAGTTGTTCGGCTTTAAGATCCAGTGGTTTTCATCCGGGAAGTAGATCATCCGCGACTCGATACCACGGGTTTGCAAGGTGCGAAACAGCTCAAAACCCTGGCCTACCGGCACGCGGTAATCCAGCTGGCCATGAATAACCAGCGTTGGCGTGTTGAACTTGTCGGCATGGTAATGCGGCGAAATGCTCTTATAAATGTCCGGGTTATCCCAGTAACCACCAAAACGGGTAGAGTGCACGGCAAAATCCGCCGCCATTTGCGAGTACATGTTATACACCGCGGCGTGAATAAGCAGCGCTTTATACGGGTGCTCGGTGCCCAGTAGCACTGAGGTTAAATAGCCGCCATAGCTGGCACCACCGGCCACCATGCGGTCGGTGTCAATCCAGCTTTGCTGTTCAAACCACTTGGTCGCTGCCTGAATATCCGCCAGCGGCTTGGTGCGCCAGTCCGGGTTAATTGCATCGGCAAAGTCCTGGCCGAAGCCGCTGGAGCCGTGGAAGTTTGGCCAGGCAGTAACATAACCCCAGGAGGCAAAGGTTTGCGCATTCCAGCGATAGCTAAAGCTGTCGCCAATGGCATTGTGCGGGCCGCCGTGAATAAGCATAAACAGCGGGTACTTTTTGCTCTTGTCAAAGCCCGGCGGGTAATGCACCCACATTTGAATATCGGCACCGTCAGCGCCTTTGTAGGTGACTGATTCATAGCTGCCCAGCTTGGCTTGGGCTAGTACCTCATCGTTAAAGCTATCCAAGCGGCGGGTTTTGCCGCTTTTGCTATCGACCAACACCAGACGTGCCGGGTACATAAAGCTGTCGTTGGTAGCCACCAACTGGTTTTTCGCCGCTAACGCCGGCTGGCCGAAGCTGGTGGTTTGGGTAATAGCACGCGGTTTGCCGTTTTTCGCATCAATGTAATACAACCGCCGCACGGCCGCATCGTCGATGCTGGCATAGAAGCCTTTACCATCTGCCGCCCAAACAAAGCTGTTAACCGAGCGATCCCAGTTGGTGGTCAGCTCGCGCTGTTTTTTCGCCGCCATATCATACAGCTGCAAACGGGCAGTATCAGCATAAAAGCCGGGAATGCGCTGACTGCTAAAGGCCAGGATTTTGCCATCCGGGCTGAAGCTGGGGTTAAAATCTGCCGCCGGGTTGGCATTGGTAAGGTTATCGGCTTTATCGCTACCGATGCGGGCGATAAAAATATCAATATTCGGGTCTACCCGGTTGCTGCTGCCATTGGCGCTAAAGGCAACATACTGCTCTTTGGCATCAATGTCGTAATCATCACTACCCTGGGTTTCGCGCGGTAGCTCCAGCCCCAGCGGCTGAGTAACCGGCTGCACCTCGCCACCTGTTGCCGCTATGCGAAACAGATGCGCCTGGCGGTTTTCGTCTATCCAGTGGTCAAAGTAGGAATATGGCAACGCATTCCATTGTTTGGCTGACATTTTATTGTCTTTCTCGGCCTTAATATGCGCGGCCATCTCATCCCAGCTTTTTTCCGGCCAAACGCGGCTGATAAAGTACAGATGCTTGCCTACCCATTTAATGCCATACACCCCGGTGGGCACTTGCGTTAAGCGCTGCGCTTCGCCCGGTTTGTTCATCGACAGCAGGTAAATTTGACCGGCATCGTCTTTATCGCGCTGGCTAATAAACGCCAGGGTGTTGCCATCGGCTGAAAACACCGGCTCGCTAGCGCGCAAGCCTTCCGCCGTTAATGGTGTTTGCTGCTTGCCATCGGCGCTGAACAGCCACAGCCGGGTATGGCCTTTGTCGGCTTTAACATCAAATTTCGTCACCGGCGCGACAATAAAGCGACCATCATTTGACGTAACCGGGCTGCCAATACGCTCCAGCTGCCATAGCCGCTCAACACTGAGGTTGCTGTCGTCCTGCGCCAGTGCCGCAAAGGGCAGCCAGCACAGCACCAGCAAAAGGTGCAGTTTTTTCATCGGGATAACTCCGTTGTTATTGTTTAGGTACCGGCAAGATACTAGCACAGGCGACAGACAACGCAGCAGGCAAGTGCTAAATGGCGCAGTTTGAAGAGTAAAAGAAAGCACGAGACAAGCATTAACCGACTTGGAATAAAGTGGGCTAATTTTCACTACAATATCCCCCAAAGGGGTTAATTTGCCAATAACCCCTAAAGGGGTTAATATTACTTTATCCCCTAAAGCGGTTAGGCATATCAAAAGACAATGAGGTAGAGAATGAGGGTAACGTCACCGACTGCATTGGCGAATGCTGTACGTAATCAACGCAAGGCTTGCCAGAAAACACAGAAGGACACGGCAGACTTGGTTGGTATCAAGCAAACCACTGTATCCGATTTTGAGCTAAAACCCGAATCCACCAAACTTGAGACGCTGTTCAAGATACTTGCGGCCCTTGACCTGGAATTGCATGTTACTGACCGGGGGGCAAAAAAGCATGACAACTCGGACAACGCTAACAAACGGGAATGGTAAGGCATGAGAGCACAAACCCTGATTGTGGCTATGAATGGAGAGGTCGTAGGCACACTGTACCGTGATGGCGATGGTGCTATGTCATTTCAATACAACGGCGTATGGTTAGCCGATACTGATGCCCGTCCAATATCATTATCATTACCATTAAAAGCAGAGCGACATCGTGGCCCTAAGGTCTTTAACTTCTTCCAAAATCTGCTGCCTGATTCCGACGCCATAATTGCGCGAATGCAAACGAGGTTCAAAGTCGAAACGTCGCATCCATTCGATCTGCTCGCCAGCGTCGGCCGTGATTGCATTGGTGCCATCCAGCTTTATCCACCACTTGCGACTATCCCTCCGGTAACAGAAATCGCTGCAACGCCTTTGGCTGATGCAGAGATTGAAGAGATTTTGGCCGGCTATCAAGCGTCACCGCTTGGTATGACCGAAGAGACGGATTTTCGTATCTCTTTAGCTGGGGCTCAGGAAAAGACTGCGCTGCTTTGGTATCAAGATAAATGGCAGCGGCCGCAAGGAAGCACCCCGACTAGCCACATATTTAAACTCCCAATCGGCAGGCTAATTCATCACAACATCGATTTGTCAGAAAGCTGTGAAAATGAATGGCTATGCCTGCAACTTGCCAAAGCCTTTGGCTTCGATACAGCACATGCTGAAATCAAAACCTTCGGCGAAAAAAAGGCGTTGGTTGTAGAACGCTTTGACCGGCGATGGGCGCAGAGAGGTCAGTGGCTGATGCGGTTACCCCAAGAAGATTTCTGTCAGGCTTTGGGCATCGCGCCCGCGTTAAAATATCAGGCCGACGGTGGCCCGGGTATAGAGCATGCTATGAGCTTGTTATTAGGCTCACGCTTAGCATCTCAGGACAGGGAGATGTTTTTTAGGTCACAAGTATTGTTCTGGTTATTGGCAGCCATAGATGGGCACGGCAAAAATTTCAGCATCTATATCGAAGCTGGTTCATCCTATCGAATGACGCCCTTGTACGATGTCATATCTGCTCACCCACTATTTGTATCTGGCAGTATCCAGGAAAAGAAAGCCAAGATGGCGATGGCGCTACAAGGAAAAAACCGACAGTACCATTACACCATGATCCAGCCTCGTCATTTCATCAGCACGGCTGCGCATGTAGGTTTCTCCACTAAACGGGCCGCCGAAATCATGCGTGATATGGCAGGAAATACAACACTCGCGATAAGACAAGTTGTATCACAGCTCCCAGCTAACTTTCCTGAGCATATTAGCTCGGCGATATTTGCTGGGTTGTCACAACAGGCAGAAAAGATCCTAAGAACAAGCCTTTAATACAAGCCCTACTTGAGGGAGTCGCCTCGGATGAAGCTGAATACCCAGCAAGCTCCAATCAGGTTGCAGTGTTTTGAACGACAGTAACAACTGTCTCCTGCAGCGTTCAAGTTATGCTTAAAAAAGTTCACTTTATGGTTAAAACGACAACATAAACAAAAAAACCACCCTGCGGTGGTTGTAGCCGATAGGATTACTCGGGCTGTCCTGCCCTCGCCCTAACGGGCCAGCTGAAGCTGTTCCAAATCGTTCCTGACGATTTGGTCGAACCTAAGGTTCGTCTCCTACTGGGTGCATAAACAAAAAAACCACCCTGCGGTGGTTGTTTTGTTTATGGCGCACCCGATAGGATTCGAACCTATGACCTCTGCCTCCGGAGGGCAGCGCTCTATCCAGCTGAGCTACGGGTGCGCAATCTGCAGTGCTGCAGAAGCTGCGCATTATAGACAGCCTTGTGGTGTGTGTCTATTGCTTGGCTGCGCGTTTTTTCAACACTCAGTTGCATTGAGCATATTTACAAGCTAAATGCCTTAGCGCTATTGTGTTTACCGGCCTTCCTTGCTGGACTCTGCGTGAACGGATGCGTAACAAAACCTTATTAACTTTTTGGCAATGGCTATTGCTGCTGGTACTGCTGCTGGGCGCGGTATGGGCCACAGAAACCCTGGTAACGCATGAACAGCAGCACCAGCGTAGCCAGCAGTTGCGCCATGAAATTGCCAGTGCGGGCCAGCTGAGAGCCTTGTTGGAGTCTGAGCTGAATATTCCGCTGTATCTGACCATTGGCCTGGCGGCGCATGTGCAAGCCAATAATGGCAATATTTCCCCCACTGAAATGCAGTTATTGCTGCCCGAGCTGGTGCATCAGGCACGGCATATCCGCAATATAGGTATCGCGCCCGGTAATACCCTGCGTTATGTGTACCCGCTAAGTGGTAATGAAAAAGCCATTGGCTTGCACTACCCCGACTTAACCGAACAATGGCCGGATATTGAAGCCATTATTGCCAGGCGCGAAGCCCGTCTGGTGGGCCCTATTGCGCTGGTGCAGGGCGGCAGCGCCTTTATTTACCGGCTGCCGGTGTATCTGAATGCCAATGATTACTGGGGCATTGTCAGCACCGTGGTCGATATTGGCTCGGTGTGGGCCCTATTGCAGCGGCAGACTACCGAGCAGGAAGTGCAAATTGCGATTCGCAGCTTAGGCACCGCCGGCAAACCCAGCCCGGCGTTTTATGGCGATGACAGCCTGTTTTATGACGACAGCCTGCTGCTGGGTATTAGCCTGCGCGGCGCACTGTGGCAAATGGCGCTGCGCTCGGTGGCGGCGGCGCCCGACCGTAGCGGCCAAATTCGTCTGCTTAGTTACAGTATCAGCGCGCTATTACTGGGCTTGCTGCTGTGGCTGTTTATGTCGCGCCAGCGTTTACGCCATAGCATGCATGCCCAGCAGCGTAGTAAACGTTACCTGCAAAGCATTATGGATAACGTGAACGACGCCATTATTACCACCACGCCCGATGGCCTGATTGAGCAAGTGAATTTATCCTGCCTGCCGATGTTTAATTACACGGCCGCCACCTTAGTTGGCCAGCATTGGTCGATGCTGCTGGCCGAACCGGAAAAGCTGGCTGAACTGTATAGCGCCACCTCCAATGCTAAAAGCGAATTTGAAACCGAGGGCCGTCGGCGCGATAACAGCCTGTTCCCCATTGCGGTGAACCGCAGCCATATTCAGCTGCAACAGCAAAGTAAGCAGTTACTGGTGCTACGCGATTTAACCGAGCGCCAGCAAACCGAGCAATTAAAACAACAATTTATCTCAACCGTTAGCCATGAACTGCGCACACCGCTGACCTCAGTATCAGCCGCGCTGGGGCTGGCCGTATCCGGCGCGCTGGGCGATTTAACCGAGTCGCAGCAGCGTATGCTAAAACTGGCCCATACTAACTGCCAGCAACTCAGCAGCCTGATTAACGACTTACTTGATGTAGAGAAAATTGCCAGCGGCACTATTAAGCTGGAACTGACGGCGCTGGCGCTAACGCCGCTGCTGGCAGAGTGCATTAATGAGATGCAACTACTAACGCCCGGCATTTTGCTGCAGCTGGACTGCCCGCCAGATTTAACCGATGTTGTCGTTAATGCCGACGCCGGCCACTTGCAGCAGGTGGTACGCCATGTGCTGGGTAACGCCGTAAAGTTTTCGCCCAAAGGCGCTACCGTGCAGGTTAGTGTCAGCCTGGTAGGCGCTAATGTGCGGGTTACGGTAACCGATCAGGGCCAGGGCGTGGCCGAGCATTTTGTACCACGGCTGTTTAGCCGCTTTAGCCAGGCCGACAGTTCGGATCAGCGCCTGCACAGCGGCACGGGCCTGGGGCTGGCCATTAGCCGCAGCCTTATCCTCCAGATGCACGGCAGTATGGGTTACTATCCGGCAGCGCTGCGTGGCAGCTGTTTTTACTTCGAACTGCCTTATCAGCAAGCACTGCAGCCGAAACGGTTGCCCTAAGCCGGTTTTTGTCTTAATTTGTTGGCAACTGGCTGCAAAGCGGGTGTATTAGTGCCAGCTTTTGGCATACTCGGCAGTGCAGCTGCGCCCAGGCGCATTAATTACAACAAAGGTCCTACATCTTCCAGGGAGATATCCATGCGTAAAACGCTTATTGCCAGCGCTATTGGCACCGTACTGGCACTCAGTGCCTGCTCTGATAACACTGCACCGCAGCAAACTGACACTGCACAAAGCCAGCAACAAGCGGCCCCGGCGGCAGATATTACTTCAACCAACCCGTTAATGGTTAAAAGCATGCTGCAATACGAAGCCCCCAATTTTGCTGAAATAAAAGACGAGCACTTCCTGCCAGCCTTTGAAGAAGGCATGAAGCAGCACATGACCGAAGTACTGGCCATTGCCAATAACCCAGAGCCGGCTACTTTTGACAATACTCTGGTGGCGCTGGAAAAAAGCGGCGAGCTGTTAACCCGCACTTCACGCGTGTTCTACAACCTGGCCGGTTCAGACTCTAACGAAGCACGGCGTAAAATCCAGTCAGAGTTAGCGCCGAAAATGGCCGCCCATTCTGACAACATTAACTTAAACCCGCAGCTGTTTGCCCGCATTAAAAGCCTGTACAACCAGCGCAACGAGCTGCAACTGGACAGCGAAGCCGTACGCTTAATTGAAGTGTACTACGAGCGCTTTGTCCGCTCTGGCGCAGAGCTGACTGAAGAGCAGAAAACCGCTATTCGTGCCTTAAACGAAGAACACTCGAAGTTAACGAATCAGTTCTCACAAAATCTGCTGGCCGAAACGAAGAAAATTGCTGTCATTGTAGACAGCAAAGAGCAGCTGGACGGCCTGTCTGACAGCCAAATTACTGCTGCGGCTAACGCCGCTAAAGACGCCGGCCATGAAGGCAAGTATCTGTTAAGCATTACCAACACCACGCGCCAGCCGGTATTAGCCCAGCTGCATAACCGTGATGTACGTAAGCAGGTATGGGAAGCGTCAGCCAACCGTGCGCAAAGCGGCGACACCGATAACCGGCCGCTGGTAGCCCGTTTAGCCCAGCTGCGTGCCGAGCGTGCCAAGCTGTTAGGCTACGACAACTGGGCCAGCTACGGCCTGGAAGCGCAAATGGCAAAAACACCACAAGCGGTGTTTGATATGTTAGGCAGCATGGTGCCAGCGGTAGTGGCCAACACCCAGCTGGAAGCGCAAGCCATTCAGGAAATGATCAAGCAAAAAGGCGGAGATTTTGAGCTGCAGCCGTGGGACTGGGAATACTACGCCGAGTTTGTCCGTCAGGCGAAATACGATCTGGATGAAAACGAAGTAAAACAATACTTCGAATTTGACCGTGTATTAAAAGACGGCCTGTTCTACACCATGAATCGCCTGTACGGTATTAGCTTTAAAGCGCGTCCAGACTTGCCAACTTACCACCCGGACGTAGACGCGTACGAGCTGTTTGACGCCGACGGCACCAGCCTGGCCATTTTCTACGCCGACTACTTTGCCCGCGAAGGCAAACGCGGTGGCGCCTGGATGAGCTCGTTTGTCGGTCAGTCACACTTACTGGGCCAAAAGCCGGTCGTGGTGAACGTGATGAACATTCCAAAAGCACCGGATGGCGAGCCCACGCTGGTAAGCTATGACCACGTCACCACCATGTTCCACGAATTAGGTCACGGTCTGCACGGCATGTTCTCAGACGTGAAATACCCGACACTGGCGGGCACTTCAGTATCACGTGACTTTGTCGAGTTCCCGTCTACCTTCGAAGAAGACTGGGCTGCCAACCCGGAAGTGATTGCTAACTACGCCAAGCACTACAAAACCGGCGAGCCAATCCCGGCTGAACTGCTGGCGAAAGTGATGAAATCACGCAGCTTTAACCAGGGCTTTGACACACTGGAATATATCTCGGCAGCACTGCTGGATATGGAATGGCACTCACTGTCAGCCGACGAGCCGCTGCAGGATGTAAACGCCTTTGAAGCGGCGGCACTGAAAAAACACGGTGTGAATTTAGCAGCGGTACCACCGCGCTATAAGTCGACGTTCTTCTCACACTCTATGGGCGGTGGCTACTCAGCCGGTTACTACGCTTATATGTGGAGTGAAATTCTGGCAGCGGATGCCTTTGCCTATGTGCAAAGCCAGGGCGGCCTGAAGCTGGAAAACGGCCAGAACTACCGGAAAAATATTCTGTCTGTGGGTAACTCACGCCCGCCAATGGAGTCTTACAAAGCTTTCCGTGGCCAGGAGCCGACCACAGATGCGCTGTTAATCCGCCGCGGTTTAAAAACCAAAGTAGATTAATGATGCAACTTGACGAACCGATTTGCTTACGTCAACACGCCGTGAACCCATCCCTGGGGGCTCGATTCGGCCGTCCAGGCCTGCAACGGTTGACTTAAAGCAAGTCGATTCTCACTTAAGCTCAGACAAAAAAACCCGGCTGATAACGCCGGGCTTTTTATTTACGCCAACCGCACTTAACTGCCGGCCACCTGCATCTGGCTTACCAGCACCGAGCCGGTTAATACGCCGCCACGCCGGTCAATATCATTTCCCACCGCCGCTATTTGCATAAAAATGTCTGTTAAATTACCGGCTATGGTTACCTCAGACACCGGGAATTGGATTTCGCCATGCTCGACCCAAAAACCCGCAGCACCACGCGAATAATCGCCAGTTACGGTATTCACGCCCTGCCCCATCAGTTCAGTTACCAGCAAGCCTTTGCCCATAGTGCGGCACAGCTGGCGTAAGTCTTCATCGCCGTGGCTCACCAGCCAGTTATGAATGCCGCCAGCATGGCCAGTGCTGGCCATACCCAGCTTACGTGCTGAGTAACTGGTAGTCAGGTAGGTGGTTAATACGCCCTGCTCAATCACCGTTAAGTCGCGGGTTTTTACCCCTTCACCATCAAAGGGACTGGACGCCAGCGCATTACGTAAATGCGGCTGCTCCATAATGGTCAGCCCCGGCGCCATTACCTGCTGGCCGACTTTGTCCAGCAAAAAGCTGGACTTACGGTAAATGCTGCCACCACTGATGGCCGACACCAGGTGGCCAAACAGGCTGCTGGCGATGTCAGCGCGAAAGATCACCGGCACTTTTTGCGTCGCAATTTGCCGGCCATTGAGCCGGGCCACCGTTTCCAGTGCGGCTTCGCGGCCAATCTGCGCCGGATCGAGCAAGTCGCTGTAACGGCGCGCTACGCTAAAGCTGTAATCGCGCTGCATATCTTCGCCCTCTTCGCCTATCACCACACAGCTAAAGCTGTGGCGTGAGCTGGGATACCCCACCAACTGGCCGTGGCTGTTACCGTATACTTTAAGGCCAGTGTGTGACGAGAACGACGCGCCCTCTGAGTTGGTAATACGGCTATCAGCAGCAAAGGCGGCGTCTTCGGCGCGGGCACAGAGGCCAATTGCCTCTTCAGTACCAATGCTGTCAGGGTGGTATAAATCCAGATCCGGCGGTGACAATTCCAGCCAGCTGGCCTCAGCAATGCCGGTATGCGGATCTTCAGAGGTATAACGGGCAATGTCGGCTGCCGCTTCTACCGTGCGCTTGAGGGCCTGTGGGCTTAAATCGGCAGTAGAGGCCGAGCCTTTACGCTGGCCAAAGTACAAACTGATGCCCAGGCCACCGTCCTGGTTAAACTCGACCGTTTCTACCTCGCCGTGGCGGGTTTCCACGCTTAAGCCTTTGGTGCGGCTCATCGACGCTTCAGCACTGCTGGCGCCTAATTGTTTGGCATGCGCCAGCACCTCGGCCACGGCCTGCTTTACTTCATCAATTTCCTGCCAGATTGTCGGTTGTGTTTGCTGCATAATCTCGGTTCAGCCAAATTATTTGCCACAAGCTTACCATAGTCTGATAAAGCTGGCTGCTGCTGTGCAGCGCGATCATGTATACTTAGCGGCATTACTACTAAGAGTGACCTTAACATGACCGATTTTATTCACGGTGATACCTGGGACGAAGAAGAAGGCAAGAGTAAGTCGCAGGTAAAACGGGAAATGCACGAACTGCAAAAACTGGGGGAAGAGCTGGTAGCGCTAAGCGCCGCCGCCCGCGCCAAGGTGCCGCTGGACGATGAGCTAAAAGACGCGCTGCAACTGGCCGACAAACTGGGTAATAAACGCGAAGCACTGCGCCGCCATATTCAGTTTATTGGCCGCTTAATGCGCACCCGCGATTTAGAGCCGATAGAGCAGGCGCTGGCGGTACTGCGTAACACTAACCAGGCGGCGACAAGGCAGTTTCATAAAGTGGAGCACTGGCGCGACAAGCTGTTAAGCGACAACGACGCGCTAACTGAGTTTATTGCCGCCTACCCCGAGGTGGACGTACAGCAACTGCGCCAGCTTATTCGTAATGCGAAAAAAGAGCAGGAAAAGCAGCAGCCACCAAAGTACTTCCGTGAGCTGTTTCAGCTGATTAAGCCGCTGATTATTACCGAATAACACGGCCTTATCGTAGGGGCGCATTATTGCGCCCAGATAGCACAGCCAACATCGTAGCAGCGCATTATTGCGCCCTGGTAGCACAGTGAACATCGTAGGGGCGCATTATTGCGCCCAAACCACGCCGGTAATAAAAAAGGCGCAATAATGCGCCCCTACACTTAACACACTTTAGTTAGCCAGCCATGCGTATCGGCAGCCTTGCCCCACTGAATATCATTCAGCGCCTGACGCAATGCATTGGTGGTGGCACCGCCCTGCCCTGTGCCCACCTGATACTCTTTACCGCCATGAATTAAGGTGCCCACCGGCGTTAATACCGCTGCCGTGCCGGATAAGGCCGCTTCCGCGCCTGGTTTTACCGCCCGCTCTAACAGCTCATCTACCGTTAGCTCACGCTCGGACACCTTCATGCCACGGTCGCGCGCCAGCGTCAGGATAGAGTCACGGGTAACACCGTGTAAGAAGCTGCTGTCCAGCGCCTTGGTAATAATTTCATTGCCGTCGATCAGCAAAAAGTTGGCGGCGCCGGTTTCCTGTACATCGCCGTTAGGGCAAAACAGCACCTGATCAGCCTGCACCGCAGCGCGGGCTTTCATAATCGGCTGCAGTGCACTGGCGTAGTTGCCACCACTTTTTACCATACCCATATGGGCGGCGCAGCGGGCATTGTCTTCCAGCAATAACCGTAGCGGCTTGGCGCCACCGGCAAAGTAATCACCTACCGGTGATAACAGCACATACAGCATCGACTCTAAGCTGGGCGCCGCTGCCTTGCCAATCGACGCTTCAGTGCCAATATGGGTTGGCCTAATATACATAGAGCCCGGCGGGTTAGGTACGTCAGCGGCATAATGCTTCACAATGTCGGTGATCATCTGGCTTAGCATAGCGCCATCAATTTTGGGCAGCGACAACAGCTCACTGCTTTGCGCTAAGCGGGCAACGTTTTTGTCCATCCGGAAAATATAAATGCCGCCATCAGCGTGGCGAAATGCCTTTAACCCTTCAAAACAGGTGCTGGAATAATGCAGCACATGGGCGCCGGGGTGCAGACTGATACTGTCTACCGGCACCATCTCTGGCGTGCTCCACTGTGACTGGTTATAACGGGAAATCACCATCTCTGGGACAAATACGGTTCCAAACGCTGCCATTTTGCTCTCTTCCTGCTGTTTTGTTATTGCCACCGCCGCGGCAGTGGCGGTTTATTAATGTGCGGTACCACCGACGGTCATCGCGTCCAGCTTCAATGTTGGCTGACCGACGCCCACCGGCACACTTTGGCCTTGCTTGCCACACACGCCGACGCCGGCGTCCAGTGCCAAATCGTTGCCCACCATCGACACCTGCTGCATAGCTTCCGGCCCCATACCAATTAAAGTAGCGCCTTTTATTGGCGCAGTAATTTTGCCGTTTTCAATTAAATAGGCTTCTGAGGCGGAAAACACAAACTTACCCGAGGTAATATCCACCTGGCCGCCGCCGAAATTCGGCGCATAAATGCCTTTTTTCACGCTGGCGATAATCTCAGCCGGATCGCTTTCACCGGCCAGCATATAGGTATTAGTCATGCGCGGCATCGGTAAATGGGCGAAAGACTCGCGCCGGCCGTTACCGGTGGGGGCGACGCCCATCAGCATGGCGTTATGTTTATCCTGAATATAGCCCTTCAAGATACCGTTTTCGATCAGCACATTATGCTGGCTGGGTACACCCTCATCGTCGACGTTTAACGAGCCGCGCCGGTGCGCCAGGGTGCCATCATCGACGATGGTACACAGCTTAGACGCCACCTGCTGGCCAATACGGCCACTAAAGGTCGATGAGCCTTTACGGTTAAAATCGCCCTCCAGGCCATGGCCGACCGCTTCATGCAGCAATACGCCGGGCCAGCCGCTGCCCAGCACCACCGGCATAGTGCCGGCCGGCGCGTCGATAGCAGTTAAATTTACCTGGGCCTGGCGCACAGCCTCGCGCGCATAGTGCTGCCAGCGCGGCGCATCGTCTAACAGTTCAGTAAAGTAGCTGTAACTGGTACGGCCGCCGCCGCCAGCACTGCCGCGCTCACGCCGGTCGCCCTGTTGCAGCAACACCGAACAGTTCAGCCGCACCAGCGGCCGGATATCGGTGGCATAGGTGCCGTCACTGGCGGCAACCAGAATTTCTTCATACACGCCGGATAAGCTGACCATCACCTGCTCGGCGCGGTTATCCAGTGTGCGGATATAAGCCTCAATCTGATGCAGCAAGGCTACTTTTTCGGTGTTAGTTAAGCTTTGCAGCGGCTCGCACGGCAGGTAAATATTGCTGTTACCACTTTTGCTGAAGGCTTTTACCCGGCCCTGCTGGCCCTGAGCGGCAATACCGCGGGCCGCGGTGGCCGCTTGTTTTAACGCCGCGCTACTGATGGTATCGGCGTAGGCAAAACCGGTTTTCTCGCCGCTAATAGCACGCACACCGACACCGCGCTCTATATTAAACGAGCCGTCTTTGACCAGGCCATCTTCCAACACCCAGGACTCGTGCACACTGGACTGAAAGTACAGATCGGCAAAGTCCAGCTGATGGTCGAATAAATAGCCCAACGTGGCCTGCAAATCGTTATCGGTCAGGTCGGAGGCGGTGATCAGGTTCTGCTCTGCTGCAGTCATGGTTTGAGCTCACTGTAAAAACGGTTATGTTGCGCCAGCGGCATCTTTTGCTGCAGCCTGGCACATTCGGTTAAATCTATTGCCGCCGACACCCAGCCCTGGGCGTTGCCGGCATCTGCCAGTACGCGGCCCCAGGGGTCGACGATCAGGCTATGGCCATAGGTCTCACGGCCATTAGCATGCACACCGGTCTGGTTTGGTGCCAGCACAAAGCACTGGTTTTCGATGGCGCGGGCTTGTAGCAAGGTGTGCCAGTGCGCTTCGCCAGTAAGCCGGGTAAAGGCCGACGGCACCGTTAACACTTGCATGCCCCGGCTTGCCAGTGCCTGCATCAGGCCGGGAAAGCGCACATCATAGCATATCGATAAGCCGAGCTTCAGCTCAGGCAGCTGCACCAGGCTGATTTTTTCACCGGCATAAGTGCTGGCCGACTCGCGGTAACTGCCGGTGCTGTCGCTTATTTCCACGTCGAATAAATGCAATTTCTGATAATCGGCCAACACGCTGCCATCGGGAGAAAATAACACACTGCTGGCGCTAAAGCGCTTGGGATCCGGGCTGGTGGTAGGCAAAGAGCCGGCCAGTAAATAGACGCCAAACTGCCGCGCCAGAGCGGCGCAGCGCTGTTGAATAAACCCCTGGCCCAGCGGCGCCTGATATTGTAGTTGTAAACCTTCACCACCGCCAAACACGGCAAAGCACTCGGGCAGCGCCACTAAATGCGGCAAGCCATCATCAAATTGCTGCTGTAGTTGCTGCAAATAATGCGCTACCGCCGCCAGATTCTGCTCTGGCTCGGGGCTACTACACAGCTGAATTGCACTAAGGCGCCAGTTAGCCATTGGGTGGTTTCGGCTTGTTAGCGGGCTGGCGGGCCGCTGGCAGTTCAATGATGGCCTCAGGCTGGGCTACCCGCACCGGTACCGGCACTTCGGTGCTATGACGGTTCACTTCCGTCACTACCGGTTTGTCAAAACTGCCGGTGACGGTAAAGTTAATTTTTGAGATCACCTCGGCGCTTTGAAACACTTCATCCAACGCCAGCGCGGCCAGGCCAGTAGCCGGGTTCACCATCCAGGCAATAATCACCGGCAAACTGGAGGTCACCTTGGGCGAGAAAGCCATTTGGTAATCCAGCTGTTTGCTGACCAGATCGGCATAACCCTGAATTTGCAAATTGCCCGGCACGCCATCAATACTGGCATTACTGGTTTGCGCTACCCCCTGACTGATTGCCAGGTTGCCCGTCATTTTGTTATAGAAGAAGCCTTTGGCGAATACATCGCGAAAGTCCAACCGCAACTTACGTAGCAGGGAGTCAAGACTGAAAATAGAAAATAACCGCGAGCCCTGATCGCTGACTTCCGTTAGCGCCCCCTCACCCAAGCTGTAGTTTACCTGGCCGGATAAATCGGCCAGCTGGTATTGGTTTGGTGCTCCGGGCCAACTCAGGGCAAACTGAATGTCAGCAGTGCTACCTGACACCGCCGAGGTTAACTGGAACTCGTCCAGCATGGCGCCCAAATTATTGCTTTGCAGCTGGCCGCTAAACTGACTGACACCGGCAGCGCCATCGTCCTGCCAGTAGCCGCTGGCGCTTAACTGATGCCGTTTATAACGGGCATTAAACTCGGTAAGTTGCCAGCGATCGTCACTGCTTTGGCTGCGTGCAGTCACCTGACCAAAGCGGTAAGCGCCCAGGCTACAATCGGCACAAGTTACCGAAATGGGCGGCAACTGCAACAACCAGCGCTGGGCCGTTAAAGCCAGCTTTTCGGTCACGGCGGCCGCGGCTGCACTGGCATCAACTGACTCGGCCAGGGGCAGGCGCAAATAATCCAGATTGGCGTTAATGCCTTGCTGCTGCCAGGCTTTACTAAATTGCCAACGGCTGGCCAGCTCAGTGGCATTCAGTTGCAGCTGCCAGTCTTGCTCGCTCTGGCTGGCATCAAACACCGCATTGTTTAACGTAATACCCGGCGCCAACTGCAGCGTAGCAATTTTGCCACGCACCGACGCCAGCGGTGGAAATATGCCCTCGCCACTGCCGTCAACCGCCTGCAGCTGTGCCTGGATCAGATCAAACCAGGCCAGAAAATCCAGCTCGGGCAAATTCAGGCTAATACTAAAATCTTCTGTGCTCTGGCTGGCCGGCGCCTTGCCCAGACTCAGCTGCGCCTGCCGTAGCTGCTGCGCCTGATGCAGTAAGATGGCGTTAAATTGCAGCGTCTGACCCAATGCAAGGTTAATGGCCGATTGTGTCTCATCGCCGGTCAGGGTCAGCAGCAGCGGCTGTTGGCTGGCCGCACTTTTATAATAGGGCGCCGGTAACAACAGTGCGGTAGCATCCAGATCAGACTGCAACTGCGCCTGATAACGCATGCCCTCCTCAGCCAGTGTCATTGCCAGCTCTGCCTGCCAGTCGGTAGTACCGGCAATTAACGTGGCCGCCGGCGCATACAGCGCATCCAGCAATGTCTGGCTGTTATGGTTGCCCGCCAGCGCCAGTGCCAACTGATAGCCGTCGGTCGAATTATTGCCGTTAACATCAACACTAAGGGGTAGGCCGCGCCAATTCAGCGTCAGATCCCGGGCACTGATTTTCTCATTGCTAAACTGCAGCGTGCCGCTTAGCTGCTCAAACGCAACGGCCGGCGCCTGCAGCGCCAGGCTGGCGTTGGTAAATACCGCTTCGCCACTGGCCACCACCTCGTTTTGCCGCAAGCCAATCAGTAAATCGACATCGGCCGCTACAGTGCCATTAACCCCCAGATGCTGCAGGGTTTTGCCCAGATTATCCGCCAGTGGCGATTGCAGCATTAAAGCAGTAACACTACTGGCTTCTACCGGCTGTGCAATATGAATATTCAGATACTGCGCATCAAACAAATCGGCAATGTCGGCCTGCACGCTGTTACTCAGGCTGATACTGTCCAGCACACCGCTGTGGGCGTTAATTTGCATAGCCGCGTTTTCAAACCATAAACTGGCTTCAAGCCCCGTCAGCATCGGCCAGTCGGGGGCAAAGGCGAACTGGCCCTCGCTTAGCGCTGCACCAACCTGGAATACACCCTGCTGCCCACGGTAAGGAAAGTCGGCCGGGGCACCGTGCCACAGCAAGGTGGCACTGTTAAGCGTACCGGCAACGATGGCATCGGTCAGGTATTCGCGGGTGGCCTCTGGCATGTAACGCTGCGGGTAATAGCGATAGGCATGAGCGGCGTTGACATCAGTAACACGGGCTAATATCTGCAAGCGCTCATCTAACTGCAGCCGGGCGTTCAGCGTCAGATCCTCATTGCTCAGCTGCAGTTTAGGGATCAGCAGCTGTGTGCTGCCATCCTCTTGCCGGCTAAGATAGGCGGTCGCCGATAACTGCTGATACGGCATCGGCGCCGCGAACAGGCCATCCCACTGTAATTCACCCTGTTCGCCGCTCAGGCTGAGTTTAGACACAGTGTTACTCAGTAAAAACTCGCCACTGACCCCGCTGACACCCGGAATATCGCCCAGCGCCTTGCTGCTAACATCGGCTAACTTGCCCGCCAGCTGCCACTGCCCGGCCCCGACACGCCACTGCAGTTGTTGCAGCTGCCCCGCCGGCTGATAGGCCAACACCTGTTGTAACAGCGCAATATCTTCTGCCAGTAATTCGGCCAGCGGTAGTAACGCCTGCATATCAAAATTGCTCAAAGCACCTGACCAATAGCCCTCTTGGTAAGCCAGATGCAGCTGTAAGTCTTGCCATTGCTGGCGGTTGGCCGTTAACGTCAATGCACTGGACGACAGTGTCCAGCCGTCAGCCTCGGGTTGCCACAGCAACTGACCACGTCCCAGGCTTAATTGTTTTTGCTCACCTTGTTGCTGCCAGCTTAGGCTATTGTCGGCCAGCTCGACCTGCATCCGTCGCAATAAGCCCTTATCAATGCGGCCCCAGGCCTGAAAATTCACACTGGCCTGCTGCAGTTTCTGGCTCGGCGGCAACACACTGGCAAACCAGGGCAGAATATCCAGCTTGTCACTTTGCAAATACAACTGACCAAAGGCGTCGGCCAGGGTATCACCGTACAGATCCAGCACTACCGACACCGTATTGGCGGTCACGCCGGCCAGCGACAGCTCGCCACTGCCCTGATGGCGATTGCCTTTGTTACGCCAATCCAGCTGGTTAATATTAATCACCACGTCGTCTTGCTCAGGCTGCTGCACAATCAGCTGGCTGTCGGTTAATGAAAAATACGCCAACTGGCGAAACAGCAACTGCTCCAGCGCCGCTAACACCGGGGCGGTGTCAAGCGCGGAGTCGGTAGAGCCGGCCAGAATGCGACTGCTGTCTAAATAATACCGTAAGCCGTGCAGCTCAAAGTGCTGCGCCGTTAACTGGCGGTTTAACAGGCTGCGCCAGAAATCCAGCCGCACCCGCGTTTCGGCAATATCCAGCTGTAACTGCTGCTCTGGCGAGGACAGCTCGACCTGGCGCAGTAACAACGCCGGGCCAAATTTTTGCCAGCCGGCGCTCAGCTCGCCAATCCGCACCGTGGCACCATAGCGCTCACTAATTAAGCGTTCTAATTCATGTTTGTAGTTGTCGGCATAAGGCAAGCTATAACGCAGCACCGTGATCAGCACAGCCAACACCACCAGCAATAGCGCCAGCGCCAGCCAGACCTTGTGTAAGCAGTAAAAACACCACCGCGTTGCTGTATGCACTACATCATTACCACGTCAAATTGCTCCTGGGTGTACAAGGGTTCAGTATGAATGCTGATCTGCTTGCCAATAAACACCTGCAGCTCGGCCAGGCTGTGAAACTCATCATTGGTCAGCGCATCTTTTACTGCCGGCGACACATACACGACAAACTTGTCGGCCGCATAGGCGCGGTTTACCCGGACAATTTCGCGCAGCACTTCAAAGCACACCGTTTCTACCGTTTTTAAACTGCCGCGCCCTTCACATACTGGACACTCAGAGCAGAGGATATGTTCCAGACTTTCGCGCGTTCTTTTACGGGTCATCTCGACCAGCCCCAGCGCCGAGAAGCCATGAATGTTAGTTTTGGCTCTGTCGCGCGCCAGTGCCAGCTCCAAACTGTGAAACACGCGCTTTTTGTGCTCACTGCTTTGCATGTCGATAAAATCGATAATAATAATACCGCCCAGATTGCGCAGCCTAAGCTGGCGGGCAATGGCCTGAGTAGCTTCGGTATTGGTATTAAAGATGGTTTCTTCCAGATTACGATGACCGACAAAGGCGCCGGTGTTGACATCAATAGTGGTCATGGCTTCGGTCTGGTCGATAATCAGATAACCACCGCTTTTTAGCGGCACTTTACGCTCCAGCGCGCGCTGAATTTCGTTTTCCACATCAAACATATCGAAAATGGGCCGCTCACCGGGGTAATACTCCAGCAGCGGCGATAAATGCGGAATAAACTCTTCGCAAAAGGCGGTAAGCTGCTGATAGGTGAGCTTGGAATCTATCCGCACCCTTTCGAGCTCAGTGCCGACAAAGTCACGCAGTATGCGATAAGCTAATGTCAGGTCTTCATACACCACGCCTTCTTTGCGGGTTTTTTGCTTGCGTTTTAATACCTTGGCCCAGAGTTTTTTCAGGAATTTGGCGTCTTGTGCCAGCTCCTCTTCTTTGGCGCCCTCTGCCGCTGTGCGCACGATAAAGCCGCCGCTGTCGTCCAGGTATTGGCTGACAATGTCTTTTAAGCGCTGACGCTCGCTGTCGCTTTCCAGCCGCTGCGACACGCCAACATGTGGCGAGCCAGGCATAAACACCAGATAACGCGATGGCAGCGTAATGTCGGTGGTTAAGCGCGCGCCTTTGGTACCCAGCGGATCTTTAACCACCTGTACCAACAAATACTGACCTTCGCGTACCAGTACGCGGATATCTTTGCTCACCGGCGGCTTGCCTTCCAGCTCGGTCAGGCTATCGTGCTGTACTATGTCTGAGGCATGTAAAAACGCCGCTTTATCCAGGCCTATATCGACAAAGGCTGCCTGCATACCGGGCAGCACCCGGCTGACTTTACCAACATAAATATTGCCCACCAGCCCCAGTTTGGCCTGGCGCTCTATGTGCAGCTCCTGCAGTACACCGTTCTCAATCAGCGCCACCCGGGTTTCACTGGGGGTGACGTTGAGCAGTAATTCCGCGCTCATGCTTGCTCCTGCCAGTTTTGCAGTAACTGTTCGGTTTCACACAAGGGTAGCCCAACCACACTGCTATAGCTGCCATTAATGCGCTGTACAAAGCGGCCACCCAGGCCCTGAATACCATAACCGCCGGCTTTATCCTGCGGCTCACCGCTGTGCCAGTATCGGCTGATATCTTCAGCACTTAACGGCCGAAAGCACACTTCGGTGCTAACCAGCGCAGTAAGGCAGCGCTTATCATCCAACAAGGCAAGCGCCGTCATCACCTGATGGCAGCGACCGGACAGCAGCTGCATAGTGCGGCTAAATTCAGCAAAATCAGCGGGCTTACCAAGGATCTGACCATCAAGTACCACTATAGTATCAGCACCCAGTACCGGCATCGGTTGGCTGAGCCGGTTTAAACCAGCGCGGGCTTTTTGCCCGGCCAGGCGCTGCACGTAATGCGCCGGCGCTTCAGCTGGCTGCACACTTTCATCAATATCGGCTTTTACCAGACTAAAGGACACACCCAGTTGCGCCAGCAATTCACGCCGGCGCGGAGAAGATGAAGCAAGGGCAATAACGGGGTAGCTCATGACAAAGGTTTCATTGCAAAGTGTTCATTAAAAAGTGGTCATTGGATTTTTAACTGTCGCCGGTAGCGGCGCAACAACCAGAATAACCAGGGCCAGACCAGCATACCGGTCAGTACCGGCCACAAATATTGCGGCAGGAAATACACACCGGTAAGAAAATGGCTGAGCCAGAATAACAACAGTTGATACAGCGCCAGCAACATGCCCAGCAACAGCGACTGTTGCACCACTGAAAAATTGCGCATCTTTAAATGATGTTGCGCGACGGCAAAGATCACCACGGCAAATGCCAGCGCATTGACACCAAGCACTGTGCCGACCAACACATCGACAATAAAGCCGGTAAAAAAGGCGGTCATTACGCTAACCCTTTGCGGCAGAGCCATGGCCCAGTACATTAGTACCAGCAGCGCCCAGTCGGGCCGCGCCAATTTAACCATTTGCGGCATTGGCATAACGGTCAGCAGCAGGGCAGCAAAAATAGATAAATAAATAAAACCCAAGCGCTGCGGTTTACGCATCTGGCACCTCCGGCTGGGCTGGTGGGGTTTCCTCTGGCACCGACGGCGGCGCTGAAATTAACAGCACATGGCGCACCCGATCCAGCCTTGCATAAGGCTCGGCATACACCAGCATAAAGGGCTGGCTGACATCCTGGCTAATACGTACCACTTTAGCCACCGGGTAACCTTCCGGAAAGCGGCCGTCCAAGCCGGAACTTAATAACCGGTCGCCTTCACGAATGTCGGTACTGTGTGGCAGGTGCATCACGCGCAGTAAGTCCCACTGCCCCAAGCCTTCTACGATGGCCCGTACGCCGGTGCGTTCTGCCCGCACCGCCAGCGCATGGGTGTTGTCAGAAATCAGCAGCGCCCGGCTGCTGGTAGGCCCAACACTGACCACCTGGCCCACCACGCCTAAATCGTCAATTACCGGCTGATGTTCGCTAACGCCATCTTTACTGCCTTTATTCAGTACTACCTGATGGCTAAACGGATGGCTGTACACCGCCAATACTTCAGCCACCTGCCGCTGTGCCGGCAATGCGGCAGAAGAACCCAGCAGAGCACGCAGCTTATCGTTTTCCTGCTGTAAAAACCCCAGCAACTGCAGCTTACCGCTTTGTTGCAGCAGGGTTTCTTTTAGGCGGGCATTTTCTTCCAGTACAGCCTGCTGCGACATAAATTGCTCAGAGGCGCCGGAAAACAGCGCCTCGGGCAAGCTGGCCACATAAAATAACGGACTTACGGCAGCGGTAAGGTAGCTGCGTAATTGAGTAGAGCTGTCGGTGTAGCGGTCGAGAAACATTAAGCCAGCACTTAACACTACGGCTAATAACAACCGCAGTGGCAAAGATGGGCCCCGGCTATAAATTTCGTTCATACAGTTTCTGGCATCGGCGCCATGGTCAGTTAGTCATAACTGAACACATCACCGCCATGCATATCGATCATTTCCAGTGCTTTACCACCACCGCGGGCGACACAGGTTAACGGGTCATCGGCCACGACCACCGGAATACCGGTTTCTTCCATCAGCAGCCGGTCTAAGTCACGCAGTAAGGCGCCACCACCGGTTAATACCATACCGCGCTCAGAGATATCTGACGCCAGCTCTGGCGGCGATTGCTCCAGCGCCACCATTACGGCGCTGACAATACCCGCCAGCGGTTCTTGCAGTGCTTCTAAAATTTCATTGCTGGTCATGGTAAAGCTGCGTGGCACGCCTTCGGCCAGGTTACGGCCGCGTACTTCAATTTCCAGCACATCATCGCTGGGGTAAGCCGAGCCAATCTCGGTTTTAATCCGCTCTGCCGTCGCTTCACCAATTAAGATGCCGTAGTTACGGCGGATATAGTTAACAATGGCATCGTCAAACTTGTCACCACCGATCCGCACAGAAGACGAGTACACCACACCGTTTAGCGAGATAATGGCCACTTCGGTAGTACCGCCACCAATATCCACCACCATGGAGCCAGTGGCTTCCGACACCGGTAAACCGGCGCCAATGGCAGCGGCCATCGGCTCATCAATTAAATACACTTCACGGGCTCCGGCACCCTGGGCAGACTCACGAATAGCGCGGCGTTCAACCTGAGTAGAACCGCACGGCACACACACCAGCACGCGCGGGCTGGGGCGTAAAAAGCTGTTACTGTGCGCCTGGCGGATAAAATGCTGCAGCATTTTTTCCGTCACATAGAAGTCGGCAATCACGCCGTCTTTCATTGGCCGGATAGCTTTAATATTACCCGGCGTGCGGCCCAGCATACGCTTAGCCGCATGGCCTACGGCGGCGACGCTTTTCGGCCCACCGGCCCGCTCTTGCCTTATGGCAACTACGGACGGTTCGTTCAGCACTATGCCCTGATCTTTAACGTAAATCAGGGTATTGGCTGTACCTAAATCAATGGATAAGTCGTTGGAGAAGAGGCCGCGCAATTTATTAAACATGAAAGAACCGGATCCTTATAAACCTGGGCGAGGCAACACGCCCAGCACTGCTCACATCAGCATAACAGTGGTGGTAAACATAGCTGGGGTTATTCTATGTAACTCCCCGGCAGGTGAATAGCTTTATCTTACATTTTTATGCAATTAAACCAAGCCCCGGCCAAATTTATCTGCGCCGGATCAGCCGCGCGCAGCATACAGCAGCCAGCTGAATGCTCACTGAAACAGTTCACGCCAGGAAATTTGCCGTGGATTACCACGAAAACGGCCAAACATCAGCTCGGCCTGCGGGTTTTCATTAAAGCCAGCGGCCGTACCCGACCAGTTATATTGCAGCCAGGGCGATGCCTGATATTCAATGCGCCAGCTACCCGGTACCAGGCTGGGCTGCGCCCAAAGCGCGCCAGCGGGTAAGACGCCCTGCTGCAAGGCTGCTCCGGCACCAGCGAAGCTTAGTGCTGGATTGCTCAGGCTAACTAACTGCGCCGCAGCGAGTACGCTGCAACTGTCCTGCTGATTAACAATAAAACGGCTGCCATCCCAGTATTCGCTGCGCAGCACCAACGGCAGCGGCTCTTCTTCCGGCCCGGCACCGTTTTGCAGCAACAGGCGGCCATAGCGCATATTAACTTCGCCATTAAGCGCAACCGCATCAGCACCCAACGTAAATGCTTGAAAATTTCGATTATCCCGCTCTGATCCGGTCAACACCTGCAAACCGAACTGCAAGTTTGCATAAGGCCCATCAGGCGTGGCGGCACGGTTAAAGGCGGCGTTAGTCTGTGTGACGCTATACACGCCTTGCAGCCACTGACCTGTGTTTACCTCAAGACGGCCAGCGTCTAACCGCTGTGCATCATTCTGTGCTACCAATAAGAATTGCGCGGTGTCAGCGTAGGCTCCGGTGTGGTAATTTTCCAGCGTATTCCCTGCCAGCCCTCGGGCTAGCACCTGATAACTTAGACTGAGTTTGTCTTCAGACATATAACTGAAATGTTGGGTAGTATCTGCAGATGCGCGACAACTATTCTGCACATCAGATGTGACAAGTTCGAAGTGTTGCGGATAAAACCGGCCGATAACATCACTAAGTGGTTTAACTGAAACATCAGCTACTCCCAGATAAGTATCGTTGTTCAATTTCGCCTGTAGCGTGATGCTGCCTGCCTCATGCCAACTGACAGCTGTGACGGTTTGCTGGCCATTCAGCGCAGGCAGGCCGATATCGGTTACCCCAGGATTAAATACGCCATCGCGGCCCGCCGCCGGGTATTCCAAATTGCCAAATACCGGCTGAACTAACTGACGTACAGCTTCACGGCCAAAATTTGGCGTCGGCATACCTTGAGCGTTGCGAGATTCAATAACAACATTAAAGGGCTCACCAGCTGCAACAAAGCCAACGCCCGCATTGGATGTGCCGGGGTTGGCAGAGCCGTCTTGCCGCTTGGCTTGCACCACAGCTAAAGTGTGTGGACGAACAACAAAAGCGTTACTGCTACCACTGAGCAAAGCGCCTGTCGCCATTGTTTTTTGGGCATCAATTCTGATGCTGCCAACATCGTTGTAATTAGCAAGCGCTAGCTCTGCCATTCCATCGCTAAAATCCAGGCTATAACTGGCAAAGGTATTCTTTGACAGCTGGCGAGACTGATTGGCTGCATCCCTAAACTGAAACTGCATTTGAGCGTCATCGCTACAACTGACAGGGTCAACACAGCTAAGTCGTAAGTTAACCGTTTGTGTGCCAGACAGAACCGACTGACACGCACCAGTATTGTTATTTTTTTGCACCGCTTGCAGCCTGACACCGGTGTTAAAATTCACACCGCTAATCTGAGGCGCTATAGGTTCAAACAACCAACCGGTGTCGACAAATGTTATTTCACAAGGATCTGAGATGGGGCCACCAACACACCGCGTTGAAGAGAGTGCAGCTGGGCTTATTGCCCCGCCAAGCGTCAATAACGCTGGTGTCGGTTGGCTAACTGCAAAGGTCGTACTACCACCACTAAAACTAGTGGCGCCGATGCCGGCACCATTTGCATTGATGGTTGCCGTTACAAAACCAGGGTAAAGCACACTACAGTCATTGTTTGCACAAGCTTTTAGCGTGATATTTTCTGCGGCACAGGTTAACCCCTGGCCATCATGCTCAATGCGCAAGTGGTTAATAAAAACACAATCATGACTGGCGGCCATATCATTTAACACATCGGCGTTACTGATTTCGAAATTGTAGACACGCACTTCGTCAAGGCGGCCATCTGCAGAATTCAGCGTACCCAGCCCGCTTTGCACAAAGTTACTCGCATTATCGCCAAGGACAAGGGTGCCCAGACTCGCTGGCAAGCTACCATTTGTCGTACCCTGTTGACTGGACTGTAAAGTGCCATCGACGTAGATGCGTAAAATCGTTTGATTATTACCTGGTGCCATACGCCAGGTTACGGCGATATGTCGCCATACGCCACTGTTAGTATTGTTAGGTGAGGTTTCGGCAGCGATAGTAGTACCATTGCTGTCAGTCACAGCAAACCGCAAGCGACCACTACTTCTTTTGGTCAGATAAAACCAACGATTATTCTGACTGGTGGCGTCAAACAGCTGGTTATCACTGTTGTTCCAGCGGCTATTGCTATTGTACCAAAAGCTTATACTGCCACTGCTGCCAATCGCGGCGTCGACATCAATATTAGTATTGATACCACTACTTATCGCTGTCGTGTTCAATGGTATATCTGCCGCCCGGCAAACCCAGCCATCGGCGGTGGATTGGGTATCACCAACAGCATTGCCGTTGTAACCATTACCAGACCAGTCAATAACTTCATTAGGCTGGTAACTCCACAGCCCTTCTTCAAACCAGTACTCTGCTAACCGCTGCGGCTCACCGCTGGGTTTGAACCAACGAATTGCGGTACCGGCATAACTAAAAGAGCTGTCAAAGGAGTACAAGGTATAATCGTTGTTATCGACTTCTACACCAATGGTGGCACTGACACCACTGGCATTACCGCCACCATATTGGTATACGAATTCACCGTTTTCATACAACACTATCTGAAACGTGTACTGCCCGCCAAAGTTATAATGTGGCACGCTCTCCCAGGACACAACAAAACGCCGGTTTGTGCCACTGCCTTTAGTTTGGTACCGGACAGAGCCACCTAATCTGGGGTTAATATCGTCCCAGTATATTGCTAACAACCGATCAGCCTGACTGCCTGCAACACAGCCGCTGCAAGTGGGCGGCGCAACGGTCACCGGTAGATTGGTATTAGTGAATTGCCTGTGGAACTGGGTGTCGGCACCAAATTGCAACACGCCGTTTGCATGGATCCGTACCTGAGTATAATTCACCCCAGCGAAGTTAAAAGTAAAGCCAAGGTTTACTACTTGTTTATCATCATCACGCGGATACGCCGTTTGCGTTTGATCCCATACCACGTTGATATCAGCAGTTTCCCAGTTGTAAGCTGTCGTTCTAAAGGCATAGGTAGCCGCCTCAGCGACAGATAGCTGCAGAACAAACACCAACAGTGTCACAACAAGCATAAAACTGCGCATCAGCGTACCTCTATCTGCACAGTGCGGCGGGTTTCAAAGTCAGCGGCGACGCAGCGCGCATTGCTGTTAAGCCGATACAAGGGCGCAGCGCCTGGCGTAGGATCAGTATAGCGGCTGCAGCTGACAGTCGCGCTGCAACCGGCAAGCCCGTCGCCGCTAAAGTTATGCTCCAGTGTTAAGGCAGCGCAACTGGTGGTGGCGCCGTTCAGCGGAAATAACTGCGGCAGGCTAAGCTCCAGTGCACTTTGCGCAGCAAACAGCGTACGGGTACCCTGCACCTCATAGACTACACTTTGGCTGCCGCTGGTTAACAGCCGCGCCAGGCTGAGCGCCAGCGCCAGCGCCACCACAATAATAAACACTGCAATAACCAGCGCACTGCCGCGCTGTGTGTTCAGTTTAGGGTACATTAGCCAGATGCACCTCGTAGTTAAAAAACATATCCGGGTTGTTGCCGCTGCCAAATTGCAGCAGCACATTCACCACCGCATTGCGGTTAAGCACCGCTTCCGATACGCGAAACACATCGGCGCTACGCAAACCCTCGGCCATCAACACGCCGTTGCGCTGCAGGCTAAATTGGCCGGGCCCCGTGTTGACCAAACAATAGCGCACTACATCACCACTAATATAAAAGCGCTGCTCCGGCGACTGACGGCGAAACCTGAAACTGGCAAAATTCAGCCTGAAACGCGCCTGACTGGCATCTTCAGTGCTAATACTGTCGACAAAGACTATGCTGCCAGGGTTAGGAGGACTTGAGTTTTCATCCACAAGCACATCATTAGGATTTGTAGGGTATATCACCAGCCGTGGCCGGTTTACACCGCTATAGCTGGCCGGACTCACAGCGAGCAGATCAGGGCTGATGACCGTCATGCTGGTTTGCGCCTGCTCAAACGGTATGCTGATATAAACACCGCTGTACAACACCGGCAAAAACTCCAGGCAGTTACTGGTGGCCGAAAACGCCACGCTATTTGGCAGGGCATTACGAAGCTCCCGCACCAGACGCTCGGCGACAAAGCGGCTTTGGCCTAATACCTGCTCCCGCTCTGCCGCTTCTGAGTACATGCGGGCGCCAATGCCCAAATAGCTGCTGACCCCCAGCGCCAAAACCGACAACACCACTAGCGTGATAACCAGTTCAACCAGGGTGAAACCACGGCAGCGCATTACCAGTTCCCCTTTAATGCAGCAAACTCAATTACATCACCGGTTGGCGTGGTGACACGCAATTGGATACGCTTACTTAGCGCGTCCTGATAGCTAACTTCAATTTGCAGCCGATATGCACGGTACACGTCCTGTAGCCGTGCATCTGTGCCAAAAATATTGCTGATGTCATTGCCGCTTAGGTCCAGGCCATGAAAATCGTCAACATCATCAAACTGGGGCCGGCTTTCCAGCGGCCCGCCGGGGCAGCTGGCACTGCCATCGGCGCAGTCGGGGCCAAAGGCTGCCGCGCTGCTGCAGGCTGGCGCGCCAGTTTCATTGCAGCGCAGCACACTACCGCTGCGGTTACTGTTCTCATCAAAGGCTTTGCCGAGTATTTCATTCATCAGGCTGTGGCCAAGCTCAGCAGCCCTTACCTGATGCCAGGGATCGGCTGATTTAATATACAAGGGCCCCAGCACAGAGGTTATCAGCGTAAGGCTAATCGCCAGCACCACTATGCCGGCAATCAGCTCTATTAGGGTTACGCCGCGCTGTAGAGCTAACATGGGTGAATATAGCCTTCGCTTTCAATACAAACGCGCAATAGGCTGGCACCCTGCACATTCAGCGTACAACTGCCGGCGCTGCAACTGGGCCGGCCCATGCTGTCAAAGCGGATATTACCTGTTGGTGACAGGCCTACAGCGTCATTGCCGGCAATACACAGTGCGCGGCCGGCATCGACATCGGCACAGCTGGCACCATCTAGCAATACGCTATTAGCCGTAATATTGACCGCAGGCGTGCTGCAGTCGGTGCACTGCATCGCCTGAATTTGCGCCCGGCGCAGCAGGTTTAGTAGTTGGTCTTGGTACAAGTATTCAGAGGTACCGGCAGTGGTAAAAAAACGGGGGGCTAGAGATACAGCCAAAACAGCGATTATCACAATAATGACAATCAGCTCGATTAGAGTAAAACCACGTACTACAACTGCACTTGTTCTCATCGTGCTCATGCCCAGGGATTAAACTATAACGCTGCCGGATGGCAGCGTTATGAGTTTCGCTTAGGTGTTACAGCCACTAGTCGTTATTGCAATTACCGGTGGAGTATCTGCATTGGCAGCATTAGTGTATTGAATATGGCAGTTTTTCCCGGTGATACCGGCAACATCGGCAGTAGTCTGGCCAATCACCGAGCTTTGCGCCAAATAAATACTTGAACCATCAATTAAATATACCCAATCAGTCGTTGCAGCAGTATTGGCAACTATGGCAGAGGCATTTAACGACGACGCATTAACAATACCGGCCACCGTTGCATTAGGGTATCCATAGACAACGGTAATGCCGCCAGCATTTAAAGTTTCCGGGCCTGCCCCTAACTTACCTTCAATGGCCGCTTTGGCATAAACAGTTTGGGTGGCTCCCTGAACAGCGCCTTTTAAGCCGTTAATTACACTTACACGCGCGTCACCGGCAAAATTAAAGAACCGTGGCGCTGCCGTTACAGCCAAAATACCCAAAATAACAATAACGATAATTAACTCGATTAAAGTAAAACCTTGATTACGCTTCATACTATTTCCTTAAACTACTACATCAAAATCAGTTAATAATAACCTGTACTGCACCTGTCTCGGCGTCATATACAAATAGCTTACCATCGGTAGTCGCTGCAGGACGATTTACCAAACCCGAGCGCTGATAGAACCGACACTCTGAACCTGTACCATCGACATACAATTGGGTATTAAGCCCATCATAAGCTGTTTGATCTGCAGCAGTGCCAGCAGTTGCGGCGCCTGCTTGAAACACCGCATTATATGCCGCTAAACAGCTCGCTGGCGTCATAGCCGTTGCTAAAGTAGCAGTTGCCAACGCACCACCAACCGGATACCCATAGCGTGAATCCACGGTAATGGTATAGGGACTAGCAGTATTATTGCTGCTAAGCTCAACCAAGTTAGATGCGGTGTTTACAGGGCGCCCATCAACTTCCCATTGCGCTCTGGTTACGCCGACAGCACTGGCAAAACCACCCGCAATACCCTCCAAGGATGCAGTAGTAGCGTCTTCTTCGAGACTTAAAAATCTCGGTAGTGCTGTTGCTGCCAATAAACCTAAAATGATCACCACTATGATTAATTCAATTAAGGTAAAACCTGTTTGCCGTTTCATACTTGTGTCTCCCAACTTGTTATTATCATTAGTATATCCACTATCTTGCTAATTACACCTTTCAATTTATTTAATTGGCCTACCCAGAGCCACCTTTGTAGGCATTTAGCATATCCCACATTGGCGTAAAAATACCCAGCGCCAGTATTAACACCATTACTGCCACTATCGCAATTAATATAGGTTCTATCTTAGCGGTCAGGCTTTTTAAATCAAAAGCCACTTCGCGTTCATAAAAACCCGCCACTTCGGAAAGCATATCGTCCATGGCACCGGTTTCTTCACCCACCGCCAGCATTTGCAGCACCAGCGGGGTAAACATCTGGCTTTGCTGGCTTACTTTAAGCAGGCTTTCACCACGCTCGATATTGCGCCGCATATCGCGTATTTTCTCGCCCAGGTATTCGTTGTCTACCGCATCGGCCACTAAGGTTAACGCACTGGTCATTGGCACACCGGCCTTTAACATCATGCCAAAACTGCGGGCAAAACGGCCCAGGGTGGCGCGGTAGATAACCGAGCCAATAATCGGAAAGCGGATTTTACAGCGGCCCCACACCGGCCGGCCGGCCTCGGTATTAATGTAATGCCGCAGGCCAAACACGCTGACAATTAACAGTATGACCATGGCCGGCCAATAGGCGATAAAAAAGGCTGAACTGGCCAGTAACGCCTGAGTAGACCACGGCAGCTCGGCATTAAAGCGGGCGAACATATTGGCAAACTGCGGTATTACCGCCAGGTTTAAAATAAACATAGCCACCACCAGGGTGGCCAACACAAAAATAGGGTAACGGGTAGCCTGCTTAATTTGCTTACGGGTCTCCAGCTCCTGCTCAAAATAATAGGTTAGCTGCAAAAAGGCTTCATCGAGCCGGCCGGTGTTCTCCCCCACGTGCACTATGCTTACCATCAGCCGGCTAAATACTGTTGGGTGGGCGGCCATGGCTTGCGATAAATTACGGCCATTTTGTAATTGCTCTACCAGCTCGGTCAGGATCTGCTGTAACCGCGTTGAGCTGGTACTAAGGGCCAGCCCCTCAATGGCGCGGATAATTGGAATGCCGGCTTTCATCAGCGAGTACATCTGGCGTGACAGCATAATAAGATCCGTTAGTGAGACCTTGCGCTGCCATAGCACCGGCATATTCAGGCTCATTGTGGTGTCAGCTGGCTGAAGTACGATGGTGAGCGGAATCATATTGCGTCGGCGCAATAAATCTGCAGCCGCACTCTCAGTATTGGCCTCAATGTCGCCGCTGATCGCTTTACCACTGGCATCGCGGGCGGTGTACTGAAACTGCGCCATAGTTATGCGCCCCCATCCTCAGTCACCGCAAACGGTGAGCTGGGATCGGTATCAAGGTACTCAGACACCCTGATCACTTCATCCAGGCTGGTTACACCTTGCTGGGCATACTGCAGCGCCATAGTGCCCAGGCTGGTAAAGCCCTCGCTATGATGCGCCAACTGGGCAAAGCCCGCAGTGTCATCACGGCGCAAGGCATCTGCCAGCGGCTTGGTAATAATTAACAGTTCAAACACCCCTAAGCGGCCTTTGTAACCACTATGGTTACAAGACTGACAGCCCGGCGCATGCCAATACTGCGCATCCAGCCTGGCTTTATGGTGGCGCAGCCAGCTACTTTCCAGCTCGTCGGGTTGATAGGGCGTTTTACAATAGTCACATAAGCGCCGTACCAAACGCTGGGCGATAATAGCCCGCAGCGCCGACGCCACCAGATAAGGCGCTGCGCCCATATCAATTAACCGCAGTGTACTGGTAACCGCATCATTGGTGTGCAGTGTTGATAACACTAAATGGCCGGTTAAGGCACCACGCAGGCCCATTTCAGCAGTTTCCTGATCGCGCATCTCACCCACCATAATAATGTCAGGGTCTTGCCGTAAGGTGGTGCGCAGTACATTGGCAAAGGTCAGGCCAATTTTGTGGTTTACCTGCACCTGATTGACCCGCGGTAGCCGGTACTCTACCGGATCTTCTACGGTAATAATTTTACTGCCAGCCTGGTTTAGCTCACTGAGCAAGCCATAAAGGGTGGTGGTTTTACCCGAGCCGGTCGGTCCGGTAACCAAAATCATGCCGTGTGGGCTTTTAATAATACGCCTGAGTTTTGCCAAAAGCGGCGCTGGCATACCGGTTTCTTCCAGCTGCAGCAATCCGGCTGACTGGTCGAGTAAACGCATGACTACCGATTCGCCATGCTGCACCGGCATGGTCGAGATCCGCACATCGATGCGGTGCGCTTTAACATTGATTTGAAAGCGTCCGTCCTGCGGCAAGCGCTTTTCCGAGATATCCAGATTGGCCATCAGCTTTAAGCGCAGCACTAACGCCGGGGCGATGCTGACCTGATTAAGAATATTTTCCTGCAATACGCCATCGACCCGCTGGCGGATGCGCAACACTTTTTCATCCGGCTCAATATGAATGTCCGATGCTTTTACCTGCACCGCGTCTTCAAAAATAGACTGCAGTAACTTAACAATGGTGTTGTCGGCGTCGGTTTGCTCGTCAGTGGCGCTGAACTCCAGTTCGTTGTCGCCACCATGCTCTTCTTTTAATTGGCTGGCGAAACTCTCAATATCTTTCGTGCGCCGGTACAGAGTATCAAAGGCTTCTATCAGCTGGCTTTCCCGTACTACTGCCAACTCAATCTGACGCGGTGCCAACAGCGCCGCCAGTTGGTCCATCGCCGCCAAGTCGGCCGGATCGCTCATGGCCAGCAGCACCTTGCTGCCGTGATCTTCCAGCACCAGGGCGCGAAAACGCCGCGCTTGCACTTCCGGCAGTAG